>Ga0102944_1001137_pt1 | contig 18366 bp, 16 predicted proteins | sample SalPonD_shore_MG_FD_78172 | JGI IMG/M metagenome (GOLD analysis project Ga0102944, IMG submission 78172) | Salt pond soil microbial communities from South San Francisco under conditions of wetland restoration - Salt Pond MetaG... | ecosystem: Environmental > Aquatic > Marine > Intertidal zone >...
CTTGCCTTTCCTAAACGGTACTTCGACCGCCTTGGTTCCGGTGTCTTAATTGTCGTAGAACCGCCGTATACGGAACCGTACGTACGGTGGTGTGAGAGGACGGCGGGGGTGACCCCGCCTCCTGCTAGATCGTAATGCAATGTGCGTCCCGGAACGGAGCCTCTTAACGGGAGCGGGTCACGCCAACGCGTGGACACTCGTCCCGCAGCACACAACTGCTGCAGCGCGGTGCTCCGGGCGTGCACACACGCTGGCCAAAGGCAACAAACAAGCCGTTTAATTCTATCCAGTGACGTCTGGGAACGATCTGTTCAAGCGCATGTTCGGTGGCTTCCGGTTTGGCAGTTGATACCCAGCCCAGGCGGTTTGAAATGCGGTGCACGTGCGTGTCCACGCAAACCGCCGGAATGCCAAAACCAAGGCCCAACACCAGGTTTGCCGTCTTCCTTCCCACTCCCGGAAGCTGGACAAGTTGCTCCAGGCTCTGTGGGACCTCGCCGCCATACTCGCGTTGGAGGATGGAGCACACGTGTTGAATTTGTTTTGCCTTGGTGCGATAGAAACCGGCGGGATAGATGGTTTCTGCTATTTTTTCCGCCGGCAGCAATGCCAGCGTGCCGGGTGTATCCGCCGCGGCAAAGAGGCGCTCTGACGCCGCAGTTGTCACTTCATCGCGGGTACGCAACGATATCATGGTGGAAATAAGAATGCGAAACGGGTCACGGTGCGTGTGTGCTATAGCGGAAACAGACGGAGCTTTCTCCCCGGCAAACGCCTCCCTGAGCGCCGCTATGATCTCTTCAGGACCCCTATCCGTCTTCCTCGAGGTCTTCATCGTCCAAATCATCATCCTCGGCATTTTCCGCGTTCTTCTTCTCTTCCGCGGCTGCCTGCGCTTTGCGGCGTTTTACTTCCGCCTCAAGCTTGCCGAAGATAAGCTGTTCCACATCTTCCTTGGACTTCTTGAGGGAAAACGATACTTCGTCCACCAGAAGCTTGAGCGCGCTGTCAAACAGCTTGCGTTCAAGAATAGGCAGCTCTTTTATCTTACTGCGATGATAGAGAGTGCGGACAACCGTGGCTATGTCAGTAACGCTGCCCTGTTTCAAAAGATCAAGATTCATTTGATAGCGCAGCTTCCAGTCAGCGGGAACCGGCTCATAGTCCTCTGAGATAAGCTGAAGTGCCTGGTCGGCTTTCTTTTTGGGAACAATTGCCCTGATGCCAAGCTCTTCTGCCTTGTCAACGGGCACCATCACCGTCATATCTGAGACTTCAAGGTAAATCACGTAGTAGAGAAGCCGTGTATCCTCAAAATCCCGCTCTTCTATGCTTTGAACTTCGCCAACACCCTGGAGGGGATATACGATATTCTGCCCCACCTTAAATGTTGTTGACGGACCGGAGTTGGAAGCTTTCTTCATTAGAAGGAAGTATACCAAAATTGCCCCGCACAGTCAAAGGCGGCGTGCTTTTACTTACCGGCCGGTCCGTAGTATGGTAGGCGGACAAAGCAGGAGAGGAAGGAGATCGATGTGCAAAGCGCAGGGCTGGTGATCCGTCCGGCAGAAGAGAAAGACGCAAAGGCAGTGCTTGGCTTTATTCGTGAGCTTGCCCGGTATGAAAAGCTGATCGGGGAGGTGCAGGCAACCGAGGAAGACATTCGGATGCATCTGTTCGGACCGGACCCTGCAGCCCACGTGCTTCTGGCATATTACGACGGTGCGCCGGTGGGGTTTTGTCTCTACTTCCGGAACTTTTCCACTTTTCTCGGCAAACCGGGCCTCTACCTGGAAGACCTCTTTGTCACACCGGCGCACCGCGGTACCGGCATCGGCACGGCGTTGCTGTCCCGGCTGGCGCGTATTGCCGCAACACAGGGCTACGGCAGGGTGGATTGGGCGGTGCTTGAGTGGAACCCGGCACAGGAGTTTTACCGTAAGATTGGGGCGGTACTCCTGGATGAGTGGCGCCTGTGCCGTTTGACCGGGCCTGCCCTGAAACGGTTTGCCCATGCGTAACACGGGCAGAGCGCGCGGCAACTCAGGTTCACTTTTACGGCGTATATTCTCCGCGGCTGGTTTCCCGTTTCTTATCGCGTTCATCCTTGGCGCGGTCTGGTATTTCCGCCAGGACCTCAGCCTTCTTTTCTCATCCCCGCAAAAGGTACAGGCGTGGGTCTCCTCCCGTGGGGCAGCGGGTCCGCTGGTCTTCATGCTCCTGCAGTTCTTTCAGGTGGTTGTATTTGTGGTTCCCGGAGAGGTAGTGCAAATAGCCGGCGGCTATCTCTTTGGTGTGTGGAAGGGTACGCTCTTTTCTCTGGTGGGCATCATGGCCGGAAGCACGTTCAACTTCTACGTCGCGCGGCTTCTCGGCACCCCGTTTGTCCAAACGCTCTTCAAGCCGTCCCAGGTTGAGAAGTTTCGCACCGTTGCGCACTCTCCGCGCGCACGCGTGGGATTCTTTCTTTTCTTTGTGATCCCCGGAATTCCCAAGGACGTACTCTGTTACGTGGCGGGGATTTCCCCTATGCGGTTTTTGGTTTTCTTTGGTATATCAATGGCGGGCCGCCTGCCGGCGCTTGTGGGTAGCAACTTCATAGGAAATGCCGCTGCCGCACAGCAGTGGCACACCGCTCTCTATATTCTGGCCGGGGCTGGAGTTCTCTTTGTGCTGGGACTTTCCTTCAGGGAACGCATTCACGCTCTCATTGAGCGCGTCACCGGTTCCCGCCATGAAGGCCGTGGCGAAGCCGACGACCGCCGAGAACCAGACGCATGAACCGCCTGGAGCGCAGCTTACCGTGCGGCTACGGGCAGCGTGCCGGAGCGGGACGCTAGATTTGGCAACGGCTTGTGCACGGCAAACTTGAGAAACTTGAACGGATGGATGTCGAGCGGGTTTGGGTACCAGCCGTCAAAACGCCGCATGTCAATCAGATTAATGGCGGGACTGTGGCTCACCGGGAGCACCACCCCCGTTGAAAGCAACATTTCTTCCGCTTTGGCCAGTGTCTCGTAGCGCGGCACACCCGTTTGTTCAAAAGAGCTGGCGATCAGCGCGTCATATCGCGGGTTGGAGTAACCGGAGTCATTGAGGTTGCTTCCGGATGTCCACATTTGAAGGAACGTCAGCGGATCCGCAAAGTCTGCTATCCAGCTTACCGTGCCCACCAGATAGTCAGCATCTTTGAGCGATTCAAAATAATTACCGTAGTCAACGCTTTTAACATTGACCGTCACCCCGTCAAGCGCCTCCCACGCATTCTTCATGATACCTGCAACGCGCGCGCTTTCATCTCCGTCAGGAACCTTCACCGTAATTTCAGGAAGCCCCTTCCCGCCGGGAAATCCCGCCTTTGCAAGCAGCTTCAGTGCTTCCTCTGAGTTCTTCTCCGTTATTCCCTTTACCTCCGGGTAGTAGGGAATCTGCGGCACCAGCGTATCCGCCGGAATGAACTGAATATCCGGGCTGCGGATTTCATCCCACGGAAGCAGGAGCGCCAGCGCCCGACGCACGTCCGGATTGGTCCACGGCTCTTCCCGTGAGGAAATAAAGTAGTACGTAGTGGCAAACAGCGGGTTTATCACCAGGTTGGCGGGGTCTTTTACATCCTGAAGAGACATGCCGCTTGCCACCCAGTCAATTTTGCCTACGTTGAACTGCGCGGTGGTTCCCGCGTAATCATCGCTCATGATAACGCGGATCTTGTTAATGGATACGTTTTTCCGGTCCCAGTAGAGCTCGTTCTTGCGCAGGACTATTTCAGAGTCTGATTTGCTGATGATATAGTACGGGCCGTTTCCCAGGATAGAGGGAAGGCTGTTCCAGTCTGAAACGTTTTGCATCTCCGGATGAATGGGAACAAAACTGTGGTGACAGAGGATTTGGAGGAAATGCGTGGCCGGCTTGGCCAGCTGGACCTCCAGCACCTTCTCTGAGAGCACCTTAATGCCGACTGAGTCCGGGTCCGGGTTCTTTCCGGTCCGATAATCTTCGGCGCCGGCAATGATATCAAAGAGAAAGGAATATTCGGACTTTTCCGCGGGATCGAGCAGTTTCAGCCACGCGTTGCGAAAATCCGCCGCGGTCACCGTATCTCCATTCCAGTACCGCGCGTTTTCCCTGAGATAGAAACGGTAGGTCTTTCCGTCCGGGGTCACTTCCCAGCGCTGTGCAGCCGCCGGCACGGGGTCCATTGTTAACGGATTATAGGTAACCAGCCCTTCATAGATAGCGGTGTAGAGCTGCGCCTCACTGGAGGTGAAGGTGTGAATTGGATTGTACTCAATGCGTGAGGGCAATATGCTCATTACAAACTCGTCAGGGACCGTTGGCTTGTCACGCTCTTTCCCATCCTGGTCATCCTGGGCCGCGACGAGGGTAACAGCCAACAGAAACGCGAAGGAACCCAGAGCAATGAAACGTTTCACATTCATACGCTATGCCCGGTATTCCTGGTAGGGGATGCCGCAGCTGCGCGCCACTGCCTCATGCACGCACGCCCCGTTTGCAATGTTTAATCCCCGCCGGAGAGACGGGTCGCTCTGCATGGCCGCCTTAAGCCCGTTGTCTGCAATGAGAAGTCCGTAGGAAAGCGTTACGCTGGTCAGCGCAATGGTGGAAGAGTACGCCACGGCGCCCGGCATATTGGCAACGCAGTAGTGCACCACGTCATCCACAATATAGATGGGCTCGTCATGCGTAGTGGGGCGCGATGTTTCCGCGCATCCTCCCTGGTCTATTGCCACGTCAACCAGCACCGCGCCGCTTTTCATCTCTTTCAGATGCTCCTTGCGCACCAGCCGAGGTGCTGACTCCCCGGGGCGCAAAACTGCGCCAATGAGAATATCGGCTTCAGTAAGAATGTGTTCGATGTTGGATTCCGTCGCATACAGTGTGGTGATCCGGCTGCCAAAAATATCATCAAGGTAGGCAAGCCGCTTTGCATTTATATCAAGCACTGTCACGTTGGCGCCGATACCGGCTGCAATCTTGCAGGCGTTCGTTCCTACCACCCCGCCTCCGAGGATTGCAATGTTGCCGCGCGGTACGCCGGGAACGCCGCCGAGCAAAATGCCGCGGCCGCCAAACTCTTTTTCAAGGTATTTTGCCCCTTCCTGAACGCTCAATCTGCCGGCAATTTCACTCATGGGCGTAAGGCATGGAAGAGTCCGGTCAGCCAATTCTATGGTCTCATACGCAACGGCACGTACGCCGCGGCTCATGAGTTCTTTGGCAAGCTCAATGTTTGCGGCAAGGTGAAGGTAGGTAAACAGAATTTGCCCCTCTTTGAAGAGGGCGTATTCTTCCGGAAGCGGTTCTTTCACCTTGACAATCATATCGCTGGAACGGAACACCTCTTCCGCAGTTTCCGCAAGCCGGGCACCGTGCGTGCGGTACTCTTCATCAGCGTAGCCGGAACCTATGCCGGCACCGGTCTGGATAATGACATTATGACCGTGGCTGGTGTACGTGCGAACCCCGTGCGGGGTAATTCCCACGCGATACTCGTGCCGCTTTATTTCTTTAGGTACTCCAATATTCATCCGCCCGCTCTCCTTCACGCGTTTGCACCCGAATATCATACCACGTATGATTTGAAAGACAAATGGCAGAGCGGAGCATCCGGTTGCACGTGCAATCCTTTCGCGCTATCTTAGGGACATATTGATACACGCGGAGCATGTATGACGGCTATTGACGCACAGGGGCTGGGGAAAGTCTACGCCAACGGGGTGACGGCGCTTTCAGACCTGAGCCTCACCGTTTCTACGGGGGAGGTGTTTGGATTCCTGGGGCCTAACGGCGCCGGCAAGACTACCACAGTCAGGTTACTAAACGGTATGCTCACGCCTACTTCGGGGCGTGCGGTAATACTCGGCAGCAGCTCTGATGACCAGGAGCTCCGCAAGCGTACCGCCACACTTGCCGAGCTGGCGCGGATGTATGAGCATCTCACGGTTCGCGAGAATCTGCGTTTTTTCGCCGCCCTCTATGACATTCCGCGTGACGAGGCAACCAGGCGCATTGAAGAGCTGCTTGAACGGATGGCGCTCTCATCGCGGGCGGACGACCGCCTGGGTACCTTTTCCACCGGCATGAAAAAACGCGTCTATCTGGCGCGCACGCTTCTGCATCGTCCTGAAATCATCTTCCTGGATGAACCAACCGCAGGGCTGGACCCAGATGCGGCGGAGCAGGTGACCGCACTCATACATCGACTGGCGAGGGAAAGCGGAGCCACCGTCTTTCTGTGTACCCACCATCTCACCTTCGCCGCGCGGGTGTGTGATTCATTTGGCTTCATCAAAGACGGCAGGCTGGTGGCCTCAGGCAGCCATGAAGAGCTTATACGCTCCGTAGAGCGTGAACAGAAAGTCCTTATCACCACGCAGGAAGCCAGGCACGAGGTTTCATACCGGAATGAAACGGAAATAGATGATGGGGTTCGTCGTATCATGGCGAGCGGCGAGCACATTGTAGAGGTGGTGAAAGAACGTGCCACTCTTGAAGATGCCTATTTTCACTATATTGGGAGGAGTGGTCATGAACTGGGGTAGAATTAGGGCTATCATCAGGAAAGATTTGCGGGAAGTTGGCGCCAACCGGATGGCGCTCATTCCCATGATTATCGTTCCCGTTCTCATGTGCGTGATTGTTCCGGGCGCAATTACGGCCATTGTTCTTACCGCGGGGCCTGACTCGCTTTCCAACGCGGCAAGCCTGGAACAGGTCATTCCGTACTATCCGGTACCCGCAGCTATTACGAATCAGGTGCAGCGGCTCCTCTACGTCATCTTGAACTATACGTTTGTGCCGTTTTTCATGATAGTACCGCTCATGCTGGCAACCATTGTTTCTGCGAACGCCGTTGTTGGTGAGAAAGAGCGCGGCACCCTGGAAACATTGCTCTATACGCCGATTACCAACCGGGAGCTTGCCACCGGCAAGCTGCTTGCCGCTTTCCTTCCGGCCGCCTCTATCTCTTTTGGCGTGTTCATTATCTATTTCATAGTATTGAACGTGCTCGGCTACGCACTTGCGGGCGTCATTTTGGTACGATCGCTCATCTGGATTCCGGTAATCCTGCTGCTCGCACCGGCGGTCTCTCTTCTGGGCCTCGCGGTAACCCTTCAAGTTTCTTTCAAGGCAAAGAGCTTTACCGAAGCGCAACAGATTGCGGCGGTGGTGGTGATTCCCATTGTCGGCCTTGTTCTTGTACAGGTCACCGGTGTGGTGATTTTCAACGCGCTCTACGTGATTCTTGCTGCCCTCGCACTTGGCGGACTGGCGTATTTCCTTCTTACCCGGGTGATTTCTCGTTTCAACAGAGAAAAGATCATCTCCACGCTGTAACCTATCTTCCTCTCCAGCGGTCCTCCTCCCTTGCCGATATTCGTGACAGGGACCAGTTTCTTTTCATTCAGGGGGAGGATCCATGCGACGCCTCACAGGGATAATATCTTTGCTCGTGTTACTTGCCGGCACACTTGCCGCGCAGGAGCTCTCCTTTCAGGAGATGGATTTCAGCTCCGCGCACATTAACATGGCCGGACCCGATGCCTTCTATATTCGCGCCGTTCGGCTTGGGGAAAAGAGTGTCTCAGTACGTGTTGCCCGCAATAGCCAGGGGGCCTGGGACGTTACGGACGTCTACCCGGAAGGAAAGAATGTGCTCCCCAACGATGTGGTCCTGGACTTTGCCACCATCCGCGCGCTTGATGGAAAAACGCTCCAAATTGACGGTGTATTTGTTGGCGGACAGGCGTACCGCGGGAAACTGCAGCTTGGTGACCAGGGAAACCTGGAGCTTGTTGGTTCAATCCAGGACGGCTCAAGCCAGGCTGTCAATGAAGAGCGGGCGGCAGCGCTGCGGGAACTGGTACTCTCCAAGGCGAAATCAGACGCACTGAGGGAAGCAGAGGCGCAAATTGAAGAGCTCATTACCGAACGTGACCGGGCACGCGAAAAGAACGACGGGTTGGCCGCGGAAAACGTCGGGCTTGAAGTTGAGAAGAAGCAACTGGAGTCTCAACTGGGCGAAGTGCGGCAGAACTTAAAAGAACTCAAACAACGCAATGACTACTTACAAGGCGAGTTGGACCGGCTCTCCCGAGAGATTGGCGACCTGTCACCCGGCGCTTCTGCCAGGCCGGAAGAAGAAGGCGCAGCGGGCGCGGCCGGCATGGCGGGCGCTGCCGGTTCCGGGACGGCGGGAACGGGTGCCGCAACTGGCGCCGCAGCAGACGGGACCGGAAGCGCTGGCGCGCTTGCGCAATCAGGTCCTTTACCGGAAGGCGGCGCGTCAATAGGCGGCGAGATTTTGGGACGCCAGGCACGTCAGCTCTCAGATCAGGTTTCTTCCCTGCAGGCGCGTGTTTCACGATTGGAGGCTCAGGTGGCGCGGCTGAACGGTACTGAAACCGCCGGAACTGCTGAAGGCAGTGCCGGAATCCGGACGGGTGACCGAACAAGCCTCCTTGAGCAAGTCAGAACGCTTCGTGCGGAAAACGAGGCGCTCCGGGCGGAAAAGGAAGAGTTGCAAAAGCAACTCATGAAACGGCTTCTCTCAGGCGGGTACATAACGCTGGTGGAACCGACCCTCACCAGAACGCTGGTCAGCGGTTTTTCAACGGCGGAGGTGCAATTGGGGAACTGGAACGTTAGCAAAGGACGCGCGGTGCAGCGTGATCCGGACCAGTACTTTGCCAAGCTGCGGCTTCCGGCACCGCAGAAGGACGCTCCGACCCTCTATCGGTTTACGGCTCGTTCCACCGGAGAAGGCTGGGTTGGGTTGGGGCTTCATCTCTACGCTTCTGATTCCGACAAGCGCGGGTACGGTTTTGGCAAATCCGTGCTGGTATGGCTGACCCGGGATCCGGAGGTGTACAAAAGCAGTGCAACCCATCTGCAGCTCTACCGCTCAGATGATGACATCCACATGGCCCGCACCCTGGACTCCGTGATAGCCGAACATATTGCATCGTCACTTTCACTGGATGTTCTCTACGAACCTCAAACGAACTACGTGACGGTGGCGGTGAACGGTGAAGACAAGGTGCGCTACAAGTTATGGTTTGACATCAATTCCGGCGTGGAAGTAGCATTGCGTACGCTTGGCCCGGCGGAGTTCTCCGGTCTTACCGTCCTGACCGAACCATAGCAACCAGGCGCTCGAGTCCTTCTGACAGGGCGGAGCGTTCCTTTAAAAAGCTTACCACCCCATAGACGCCTACATCTATGCCGTAGAGATAGCCTGGATGAAGGTAGCACGCGTGCTTTTCTACCAGGTCCACCGCAAAATCCTCATCGTCATCCCATCGTGTGCCGTGCAGCTGGAAAATCGCGTGGATTCCGGACGTGGGGCGGTGGAGCGTGAGTTCTTCTACGGGATCCAGCGCGGATATGAGTAACTGCCTGTTCCTGTCTATTGCCTGAACCATGTCACGTTGAAACGTATCGCCTCTTTCAAAGAGGGACGGCAGCATTGCCTGTGTCAGTGAGGAGCAGTTGAGGTACATATCGTTTGCAATCTCCAGCTCTCCACCCACCGTTTCCGCTTGAGACGCCGGCCCGCGCACCAATATCCAGCTTAACTTCAAGTCAGGGCAGGCATACATCTTGGATATCCCATTTAACGTCAGCACCAGCACGTCATCGGCCAGCGTTGCCGGGCGGGCAAGCGGCCGGTTCTCATATATGAACGCGCTGAACACCTCATCACAGACAAGCGTGAGTCGGTGTTTTCTGCACACCTCAAGAAGCGCTTCAATTTCCGTCCTTCCGGCGCTCATCCCCGTTGGATTGTTGGGCGAGATAAGCACGCAGAGCCGGGTGCGCGCATCCACCGCTGCTTCCACGGTAGACGCGTCGAGACGGAAGTTTTCCCTCGGATCCAGGCGGTAAAAGCGCGGTTCTACGTGGTTGAAGGAGGCAAGATACTCAAAGAGCGGATAGCCCGGCGTTGGCAGAATGATGTTGTCTCCCGGTTCACACAAATTATTGAAGATGAGGTTGTAACTCTCTGATGAGGAGGCGGTTATGAGGATTTCATCCGGCGCAGCCGGGATTCCCACACGTTGGTAGTAGGCGGCGATGGCATTGCGGGCTGACGGCGCCCCACGCGGATCCGGATCATAGTGACGAGACGGGAAATAAGCGGCCGCTGCCTCTGTCAGGATATCTTGCGGAAAGTAGAAGCCGTTTGCGTGGAAATTTGTGTCAATGAGATCAATAAGGCGGCCGTTCCCGCTTGCCCGCATGCGCGCCTGTTCCAGGCGGTTTGTTTCCATTACGGGATTTCCCGGATTCTGACCGTTTGACGCGAACACGCGATGATTATACTGTAATGACCCGATACGCGTCAGGAGGAATTATGGCATCACAGAAGAGGTATCCGGCAGGATATGGGAGTATTTCTCCGGTTGCAGACTACCGGCCGTGGGACACTGATGAAGCGTTTCAACGCGTTTACCGGCAGATTTCTGCGCACACAAAGGTTGATCAGTTTCGATGTTACGAGCTATGGACACTGCTACCTCAGGCTCTCGCGCTTCCCGGCGACGTACTGGAAGTTGGCGTCTGGCGAGGCGGATCCGGCGCTCTTCTGTGTGCGCGCTGTAACGAGCTTGACAAAAGACAGCCGCGAAGAGTATATCTTGCGGACACCTTCAACGGAGTAGTAAAAGCGGGTCCGCGGGATGACTACTACAAGGGCGGCGAGCATGCTGACACGGATCCGGAGATTGTCACGGCGCTTTTGTCACAGATGCGTGTGGACAACTTTCGTCTTCTGCCCGGAGTTTTTCCGGAAGAGACCGCGTGGCAGGTAGAAAGCGAACGAATCTGTTTCTGCCATGTGGATGTTGACGTATACCAGTCTGCGCGGGACGTCACAGATTGGGTCTGGCCACGTCTTTCTCCCGGAGGAATAATTATCTATGACGATTACGGCTTCTGGGGATGTGAAGGTGTGACCGCCCTTGGAGATGAAGAGAGGGGGAAACCCGGACGGGTTATGGTTCATAACCTGAACGGACATGCGGTTCTAATCAAGACGGGGTAGTTTGCGCGCCGGCGCTTGATTTTGGCGTGAGAACTGCTTAATTTGTGCTCGTATCAATAATTAAGAAGATTTCATAAAAGTCGGGAGGATTCCTATTAATCGCTACATATTGATCATACTGGCTACAGCGCTCCTTGGATGCAGCACACGGGCGCCGTATGTGCCGGATCCGTCAGCAGTAGATTCAGAGAACTTCAGGTTTACCTGGGAAAAAAGCTCGGAGCCCACGGCCAAAGAAGTTGCCTACTATCCAAATGTGGCAAACATTCTGGACGGTACAAATCCAATCCTGTCGCTCTATCGCGAAGATGTTACGCACAAAAAAGTGGAAGAATTCTTTGTACAGCTTACCGGCTCGCCGGAAATCGCGCTTCCTATCCTCTACCACGCAGATCGCAACAACCTTTCACTCTCACTCGTGTTTTCACTGGCGTGGGTAGAGAGCAAGTTCACACCGTCAGCGGAGAACTGGAATCACAAATCGGTGGACCGCGGCTTATTCCAGTTGAATTCCAACAGCTTCTACCATCTGACCAGAGAGGATTTCTTTGATCCGGAAATAAATGCGAGTCACGGCACTGAGTATCTCAAATTTTGTCTGAAATACGCGCCCAATGAACGTCTTGCACTGGCCGCCTACAATGCGGGTCTTTCCAGGGTACAGTCAGGGGACATTCCCAGGAGCACCCAGGACTATGTAAGAAAGGTCATTGCCTACAAGCGTACCCTGGAAAGCAGATTTCGCCGCTATATTCTGAAATCGTTCCCGCCCTCTCCCTCCTGACTCATGCCTTTTCACACGTCACGTCTTTCGATAGTATGGTCAGACTATGGTAATTGTTCTCGAACGTTCCATCCGTGAGGATGAGAAAAACCGGATTCGTGATTTCCTGCAGCACAAGGGATTCAAAGTAAGAGAGATTGTCGGTGAAGAAGAGACCATCTTTGGCGCGGTAGGCCAGCTCTCTATCGATCTCCGGGAAGTTGAAGTGCTTCCTGGAGTGGTCCGGGTCATTCCTATAAGTAAGCCGTACAAACTCGCCTCCAGGGAGCTGAAGAAGGATGACACCATTGTCCGGGTTGGAAAGCTCAAGGTAGGCGGAAAACGCATTGCGGTGATTGCGGGTCCCTGCGCGGTTGAGAGCCGCGAGGCCATTCTTGAAACCGCATGGATTGTTCGTGAATCAGGCGCCGTTATGCTTCGAGGCGGGGCGTATAAGCCGCGTACCTCTCCCTACTCGTTTCAGGGACTGGGTGAGAAGGGGCTGCAGTATTTGCGCGAAGCCGGAGATGCAACCGGCATGCCCGTTGTGACCGAAATTGTCTCTCCCACCCAGGTGGAGATGATGCGCGACTACGTTGACGTGTTTCAAATTGGCGCGCGCAACATGCAGAACTTCGAGCTGTTGAAGCAGGTGGGAGCGCAGAACATGCCGGTCATGCTGAAACGGGGCCTTGCCGCCACCATTGAAGAGTGGCTCATGGCCGCCGAATATTTACTTGCGCACGGGGCAGAGGACGTCATGCTGTGTGAGCGAGGCATACGGACCTTTGAGACCTACACCCGCAACAGCCTCGACATATCTTCTATTCCCGTTGTCAAAAAACTGAGCCACCTGCCGGTCATTGTAGACCCCAGCCACGCCACCGGCATTCGCGCCAAGGTACCGCCCGTGGCCCTTGCCGCCATTGCCGCCGGTGCGGACGGCCTCATAGTTGAAGTTCATCCACGGCCCGAGGAGGCGCTGTCTGACGGCCCGCAAAGTCTCTACCCGGATCAGTTTGAAAAGCTGATGCGCGATATTGAAGCGCTCTCCGCCGTTGTGGAAAAGGAAGTGCTCCGCCTGCCGGAAGAAAGGGCGCCTCGGGTTGAGCTTGCCTCTGCACCCGCAGCGCAAACAGGCCCGTTGGCAGTTGCGTTCCAGGGTGAACGCGGCGCCTACAGCGAAATGGCGCTGACCCGCTATTTCCAGTCTGATGAGCTGCGTGCCGTGCCGTGTGAATCGTTTCGGAATGTCTTCACCTCCGTATTGGACGGGAGTGTAGAGTACGGTATAGTGCCGCTTGAGAACTCGCTTTCCGGCTCAATCCACCAGAATTTCGATCTGCTTCTACAGTTTCCCGACATTCGGATTTGCGGTGAGACAAAGATACGCATTATCCACAGCCTCATTGGTGTTCCGGGCAGCGAGCTGTCGCAGATCCGGAAAGTATTCTCCCATCCGCAGGGGCTTGCACAGTGTTCTCCCTTCCTGGAAGGACACGCCGAGTGGGAACAGATCCCGTTCTATGATACTGCCGGTTCGGTGGCGCATATTGCCCAAGTGGGCGACCCTTCTTCCGCTGCTATTGCCAATTCCGGGGCCGCAGAGGTATACGGCATGCACGTGCTTAAAGAAGGAATAGAAGCAAATCCGCAGAACTATACGCGATTTGCCATTCTCTGCCGGGAAGAGAATGGCGAGGTGGCCGCGCCAAATAAGGCCTCGATTGTATTTGCCACGCCGGATAAACCGGGCGCGCTTTCCGCCTGCATGCAACTCTTGGCAAGCAGACAGCTCAATCTGAAGAAGATTGAATCGCGGCCCATTCCGGGCAAACCGTGGACGTATATGTTCTATCTGGATGTGGAAGTGCCGCCTCAGACCGAACGTTTCTATAAGGCCATGGAGGAGCTGAAAAGCGTCTCACAGGAATTGCGGGTTCTCGGGATGTATCGGGTCAGATAGAGTTTCCGCCGCTGCGTGTCACGCGCCGCCGGTGGAACCGCACCCTATGCGTGGGGTCAGCCGCCTGCGTTCTCTGTGATACCGAGTTTGCGCAGTTGCTCTTGTTCTTCCTTTCGGGAAACGTAGTCATGTTTCTTCTTGTTGGCCCGGACCATGTTATCTTTTAGTGCAGTTAATTCCACGTTAATGCCCCTGAGCCGGTTACGCTGGTCCCGGGGGATTTCCGCGCGCAAATGAGTTTCCAACGACTGCATCTGGCGCTGAGTAAGCTGCAGTTCTTCAAGCTGCCGGGAGACAAACTGAAGTATCTGGTCTTCTGAGGCACCTTCAAGCTTGCGGTACGCATTGCTCATCTTGTTCATAAGATTGGCCAGCAGTCTGGCTTTCTTTCGCGTCTTTTCCGCGAACGCGTCAAAATCGATCTCTTCCATGTGAGAACTCGAAGTGATTTCATCAATATACTCGACCAGAAAGACGCGCGGCTTATGGTTCTTGTTTACCAGTTCTTCAATCCAGCGGCGAAAGCGCTCTCCAAAGGTAAGTTTCCTGGTTTCCAGGAGCACCACGCCTTCAGAGAGTTTTTGGAGCATCAGGTCGAGCGCACGGCTTGAGGCCGCCATTGTGCGTACTGCATCAAGCAGTATAGGCTTGAAACGCTCCCTTTGGGTTGTCTCCTGCGGTTTCTGCCGCTCCACAAGAAGGCGCTGCAGCACCTGCTGGCGCAGAGCCGGGCCCGACTCCGAATAATCTTCGTCCAGAACTTCTCCGGCAAGCTCGGCGTAGAACGGTTTGTTCTCCCAGTGGGTTACGAAGCGCTTCTTAATTGCTCGCAGCGCAGCGTCCCGGTCAGCAACTGCCGCACTCTTCAAACCGAGTTCCGGCAACACGGTAACCCGAAGATCGTACTTATAGGTTTCCTTCTGATACTCAGTGATCTCTTTGAGGGTGCTTAGTATGGTCCTGGATGCCTTCATGATCTGCTCGTGAGAGTCTTTCACAATGCCGGAAGAGAGGCGATCCGCCTCGCTGCGGATCTTTGTCACGTACTCGGCCAGCGTGCGGGTCAGCATATGGGCAGTTGTAGGACTGAACTGATTCCACCTCACGTACTTGACCAGCCCCAGTAGCGTCTTTATTCGCGTAAGGTTGAGATATTCAAGACTGAATTGAAAGTAGTTGTTCAGAAAATCCAGCTGGTTGTCAAAGCGCGAAAGGCGAACGCTCATCTGGTGGTCTTTTTCGCTCTCCAGGAAGGTTTCTTCAGGCGGGACCTGAATATCAGAGATCTTATCATCATGTTTGTACGGATCTTCCTGCAGCAGCCCTTTGCGATGGAGGACGTTCAGAATTGCCTGGTACGAGCTATGAAACATGCGAAAACTCTCTTTGAGCTTCCGCATTTCCTTCTCTTCAATGAAGGCACGCCGCTGTTCAAGCGTCTGCTCCAGGGCCGCTACATAATCCTGGCTGTCTTCCATAGCGACCCATTATGTAATAAAATGCCATTTCTTACAATCCTGATGGGAGGGACTATGGGACTTCCTGCCGCGTTTTCGCCCGCAAAACTTGTTTGCGCCGTTCTACTGCATGACACGTTGCTTCTGGAGAAGCTGACGCCACGATTGCGCCGTGATTTTGGGGAAATCGATTTTCAAAGCGAACCGCTCGCGTTTGACTTCACGGAATACTACCGGAATGAAATGGGGAGCGGGCTTCTTCGCGTGTTTTTCAGTTTTGCAACGCTTATGGATCCTGCCCGGCTTTCAGAGGCGAAGCTCGCCACCAATCAAATTGAACAAGAGTTTTCTGCTGCCGGGGCGCGTCTGGTGAACGTGGATCCCGGTCTGCTTTTTGAGAGCCGGTTTGTTCTTGCCACCACAAAAGACTACTCACATCGTATCCCGCTTCAGGACGGTATTTACGCGGAAGTAACGCTGCTCTATACGCAGAAGCAGTTCCGTCCCCTGCCGTGGACATATCCGGATTACCGGAGCAGCGATTATCGACGCATACTTACCATAATTCGCGGGCTTTACCGTGGTGAACGGAAGCATTGAAGCAGCACTGCCTGTGGGGTTGTATGAAGCGGTAGGATGTACCGGTTTGGAAATCTCCTGTGCGCACTCTTACTCCTCCCGCTTCTCACCGGATGCGACTTTTTTCAGGCCGGCGTGCCGGTGCATCTTGAGTTACCGCCGTTTCCCGAGGCGTGGCGTTCGTGGGGTGAACCGGCGTTTGAAATGTGGTGGATCGGATCGGACGGAGTAGCCCGGACACGGCTTCTTCCGCCTGGATCACGCAGTGCAGAAATTGTACTTTCCCGTTATCCCTACACACCCATTGTGGCGACACCGCGCGCAGGCACGCATCTACTTACCAGGCTTAAACCTGCCGGGGCTGTATATCCGGTTTCTGCGGGAAGCAGTAATACTGTTCATGTTCGGTGGGCGGACGGCGCCGCTGCGCTTGTTCTCTCCCGCTATCTGCTTCATGCAGCCCGGGCCGGCGTGGAAGAAAGCGTTGCGGCAGCCGGATTGAATGTACGCAGATTTATGGAGGAGAGCAGGAGGCGCCTTGGATCCTCCCCGTGGAGAATGGAAATTGAGCGGGCGGTAGAAAAACTCACGCAGGCTTCATTCCGGGAGAGCTACCTTGATCCCGGGCCGCTGTATACGCTTGTTGTTCCCAACGCCGGCGGGGTGTGGGTATCAGACAACGCGCTCCACGCCGTGGCCGGAGAGTCTGCTTCTCCGCCGGAACGCGAGCTTGCAGTAAAACTTCCGTGCGGTTTTCACCGCTTTATTCATAAAGAGAGCGGGGAGCGGATGGATGTACAGGTGCGTGAAGAGGGTGAGTTGAGCCTTGTGCGCTACGGGCCGTAACGGCCCGCGCCTTCGCAGTCCCATGGTCTATCTCACAACAATGTTCACAAGCTTGTCAGCCACCGTGATGATCTTCACCGGCGTCTTTCCTTCTACGTGACGCTGAACGTTTTCAAGCTCCCGTGCCCGGGCTTCCATCTCCTGCTCCGGCGTGCCGGCCGGGAGTACCACCTTTCCGCGCACCCTCCCGTTTACCTGGACAACAACGGTGACCTCTTCGTCAAAGGTCAATGCTTCTTCATACGTCGGCCAGGCGTGGTCGGAGACGGACGGCGCATTTCCCACCTTCTCCCAGAGTTCTTCCGCCAGGTGAGGCGCATAAGGGGCAAGCAGCAGCACAAACGGCTCCCACAATGAACGGTAGACGCGCTCTTCCTTGAAGATTTCGTTAATGAAAATCATCATCTGGGCAATTCCGGTATTGAATTCCAGTTTCCCCGTATCGTCACTGACTTTCTTAATGGTTTTGTGGAGCACCTTCAGAAGCTCCTGAGGCGGATTGTCATCCGTTACCGGACGTTCCGACACGCGCCATACGCGGTCCAGGAAACGGTGGACACCGCTCAGTCCTTTGGTGGACCACGGCTTCTGCACCTGAAGGGGACCCATGAACATTTCGTACATGCGCATGGTGTCCGCCCCAAAGTCCCGCACAATGTCATCCGGGTTGATAACGTTTCCCAGTGACTTTGACATTTTGACGCCGCCCTCTCCCAGGATCATGCCCTGATTCACCAGGCGCATGAACGGTTCCGTGGTATTGACCACACCAATGTCGTAGAGGACCTTGTGCCAGAAACGCGCATAAAGCAGGTGTAGCACCGCGTGTTCCGCACCGCCCACGTAGAGGTCCACCGGCATCCAGTAGTCTATCTTTTCGCGGGATGCAAACTCCTCTGTGTTTTGCGGATCAAGATAGCGAAGGTAGTACCAGCAGGAACCGGCCCACTGCGGCATGGTATTTGTTTCACGTCTGCCGCCTGCCTCGCCGTGCGGACATTCAGTGTTTACCCACTCTTCCACTTTGGCGAGCGGCGACTCTCCTGTGCCGGTTGGGCGGTAACTCTCCACTTCCGGAAGGCGCAACGGCAATTGATCCTCAGGAATCGGTTCTATGTCACCGTTCTCGCAGTGTACCAGCGGGATGGGCTCTCCCCAGTAACGTTGCCGTGAGAAAATCCAGTCGCGCAGCTTGTAATTGACGGCCCGGGTGCCCTTTCCGTTCTCTTCCAGCCAAGAAATGATCCGTTTTTTAAACTCAGGTGTGCGCAGACCATTGAACTGGCCTGAATTTACTGCTATTCCTTCTGCCGTGTACGCCTGCGCAAGCGTGGACGCGTCTCCGGGATCTTCATTTGGAGCTGCAACCACCTTAATCACCGGCAGTTTGAACCTTCGTGCAAACTCAAAGTCCCGCTCGTCGTGCGCCGGGACTGCCATGATGGCACCGGTGCCGTAAGAGAGCAGGATGTAGTCTGATATCCAGATGGGAATCTTCTCGCCGTTTACGGGGTTGACTGCGAAGGCGCCCGTGAAAACACCCGTTTTTTCCTTTGCAAGATCTGTGCGTTCCAGGTCAGACTTCAATCTGGCCCGTTCCCGGTACTCCTGGACCGCCTCGTGCCGGGAGTCCGTAGTGATCTGGGGCACCAGCGGGTGCTCCGGGGCCAGAACCATATAGGTTGCA
>Ga0102944_1001139_pt1 | contig 18348 bp, 19 predicted proteins | sample SalPonD_shore_MG_FD_78172 | JGI IMG/M metagenome (GOLD analysis project Ga0102944, IMG submission 78172) | Salt pond soil microbial communities from South San Francisco under conditions of wetland restoration - Salt Pond MetaG... | ecosystem: Environmental > Aquatic > Marine > Intertidal zone >...
AGCTTCCTCGGGGAGTACCGTCGACTCGCGGGCGTTGCGTGAACCGCCGTATACGGACCCGTACGTGCGGTGGTGTGGGAGGCCGGCGGGGTGACCCGCCGGCCTACCCGATCCGATTGGAGACAAGGCCGTGTCCGGACCGAACGACTCGGATGCCGGCGGTGCCGAGCGTCTTTTTCTGCATCGCACCGACTGGTAGATTCGCGTGCGGTCCTTGCGAGTCCTCTCGTCCAACGATGCCTTCCTTCCCGCTGCACCCGGCGCGCCTGGCGACCGCCCTGGATTCAATTGACCGCGATTGGCGCGACCCCTCCGCCGAGGGCTGGCGGCGCCCGGCAGCGGTGCTGGCGCTGGTCGCGCTCTGCCTGCTCGGCATCGAGTACCTCAAGTATCACGACACTTTCCGCGAGTTGCTGTACCGGGTGGTCGGGCCGGCGGACGCGCGGGCATTCCTCGGCGGCACGTGGGGCCGCCTGCGGACGGAGGCCTGGTGGGGCCTGGTCCACCTCTTCGGCTACGTGCTCCTCCCGGCGCTGTTCCTGCGAGTCGTCCTCCGGATGCCGGTGGCCGACGTCGGCCTGCGCTGGCGCCGCACGACCCGCTGGCTCGGCTGGTACGCACTGCTCGCCGCACCCATCGTGTTCTTCGCCTTCCTCGCGAGCTTCACCGATGCCTTCACCCAGACCTATCCGTTCTACCGCTTCGCCGGGCGCAGCTGGGTCGATCTGCTCGCCTGGGAGACCATCTACCTGGCGCAGTTCGTCTTCCTCGAGTTCTTCTTCCGCGGGTTCATCCTGGAGACCCTGGCGCCGCGCCTCGGCGCGAGCGCGATCTTCGTGATGGCCGTGCCCTACATGATGATCCACTTCGCCAAGCCCTGGCCCGAGGCCTTCGGCGCGATCCTGTTCGGCATCCTGCTGGGGATTCTGGCGCTGCGCTCGCGCTCGATCTGGGGCGGTGCCTTTGTGCACATGACGATCGCCCTGTCGATGGACCTGATGGCGCTCGGACAGACGGGGCGCTGGCCCACGCAGTGGTGGCCGACATGAAGTCCGGCCATCGCGCTCCGGCCCGCATCCTCCGCTGGACCCTGTTCGCCTGCGCGCTGGGCCTGGGCAGCCTGTTCGTCGGCTGGCGCGTTCTGGCGGCGTTCGACTTCGGCTATCCGGTGCTCTACGACGTGCTGGACATCGACGCCACGATCGCGCGCTATGCCCCGGACAACGAGGAGCGGCCCGGGTTCGAGCGCACGGACCGCACCGAGCGCGAGCGTCTGTTCGCGGCCATCGCCCGAGCCGTCCGCCACCGGGGCAAGGGGCTCGAGGCGCTCACCTATCACGCCCCGAACGGCAGCCTGATCGGGCCGCTGCTGACGGACGCGGAGATCCAGCACCTGCGGGACGTGGCCACCTTGGTCACGCGTTTCGAACGGCTGGGCTGGTTGTCGTTGTTCGTGCTCGCGGCCCTCACCCTGGCCGCGGCCCTGCGCGGCGAACGGATGCCGGCAACACGCTATTTCGCCGCCGGCGCGGCCGGTCTCGCCGCGCTGGCCGGCGTGGTGCTGTTGCTGGCGGGCCCGGTGTCGGTGTTCTACTGGCTGCACGAGCAGATCTTCCCGCCCGGGCACCAGTGGTTCTTCTGGTACCGTGAGTCCCTGATGTCGACGATGATGCAGGCGCCCAACCTGTTCGGGGGGATTGCCGTGCTCTGGCTGCTGGTCGCGCTGCCGCTCGCCGCGGGATTGTTCTGGGGTGCGCGGCGGCTGCTGGAATGGCGCGCGGCCGCCCAGGACGCGCCCGACGGGAGGGCGGCATGAAGGAGCTGCTGGTCGTGCGCCATGGCAAGTCGAGCTGGGACGCGCCGCAGCTCGCCGACCGGGAGCGTCCCTTGAACAAGCGCGGGCGGCGCGATGGGCCGGACATGGGGCGACGCCTGCGCAGCCGCGGGATGATCCCTGCACGTGTCGTGACGTCGGATGCCGCGCGCGCCCGCGAGACGGCCGCGCTGTTGGCCGACGCGCTCGGCATCGAGGCGGCTGCCATCGTGGTCGAGCCGCGCCTGTACGCAGCCGATGCCGATGCCGTGCGGGCCGTCGTGGCGGCGCTCCCGGACGACGCCGATCGGGTCGCGCTCGTCGGCCACAACCCGGCGCTGCACGAGTTCCTGCAGGCCGCGTCGGATCTGCGCGTGGCGAACTTCCCGACGGCCGCGGTCGCCTGCCTGCGATTCCCCGTGTCGCACTGGCGCGAGGCGGCGACGGTGCCGGCCGAGGCGTTCGACTACGATTTCCCGAAGAGCGGACGCCGCTGACGCGGGGCGCGCGGGTCAGCCGCGGCGCCAGGGATCGATCCGCCGGAGGACGCGCTGCATGCGGCCGGGCAGGCGCGGCGCCACCCGGGCCAGGTGGCGCGAGAGCGCGGGGGACGCCCGGCGCAGCACATACAGCATTCGCCGGGCGATTCGGCTTTCCACCAGCAGCAGCGCGCTGCCCATACCGAACAGCAGCAACCCCGCGGGCAGCGGTGTCGGTGTGACTACCGTTCCGAGAAGTACCAGCAGCATTCCCGTGGCGAAGCGTGCCAGGCGGCGAGGCTGGAGGGCGAGGACCGGGAGCGGCATCGTGCCGGCAGCCTGTGGGGGAAGTCGGATCCGCTGAGCGTGAATCGCCGCGATGACGGCCGGATGACGTGTCCGTGTCCGTTTGCCCGCGGAGGCGCCGGCCGGCGAGCGTCCCCGCGCAGGGTGACGATCGCGTCAGCCGCCGGCATTGTCGACCAGCCGCCGCACCCGTGCGAGATAGCCTTGCTCGTCGGGTTGCCCGCCGGCGCGCTGCGCTTCCCAGAGTGTCTCGCCGAGCGGCTCCATCAGCTCGTGCTCGGCCTCCAGCGCATCGCCGCGGCGCGCCTTGAGACGCTGGATCAGCGCGGCGATCCCGGGCGGACGGTCGGTGGCCTCCTGCTCGCGCAGCGCGATGTGCAGGCCCATGTGCAGGAACGGGTTGGTCTGGCCCTCCTCCGGCGTGTAGTCGCGCCCGAGCACCGCCTCGTTGCCCGGTGATAGCAGCGGCTGGTACTCCGGGTGGTCGGCAATGACCTCCGCCACGACCCGCTCCATCGGCTCGAGCGGCTCGCCCGCCCGGGCCTTGCGCCAGGTCTCCATGTAGAACCGGCGCATGCTCTCGCGGTCGTTACCGAACATCGGGGGGCTCCAGCGCCGCTTCCGGCGCGGTCTTGTGCTCGTATTCGCACAGCTCGTGGATGCGGCACTCGCCGCACTTCGGCTTGCGCGCGGTGCACACGTAGCGCCCGTGCAGGATCAGCCAGTGGTGCGCGTGGCGCAGGTATTCCTTCGGGATCACCTTCGCCAGGCGATCCTCGACCTCGCGCACGTTCTTTCCCGGCGCCAGCCCCGTGCGGTTGGCCAGACGGAAGATGTGCGTGTCCACGGCGATCGTCGGCTCGCCGAAAGCCGTGTTGAGGATGACGTTCGCGGTCTTGCGGCCCACCCCGGGCAGGGCCTGGAGCTCGCCGCGCGTGCGCGGGACCTCGCCGCCGTGGTGCTCCACCAGGATGCGGCAGGTCTCGATGACGTTCTTCGCCTTGTTGTTGAACAGGCCAAGCGTGCGGATGTGCTCCTTCACGCCCTCGACGCCGAGCGCCAGCATCGCATCGGGTGTGGGGGCCGCGGGGAACAGGCTGGCGGTTGCGGCGTTCACGCCGCGATCGGTCGACTGCGCCGACAGCACGACGGCGATGAGCAGCTGGAACGGCGTCTCGTAGTGCAGCTCGGTGGTCGGCTCCGGGTCGGTCTCGGCTAGCCGCCGCATGATCTCTGCGCGGGTCTTGTTGTTCACGTGGTTCCCCCGTCGTCCGCCGCCCGGCGGCGGGCGCGGGCCCGGGCGACCGCCGCGGCGATCTCTCCGCGCTTGCGCTCGCGGTCGTCGCGCGCCGCGACGCGGGCGCGCTTCTCCGCGCGTCGTCGTTCGCGTTCCTCCGCCTCGCGCGCGAGACGCGCATTGCGGGCCTCGTAGCGGGCGCGGAACTGTTCCGCCCTCTGGCGCAGGGGTGTCGGGTCCGCCGAGGGCACCATCTCGATGCAGTCCACCGGGCAGGGCGGCAGGCAGAGTCCGCAGCCGGTGCACTCGGCGGCGATTACCGTGTGCATGGATTTCGGCCCGCCCATGATCGCGTCCACCGGGCAGGCCTGGATGCAGCGCGTGCAACCGATGCACGTCTCCTCGTCGATCAGGGCCACTTCCGGCTTCGTGACCGGCTCGCCGCACTCGGGGGCAATGGCCTTGCGCTCGACGCCGAGGAAGTCGGCCAGTGCCCGCATGCCGTCCTCGCCGCCGGGCGGGCAGCGGTTGACGTCCGCCTCCCCGCGCGCGAGCGCCTCGGCATACGGCCGGCAGCCGTCATAGCCGCACTGGGTGCACTGCGTCTGCGGCAGCAGTGCGTCAATGCGGTCGGCTAGATCCTGGTGGTCAATGGTCGCGCTCAATCCGGGTCCGTCGTGATCGGTTGGAGCGCCACATGGTATCGCGGAGGACGGCGCGTCGTCGTGCCACGCCGCGCCGCCGTTCGCGGCCTTGCCCGCGAAATCCCGTTGTCAGAACACCCCGGCGAGAAACCCGATGCCCATCGCCGCGAGGATGGCGGCGGAGAGGAACGTCAGGCCGCGCTGGGCGTGCTCGACGCGATGCTCGAACTGGCGCATCCCCGCGATCAGCAACAGCGTCAGCACGATCAGCGCTGCGATCACGGCGATGGCATAGGTCAGCATCAGGCTCAGGCAGTGCTCCGAGCCGGCACACAGGGCGATGATCTGGAACTCCTCCTCGTGTGCGAAGCCGAGCGTGAAGGCGAACGCCGCGAGCGCCCAGAGGCCGGATGCGGCCGAGGGCTCCGCGCCCGGCTCGTGCTCTTGATCACCGTGGTGATGATGATGATGGTGGTGGTGGCCGCCGCGGATCGCCGTGCGCAGCTGCCAGACCGCCAACAGGAGCAGCAGGCCGCCGGCGATCCAGTCGATCCAGCCGTGCTGGCCGAGATCGAACCAGGACTTCGCGCCGAAGAACAGCAGCACCACGGCGATGCTGCTGATCAGGTGTCCAACCCCGATCACGACCGCCGCGAGCACGCCTGCACGCCAGTGCGCGCGCCGCGCCAGCGCCCAGGCGGCCGCTACCGGCCAGCCGTGGCCCGGTTCGATGCCGTGGAGCAATCCGAGTCCGGTCGCGCCCAGGAACAGTCCCAGTGTGGTTTCGAGGGCCATCAGGTATACGGTGTCCTCGGGCCGCGGCCTAGTTGACGCGCATGCCGGGCGTCGCACCGGTGTCGGGCGACAGGATGTGAATCCCCTCGCCGTCGCCGGCCGCCAGCACCATGCCCTCGGAGGTGCCGAAGCGCATCTTGCGCGGCTGCAGGTTGGCGACCATCACGGTCAGGCGCCCTTCGAGGTCGGCCGGCTCGTAGGCCTTGCGAATCCCGGCAAACACCGTGCGCTTCTCGCCGCCGAGGTCGAGCGACAAGCGCAGCAGCTTGTCGGCGCCATCGACGTACTCGGCGGCCTCGATGCGGGCCACGCGCAGGTCCACGCGGGCGAAGTCGTCGATCTGGATCGTCTCGGCGATGGGCTCCCCGCCGGGAGGGCCGGCGCGCTCCCGCTGCGGCGCTGCCCGGCCGGATGCCGCCGCCAGATCGGCTTTGGAGTCGTCGAGCATGGCGTCGACGGCCTCGCGTTCGATGCGTGTCATCAGTGGCTTGAACCGGTCGATGACGTGGTCCGTCAGCGGATCGGCGATGACCTGCCAGTCGAGCGGCTCGCACTGCAGGAAGCCCTCGGCGTGCTGGGCCGTGCGCGGCAGCACGGGCTTGAGATAGGCGACCAGTACGCGGAACAGGTTCAGGCCTTGCGAGCACACGGCCTGCACCTCCGCTTCCCGGCCCTGCTCACGCGCGGCCTCCCAGGGCTTGCGCTCGGCGATCCAGGCGTTGGCGCGGTCCGCCAGCTCCATGATCTCGCGCATGGCGCGGCCGAACTCGCGCCGCTCGTAGGCGGCCGCGATCGCCTCGCCCGCGTCGACGAACTCGCGGTACATGGCGGGGTCGGGCAGCTCGGCCGCGAGGCGGCCGTCGAAGCGCTTGGTGATGAACCCCGCGCAGCGGCTGGCGATGTTGACGACCTTGCCCACCAGGTCACTGTTGACGCGCTGGATGAAGTCGTCGAGGTTCAGGTCGATGTCCTCGACGCCGGAGCCCAGCTTGGCAGCGAAATAGTAGCGCAGGTACTCCGGCCCGAAGTGCTCGAGATAGGTGCGCGCCTTGATGAACGTGCCGCGCGATTTCGACATCTTCTGCCCGTCGACCGTCAGGAAGCCGTGGCAGTAGACGCCGTTCGGCGTGCGGAAGTCCGCGCCATGCAGCATCGCCGGCCAGAACAGCGTGTGGAAGTAGGCGATGTCCTTGCCGATGAAGTGGTACACCTCGGCGTCGCTGTCCGGATCCCAGAACGCGTCGAAGTCCTCGCCGTGGCGCGTGCACCAGTTGCGGTGGCTCGCCATGTAGCCGATCGGCGCGTCGAGCCAGACGTAGAAGTACTTGCCCGGCCGGTCGGGGATCTCGAAGCCCCAGTAGGGCGCATCGCGCGAGATGTCCCAGTCCTGCAGACCGGCGGTGAACCACTCGTCGAGCTTGTTCGCGATTTCCGGCTGGATGTGGCCGCCGCGGGTCCATTCGCGCAGCATGTCCTCGAAGTCGGCGAGCCGGAAGAAATGGTGCTCGGACGAGCGCGTGACCGGCGGCTTGCCGGAGAGCACCGACACGGGGCTGTTCAGGTCCGCCGGGCTGTAGGTCGCGCCGCAGACCTCGCAGGAGTCACCGTACTGGTCGGCCGCGCCGCAGCGCGGGCACTCGCCCTTGATGAAGCGGTCCGGCAGGAACATGCCGGCCTCTTCGTCGTAGGCCTGCTCGATCGTGCGCGTCGCGATGTGGCCACCGTCGCGCAGGCGCGTATAAATGGTCTCGGCGAGCTCGCGGTTCTCGTCGGAGTGCGTGCTGTAGTAGTTGTCGAAGCCGATCAGGAAGTCGTCGAAGTCGCGCCGGTGTTCCGCCTGGAAGCGCTCGATCAGCAACTCGGGCGTGGTGCCCTCCTGTTGCGCCTTGAGCATGATCGGCGTGCCATGGGCGTCGTCGGCGCAGAAGTACAGGCACTCGTGCCCCCGCAGGCGCTGGAACCGGGCCCAGATATCGGTCTGGATGTACTCGACCATGTGCCCGATGTGGATCGGGCCGTTGGCGTAGGGCAGGGCGCTGGTGACCAGGATGCGACGCTTCGCGCTCATCGATTGGGGCTTCCGGTTCGCGGGGGTTTCGGAGAACCGGAAAACCTAACAGTAATGGCGCGCTGCCGCCAGCTTGGCCCCCGTGCGCCGTGCCGGTCCGGCTTCCCTGCGCTCAGCGCATTCCCGCGGCTTGCAGGCGCGCGATAAACTGGTAGATCCAGCAACGGGGAGTGCACCGGTGGCGAACGATACGGTCGGGATCGACGAGAGCACGCGCACGGCCATCCGCGAGGCGCTCGCCGCCGTCGAGCAGCGTATCGACACCGCGTGTGCGCGGGCGGGGCGCGAGGGTGCCGACGTGACCCTGCTGCCGGTCACCAAGACGGTGGAACCCGCCCGCATCCGCGTCGCCCTCGAGGCAGGCTACCGCGCGCTCGGCGAGAACCGCGTGCAGGATGCATTGCCCAAGCGGGAGGCGCTCGAGGAATGGGGCGCGGAGTGGCACATGATCGGCCACCTGCAGCGCAACAAGGTCAAGCAGGCGCTGGCGTTCGCCGATTGCATCCAGAGCGTCGACCGCGAACCGCTGGTCGACCGCATCGCGGACCGCCTGGCGCAGTGCGGCGAGCGCCGCGAGGTCCTGATGCAGGTGAATACGTCGGGGGCGGAGAGCCAGTTCGGCGTCGAGCCCGGCGCGGCGGCGTCGGCCCTGGCGCGGCGGATCGCACAGCGCGGCGAACTCGAGTTCACCGGCCTGATGACCATCGGTCGGCTGGCGGAGGACGCGGAGGACACGCGCGACTGCTTCCGCCTGCTGCGCACTTTGCGCGACCGCCTGCAGGATGATCTGGGCCGGGCGCTCCCCGTGCTGTCGATGGGGATGTCCGGCGACCTCGAGGTCGCCGTCGAGGAAGGCGCCACCCTGGTCCGGGTGGGCAGCGCCATCTTTGGGGCGCGGCCCCGTCCCTGAAACGGCGAACACACGCGCGCCATGGCTGTCGCCCATGGCGACCCGACGCCCAACGAAGAGAGGAACCATGACCGAACCCGACCGCGCATCCATCGAGCAGGCCATCGCTGGCTTCACCGACCCCGATCTCGAGCGCGACTACGTCGCGGCCGGCTGTGTCCAGTCGATCGAGATCGACGGCGGCCGTGTCGCGGTGGCCATCCGCCTCGGCTATCCGCTGGCCACGGTGCGCGAGGAACGCGCGGCCGCCGTGCGCGAGCGCATCGAGGCCGTAGCCGGGGTCGAGTCGGCCCAGGTGCGCATCGACTGGGCCGTCGAGGCGGGCCCGGTGCAGACGAACGCGCGCGAGCTGGAAGGGGTGAAGAACATCATCGCCGTGGCCTCGGCCAAGGGCGGCGTCGGCAAGTCGACCACGGCGGCGAACATCGCGCTCGCGCTGCGCGCCGAGGGCGCCTCGGTCGGCATGCTCGATGCCGACATCTACGGCCCGAGCCAGCCGCGCATGCTCGGGATCGAGGGCAAGCCCGACAGCCCCGACGGCAAGACGCTGATCCCGCTCGAGAACCACGGCATCCAGGCGATGTCGATCGGCTTCCTGGTCGATCCCGAGAGCCCGATGATCTGGCGCGGCCCGATGGTCACCCAGGCGCTCGAGCAGATGCTCTACAGCACGCAGTGGCGCTCGCTGGACTACCTGGTCGTCGATCTGCCTCCGGGCACGGGCGACATCCAGCTCACGCTTGCCCAGAAGGTTCCGCTCTCGGGCGCGGTGATCGTCACCACGCCCCAGGACATCGCGCTGCTCGATGCGCGCAAGGGCCTGAAAATGTTCGAGAAGGTGTCCGTGCCGGTGCTAGGCATCGTCGAGAACATGAGCATCCACGTGTGCTCGAACTGCGGCCATGCCGAGCCGATCTTCGGCGAGGGCGGCGGCGCGAAGATGGCGGAGGACTACGGCGTGCGCCTGCTGGGGCAGCTGCCGCTCGAGCTGGCGATCCGCACCCAGGCCGACAGCGGCACGCCCACCGTCGTCGCCGATCCCGACAGCCAGGCGGCGGTGACCTATCGCGAGATCGCCCGCCGCGCCGCCGCGGCACAGCTCGCATCCGGTGCGCTGCCGAGCGGGTTCCCCCATATCAGGATCGTCGACGACTGACGCGGGCCGGCGGCGGTGCGATGCGGCCCGACGGCGCGGCCGCCTGCCGGCCGGCTCCGTGCGGTCGCAAAACGGCCTGCAGGCCGTGCACGGCCTTCGCGCCCCGTCGCAACAAGCATGCAGGCCGCCGGGCTGATGCTTGCAGCAATAGCCGACACGGCGGGGCGTCGAGGCCATGCAGGACGCCGCCGCGTTCCCGGGCGACCCAGCGAATGCCGCTCAGCGTGCTTCGTTCAACGCGTTGCCCGGCTGCAGCAGGTCGGGTCGCGCGATTAACCGATTGCGCGCCGACCGGGGAGAACGGGGCCTACGCCCCCTCGTGCAGGCTGATCACCGGCCACTGGCGGCTGCGCGCGACGTCGGCGAGCTGGCGGTCGGGGTCGACGGCCACGGGATGGTCGACCTCCTCGAGCAGGGGCAGATCGTTGTGCGAGTCGCTGTAGAACCAGGCGTCGTCGAGCGTGCCCGCGTTCTCGGCCAGCCACGCGTGCAGGCGGGTCACCTTGCCTTCGCGGAAACACGGCGTCCCCGCGACATCGCCGGTGTAGCGCCCATCCTTCATCTCGGGGTCGGTCGCGAGCAGCGAACCCACGCCCAGCAACCGGGCGATGGGTTCGGTCACGAAACGGTTGGTCGCGGTGATGATCATGAGGTGGTCGCCCGCGTCCCGGTGGCGTGCGAGAAGCGCGGGCGCGCCCGGTGCCACGATGGGTGCGATTTTCTCCTCGATGAAGGCTGCGCGGATGCGCGCCAGCTCGTTCGAGTCGTGCTCGCTCAGCACACGCAGCGAGAAGCGCAGGAACTCGTGGATGTCGAGTTCCCCCGCCTTGTACGCCTCGAGGAAACGGTCGTTCTCCCGGCGGTAGTGGTCGCCGTCGACATATCCGCGCTCCGCCAGGAACTCGCCCCACAGGTGGTCGCTGTCGGAGGTCAGCAGAGTATTGTCGAGATCGAAAATGGCCAGTCGCACGGGCGGTGCTCCAGGATGCGGCGCGCGCATTGTACCAGAGCGCATCTGTGGCGCCCCGGTGGCATTTATGGAAGAATGCGGGTCGTGGAAGAGAACCGTCGTGCGTTCATAAGTGATTGATTCGAAAGGATACCGGGCCAACGTCGGCATCATACTGAGCAATGCCGAGGGGCGCGTATTCTGGGCCCGTCGGGCCGGTCAGGATGCATGGCAGTTTCCCCAGGGAGGGATCCGTGCGAGCGAGACGCCGCTGGAGGCCATGTATCGCGAGCTCGACGAGGAAACCGGGCTGCAGCCGCAACACGTCGAGGTCATCGGGCAGACGCGGCGCTGGTTGCGCTACCGCCTTCCGGCGCGCTACATCCGGCGCCGTTCGCGGCCCGTCTGCGTCGGCCAGAAGCAGCGCTGGTTCGGGCTGCGACTGGTCGGTGCCGAGACCTGTGTCGATCTCAACCGCACCCGGCACCCGGAGTTCGACGACTGGTGCTGGGTCGATTACTGGCATCCGCCCGAAGGGGTCATCTTCTTCAAGCGCCAGGTCTACCGGCAGGCCCTGCGGGAACTCGCGCCGCTGGTCCTGCCGGAACATTGCGCGGAGACCGGTGACTCCGCGGCGACCCGGGCCTAGCCCGTCGACGCCGCCGGCGCGCGGGCCGACTGCGCGCTAGACGCCGCCAATCCCGTCGGGTAATACGCCCATGCTTTCGACGTTGCGCCGGATCGTACAGGAAGTCAGCGCTGCCCCCGGGCTGGACGCCGCCCTGGACATCATTGTCCGGCGGGTCCACGCGGCGCTCGGCGTCGACGCCTGCTCGGTCTATCTGACGCAGCTCGAGGACGGCCCCCAGCAGCTGGTCCTGCGTGCCGGGCACGGCGTCAACCAGGAGGCCGTCGGCCGCCTGACGCTGGCGCCGGACCAGGGCCTTGTGGGGCTGGTCGCGCAGCGCGCGGAGCCGCTCAACCTGGAGCGCGCCACGAGTCATCCGCGCTACCTCCTGACGGACGCCTACGGCGACGATGCGCTCGAGACCTTCCTCGGCGTCCCCATCATCCATCAGAGCCGCGTGCTCGGCGTGCTGGTCGTCGCGCAGCGCGAGGGCCGCCGTTTCGGCGAGGACGTAGTGACATTCCTCGTCACGCTGGCCGCCCAGCTGGCGGCGAGCATCATGCACGCGGTCGTCGGCGAGGAGGCGTTCCTGGTCCAGAGCGGCCAGGCCGGCGGGGCCGGCATCGTCAAGGGCCTGTCCGGTGCCCTCGGCGTGGGGATCGGCGAGTGCGTCGTGGCCTATTCCCCGGCGGCCCTGGATGACATCCCGGACCGGCGCACGAACGACCCCGAGCAGGAGCTGGCGCGCCTGTACCACGCGATCGAGGCCACCAAGGAGGACATCCGCCGACTCTCCGAGGAAATGCGCTCGGTGCTGCCGGAGGAGGAGCGGGCCCTGTTCGACGTCTACGTCATGATGCTCGAGGGCGAGTCCCTGTGGCAGGAGGCGGAAACCGCGATTCGCGGCGGGCTGTGGGCGCCGGCGGGCCTGCGTGAGACGATCCGGCGCCACGTGCGCCAGTTCCAGGAAATGGCCGATCCGTACCTCGCGGAGCGCGCGAGCGACATCCGCGATCTTGGCCGCCGCATCCTGGTCAAGCTGAGCAGTCACGACACGGACGATCCGCGCGAATACCCGGAGCGAACCATCCTCGCGGGACACGAGGTCAGCGCCGCCCAGATCGCCGAGGTGCCGCAGGATCGGCTCGCGGGGATCGTCTCCATGCGCGGTTCCGGTTCCTCTCACGTGGCCATCCTGGCGCGCGCGCTCGGCATCCCGACAGTGATGGGGGCCAACGACCTGCCGATCACGCGGCTGGAAGGCAAGGAGCTGATCGTCGACGGCTACCTGGGCTGGGTCTTCGTCCAGCCCGACGACGACATCAAGGATGAGTTCGTGCGCCTGGCAAGCGAGGAGCAGGAACTCAGCGAGCAGCTCCAGGGGCTGAAGGACCTCGACACCGTCACGACGGACGGGACCCGCGTATACCTGTTCGCCAATACGGGCCTGCAGGCCGAGATCAGCCCGGCGCTGATCGAGGTGGCGGACGGACTCGGCCTGTACCGCACCGAGATGCCCTTCCAGGTGCGCGACCGGTTTCCCGGCGAGGAAGAACAGGTCCAGATCTACCGCCGGCCCCTGGAGGCCTTCGCGCCTTCTCCCTGCATCCTGCGCACGCTCGACATCGGTGGCGACAAGGTACTGCCGTACTTCTCGGTCGACGAGGACAACCCGTTCCTCGGCTGGCGCGGCATCCGCGTCACGCTCGATCACCCCGAGATCTTCCTCACGCAGGTCCGCGCGATGCTGCGGGCCAACGAGAGTCTCGGCAACCTGAGCATCATGCTGCCGATGATCTCGCGCCTCGAGGAGCTGCAGCAGTCGATGGCCCTGATCCAGCGCGCGCACCGCGAGCTGCTCGACGAGGGGCTGGACACGCCGCTGCCCGAGATCGGCGTGATGATCGAGGTACCGGCGGCGGTCTACCAGATCGAGGCGATCGCCAAGCGCGTCGACTTCATCTCGGTCGGCACCAATGACCTGACGCAGTACTTGCTGGCGGTGGACCGCAACAACGAGCGCGTCGCGAAGATGTACGACAGCCTGCACCCGGCCGTGCTGCAGGCGCTGGTGCAGATCCGCCGCGGCGCGGCACGCCACGGCAAGCCGGTCAGCATCTGCGGCGAGCTCGCCGGCGACCCGCTGGGCGCGGTGCTGCTGCTGGGCATGGGCATCGACAGCCTGTCGATGAGTGCCGGGAGCCTGCTGCGCATCAAGTGGGTGATCCGTTCCTTCTCGCACCAGCGCGCGCGAGAGATCCTGGACCGCGCCCTCGAGATGGAGGACGGCCGCTCCGTGCGTCAGATGATGATCGAGGAGATCGACCGGGCCGGCATCGGCGGCCTCATCCGCGCCGGCAAGTAGTCGCTTCTGGGCAGTCCTGGCGGCGGAATTCACGCGCCCGCGCGGGGGCTGCGCCGCGACCACGGTGCTCGTTCAACGGATTGATGACCACGAATGGCTGCCTCCGGTGGATGACACGCCTCGGCGGAGCTATCGCTGAGCAGTCCCGCGGAAGCCGGCTGGTGTTTCGGGCCGGGAATGCCATGAATGGTCCACGGCAGTCCACACCTCGGACCCTCAGGCGCAGCTCCCGTGCCCGTTCCGCGCCACACGGGCATATTCGCGTTCACGCGTGCCCATTCGTGGCTATCCTGCGGACGAACGACCACGGCGCACGCAGCGCAGCCCACGCGGGCGATCAGAACGGCCGCACGACGGCGAGGATGATGATGGCGATGAGCAGGACCGTGGGCGCCTCGTTGAACCAGCGGTACCAGACGTGGCCGTGGCGGTTCGCGCCGCGCGCGAAGTCGCGTACCAGGAAGCCGCACCAGACGTGGTAGCCGATCAGAAGGGCCACCAGCACCAGCTTGACGTGGAGCCAGCCCCAGTAGGCGACGATGCCACCCCAGCCCCACATCAGGGCGAGACCCGACAGTACGGTGAGGATGCCGCCGGGTGTCATGATGCCGTGGAACAGCTTGCGCTCCATCACGCAGAAGCGCTCGTGTCCCCGCTCGTCGTCCGGATCGAGCATGGCGTGGTAGACGAACAGGCGCGGCAGGTAGAACAGCGCCGCGAACCAGGTGACCATGAAGATGATGTGGAAAGCCTTGAGCCAGAGCATGATGTCCCCGTGCATCCCCTGCGGATTCGGTGCACCGTGACCATACCACGCGGCATGCGCTGCCCGTGGCCCGCAGTGCACGGATTTGCTCCGGTTCCGGTGCGCGCGCATGCTGACCCGGGCGTGCCGCGACTTTCCCGCCATCCGGCCGCCCGTTATCATGCCGCTCCTGTCCATACGGCGAGGTGCGCATGATCCGGGTCGGAATCGTCGGCGGTACGGGATACACCGGTGTCGAGCTGCTGCGGCTGCTGGCCACTCACGACGGCGTCGAAGTCGTTGCCGTCACCTCGCGCAATGCGGCGGGGCGACGCGTGGACGCCGAATTCCCCAACTTGCGCGGCGTCTGTGACCTGGAATTCGTGGCGCCGGATGCCGCCGGCCTCGAGCGCTGCGATGCGGTGTTCTTCGCCACCCCCAACGGTACGGCCATGCACCAGGTGCCGGCACTGCTGGACGCCGGCGTGCGCGTCGTCGACGTATCGGCCGATTTCCGGCTGCGGGATGCGGCGCTGTGGGCCCGCTGGTACGGCCAGGAGCATGCCTGCCCGGAGCGCCTGGCCGAGGCCGTCTATGGTCTGCCCGAGGTCAACCGCGCGGCGCTGCGCGGCGCGCGCCTGGTGGGCAATCCCGGTTGCTATCCCACGGCGATCCAGCTCGGGTTCCTGCCGCTGGTGGAGGCCGGCGCAGTCGACACGGGTCGCCTGGTCGCCAGCGCGGTATCGGGCGCGAGCGGCGCCGGGCGCAAGGAACGGGTGGATCTGATCCTCGCGGAACAGGCTGACAACACGCGTGCCTACGCCGCGGGCGGTCATCGCCACCTGCCGGAGATCCGCCAGGGTCTGGAAGCGGCTGCCGGCGGTCCGGTCGACCTCGCGTTCGTCCCGCACCTGGTTCCCCAGGTTCGCGGGATCCACGCGACGCTGTTCGCCGAGCTGACGCGCGATATCGACGTCCAGGCGGCGTTCGAGGCGCGCTATCGTGATGAACCATTCGTCGACGTCATGCCGCCCGGCAGCCATCCCCAGACCCGGAGCGTGCGGGGCGCCAACATCTGCCGTATCGCCGTGCATCGACCGGATCCGCAAGGCCGCCGCGTGGTCGTGCTCGCGGTGATCGACAATCTCGTGAAGGGGGCTGCCGGGCAGGCCGTCCAGAACCTCAACGTCCTGTGCGGCATGGAGGAGACCCGCGGGCTGAACGCGGTGGCCCTGTTACCGTAGGGACGGGACCATGGCTTGGGAGCACTGACTTGGCGGATCCGCGTTACACGGCCTCGGGCAGTTTCCGGGTTCGGCCGCACCGGCCCTGGCGCACTGCCGTGGCGACGGTGCTGGTGGTCATTGTCCTGGGCGTCGGGGGCTGGTCGCTGTACGAGCTGGGGCTGCGCCACGGCGGGTATCATGCCCGGCAGGCGCGCGCGACCGAGGCGCACCTGCGCATCGACGTGTCCGATCTGCGCGAGCAGGTCTCGAAGCTGGCGGATCGCAACACCCTGCTCGAGCGCGCGGAGCGCATCGAACGCGAGGCCCGCGAGGATCTGCGCGGCGTGATCGAGAAGCGCGAGCAGCGGATCAGCCACTTGAAGGAGGAACTGGCCTTCTACCGCAATCTCGTGTCGCCCTCCGACATGGAACCGGGGCTGCACGTGCGGCGCCTCGAGGTCGCACCGGTGGCCGGCAGTCCCGGCGTGTTCCGCTACGAGCTCGTTCTGACACAGATCAACGGCAGTGACAGGTACTGCTCGGGTCACATAGACTTCACCTTGGTGGGCCGTCGCAGCCGGGATCGGGTGGAGGTCGGCCTCGACGAGCTGGCGGTCTCCGAGGAATCGCCGGAAACATTCTTCAGATTCAAGTATTTTCAGACACTGACAGGCCAGATTCGAGTCCCCGACGGCGTCGAGCCGGCGCGCCTGCTGTTGCGGGTCAACCCCGAGCAGGACCGGCTCGATCCGCTCAAGGACGATTATCCCTGGAAATCCCTCATATCCGAATCCGATGGAGCCTGAGAAGATGCTGGGCAACAGTTCGAAGAAGTCCAAGAGCAGCGGCGCCAGGGTCGATACCCTGATCGGCCACCAGACCGAGATCACCGGCGACATCCATTTCAGCGGTGGCCTGCACATCGACGGTGTCGTCAAGGGCAACGTCTACGCCGATGGCGACGACGAGTCCGTCGCCATCGTGAGCGAGCGCGGGCGGGTCGAGGGTGAGTTGCGCGTTCCCAACCTGGTTATCAACGGCTACGTCGCGGGCGACGTGTATGCCGCGGCACGCCTCGACCTCGCGAAGAACGCCCGCATCCGCGGCGACGTGTACTACCACACGATGGAGATGGCCGGCGGCGCCGAGGTCAACGGCAAGCTGGTCCGCACCGACGAGGAACCGCAGCGCTTCCTCGAACACCAGGGCGATCGGGACGCCGGCGAGCAGGCCGAGCACGAAGCCGAAGCGGCCGGTGAGCCGACGTTCCCGGGCGGGCCCGGCCAATCTTGATCCTTTTGGTCGGGAATGCTAGCTTGCAGGCAATACCGCAGCGTTTTGCAGGACATTGCCCATGAGCACCGAGGCCGAAATGGTCGACTCCACTCCGCTGATCTTCACGGAGAGTGCCGCCCGCAAGGTGAAGAGCCTGATCGAGGAGGAAGGCAACCCCGGGTTGATGCTGCGCGTGTTCGTCGCCGGCGGGGGGTGCAGCGGTTTCCAGTACGGCTTCACCTTCGACGAGAGCGTTCAGGACGGCGACACCGAGGTCGACAACTGCGGCGTCAAGCTGTTGATCGATCCGATGAGCTTCCAGTACCTGCACGGCGCCGAGATCGATTACACCGAGAACCTGGAAGGCGCGCAGTTCGTCATCCGCAATCCGAACGCGGTCACCACCTGCGGCTGCGGCCAGTCCTTCTCCGCCTGACCGCGCCGTGCGCAAGCGCGTGCATGGAAAGCCGGCCCCCGGAGCCGGCTTTTCGTCGCTTGACGGTGTCTCGATTTGCCGTCGGGACTAGGAGCCTGTCCGAGAAACCATTTACCTGCTGCGCGCGTACCACAGCGGCATCTTCTTGAGATCGCTCAACTCACGTGGCACCTACCATGCTCGTTTCACGATCACAAGAATCTGCTCGCTGTGCCACGCGCTCGCTACGGCATAGATTTCTCGGACAGGCTCCTAGCGCGGGGCGCGCACGAGGGCGCCGAGCACGAGCCGGCGCGACGCGCCCGTGACCTCGGGGCGATTGCCCGGTTGCCCGCGCACCCGTCGCTGGGCCAGCCACGCGAACGCCAGCGGTTCCACGTGTTCGGGCGCGACGCCAACGGCCGCGGTCGTATCCACCGGCGCCCCCGGCCAGTGGCGCCGCAGCCGTTCCAGCAGATCGGTGTTGTAGGCGCCACCGCCGCACACGAGTACGCGGCTCGGGGGATCGCTCTGCGCCAGTCGCAGGCCGTCGGCAATCGAGCGGGCGGTGAGTTCCGCCAGCGTGGCCTGGACATCGGCGTGGCGCGGCCGGTCCGCGAGGTCCGCCAGATGGCGATCGAGCCAGTCTAGATCGAAGTGCTCCCGCCCGGTGCTCTTTGGCGGTCGTCGGGCGAAATACGGGTCGGCGAGCAGATGCTCGAGCAGATCGCCGCGCACCCGGCCCTGGCGCGCCCAGTGCCCCGCGGCATCATAGGCCCGGCCCTCGTGACGCGCGATCCATCCGTCGAGCAGCACGTTGCCCGGCCCGGTGTCGAATCCCGTGACCCACGCGCCTGCAGGAGCGATCACGCTCACGTTCGCCATGCCCCCGACATTCACCACCGCACGTACATCGCGGCGCCCGGCGAAGGCCGCCGCGTGGAATGCCGGGGCCAGTGGAGCCCCTTGTCCTCCGGCCGCGAGGTCTGCCCGGCGGAAGTCGGCCACCACGTCGATGCCGCAGCGCACTGCGAGGCGATGCGGATCCCCCAGCTGGATGCTGTTCGGATGGGGCCCGGTGGGTCGGTGCAATACGGTCTGCCCGTGGCATCCGATCGCACGGATCATGTCCGCCCGCCGGCCGGTGCGTGCCAGCAACAGATCCACGGCCTCGGCGTAGGTGTCCGCGAGGCGCTCGTCGAGCTCACTGGCACGCGCGAGATCCGTGCCGCGCATGGCATGCAGCACGGCACGGCGAAGCTCCGGGGGGTAGGCGCGGTGGACGTGGCCCTGCAGGCGCGGGTGGCCGCCGCTGAAGGAGGCCAGGCAGACGTCGA
>Ga0102944_1001141_pt1 | contig 18337 bp, 12 predicted proteins | sample SalPonD_shore_MG_FD_78172 | JGI IMG/M metagenome (GOLD analysis project Ga0102944, IMG submission 78172) | Salt pond soil microbial communities from South San Francisco under conditions of wetland restoration - Salt Pond MetaG... | ecosystem: Environmental > Aquatic > Marine > Intertidal zone >...
GTAAAGGCAGGTTCATCACCTTCATTATGGCCATGTTTACGGAAGCAAACAAGATCAATAACAACATCCTTACCGAATTTTTGGCGATATTCAAAAGCCATCTGAATCGCATGAACAGCTTCTTCGGGATTGTCGCCATTGACATGGAAAATCGGGGCGAGAATCATTTTGGCAAGATCGGACGCGTACTCGGTGGAACGTCCGTCTTTAGGCAGTGTAGTAAAACCAATTTGGTTATTTATGATGATGTGAACCGTGCCACCCGTTTTATATGCATCCAGTTGCGACATATTTAATGTTTCAGCCACCACGCCCTGGCCGGAAAAAGCCGCATCTCCATGTATAAGCACCGGTAGAATATTTTTCTTGGCATTTTCATCGTCAAAGCTGTCCTGTGTAGCACGTGTTGCCCCTTCTACAACCGGATTCACCGATTCCAGGTGACTCGGGTTCGGCATCAGCTCAATATCAATATTATCACCTTTAAGGGTCTGATATTCACCTTTGGAGCCGAGGTGATATTTTACATCCCCGGAACCCTGGATGCTATCCGGATCAAGATTTCCTTCAAAATCGGCAAAGACTTTTCGGTAGGGTTTGTTCATAATATTTACGAGAATGTTCAACCGTCCACGGTGAGCCATACCCATAAAGATTTTTTCAACTTCATCATCGCCGGCCTTTTCCAGCATATGATGCATCATCGGAATCAGCGTGTCGGCTCCTTCCAGAGAAAAGCGTTTATGTCCGATATATTTTTTGCCCAAAAACTGCTCAAACGCCATCGCCTGATTTAGACGGTGTAAAATTTCTTTCTTTTGATCTTTGGTCAGATCCGGCGTATTGGTGGTAGATTCCATCCGCTCGCGCAGCCACTTACGTTCTTCAAGATTCAGGATATGCATGAACTCTGCACCAATCTTGCGACAGTACGTATCCCGTAACAAATTGATAATTTCGCGAAGTGTAGCTTTTTCCTTGCCACCGAGACCGGCACAATAGAACTCGCGATCCAGATCCCACAAGGTAAGTCCGTAGTATTCAAGGTCGAGCTCAGGACTGTGGCCGGGCTCGTCACTCAGGGGATCAAGATCGGCCAGCTTATGCCCGCGTGTGCGGTACATATTGATAAGCCGCATGACGGCAATGGCCCGCTTGTTTTCTTCGAGGGATGCCCCCGCTCCGTCAAACTGGCCAACATATTGATCAGAACCAAAGGGCAGAGGATCGTAGGGGATTTCCAGATCTTCAAATATAGTATCATAAAAATCCTCTTCGCCATTTAGCAGACTGTGGACTTTCTTCAGGAATGCTCCCGATTCGGCCCCCTGGATCACACGGTGATCGTAGGTGGAGGTAACCGTCATCACTTTGCTGACGCCCAGCTTGTTAAGCACTTCCTGTGACATGGACTGATATTCAGCCGGATAATCGATAGCACCTGTTGCGATAATCGTGCCTTGCGTTTTCATTAAGCGCGGCACCGATTGAACCGTCCCGATCATACCGGGATTGGTGAGCGTTATTGTCGTACCCTGGAAATCAGAAATTTCTAGATTTCCATTTCGGGCCTTATTGATAAGTTCCGTATAAGCATAGAGGAACTCCCTGAAATCCATTTTATCAACGCCCTTGATGTTTGGAACAACCAGATTTCGGGATCCATCCTTATTTTGGATGTCGATAGCCAGCCCCAGGTTAACCTGATCTGGAATTACTTTGAATGGCTCCCCGTCCTTATATACGAACGAATTATTCATATTAGGGAACTCTTCCAGAGCTTTTATGATAGCCCAGGCAATATAGTGTGTAAATGAAGATTTAGGCTCATTTTGCTGGGCTAAATGACGATTGATAATCGCACGATCCTCGATGAGCATCTTCATGGGCAATGTGCGTACCGATGTAGCCGTAGGCACTTCCAGGCTTTCATCCATATTTTGGACGATCTTGCTGGAAACTCCTTTAATTTTTTCCAGCTGTGCACCTGATGGAATAGATACCTCATGCTCCTCTTTTTTGCGGGGAGCTCTTGCCTGCTTTTTTGCAGGTTTTGAAACAGAGGGCGCCGCTGCCGGGGTGCCGTTGTGGGCCTTTTTTGCCTCAGTTTTTAATGCCTGGGTTGTGTCAACCCCTTCGATCTCATCAAAGTATTGTCTCCAATGATTGGGGACCGATGAGGGGTCTTCTTTATATTGGTTAAAAAGTTCTTCAACAAGTGCAGAATTGGGGCCGAAAACAGCTTCGAGAGACTTCAAAATGTTGTCTTATTGAGTAAGTTTTAAAGTAAGGCTAAAAAACGCCTTTAAGGATTAAAATTGGATGTTTTTTTTGGTTTCTTTAAACCATGAACAATCAAGCTTAAAGTTAACCATTGTTATATTAAATTACGATTCTTAGTGAAGATAATTTTTTGTTATACTTTCCTGATTCCAAGCTGCTAATTTGAGCTAAAAAATGCATATTTGAAAATTATTTATGAACAAGAAAATCAAGAATAAAACAGGAGCTGAAAATATACAATGGGATCTGTCCGATTTGTACGAATCAATCGAAGATTCTGCGCTCCATGATGATAAAAAGAAAGTAGGCGAGTTAGCCGATACTTTTGCATCGAAATACAAGGGAAAGGTAGCCGAGCTTGATGAGCAACAGTTGAAACAGGCACTGCAGGATTATGAAGAACTGATTGAAATCATTGGAAAGATCGGTTCATATGCACATCTCATTTGGTCTACCAATACCAACAAGCCCGAGTATGGAAAGTTGATGCAGGAGGCTAATGAGCTTTCTTCCGCGATCCATCAGAAGCTGGTATTTTTTGATGTGGAATGGTTGAATGTGGATGAGGAAAGAGCTCGTCAATTAATTGAGAGCAATACCCTTGCACACTATAAGCACTACCTGGAAACTTCCCGTCGCTATAAGGATCATATTTTGAGCGAGAAAGAAGAGCAAGTGCTATCGGCTAAAAAGGTGACAGGGCGTAGTGCATGGAATCGTTATTTCGATGAGACCATGGGAGCGGCCCGTTTCGAGTTGGATGGGGAAGAGCTAACCCAACAGGAAGTGTTGAGCAAACTCCATGAGCCGGACCGTGATTTACGAAAACGTGCTCATGCCTCGCTGACAGAGACGTTTAAAAAATTGAGTCGGTCACTTACCTTTGTTTTTAATACGATTCTGGCAGACAAACATACCGATGATAGATTGCGGGGCTATTCCAGCTGGATTTCATCGCGTAATCTGGCCAATGAAATTGATGATGACACGGTAGAAGTACTCATCAATTCGGTAACTAATAAATATAGTTTGGTGCACCGGTTTTATGATTTAAAGAGAAAGTTGCTCGGATATGATGACTTTTATGATTATGACCGTTATGCTCCGCTGCTAAAAAATGAGAAGGAAATTCAGTGGACGGAAGCACGCGAGATGGTGCTCGATTCTTATTCCGATTTTCATCCTCAAATGGGTTCGATTGTAGCTGAATTTTTCGATCAGAACTGGATTGATGCGGCAATTAAGCCCGGCAAACGCGGAGGAGCTTATTCGGCTAGCACGGTACCATCGGTGCATCCTTATGTATTTATGAACTTTAACGGGAAGATCCGCGATGTACAAACACTGGCTCACGAATTGGGGCATGGGGTTCATCAATATTTATCTCGAGAACAAGGGGCTTTGCAAGCGGATACTCCGTTAACGACGGCTGAAACAGCATCCGTATTCGGCGAAATGCTGGTATTCCAAAAATTGATGCGTAAGCTCAAAGATCCCAAAGAAAAACTGGCGCTGCTGATTGGTAAAATTGACGATACCATTGCAACGGTGTTTCGCCAGGTATCTATGAATCGATTTGAACATGCAATGCATACCAAACGTCGCGAAGAGGGAGAGTTGACGACGGAAGATTTTTCGAATCTCTGGCGACAAACCCAGGAAGAAATTTACGGTGACTCAGTGACACTGACCGAAGAGTACAACTTGTGGTGGAGTTATATTCCCCACTTTTTGCATACTCCGGGTTATGTCTATGCCTATGCATTTGGAGAATTGCTCGTACTTGCGTTATATGAAGAATATACCCGATCAAAAAATGGGTTTTCAGATAAATATGTCGGAATGTTGAAAGCCGGCGGATCCGACTGGCCGGAACATATTGTCGGTAAACTGGGATTAGATATTACCCGGCCCGACTTTTGGGAGAATGGATTAACAGCCATCGAAAAGATGGTAGAACAGGCAGAAGAACTGGCAAATCAGATAAATTAGATAGGGATGGATAATTACGCGACGGCACGTGAGAAGGAACGGTCGAATGCAGAGATTATGGGGCAAAAGCGCCAGGATAAGGCGTTACGAGAGTTTAAGCATGTGCTCAAAGATTTGCTGTTTTTGTTGCGAAGCGCTTCCGAAATGGAGACGGTTTACATGTATTGGGTAAATCGCTCGCGAGAGCAATTCGTGATGGAGACAAAATCGACAATTCTTGATAATGTAATGTTCCAGGATCGCATCAGTTTCCAGGATCACTTTCTGAATGAGTTTAAGGATCTGGATGAACCGGCGGCTGTAGAAATTGGTCACGATATACCTGCTTCTGCTATGAATCATTATTATAATGAGGTACCGGTGCGATATGTTACACTGCTCCCATTTGTTAATAATGGAGAAACCGTAGCCATAACGGTCTTGGAATCCAGTGACCATATTTTTACGGAGAACAAAAGTGATGTCATCTATTCGTATATCAATGCCCTGCGGAATGTACTGAATACGTATCTGGAAATCAGTGACTTGTATGAGCAGCAGGATGAGTGGCTCGATTATGAAGAATGTTTTGCGGATTTGCAGGTGCGGTGTCACCGTTCCGAAATGTTGAAGCGCTTGCTAAATATTATCCAGCAATTTTTGCATGAGGGCGGAGCCTCTTTTATTGCACACGGGATGCAAAGCTGGTGTAATATAATGAATTCTGATCATGCTCAGCACGCTTCACCCATCGGTATGCAGATGGAAGAGCGTTCAATTGCTTATGAAGCAGCTGAAAAGGGAGGTGCTGAGTTTGCCATTCATTTCAATAACAATCCGAAACGGTTATCACCTCGTGAGTTGCATTCCGAGGGAGCCACGCTAGGTATTCCTTTGATGATGAAAGATCGTCGGCAGGGGGTGGTGTTAGCTTATGACAAAAATCCTCTGATTTTTAAAGAATCGACTAAACATAAGTTGATTAACCTGGTACGTGTGGCCGGATTACAGATGTTATCAAATGATCCGGGGCTGGATGTTGACGAGCCGGTATTCGCCAATAAATATGGGGCATTTTTGCCTGAAGTCTGGGAGCAGATGGTGGATTTGGAACTTGAAAGGTTTAAAGATGGAAACCAAAAATACCACTCCTGGGTGGGATTAGTTACACTTTCAAACCTGCCGGAGTTGCGTACCAAGTTACGACTGGAGCAGCTTAAACAGATGCAGAAAGATTTGGTGACTGCATTTAATCCGGCACAGTTCGGTTTTCCGGGTATTCTGGGATATCATTCTGATTATGTGTATTCATTTTTTATCCAGAATAAAGATAAGGAAGCAGTGCAAAAATGGGCACATGCCCTCAAAAAGAAATTTTCCGGCTCTTATGAGTTAACAAACGGCATACATATCGAAACCGGTATCAAAGTGGGCTTTGTGAAATTTGATGAGCAATATGAAGATTCTTACCAGTTATTGAAGAATGCAAAATCCGCATTATCACAGGCATTGAAATCCAATAAAAATGAAGCGATTTGATTTATGGGTAATTTTTATGTGATCGTAGTCGACGGCTTGGGCGTTGGAGCCCAGGAAGACGCCGCTGAATACGGGGACGAAAATGAAAATACACTCGGTCATCTATGTGAGCAGACAAAATGTGAATTGCCGAATCTCCAGCGAATGGGGCTGGGAAATATCATCCCGCTGAATTCCGTACCGGTTGAATCAGAGCCCTTGTGTGCTTACGGCAAGATGCGGGAGGTATCAGCCGGAAAAGATTCTACGACCGGGCATTGGGAAATCGCGGGTGTACAACTCAATCAGCCTTTTCCAACTTACCCGCACGGTTTTCCGAAGGAGGTTATTCAGCCGTTTTGCGAGGGGATAGGCAAGGAAAAGGTATTGGTGAATAAACCGTATTCGGGCACAGAAGTAATTGCCGATTATGGGAAAGAGCATCTGGATACGGGATATCCTATCGTATATACCTCTGCCGACAGCGTGTTCCAGGTGGCTGTGCATGTCGATATTACTCCCGTCGGGGAACTTTACGAGTGGTGTAAGTTTGCACGTCATGATATTTTAACGGACGAACACGGCGTGGGAAGAGTGATAGCCCGTCCTTTCGATGGGGACCCGGGAAATTTTGATCGAATTTCGGATCAGCGTCACGATTTTTCGCGAAAGCCCCCCGAATATAATTTGGTAAATCGATTGTATAACGAAGGTATAAAAACATATTCTATTGGCAAGATTATCGATCTTTTTGCCGAGCAGGGCTTTACACAATTCAGGCGCACCAGGAGTAATGCCGAAGGGATTTCACAGTTGCTAAGTCTGATGTCGGCGGCCAGCAACAGTTTTGTATTTGTAAATCTGATCGATACTGATCAGAAATATGGTCACCGGCAGGATCCCAAAGGATATGCTGAGTGTATGCAGGAGTTCGATCGTGCAATTCCCGCAATTGTCAGCAAACTGCAGGAAGGAGATGTGCTCATTATCACCGGTGATCACGGGAATGATCCGACTTCCGACAGTACCGATCATAGCCGGGAGTTTGTTCCCATTCTTATGTTTCCGTCATCCAAAGCGCAAGGGATAAACCTGGGGACCCGGGAAACATTCAGTGACATTGCAACGACAGTTTCCAATTTCTTTGGGATTAATGCCGACTTCCCCGGCAAATCAATGTTAAATGGACAGTGACGGATAATGCGCCAAGTCTATGAAGCGGTTAATGGTTAAAAATACTGGTTGACCGTACGTTTTAACCGATAAAGACGGGGGACTGGAAGGAATTTTTTATGCTTATAAATTTGTTAAAACAACTCATACAGGGAGAAGATCATAGCAAAACATCTTAATACGAAGGAATCCTATTGACCGGAAAAATCATTCGATTTTGAACAGTAAAAACATTATTTTATAGAGATTAGAACAACAATTTTTTGCCGTGTTCGTTATTTTCCCGTTAGAATTTGATCGTTTATAGACGTCATAAGGATCAAATGATCTACAATATCACAAGCAAATGCTAATTTAACCCAGCTAATCCCGTGGCAAGAAGCTCAGGAATTTCTACTCGAGAATCGGAATCTCTCGACCGCTATTTACAGGAGATAGGTAAAGAAAAACTCATCACCCCGGAAGATGAGGTTAGGCTTGCAAAAGAGATACAAAAAGGCAGCCAAAAAGCTTTGGAAGATCTTACTAAAGCTAACCTGCGTTTTGTGGTTTCAGTAGCCAAACAATATCAGAACCAGGGGCTTTCTCTCGGTGACCTCATCAACGAGGGGAATCTCGGCTTGATTAAGGCGGCCAAGCGTTTTGATGAAACGCGGGGCTTTAAGTTTATCTCTTATGCTGTCTGGTGGATTCGTCAGTCGATTTTGCAGGCGCTGGCCGAGCAAAGTCGTATTGTTCGTTTGCCATTGAACCGCGTTGGTGCATTAAATAAAATCGGTAAAGAGCTTTCCAAGCTTGAGCAGGAGTACGAACGTGTGCCTTCTGCTGCTGAACTCGCCGAAAGTTTGGATATGACTGTTTCGGAAGTAGCCGATACGCTGAAAATTTCAGGTCGTCACCTTTCGGTGGATGCGCCCTTTGCACAGGGCGAAGATAACCGTTTGTTGGATGTCCTTGAAAATGAAGAAACTCCCGATCCTGATACGGATCTGATGGGCGAATCCCTGAAAGTGGAGATTGAACGGGCTTTATCCAAGCTGACGAATCGTGAAGCCGAGGTGATTCGCTTATATTTCGGAATCGGTCGTGAACATTCACTTACGCTCGAAGAAATCGGTGAACGCTTTGATCTGACTCGGGAGCGCGTCCGTCAGATCAAGGAGAAGGCCCTTCGTAAGCTGCGTCACCACAACCGAAGCGCAGCGCTTAGAGCCTATCTCGGCTAAGAAAAATTTTAAATTCACTAAGCCTCTTTCAAAAATGGAAGAGGCTTTTTTTATTTCCCTAAACTTTTAATAGAATATCTGTAGAAACATTTTCAGCCGTACGATTCGTTAAACAATTATGAAACGAGCTTTAATCGTATTGATATTTATTATCGGAATGTCCCGCCTTGGGTTCGGGCAGAAGCTGCCTTTCCGTACGTACTCTATCGAAAAGGGACTTAGTGAGGCTGTGGTCAATGATTTGATGCAAGACAGCCAGGGTTATCTATGGATCGCAACGAGCTATGGATTAAACCGTTTTGATGGCGTCAAATTTCAGAATTACTATTCCGAAGACGGGTTATTAGCCAATAAAATCTACTCCCTGTATGAGGATGGGAAAGGCGATATTTGGATTGGCACAGGCGGAGGCGTTAACGTTATGCGTGCCGATAGCATTTATACTTTGCCTTACCTAAAACCGTTGGAATCGAGCACAATAGTTGACATTTACCAGGATCATCAGGGAGATTTTTGGTTTGCCACGGATGGGGAAGGCGTATGGCACATGGATCAGAATGAAGATCTGACCCAATATCGTCAAATCCATGGCATGGGAGATGATAGGGTTCGGGCCATCACCGAAGACAACAGCGGAGTACTTTGGTTTGCTACCCGAGACGGACTCACCAAACTTGACAATGGCAATTTCCGAACATTCACCACTAAAGACGGTTTGGCTGATAACCGGCTACGGGATTTGGTAGTTGGTAATGACGGTTCTCTCTGGATTGCTTCGAGAGGCGGCCTGTGCAATTATAAAGATGAGAAATTTCACTGTTATACTGAAAAAGACGGGTTGATCGATAATGGAATTCAGTCTATTTCTAAAGATGATAACGGCAATTTATGGCTGGGCACTGAGCAGGGAGCAAGCTATTTCGACCATGGTACATTTACTAATTATACGGCGGATGAAGGACTTGCCAATAACATCATTTATGCTACCGAATATGACCGTGAAGGAAATATCTGGTTCGGAACATTCGGAGGCGGGGTTAGCATATTGCTTGGACAGGACTTCGAAAATTATACCGTAGAGCAGGGGCTGCCAAATGAGATGATTACTACGGTTACAGAGGACCAATCAGGTCGCCATTGGATTGGTACTTTCGGGGGCATCGCCAAAATGCAGAACGATAAGTTTACCACATACAGTGCTAAGAATGGATTGGTTGATGACAAGGTTTATACCATAAAGGCCGGAAATGGAGATTCATTACTGATTGGCACACGCTCAGGGTTTAGCATTTTTAATCAGAAGAAATTTCACAATTTTGGAGATAAGGAGCTTCCTTATCGTAAGATCAGGGCCGTTCTGAATCCCAAACACAGTGCAGGCATCTGGCTTGGAACGTACGGTGAAGGGCTCCTGCATTATCAAAATGGCAAATTTACCCATTTGACGGAAGAGGACGGATTGGCTAATAATACCATTTTAGCCTTGGCAGAAACGGCGGATGGTTCGATCTGGATTGCAAATTATGGAGGTGTGAGCCAGCTCAAAAACGGTAAATTTACTAATTATTCTATTAAGGATGGATTGCCGAATAACGGAGTATTGGATATCCTCAAATCGAATTCCGGTGATCTCTGGTTTGCCACTTTTGGGGGGATAGCGCGCTTCGACAATGGGAATTTTGAGACTATAACGGCGGATGACGGACTGCCTGATGAGGTGTGTTATTTTATCAACCAGGATAATCGAGGCATTTTCTGGATAGGGACTAACAAGGGCGTGATCCGTTTCGATTATGATGCTTATCAATCCGATGATGAAACAATTAGGAGCAGGGCATTCAAGCTGGTTACCCAAAATCAGGGATTAGTAGCTAACGAGATGAATGCTGGGGCCTCTTTTAAAGATCGAGAAGGGAATTTGTGGTTCGGCTCGGTAGAAGGGGTGACGAAATTTGATCCGTCAAAGGAAAGAATAAACACGGTAGCGCCGACGGTTCATATCGAAAATATGCAGATGTCCGGAGAAAATATTCCGATTGATTCACATATAAAGATTGGAAGCGACAGTCATAATATCACTTTCGATTTTATTGGCATTAGTTTTTCGGCGCCGGAACAAGTGTTGTATAAGTATCGCCTAAAAAACTCGGGCGAAGACTGGCAGCAGACTTCACAGCGCAGTGTCCGCTATTCGACGCTTGTTCCTGGTGATTATACCTTCGAAGTAAAAGCCCGCAATAATGACGGCCGATGGAGCAAAGAGGCTGCTACGGTCTCATTCACGGTTTTGGCACCTTTCTGGATGCGATGGTGGTTTATCGGTTTGATGTTACTGGTACTTATCGGGATTGTGTTGTTTGCTTATAATTACTACCGTGTAAGAAAGTTGGTCGAAATTGAGCGGATGCGTGTACGTATTGCCAGTGATCTCCATGATGATGTGGGATCCGCCCTTACTGAGATTGCCTTGCAGTCGGATTTCCTTCAAACGATGAATGTGACCGATGAGCTTCAGGAGTCCCTACAACAAATTGGCACCCAAAGTCGTAAAATCGTAACCAGCCTGGATGATATCGTCTGGTCGATTGATGCCCGTAACGATACCGTAGGAGACTTAACGGATCGTATGCAGGATTATGTAAACAGCGTTTTGCCTCAAAAACAGATCAAATATCATTTTGAGGGCGATATGCAGGAAAAACTCAAAGTATCTCTGAAAGAAAACCTTTACCTTATTTTTAAGGAATCCATAAACAATATTGCCAAGCACTCCAATGCGGATCGGGTGGATGTTACGCTTTCTACAAATGGCGCAGGGTTTGAAATGCGCGTGAAAGATAACGGTGAAAGTTCTACGAATGTACGTAAAAGCGGGCAGGGTTTACGTAACATGAAAATGCGAGCGAAACGTGTTGATGCAGATGTTAGTTTTAATAATAACGACGGTTTTGAAGTGGTTGTTAAAAGCATTAACTAGTTAATAATTTCTCTTGCCAGTGAATAGCTGATAGCAAATAACAGGATAACGAATAACCTGAGTATTATGAGTTCAGTCGTAGGTATCGTCGAAGACAACAAAAAAATCAGAGATTTAATACAGCGTTACCTCGATATGCAGGAAGAGCTATCCTGCCCGGTGGCGGTAGATTCGGTGGAAGAGATGCTGGAGTACCTGGAAGAACATCCGAAGCCGAATGTTATTCTGATGGATATTCAACTGCCCGGGATGTCCGGAATTAAAGGCATCAGCCTGATTAAGGATAAATATTCCGATATCGACATCATCATGCTGACGGTTTATCACGATTCCCACAAAATATTTAACGCTCTTAGGGCCGGTGCTTCGGGATATCTGCTTAAGCATACGTCTCTGCCCGAAATTAAAGAATCTATCGTTAACTTAGTGGAAGGCGGCGCCCCTATGTCACCGCAGATTGCGCGTAAGGTGATCAACCATTTCCAGGAAAATGCCCCGAAGAAAAATTCGGATTCCGATCTTACGCCTCGTGAGCATGATATTGTTAACGGTTTGGTGGATGGGCTAAGTTATAAGATGATAGCCGATCGTTATGATATATCAATTGATACCGTGCGGGCACATATCCGGAATATCTATAAAAAGCTTCATGTTAACTCCAAAGCAGAAGTTATTGCCAAATCACTCAAAGGGGAGATTTAGCATAGCATGAATATGTTATTTTAAATTCTTCATTATTGTCCATTTTAAAGAGCGGGGATATGAGTTTAGGCATGAAAATATTTATTACAGCAATCGAAAATGTAACTAAATTTGATTTTTTTCTGTTGTAGTAACATGAATATGTGATTGTTGAAAATGCTTTTAACTCTTAAAATAAGAGTAGAACTTAAATAAAAAGTAATGCTGAACCTTAACAGCAGTTGGCGAAGCATACGGAGTTAGCCATGAAAATCTTGAAGAGTTTAATATTAATGTTGTTTGCACTGTCTTTAACAGGATGTTATACGCAGCTGCAATATACTTCAAAGATGAAGCGGATTACGGATCAACCGGAAGGATATGCACAACCCGCCGAATCTCAACCGAGTACTCAGCAGCAAGTAGCGGAGGGTAATGATTCTGCTTATAACGGGACCCAGGCAGATGACATACCCATTTATTATAAAGATTATGCCTATGCAAACGGGTGGGATTATGACTACTATCCTTATAATGTGTACAATTTTTATGGATATAATTATGATCCATTCTTAACTCTCGGGTCCTCCTATTTTTATCACTGGCATCCATACCGGTATTATGGTTATCCATATCCTTATTTCGGAAGTCGCTTTAATTTTTCGATAACTTTCGGATGGGGCTGGGGAAATCCTTACTATTACGATCCATTTTTCTATAATCCATACTATGGTTATTACTGGAATGGCTACTCCCCATTTGCCTTTAATCGCTATGGATATTACGGTTATTATTATGGCCATCATGGGTATTACAACTACCACGGTGGCAAAGGAACCTCACAAAGTAATGTACATTATGGACCTCGTACAATTGGGACCAACCGGGTAGGCAATCAATCGACTACCCGTACGCGTGATACCGGTGTTATTACGAACAGAGGTAGCACTACCACAACAAGCGGATCAACCGTTCGTCCGCGATCCACTATCGGTACAACCAGGACACAGAGTAGAAGTACCGGTACTACGGTTACCCGCAGTCGGACCCGTACTTCAACTACCAACAGTAGTGGAACCGCAAGAACTCGAAGTCGTTCAACGGTTCAGCAAAGTAGCACACGTCATCGTCAGGCACCGGCCAGTCGCAGCAGAGGTAATGTACGGGACCAACATGATCAACAAATTCCCAGGACTATCATACGATCGAGAAAGAGCTTAGATCATAATCCGGCCCAACAGATCGACCGATCAGCTGTACGACAAAGGTTAAGCAATCAGCGAGTAGTTTCTCCGCGTCGGAATGCTCTGGAGCATTTAAGACAAAATCGAAGACCTACGTTCTTTCAGCGATTGAGTGGGTTTGTAGAACATGCAAGTCGTAGAATTAGCAACAGTAGTAGCAGTTATGGGAACAGGGTGCGTATCAGTACCCCTTCCGGTTCCTCGTCTGGCCATAGATCAAGTGCAATTCGTAGCCGTGGCAGTTCCAGTTCATCCCATCGATCAACGGTAAGCCGTAGCCGAAGTTCTTCATCATCCAGTCATTCACGGTCAAGAGGATCTTCGTCCCGAAGTCGTTCATCAGGTGGATCAAGTCACAGTCGAGGGCATCATAATTAAGACCTGAAAACCAGAACACATATCTACAGGCTAATTTTAACTTCATCATGTACCAAAAGTATGTCAAAAAAAAGCTACTTCGCATTCATACTCTTATCAGTCTTGACGATCACAACTTCTACTATAAAGGCGCAAAGCGCAGACGATGTGTTACGCTACAGCCTCGAATATCCTTCTTATGATGCGATAAGCCTGGTAAAACCCGCTGTCAGTTCACCCACAGGTTTTGGAGCATTTCAGGAAAACCCGGCGGTTATGGCACTCTATAAAAAAAGTTATTTTTCCTTCGATTTGAGCAGCCGGTTTTTGGATGAGACCGGGACCTATCTCGGGAATAGATCCAATTATTCTGATAACCAGACCGGGGTTGGGGATATTGGAATTCTTTATAAAGTACCTACCAGTCGCGGAAGTTTGGTTATCGGCGGGGGATATAGCCAGACCACTGATTTTAATCGTGCTCTCTCGGCAAGCGGTTATAACTCACAATCTACAATAACAGACTTTTATAGCAGCCTTCCTCGTAACGATGGGGTAAATACAGCTGCCTATGATGCATTTGCTATTGAGGATGTAAATGCGGACAGCTCGGTCTCTATTTTGCGATATGGGGCTAATTATTCGGCTTATCCCGGTATCAATCAGGATATACAGTTGACCGAAAGGGGGGCAATGGGGGAATATTCTGCTTTTATGGCAACGGAGCTTTTAAAAAATTTCACAGTGGGTGCTTCAATAGGATATCTGAATGGGTCTTATGCATATCGGAGGGATTTTTTAGAATCGGATCGCCGAAATAATTTTAATGGACAAATTATAGATCCTATCGGTGATAGTACTTATACAGATATTAATAATATCCTCAGCCACGATAAGATTAATGCTGATATCCAGGCATTCAGTGCAAGGCTTGGATTTGTGTATAATCCTTCCAAAGAATTTAATTTTGGCATGAGTTATGAGTTTCCCAGTTCTCTGCACATCGATGAAAACTATAATACGGTAATTACTACGACTTTTGATAATGGTACACAAACTCAACCACAGGATGCGCCCGGAAAATTTTCCTATAAAATTATTCGACCTCAACGGTTAAAAGCGGGTTTCTCTGCAGGGTTTGAAAATTTATCTCTATCGGCATCTGCTGAGTTTGTACCATATACACAGGGTAAAATTGATTATAACCAGATACAGTACACTTCACAGGAAGATGAAATAAATGCCAACGTACGATCTAGTCTGCAAGACGTGATTAATCTCCGTGCCGGAATCGAATATAAGCTTAATGAGCAATTCACACCACGCTTGGGATACGCTTATTTTCCAAGTCCGCAGAAAGGGCTTGATCGTTCTCGTAATTTCTTAAGCGGAGGATTCAGTGCCGAACTGACTAAAGGGCTTATGTTTGATTTTGGATTACAGTATAGCTTTTGGAAAGACCGGAATACTATGTATAACACACCGGTGACCAGCGAGTCGGTTCGTGAAAATGTGACCAGAATCCATGTAATGACGGGCATTCGCATGCAATTATAAGCGGAGACACTACCGATATTTCCTGTGATGTCGGTAACTGATAAGCGTAAAGGAAGGCTATTTTACCATGGCCTTCCTTTTTTTATGGGTTCAATTTTTGAAGCTACTAATTTTGGGGAACAGTAAACTTAGCCCAAACCGGGTAATGGTCGGAGGTTGAATTGCCATAATTTGAGATAAAATCCTCGGCATGTTGAAATACAGCAACGCTCCCATTCACATAAAAGGGGAAAAGCTCATTGCTTATCGTAATATGATCAATAGTGCTCGGGTAGTTTGTTTCGGATGCCTGATGACTGTCGGAAAGTGATTTCGAGACGACGAGATAATGATTCTGATCACCGACAAAAGGCTGGTATGGCGTTTCGGCCCCGTTATAAATGGACTCATCCACATCGTCATTATAATCGCCAAGGAAAATGATCTTAGCGTCAGGTTTTTGATTGGTTAGGTAGGTATACAAGCTTTGTGCTGCAGCTTTTCGGCGATCGTAGTCGTCTTTTCCTGATCCCGCTTTGGCATGAATAGCCACGGCATAAATAGGAACGGTAGTACCGTTAAAGTGGTATTTAAAAGAGAAATAGAAGGGATACCTGCCGCTGGCCCAATCATGTTCATCCTGCCCTTCGGTAATAATCCCTGATGAGACGGAATCGATCGTTTGAGTATTATAGACAAAACTGGTATGCTGATCACGCGGATAGGCTGTAGCCACAAAACCATGATAGCCCTGCATATATTTAACCAGGCTGTCCAAAGCTCCCTGGTCGTAGACTTCTTCAAAAGCATAAAGATCAGCTTTCAGGGAATCGGTAACCTGAAGGATATTTTTGGTTTGCCGGCGGTCATCAGAAGGTCCCTGTCTGGTATCTCCAAACCACTTCAGATTCCACGTTACCGCTTCAAGGGTGTCATCGGGGGCCACAGAGTCAGATTTAGCAATAGGCTCAATGGTGCTGCCGCCTCCGTTATTGTTATTTCCATTATTGGGATCATAACCTGATGAGCCGCAGGCATGAATAAAAAAGATGGCACTGAGCAGAGCCGGAACTAGTTTCACGGTAAAATTCTGCAATGAATTAGTTATTGGTTTTGGGGTTAATACTTAAAACGGGGCTTTTTACATGGCGGGTAACGTTAGCGGTGGTACTTCCCATCATTAGGTAATCGATGCCTGTTCTGCCTACAGTAGACATCACGATAAGATCGTGAGGATCATCCAGATTGTAATTAAGGATGGCTTCGTGTGGGGTGTCGGAAGAAACAATTACTTTTGTCTCCAGTAAATCACCAAGGTCATGGAGTTCCTCCTTACTCAAAACCTTAAGTCGCTGTTTCCGTAATTCGATTTTTGATTCATCAGGTTTGTCCTCATGCTGCGGATCGAAGGGAAACACATTCACCAGCTCCAGTCTTGCTCCTGCTTTTCGGGCAATTTCTTTTGCTATGGGGAAGGCTTCTCTGGAATGATCTGAAAAATCAGTCGTAAGCATAATTCGGTTAAGGTCATCAAGCTCACGTTCTTGATTGACGATCAATACCGGAACGTGTGAGGTGCGTAAGACCTTTTCCGAGACTGATCCAAGGAAGAACCGTGAGAATCCGGTTCGGCCGTGGGTTGTCATGACTATTACATCAAAATTTTTACCTTCTTCAACAATAGCCTGTGCAGGATTTCCGATCGAGATGATCGGTTCGGTAATAAGTGACGCATCCACCTGTTCTTTTGCCAGTTCTGACAGTCGGCCATGCAGCGTATCTTCAATTTCATCGTAATCCTCGACTGATGCCGATCCCATCCCAAACATATATGGACCGCCATCGACTTCGTTCAAAGGAAGATAAGAATGAAAGGGAGTGATGGTGCCGTTGAATAATTTTGCAAGTTTTTCAGCCGAATGCAGGGCTTTCGATCCCAACTCTGAAAAGTCAAGGGGCACAAGTATCTTGATATTGTCCATAATGAAAGAACTTGGTGAAAGTTATACTTGAAAATACATAATTATTTGTATTCTTAGAACCAGCCTTTTCGCTTAAAATAGATGACCATCACTATAGTAATAACCACCATAACCAGCAGGGAGGCCGGGTATCCCCAATACCAGTTTAATTCCGGCATGTTAAAAGGGCTGGATTCGGGGTTAAAGTTCATCCCATAAACCCCGGCAATAAATGTGAGCGGAATAAAAATCGTGGCAATTATGGTGAGGACTTTCATTACCTCATTCATCTTGTTGCTAACGTACGACATATACATATCGTGGACGCTTAGGACCATATCGCGGTAGTTCTCGATATTATCGATTACCTGGATCATATGATCGTAGACGTCGCGCAGGTAAATCTTCGTGTCGGGAGAGATGAATTTGGATTCATCTCGAATCGCCGTATTAATCGCATCCCGCAATGGCCATACGGATTTTCGGAAATAGATAACTTCTCTTCTAACCTTATGGACATCCTTAAGCAGATGCTCACCGGGATCTCTCAGCAGTTCATCTTCGAGCGCTTCAATCTCATCGGCAATATATTCGATAATATGAAAATAGTGATCCACAATGGTATCAATCAGGGCATAGGTGAGATAATCGGTGCCCCGGGAACGCATTCGGCCGTTCTCAATTTTGAGACGATCAAAAATAGGTTTGAAATAATCGTTGTCCGTTTCTTGGAACGACAGTACGTAATTATTTCCCAAGACAATACTTATCTGTTCCGAATTGATAACCTGCTCGTCTTCATCGCAACTAAGCATTCGAAGGACAAAAAAGATACAGTTTTCGTATGATTCCACTTTGGGTCGCTGCGACGTGTTGACGATATCTTCCTGGATCAGCGGATGAAGATCGAAATAGCTCCAGATCGATTTCAATTTTTCTATATCGTGCAATCCGCAGACCTTGATCCAGGTTTTGGATGCATCCTCAAGATAGGGTTGTACTTTTTGTATCTGATCGATAGGGATTTCCCGCACTTCCTGCAAATCATAATCATGCACCGTAATTTGGATCTCCTCAAGATGTTTTTTACCGATATGCTGCACGGTTCCCGGAGAAGTCCCGGGTTTTTTGTGTCTGTTATGAGATCGCAGGCTTATCTCAGGAAGTAATTTTCTGATTCTTTTTTTTGCACTCATTCGTATTGATTTAGTCAATTTTATCTGTTCAAATATGAGCATGCTGATATTCTTAAACAAGAATCATCATGCCTTTGCATGTTTTACTCGCGGGCATTTCTTCGCTGGAGAATCCAATGAATGATTGGAGGCACAAAAAAGATCGCAATGACCACGTTCCCGGTGTAGATGTAAATAAATGCGGCAATGAGCAAACATGCCAATAAAACAGCAA
>Ga0102944_1001142_pt1 | contig 18328 bp, 7 predicted proteins | sample SalPonD_shore_MG_FD_78172 | JGI IMG/M metagenome (GOLD analysis project Ga0102944, IMG submission 78172) | Salt pond soil microbial communities from South San Francisco under conditions of wetland restoration - Salt Pond MetaG... | ecosystem: Environmental > Aquatic > Marine > Intertidal zone >...
GACAGAGCTACAAACTTTGCCGGACAGGCTGCCGATACCTTGCACCAGAAGTTGATTATTCAGCAGAAAAACGACCAGGGCTTATACTTCGTTCAAACCGATACGCTCAAAAACTGGAGAAAATCATTCCGATTGCTTAAACAAATTCGGGGACAGCAACGCTTTAAGGACGCTTTCCTGAGCATTCGGAATCTCACCCCCAAATCAGATATGAGCCACAATTTTGAACTTTTGCTCTCCAAACAGGATACACAAAAAAAAGCGGACCACTTTGTTGAAAAATTCCGGAATCAATTACCGGAAGCATCAAAAATCAACATTGGTAAAGTTGAAAACGAAAAATCGTTTAATATTAATTACGGTCCAATTGACAGCTGGAATAATATTACAAAGCTCAAAACACAGCTTAAGAACGTAACCAACGACCCATATCCTATTATTATCATGAATATTTTGAATTAGTAGGACCCCATCAAGAATAGTAAACTTCTGAAGTTTACTATTCTAATTGCAAAAGGAGTACTAAACTTTGAAAGTTTAGTACTCCTGGTTGTTAACCTTATCCATTTTCATTTAAATCAACAAAAAGCCCATCTCCCCGTGGCAGAAGGGCAAGACCCTTTGGGTAAATCCCAAATCTCAAATATCAAACAACAGTTTCACTTTCTGTTCATGATGGTCATCTTACTTCATTCATCGGTATCGTGGTGGAAGACATGGTGGTAGGTTATTTATGCAGCGTCAGACGAAGCGGAGCTTCGTAGAGGAGCATTCCCAGGCAGAGCCTGGGAACGAGGGGTTACGATATTATTTTGGATTAACTCATTAATAGAATGGCGTAAACCTGACAGGGTTATTCTCAGGCATATTCGATATTATAATTTTTAAAAATCTGACTCTATTGCAGGAAAAGCACATCACACAAGGTTAGTAAACTTTGAAAGTTTACTAACCTAAAATCAAAGGAGTACTAAACTTGAAAAGTTTAGTACTCCAGAATGTTTGAAATTTGTTATTTGTAATTTGAAATTTATGCATCTACATATATTCCACGGTGGTCGTATAAGTACCGGAATATGTCCCAAGTTGCGCCCCGTTACTATTCAATTTGCCGCCTATTCTGATAAATAAACGACCGGATTTATCACTCAATCTAAGATTCCCACCCGAAGTATTTTTAAACTTTTGGTAATCTGTTCCATTCTTATTATCGGAATATACCGGGGTATCGGAATCCATTTGGAGTTTGTGGCCTTTTTTATTTTTCAATTCTATAGCCTTGGGCAGGGTTATATTTACGTCACTACCCGGTTCACCTTGTATAACAAACCCGCCTGCCTTGTTACTTGTGGATGCGACCTGTGCCTGACCGGAATTGGCTTTTACATCTCCAAAATTTAAATCATTGGTTTTGGCGACTTGTAGTCCTCTGACAACTTTAACCGTAACTTTCATAGTTGCCGTAGCCGAACGTTGAGCTTTTGCCCCTTGCGTGAAAGCAAATAATGCCACTATCAAAAATCCTAAATATTTAAAACCTATCCTCATCTCTCGCCGCCTTTCTTTCAAAAGACTTTGTTAAACTTTAACCTAATTTCTAAGTATTAATATATTAAATTTTTTTAATATTAAAAATTATTAATATTAATAGATTTTAATGAAGAGATGAATAACGCCCTTTTGCAGATATAAGCCCTGATTAACTCTAACTACAGCTTCTGCAAACATTAAAAATTATTAATATTTATTTAATTATTAATAATTTTTAATGTTTTAACTGATAAAACGAGTGGCTCAATCAAACTGAACTTTAAACGATCTGCTTCCCACAGCACCAGGAAGAACAGTTATCCGTAAAGAGAAATCTTTTAAAGAAGGGATTTTATGATGACGTTAAATCATGAATCTTGAGGTTGAGGTTAAACTTTTCCCCGGTACTCGTTATTACGCTCTGTGGCGTAATGCACCGTTGACGCTCCGCGTCCGTTTATCAACTTATTAAGACCCATTTTATCCGAACCCATATCCGGCCCCCAAGGGAAAGGGAACTTTTTAACCTTGTTTAAACTTCCAACTCGATCCCGGGTTCTGCCGGGGAATGCTGCTCCGGTGAAAGCTCTACTTCGCAAGGCGCGATAAAGGTGAAAAATTATTAATTGAAGAGGTTTTTGAAAAACCAGGGCTTTTGGTCAATCCCGAAGGCCTTCGGGTAGAGAATTTTTGAAACCGCAGTCCCGACAGGTCTGGATGAGGATTTCAAAATTTCGATAACATAGATATTAAGCAAAAGAACGGTTTTGCAAAGTTCTCTTGAATACAATACCCTGGTAAATTAACCCAAAGTAAATTTGTTATTTGATCATTGTAATTTGGGATTTTCCGGCGTGCGATTCTCCCCTGCGTTTTTGGTATTTTTTTAGTCCCGATCCCGAACACTCCGGGGCGAGATTATCCACGAACTATTTCTTGGTGATATATTCGGGTTAACTCTTTATATGCAAGCAATTTCTACTAATTTCTTAAATAAATATTACTAACCCGTTTGTTTAAAATATTTTTAAACTTTATCAGGCATTGAACATTCGCTTATAACCTAATAAAATTATAAAATTTTAATCTTTCCACGGGGCATTTTGCCCGAAAATAAGAGTAGTAGATTAATTTTTATAACGTCTTGTCATTTCACTTCTATTTATCTACATAAAGATCAATCTTAAATTTTTTTTAAAACCGTATCCTAACAGCTTAAACAAGGTCATTATTTATTTTTTTGTATTCGATTCATTTGACATGGTATATGCTTTCATACTTCCTTTTCCTAAATGTTATTTATTTGAAATTAGGAATTTATTTGTAAGTATTATTTTAGGTTAAAAGACTATTATGTATTTATAATAAAATCTTAACCTTTTACTGCTATATATTAGATTCCCATTAATTAAGATATTCTAAGCGATTCTCATAGTAAGGTCGGTTATCATTAAACATCATCTAAATTTAATCGAGGGTTACTATGAAATCGATCTTAATTACACTTACCATACTTACAAGTTTTATATTCTCACCAAATCTTGTAACTGCCCAAAATGCGGGGCAACAGGATATTACTTCAAATCTGAAAGTTTTTAAAATTAAAACAGAGAGTCAGGGGCAAGTATCCCGGCAAACCGTACAGACGGTTGAACCTGGTGATACGCTTGAATATCAATTGACCTACACCAATCATCTGGATAACGCCATTTCCCAGTTAAAGCCGGTCTTACCCATTCCAAACGGCGTTGAATATCTTGGAAATTCGGCTAATCCTTCCATCGTGGGTGCCAGCTTATCTTTACAGGAAGGCCCCATGCAAAACTTGCCGATCCAGGAACAAACAACCACTTCCAGTGGATTACAGGTCAATCAAAATGCATCTCATGATAAATTTCGTCGCATTCAATGGCTGATTAACTCTCTGCAGCCAAATTCTTCCCTGACTCTTACGGCACGAGTTAAGGTCGTTAAATCGGATGCACTCACACTCAATCAATAGATTTTCAAATTTGAAATATTCCCTCAAAGCAGGGATTTCTCTTCGAATTTACGCAACACAAATTGTACAACTAGTAATACTAAACAAATAATTGGTGTAATTACTGAACTTTATTGTTCATGGTTTACACCGGTACTTAATCAACCAAAAAAACGTCACTATGTTTATACAACAACATCATCGTGCAAAAACACGTAGCAGATGGTTTCAGCAATTCTTGACAGGAGTGGCTGCATTGATGGTATTGGGGATAAGCTTAGCCTTAACCCCGACCCATGTGCAGGCGCAGGATAACTCTTCAAACACACCCGCTGCCGGAGCTACAATCAGCAATACCGCAACGGCTACCTACGAAGATAACGCCGGAGCCCCCCATACAATCAGTTCAAATACGGTGATCACTACCGTAAAACAAGTAGCTAGCTTGACGCTTACCCCCGATAATAATCAAACGGTCAGACCTGGCAACCAAGTTGCTTTTTCACACACGCTGACGAATACGGGTAACGGGGACGATACCTTCGACCTGGCCCCGCAAAATGGATCGGGAATTTTTAATTCGTCAACTTTTGAAATTTATTCCCAGGACGATTGGGATAACGGTAATACTTCAAACGCAATTACCACGACTCCTTCAATCACCTCCGGTGGTACGTTCGATTTCGTAATTGTTACGACCGTACCCTACGCAAATGACGGAGCTCAGGGATCCGTTAACGTAACTGCCACCAGTACTTTTGATAATAACCAAACTTCCAGTGCTGCTGATCAGGCAACCGTCAAACAAGCAGCTATTACTGTTACCAAATCATTTAGTCAATCAACGGCTGATCCCGGCGATCAACTGACGGTTACCCTGACCATGAAAGACAATAACAGTACTGACGGTTCTAATCTTGTTATTAACGACCCCCTGCCTCAAGGCATGAGCTATGTGGCCGGTTCCGGTCATTGGAGTGAATCAGGCGCAGCCCTGACCGATGCCAGCGGAGGCGACCCTTCAGGTATCAGTTATCAGGCCAATGCAAGTAATAATACGATTACCGCTACGATCAATAGCCTAACTGCAGGTGCAACCCAAACGTTGAAATTTGATGTCACCATTGATGATGGAACTTTTGGTCAGACGATTACCAATACGGCCACCTTTAATCACGATGACATTGATCAGGACCAAAATACCAATGATGCAACGGTAACTATTAACAATTACAACGTTGAGTCCGGTGGAGATCAACCCAAAGAGGTAACAAAAAATTCCGCCAATCAGGGAGGAACCGTTGACTTTCTCAACAAGTTCCAAAATACCGGTACCGACACGGATACCTTCAATATCACGCTGGATACGGATAATTCGACTTACCCGGACGGTACCACCTTTAAACTCTTTGCGGCCAATAATAACGGCGAAAAAGGAGATGAACTGTCGGATTCCAACAACGACGGCAAAGTCGATTTTGGTCCTGTAGCTGCTGGGGATGAATTTGATATCATACTCGAAGCTACGCTCCCGAACGACGCTACGGGTGGTGATTTTACCATTGACAAGACCGCTACGTCAATTCAAGATCCGAATAAAACGTATACCCATACGGACAAGATCACCAGTATCGCAGAAAATACGGTAGATCTGACCAACGACGCCGCTAAAGGGGACAACAACGCAAAAGGAGAAGGTGCAGGACCTGAATCTGATGCCGTCGTAACCAACAGCACGGATCCGGGTACATCCACTACCTTTACCCTGTATGTAAATAATACGGGTCCCCAGGCCGATGCCTATGATTTGACGGCCAGCACCGATCAAACGTTTAACAATGAAACCTTGCCCGATGGCTGGAGCGTTGATTTTGACGTAGCCAATGATCAAACCGGTTCCATTGATGCGGATGGTAACAAAAAGGTTGAAGTTACGGTAACCATCCCCAATGATGAAGTACCGCAAACACAATCCATCTATTTCCGGGTTAAATCGGACCACAGTACGGCCGTCGATATCATTCATGATGCGGTTACGGTCAATACCGCCGGTGGATTGGTTATGAATAAATATCAATCTACTGACTGTAAATTGAATAGTTATACGAAAAATGATATCGAAGCCGATCCCGGTGATATCGTTTGTTACAAGATTGAAGTAACGAATGAAAGTTCTGCGATGGTTAAAAACATTGAGATCACAGACGGAGCTCCCGCCTATACCACCATCCAGGAAGATTCTTATCTGTATGGCAACTCCAGCTATCAAAATGTTGACATTTCTGATGACGGTACAGATTCCGGAACACTCACGGTCACCTCAGACAAAATATATCCCGGGGATTCCTTCACCCTTTACTTTGCCGTTAAAATCGACGGCAGTACGCCAGATTCAAACAGTGGTAGCGGAGACAATGGGAACACTTCTGTTGATCAGAATTGGTGGCATAACAAAGGATACGGAGATGACAGCCAGTCCGGTGATAATCACGAGAACCATGACAACAGTCACGGTTATGGCTGGAGGCATCACCAACAAGGTGGAGATTAAGTCTGTTTAATTGAAATCCAACCTTATTCGTTGGCGACATCATACGACTCGAGGGAGAGGAGCTTTTTAGCTTCTCTCCTCTCTTAAAACATTTTGTGATTCATATTTAAAAAATTGTTGACTAACTACTAAACGATCGGCCTTGACACGCAGGATATTCTACATATTATGTCTTTTAATCGGGTTTCAGTGGAGCATAGCCTATGCTCAAACCCAGCCTGCGTCTGGTACCCAAATTATTAATCAGGCCACGACTACTTTTTCAAACAATGCTCGGCAATCCGGAACCATTACTTCCAATAAAGTCGTCGTTTCTGTACGGCCTGCCGAACAGGTTTTATTATGGAATGATGATCATTTCGATTATGCCCAAAGTGGCACCAACGTCGTTTTTACGCATACTTTAAAAAATATTGGCAATATAAAAAGCGATGTCCATTTAACGATTTCCAACAAGCAAAACGACGATATTGATACTGAAAATATTACTTTTCTTGCACAGAATAAGAGCACTACCCCAACAAATCCGGTGGCTCTGGATGTAGCTTTAACACCTGGCGAAGCCTATCAATTTAGCTATCAGGTTCACGTCCCCCAAAATGCGCGAGCCGGACAGATGGCAAAATTAGCTATCCAAGCCAATACAAAATTACAGCAGATTTCTATTTCAAACACTGACAGTATTGAGGTCGTGGGCGGACCTGAACTTAGCATTTCCAAAACGGCCAGTCCTAATAATGTTAAACAAGGCGATCTGCTGAATTATACGCTGAACGGACAGAATACCGGTGATATGATTGCCGCTCCCATGAGTGTTACCCTGGACGGACAAGATAAACATTTTGTGTTGGTTCGGGATAAAATGCCTCCGAACACGTCCTTCTCCAATTATACGAGCGCGGGTAGCGGGACAAAATTATTTCATCTCCGCGGCGAACCGGAGCATACCTATCAATCCAATCCTCCTCAAAATCCGGGGGATGTGGATGCTATTGCAGCGGGTTACGATTCCCTGGATATCGGAGAATCGTTCTCCATGAAATTTTCAGTAATTATTAATCAGAACGCTTCCGGTCAATTAAAGAACACGGCTCAAGCCTATTTTCTCGATCAAAGCAGTGCCAAAATTCAAAGAGTAGTTGCGAAATCCAACAAAGTGGTTACTAACCTGCCCGAGAAAAATGCTACTCTCAGCTTCTTCACTGATGATAATTACAATCATAAAACCAATACCGGGGCTATTGGGGAACCGTTGTACATACAGGCCGATGCGGCAATATGTAATGATGATATCGAAATGGTGGATACAACAAAGATCCAAATAGACGCCAGCAAAACAAATGATAGTGAAATTTATACGGGCATAGAAACCGGACCCAATACAGGTTATTTCCGCATCCTTCCCTATGTGGATACCCGCGATGCCAATGATTACCCCGTAGTGAAGGGTAACAAAATTATGGATATTGTTGAGGATGATAACCTCATTGCCAAAATGCCCGAGTGCGGGGTCCAGGCCAAAGCCCTTGTCGCCAATGCTTCCATTTCCCCTTATGGCATCGTATTTAACAGCCAAACGAATGAACCGGTACAGGGTGCCACGGTTCGGTTAATCGATGTCACCGGACAAAGCAATGGCGGACATGCTGGTGAACCGGCGTATGTTTATAATTATCGTGGAAACAAACGCATTTCAGCGGAACAGATAACGGGAGAAAAAGGAAAATTCAATTTCCCCTACCTTAACGCTGGTACTTATCGTATTGAAGTTATAACTCCCAAACAATATGCCTATCCTTCGGCAGCCCGGCCGAGTTCCATCTCGTTTGATCGTACGCTGGACAGTCTGGCATCCTATCACAAACAATTTACGATTGATAAATCTGCTACGGCTGTGGATGAGGATATCCCATTGGATCCGCAAACCAATGGTGTACTCATTACCAAGAAGGAAGCCGACCGTAGCCAAATGCAGGTCGGGGATTTTATTACCTACAAAGTTACGGTAACCAGTAAAGCGGATTTTGAACTGCCGGATGTACATGTTGAGGATGCCCTCCCCTTCGGGTTTAAATATCAAAAAAAATCCGCCCATTTAAATAATAAATCCCTCGATGACCCCGAAGGTGGTGTGGGTCCTCAACTTTCATTCTCCCTGGGTACGCTTAAACCCGGTGATTCGGACATCTTAACTTATCGTGTTCAAGCGGGACCGGGTTCGAAAAATAGCGACGGCAAGAATACAGCCATAGCGGTAAGTAATGGCCCGCTGCACATTACCAGTAATAAGGCCGTCCACAAAGTTAAATTGAACGAAGGAGTCTTTACCGACAAAGGCTATATCATTGGTAAAGTGTTCATGGATGTCAATAGAAATAAAATACAGGACCCGGGCGAGCATGGGGTTCCCGGTGTACGCTTGTTCCTGGAAAACGGGTTATTTGTGATTACCGATTCGGAAGGTAAATATTCCTTTTACGGCATTCGCCCCCGAAAACATGTGCTGAAACTGGATAATTACTCTCTTCCGAAAGGTAGCAGCCTGGAAATCCTGGACAATCAGCATGCTAATGACCCTTCAAGCCGTTTTGTGAGCCTGACGAACGGTGAAATGCAACGTGCTGATTTTGCCATTTGCCTCTCTGATTCGGCGCTTGCCCGTGAACTTAAGGCCCGCCGAAATTCTATGGCCCCCAAAGAAGATGAAGTGGGTGCCACCCTGAAGCATCATTTAAGGGCTACACCCGAAAATTCCGGTTCCAACGGGCGCCGCGAAGACGCAAGTGGCACCATCGGAAATAATGAAGTTCCCGATATGAAAAAGGAAAAAACTCCGGGAACCTCAAAGGCAGAACAGCCGGACAGTGCTGCTCATACCGCCTCTACACAACCCCATCGCGATCCCAAGGCGCTGGAAAAGGCAATGATCCATGTGGATAATGAACTCGGCTTCATAAAATTATCGGACAACGATACCCTCCACGTCCCTCAAACCGATGTTTGGATTAAAGGGCCAACAGGAGCAAAATTATCCTTAACATTGAATGGAGAACCGGTATCGCCAAATCGGATTAGTAAAAAGAGCAAGCTGGCTCCCAGGAAATTGGAAGCATATGAATATATCGGCATAAAACTGCAACCGGGTAAAAATACGCTGTCGGTATCAGCCAAGGATCCGTTTGGGAATGACCGGGGGAAAAAACAAATAAAAATATTTGCTCCCGGAACGATGCGAACTATTCGCATTACTCCTCTTGATAAAGATGTTCCGGCTGATGGAAACTCAACGGCCCGTTTTAATCTCACCGCACTTGATGCCCGGGGAATTTCGCTGGACGTAAGCTTGCCCGTCACTCTCAAAGCTTCGGGCGGAGAATTATTAATCAAAGATATGGATCCCAAAAAACCCGGGACTCAAACTTTAATTAAAGGAACTCATAACAACATCACATTGAAAGCGCCGGACAGCCCACAAAAAGTACGGGTCACGGCAACCCTCGGGACCCAAGATTTTTATAATGATTTGACGTTTATCCCGAATCTTCGTCCACTGATGGCTGCCGGTATTATCGAAGGAACCATCCGTTTGAATGGTTCTGCAAAAGTTGTTCCGGCAAGCAGTGCTGATAATTTTGAACGTGAGCTCAAAACCCTGTCGTACCGTACGGGAAATATGACGGCCGATGCACGGGCTGCTTTCTATCTGAAAGGAAAAATTAAAGGAAACTACCTGCTTACCGCTCGTGTCAATACCGAAAAAGAAGAGGATAAACAGCTCTTCCGTGATATTGAACCGGATAAATTCTATCCTGTCTATGGAGAATCATCCGTTAAAGGGTATGATGCCCAGTCTGCCGGACGGTTTTATGTTCGCATCGATAAGAATCAAACCTATGCCCTTTACGGTGATTTTATCACACAAAAACGGGATCCGGCGAAAAGTCTGGGAGAATACAGCCGTATTTTAACGGGGGTAAAAAGTCATTATGAATCGAGTCACGTGTCACTTACAGCTTATGGCAGTCAGGCTTCATCGTTGAGAAAAGTAGAAGAAATTCGCGGTCTCGGTGTCTCCGGACCCTATACTTTGAAAAGTCAGAATATCGTCCCAAACAGTGAAAAAGTAGAAATCATTACACGTGATCGGAATCAGCCTTCAGTTATTATTGATGAAAAAGTATTGGCCCGGTACACCGATTATACGCTGGAACCCTTTACGGGTAATCTGCTTTTCCGCATGCCCATTTCCAGTATGGATAAAAATCTTAATCCCGAATATATCCGTGTCACTTATGAAGTTTACGATAACGGGAATCAATATTTAATTGGCGGTGTGGATGGACAGTATGCTTTTAGCAGGGATTTTAAAGTTGGTGGGAGTTACGTAAATGATCAAAATCCTGAAAATAATTACGAACTTAAAAGTTTAAACTCTACGATCAAGTTCTCACCGGATACTCGCCTTATTACCGAAATTGCAAAAAGTACTACCGATTTGTCGGGTAGCGGCATAGGCAAACGCCTTGAATTTCAATTTCAGCGCGACAATGCCGACCTTTTAATCTACGGCGGAAATGCCGATCGAGATTTCCAAAACCGTACCGCCCGCTATCAACCCGGAACCACCGAAGCCGGCGCCCGTGGTCATATTAATCTGACCTCCAAATCGAGCTTAAGGGGCGAGATGCTTTATTCCAATATGGATACGACTGGGAATCGTACGGTCGGTTTTCTGATGAATTATGACCATGATATCAATAAATATATACAACTGGAATTAGGGGTACGTCATTCCCGTCAACAGGTAGGGCAACAAACCAATAATGGAAAACAAAATTTCACCAATACCAATGTAAGAAGTAAAATAACCACTGAAATTCCTGGTGTTGAAGGTGCTTCAGTCTCCGGTGAATATGAACAGGATATTCGGGATATTGATCGCAAAGTTGTGGCCGTGGGGGGTGATTATAACATCCCTCATAATGGAAAAATTTATGCCCGCCATGAGTTTATCTCAAGTGCACTGGGACGTTATACGCTTCGAAACGATCAGCGCCGTCAAAATACGGTTTTTGGCATCGATGCCGACTATATGAAAGATGGCAAGGTTTACAGCGAATATCGCGTGGATGATGCGCTGGATGGTCGAAATGGACAGGCCGCCATTGGTCTCAGAAATAAATTCAAAATTCGGGATGGTTTTACAGTGAATGCCGGCCTCGAACGTGTATTTAGTGTAACCGGCGATCCATTAAATGAAGGGACTTCAATTTCTGGTGCCCTGGCCTATACGGCAAATCCGCTTTGGAAAGCTACCGCCCGCATGGAAGCCCGGTTCAGTAAAAACGGTAATATGTATCTTAACACCCTCGGTTACGGTAGAAAAATCAACAAAGACTGGACGTTCCTCGGTAAAAACATTTTTGCCATGACCACTTCGAGTAATGCCAATACACAAGATAAAATTCAGGAACGGGCCCGGTTGGGATTGGCATTCCGGGAAACACAACGAAACCGGTGGAGTGGATTAAGCCGCTACGAATTGAGGTACGAACAAAATGGTCAATATGGAAGTGATTTCAATCGTCTGGTGCACATTTTTTCCACCCATATCAACTATCATCCGACCTCAGACTGGGCATTGACAGCTCATTTAGCCGCTAAAAAAGTGGGAGAAACCTATGATCAACTGGAATCGAAAAGCGTGACTACGCTTTATAGCACCAAAGGCACCTATGACATTAATAACTGGTTGGACGCTGGATTAAAAGCCAGTATGCTGAGTAATGCTAATTTAATCGACCGACAGTACGGACTGGGAACGGAACTTGGATTTATCGCACGACGAAATCTCAGAATTGCCGTCGGATATAACGTTTTTGGCTTTGAAGATCGGGATCTCACCGAATCCAATTATACCCAGCAAGGAGCTTATGTGGGTATGAGTTATAAATTTGACGAGCGGTTGTTTAAAGGACTCATGCCCGATCAACAACAGCAACATCCCGAGATATACGCTATCTGCCGCGCTTGCAACATTTATCACAATGCCAAGACTCTTCCCTATACCAAAGTTGAAATTCCCGAGCTGCCCATTGGAACGTTTTCGGCCCGGTCTATAGCATATCATAATTTGGGCTTCATCCCCCGTGGAATTCACTTCGGTTTCGACCAATACACGATTAATGATGAAGCCGCCAATATGCTTGACCGGATTGCCCATTATCTGATGAAAGAGAAGAATCAATCTTTAAAAATTATGGGCTATACAGATATCAAAGGTTCATATAGTTATAATCTCAAACTTTCCAATAAGCGTGCCCTTGCTGCTAAATCTTATCTTATAGCTGCCGGTATTCAACCCGGACAAATTTTGAATGCCGAAGGTCTCAGCTATGGAGACTCGACCGGTAAAAGTGCTTCGGCATTTGTTTCCCGGGCCCAGAACCGTGTCGTTTATATAGATTCGAAAAAAGAATATGATCCCAGTATCCGTTTGATTTCACAAATTAACGATTTGCAGATTGAACATCAGTTGTCTCAATCCTCGCAGCCGTGGACCTATATTTTTGATCCGTCATTCCAGGCCGTGCCCGATCGGATACATTTCCAAAGTGGATCTGACTCGCTCTCATCCGTCACTCAATATATGCTCACTCGTACACTTCGGGTGTTGAAACGTCATCCTGAAATTCAAGTCCAGTTTAATATTGCTGCAAAAAATACTGCGGTTCAGTCTCTGTTCAAAAATCGCAAAGATGTTTTAAATACCTATTTAATTTCGCACGGGCTGAACGCTCAACGTTTTACAATCCATTCTAAAAAATCAACATCTGGCGGAAATCAAACCGTATGGATTTCCTACAAACCTACGGCGGATTTGAAAATCGTGAAAACACACGATGATCTTAAATTCAACGACAATCCTTATATCCTGAATGCTATAGCAGATATGAAACAAGCCATAACAACCCGGAAAGACAGTTTGTTATTTTATCCAGATGTGCAAACAGGTCAACTCCCCGGCAAAATCTTGGTAAGATCCTCACACCTGCCCTTTGTTCCGATAACGGCTGGCATTCTTTCGCGAATCGGTTCTTATTTACATGATCATACATCCGAAATATTGACTCTAATACCATCTGACGAAAATGGAAATGCCAAAGCAGATCTGGTTAAAAAATATTTAGTTCAGTGGGGAATTGATTCCTCTCGTATAATCATCTCAAGTGATTCCATATCACATGAAAAAATGAAACAAAATTGGGTACACTTAAAATACTCTACGTCACAATCGGATATCGAAATCGACACACGTATTGAAGCACTTTACAAAAAAATGGAAAAATAAAAACTCGTAACTATTTGAATCTTAAAAATTTATACATACCACTCCTAGTTTTTGGATTCAGTTATATGCTGGGTGGAGGATCATTATATGCTCAACAAACACCCTGCCAATGTGGGCTTGAAGACGGTTATTACAGCCAGGCTGCTATCTCAATGGATGGCAACATGGATGATTGGGGGTTGGTTTTAAATGATCCGGATAACGTGATATGTGATGGCAGCGGAAGTAACGATGACCGTGATCGTCCCATTCAATCGACCGGCCGAGATATCAAATCTTTCGGTTATACCTGGGATCAAACTTATCTATACGGTTATATAGATAGAGAGGCCAGCGATACCAATAATGACAAACTCATATTTTATATTGATGCGGATAATGATAATTATATGAGCACGGGTGAGCCCGTGGTCATCGTTTTTTGGCATGGAAATAACCAATCTATCGATGTTTATATTGGTAGCTATACCGCATCGAACAACCATCATTCTAACAGACCTCACCATTATTCTTCAGGTGACCCCTTATACGATTCCAATGGAAAAGCAGATGGCTATACTATGCCAGGTGAGATCAATGTGGCCCCACCCGGTCATCCTGATTACAGCGGGAAATGGGGTTCAAATGACGGGCTTTCCATGGAGTGGCGAGTCAGGTGGAGGGATCTGGGTTTAAATGCAACTTCCCATATTTCCTGGCATGTTTCAAGTACAAATAGCCAGCCTCGCTCCCATAACATATCCAATCAAATTGATGACAATTTGGGAGGTTGCGGGGACCATCAAAATGACGACCGGAACCATATTGAATTTACGGGCTCCACGAACCAAATAGTGTATGCAGGCAAAACATATTATCTCCCGCATACGATTTCAAACCATGGAGATCATCATGTTACACTCGATTTAGAAAGTGATACGAATGGTGATTTCTCTCTTGAAGACATTTCCTATTATAAAGATTTGGGTACTCAGGGAGTTTATGAACCGGGAACAGATGTATTGCTGACCGACCACAACAACGACAATCTACCAGACCTCGAACATCTTTCCGATGATGAAACCGTCCATCTTTTAATCAAAGTGGAAATATCCCAACCACCTTTAGACGGAAATGTTGAACTCAAAACCACGGCCACACAGATGGATGACGATGAATGGAATCGGGATGTTGATGGCAATAACCACCATGATGACCACCATCCCTCATCATACGATGACTCCAATACCCCGGCAAGCGTCACCGATCTTTTGTCTGTTAAACATAAAATTGAAGGAACTGTTTGGTCAGATAATAATCATAATGGGGTGCTGAATTCACGTGAAAATGGATTTCCAAATGTCACCATGGTTCTGCACAATATTAGCAAAGGGACCTGTAGAAGCGTCTATACAGATGAACAAGGAAATTATGTATTTGACGAGGTAACCAATGGTTCCTATTCATTGACTGAATCCTACGGAGAAACCGTTCCGGTTCCACAACATTGTCCGGCTGCAGAAAAAGATCCGAATGGATATCTTTCAACTACCGACAATCAATTGACTTTTTCCGTTAATGGGACCAATCTGAATCAGAAAAACTTCGGAGATTATCACGGTTCTAAAATTACGGGAACTTCATTTAATGATCAGGGCGCAAATTCGGGAACGGCCAATGACGGCATCCAGAATGGTGGGGAAGCGGGAATTGGCAATGTCCGGATTTTGCTTGAAGATGCAAATAGTTCTGCCAATTATACTGAAACCCAAACCGATGGAAACGGTAATTTTAAAATCTGGATACCTTACTCCGCCACTGGTAAAGCATTGAAAATTGTTGAAGTCAACCCGGAAACCTATCTTTCGACAGGTGCTCAGTTTGATAATCTTTCCCGAACTTCCGCTTATGACAGAATTGAAGATGCCATAAGTTTTAATCCGGAATCCGGAACTGCATATTCGGGAGTTAAATTTGGTAATGTCAAGATCAACAGCTTCCTTGGGGAAGAAGAACTAAACGCCAGTCCCGGAACGGAAGTTTTCTTTTCTCATTCTTATAAAGTTAAAACAGACGGAACGGTCAGCTTTACATTGTCGAATAGTGATGATCCTGACCATAATGGGTGGAGCCAAACTATTTATGAAGACAAAAATTGCAATGGCAAATTATCATCCGGAGAAAATGCCATAGATGCCCCGTTGGATATCGATGCTGGTGAAAAAGTATGTATCTTAATCAAAAGCTATGTCCCCTCAAATATAGCTCAGTCAACCCATACTATTGAAGTGCATGCTACTTTTAATTACCGGAACGCCTCCCCGGATATGATTAATGAATTGATACGATCCGATGAAATTACCGTCTCGAATCCTTCCGAAAAAGAAGGTCTCAAAATTAACAAATCTGTTGACAAAGAAAGTGCTTTCCCTGGTGCTGATCTAACATATTCTATTACATATACCAACAACAGCGACAAACCTATCACGCAGCTCGAAATTACCGACAGTACACCGGCGTATACCGTTTTCAAAACAGCGGGCTGCAGTTCAACTCCGGATAAACTCACAAACTGCAGTATAGAATCACCGAATGATGGAGAGAAGGGAACGGTTAAGTGGTCGTTTTCAGGGTCCTTATCGCCGGGAAGCTCGGGGACCGTTACGTATAAGGTTGAGATTGAACAATAAAAACTTTTGGGAATTTTGAGTTTTAAATTTTGAATTTTGAATGATACGGTTGGCAAATACTAAGTTCTTGCGATAATTAGAGCTAATAATATAAGAATTATTCTCGTTCCCAGGCTCTGCCTGGGAATACCCCTCCGGGAAACCCTTTTTCAGTTAACAATGATCAATGAACAGTTAACAATGATCCTGGTTCCCAAGCTCCGCTTGGTAACCCACCTTGGGCGAAGCTCTGCTTCGCAAGGCTTGATAAAGGAGAAAAATGCATGAACAAATTGCAATACCTTGTTAAAATCAACACGCCATTAATTTGTAATTTGATAGTTGGAAATTGTTATTTCCCCGAATCCTTTCGGGGCTCTTCTCCCTAATAAAATGAACACCACCCTTTTTATCCAGGCTGAAAAAGGCTATCAATGCATCCACCCTGCGAGATAATCGGGATGATACATCATTTGGATAAATGCCATAAAGCAAAGTAAGTAGTTTATTTAAAAACAAAACTTTTTGAGGAAGCCCTAATTAACGTGAGTTCAATTAAAGAAAAAAGAATCATTCTATGTCATCCCGAACGGATGTGCCTGTCCCGGATACTTTCGGGGAGGGATCTATTCAATTCACCTTTCGAATCCCGCCTGCGGGTATGAGAAAGCTCACCAGCACGAAAGGGGGCAATGAGCCCGGATATTTCACACTAATTAAAAAAAATTATCATAACTTTATGGTATGTATTGAAAACCATTTATTTTCAGAGTTAAAAAATTATAACGGGGTGTTAATCGCTGCGAAATTTCTCCATCAGCTGCGTTGAAGGTAAAAAATTTCTTGGTGAAATATCCGGGTTAGCCCGACTTGCTAATGACCATTTTTCCCCTTTTAAAGGGGTTAGGTTATTGAACTTTAATAACGAGGTTAGGTCTCTCATCCTGCAAGCAAGATTCGAGACCTATGGGAATAGATTTCTCCTCCCCGCCCCGAAAGCGTTCGGGACGGGACAGGCCTCTCCGGTCGTCGAAATGAAATCCCGGGATTATTTTTTATCATGAAATTTAAATCGAACTCACGTTAATTAATCTACATGGTATGGTAAATTAATGGACAGACGCTTATATATGTTGAAGTAATCTAATTCGCATAAATCTCAATACAAACTTCACACTGAACCCGAAAATCCCGTCGTTAAAGGTTTCATACTTAATAAATACGATCACCAATGTTTTCTCTTAATAAGTTTGATAAATCTTACATTCTATCCCGATAATCTGTTTATAACAAAGAAATATATTTTCCATTAAATCCGTATTTAATCCGTGAAAATCCGCGGTTAACAAAAAAATCCCGGCCAAATGACCGGGATTTTTAAATCGATAACTAAAGGTTCTTTCAACCTACAGCAGCATACTCATCGGATTTTCCAACAGCTCTTGCAGTGTGTTGAGGAAATCAGCCGCTTTGGCACCGTCAACAATGCGGTGGTCACTGGAAAGCGTCACTTTCATGCGTTTCCCGGGTACCACTTCATCATCTTTGACTACCGGTACGTCACGAATTGCGCCAATCGCTAATATACAGGCGTTAGGTGGGTTGATAATCGCGGTAAATTCTTCTATACCAAACATTCCGAGATTACTTACCGTAAACGTACTGCCTTCCATTTCGTCGGGCTGCAATTTCTTTTCGCGGGCTTTATCCGCCAGGTCTTTCGTCTCTTGGGAAATCTGGCTGATGCCCTTCATATCGGTATTACGGATAACCGGAGTCAGCAATCCTTCTTCAACCGCAACAGCTACAGCTACATGGATTTCACCGTGCAGGCGGATGGTATCTTCCATCCAGGAGCTATTCACATAAGGGTGCTTCTTCAGCGCCACGGCACAAGCTTTCACAATCAGATCGTTGAAACTGATCTTGACTTCGCTGATCTCATTAAGCTGCTTGCGGGCCTGTATAGAGCGCTCCATATCGATGTCGATCGTCTCGTAGTAATGCGGATTGTTGAATTTGCTTTCCGCCAGACGACGAGCAATGGTTTTACGCATTTGCGAAACACGGATATCCTTACTTTCGCGCGTTTCCAGAGCAGCGGGTGCAGCGGCAGGGCTCGGTGCGGCTTTGCTCGGTTCGTACTCTTCAATATCACGTTTGATGATACGACCGGCCGGACCTGAACCATCCACATCCGCCAGATCTATACCTTTATCTTTGGCTATATTCCGTGCCAGCGGAGATGCTTTGATTCGGCGGTCATC
>Ga0102944_1001144_pt1 | contig 18294 bp, 22 predicted proteins | sample SalPonD_shore_MG_FD_78172 | JGI IMG/M metagenome (GOLD analysis project Ga0102944, IMG submission 78172) | Salt pond soil microbial communities from South San Francisco under conditions of wetland restoration - Salt Pond MetaG... | ecosystem: Environmental > Aquatic > Marine > Intertidal zone >...
ATTATTCTGGAGAGAAGTTGGTCGACGATATGGTTACAGTCCCTATCCAATCACACCAGCTCCTGAACCAGTTATCGATGAACAACCGGATGAGAGTCTACTGGAAGGACTGAAGATCCTTGCAGCATCTGCCATTCGTTTTACCACCTATATTGAAAACAGAATTGAGCAGATCAGAACCCTTCGACCCGAGCTACCTCTATTACAACTGAGTAACAGTAAAGACAGCAAAACAGTAATTGATTTTCTGAAAAAATCAGTTACAGTCAAATCGGAGAGTAACTATTAGGAGATACTGATTTGTTCCAAATTGCAATCCTGCGATTATTTATATAATGGTTGAACCAATGTCGCCTATGACGTACCAACAATTGCGAACTAACTGGAAAATCAATCATCTCAATAATCTCAACTTACTGGATTTTTTGGAGAAGGTTACCACGGAGGATAATGACGACAGAATCAATCAACCGATTCGACCCCGAGGGAGGACTGTGCAGACCATGCTGGAGCATCTAGTGAAGAATAAATTTGACTGGTTACAACACCTCAAACCCTCACTTGATGATTATCAGGTACCAACAGCAGATACTCCACTCCGCAAGCAGGAGGTCATTGCATTCAACTGGGTGGATAAACTCATCCAGCTTCAGGCAGCAGGAACTAAAGTCAGTGGGTTCAAATCCGATCTTTTTGGTTTTGTCATTTACCTGATCTCCCATGATTCACATCATCGTGGACAGATTATGCAGACTCTGAAAACAAACGGAATACTGGTACCAAAATCAATTCAGTATGGTATCTGGGAATGGTAGATACAACAGATACTACCCACATAATATCGGCAGTTAAATACTGAACTACACACTCCACACCATGGAGGAAGGTAATGAGCAGCTGAAAATCAATCTGGTCTGTGCTTGGTGTTCCTCACGAGTGATCAATGGTGAGACCAGTAATCAGCCATTGCAGAAGAAAAAGAAGATCAGCCACACCATCTGTGAATCCTGCAAGAAAGATTATTTTTCAAATAAGAAGTAAGAGGGGATAAAAAGATAGGAGAATAATGTTTTAGTTTCATCAAAAAAGCTTAGATATAAAAATGCGACAATCCACGAAAATATCGTGACATCAAGAGGTATGGCTATTGGACAGCTACTGGGATTGTACCTAAGCACAGGCGTTATCACCTATGTATTACTGAGAACGGTAAGTCAGCGATTAATCAATATCGGACTACTCATTGTTATTGCGATATTTCTTGCACTTCATCTCCCACAGTTTTTTACATATTTTACCACCGATCACTGGGAACCATCATCATTCATTACCCGATACTCTGACAAACCGATTGGATACATGCTTATCTCCGTGATCTTGACAGTCACTCTATTTCTACCTCAACAAAATTTCATTGATTTGCCTATTCTGGTTAATAGTATCATTATTCTGATCGTAGCTAGTTTCATGGCGGTGATCAATCCCAATCTCTCAGAACGGGCACCCTACATCTACCTCACCTTTCTCTTGTTCCTGATAACACCGAATATCTTCAACAGTTTTGAACTGGAATTCATCTTAATCATCGTCCGTATATTTGTGCTGCCAGTACTTGCAGGCCTGTATATAGTCTATACCTACCAACTACTCAGAGGCAAGGTTGAGGATATAGGATACGGACAGCAGATCTCATTACTGACCCTGATCGCCACATTACCTATGCAGGCATTTGTCCTGCTCAATATTGTTGATCCAATTGTGAGTTGGATAGTGATCCTTCCCTATATGGTAATTATGTCACCACTGCTCTATCTGTGGTTGCGTTCCAAATCAATTGATCAGATCACCACTCGACTTAAAGTGGCACTGGCAATCACCTATTTTCATCTGATTTTTGCTATTGGCATATTTTCAGAAGTTACCTATCAAATCTATCAACCATTGGACGAGATATTTGATTCACTACTGGGATTTGGAGTGGTTGGTGATTCTTCCTATCTTATCGCCATCATCATCCCCTGGCCATTTCTCCTGATCCCCATAATCGTACTGATCAAGAAATCACGTAATCCACCAGAACATGATATTGAAACCGTCGAATTGTATCCCTCGGCAGAGAAGATCGAGGAACCGGCATAATATTTGTTACATTCAGATACTGAATGATTGAGTTAGTACCTCAAATAGGAAGTAGATATAAATAATCACACATCGCTAACCCAATCGTGACCTCACGAAATAGAGCAATCGGGCAGTTGGTGATACTGGATGTGATCATCGGTTATCTCAGCCTGATCATCATGAGATCTATTAATTTTTCTTTCATTATCCTCGTAAAAATCGTCGTGCTGGTATTGTTTCTTGCATTTCATCTCCCCCAATTTATCAAATATATTACTACTAATTATTGGCAAACACCACCTCCACTTCTGGCACAGTATACTGATAAACCAGTTGGTTTCATGATCTTGTCAGTGGCCTTTCCTGTAACGAGTTTCTTGTTTCTCAATAAGTGGCTGTTCTTTCCAACATCCATCAATATTGTGTTGATTGTCATTACCATCAGTATTTTGGGTGCGATTAATCCTGATCTGTCGAAATGGACACCCTATATCTATCTCAGCCTTATACTGTTCCTGTTCAATTGGAATAGCTTCGTCAACGGAGACTTTGAAAGTGTCGTTAATATGGTTCAGAACCTGATTACAGCGTTCACTATTGCCGTATATATTATCTACCAGTACCAGATTCTCCGAGATGAAACGGTAACTCATGGCAGGCGACACAAACTCCCCCTACTGACCCTGATTGCTACCCTTCCTCTACTGATATTTGTCATCATCATGTTTGATGATCCTCTTGTGTTGGTTGGGATGCCACTCTATCTACTAGTAGTAGCACCACTCATTTACCGATGGCTACAAACCATGAATGTTGAGCAAATTGCCAAACGACTCAGGATTATTCTTGGCATCGATTATCTCCTGCTGATTTTTGGTTTGATTGTTGCGCCTTCGCTCAGCCGACAATTCGACCTCATTCTGGGGAATTGGGTAGGTGGAGTTGGAAGTGAAGCAGCTTACTTCGTTATCTTTACACTTATCTTACCTTGGCCATTATTGTTGATCCCAACAATCATGATTATCAGAAAATCACGAGTTCCACCTGAACAGGATATTGATACCGTCGAGCTGTATCCCTCGACACAGATGATTGAGGAGAAGAGCTGATTTACAGTATATAGCAATATATAGAATTGAAATTATAGCTTTTTTAGTAACAAGATGGTAATACTATATAATGTGATTATATGATTCATTGCATTGAGGTCATGTAGATGAGGACAAGCAGAAAATTGGTCATAATCCTACTTATTACTATTCTATTGCAGATCGTGTTCAGCTTGCCCTTGTTATCTGACTATAAATCCATCATGACCGGTATATGGATCATAGAAATTATCCTGATCAGTGTAGTGGTCTTACGGCGGATTGTTAGTTGGTATCAGAAAGAGGTAGAATATGAATTAAAACGAACCAACTTTGATAGTGATCAGTTTAAAGCCTATCTCACAGGAAAACAGAAGAGTGATGACCGACCCTGTTGTCGACAGACTGCCAGATTGCAGGAGAGGTACTGCCCCTGTGGTCGGGTAATCTCTGATGAGATGCTGAAACGATACCAGCAGAGCTAACTTCAGAACCACCAAGTAATGATCTATCTCATAACCTGAAAGTACCAGTTCACAGTACAAGATAGTGATCTCAAGAAAATTTAAGAAAGCCTGACCTACTGAGAACTTGTGACTAATCCGAATGCGATTGATCCTGATCTGATGCAATTTGCCCTGGATCAGGCAACAACTCAAGATAGTGACATCGAATATGCTGATGTCAAGTGGATGAGACGATCCTCACGCTCGATTGGCGTGAAAAATGGTTCCGTCGAACAGAACACCCAGCAGAATACCGAGGGAATTGGGATCAAGATCCTCTACGGTGGTGCCTATGGCTTTGCTGCGACCAACATTATGACCAAGGATGCGATCGGAATTGCAGCTAAGCGTGCACTTCGTGTGGCCAAAGCATCGGCAACAACCATGAGAAATCCCATCCAGCTGGCAGAAGAACCGGTACATGTGGATACAGTTGCCACCCCGATGAAGATTGATCCTGATGATGTTGATCTCGCTGAGACGATTGCAGTGCTGGTTGATGCCAGCAAAGCAGCTGATATTGGTGATGATCGGATCAAAGCCCGGTCAGCATCATACGATCACTGGAAGGATCATATGGTTCTGTGGACCTCGGAGGGAAGCCGAATTGATCAGCTGATCTCCGTAGTTGGTGGTGCTGTAGATACTCTCTCCGTACAGGGGACAGAAACCCAGCGACGAAGTTATCCTGCCTCATTCAGAGGTGATTTCTCCACTGCAGGTTATGAATATTTCAAGGATATGGAACTGGTTGAGAATGCACCAATTGCTGCTCAGGAAAGTGTTGATCTGCTGGAGGCAGAACAGTGTCCCGAGCAAAATGATGCCACAGTCATTATCCGACCGGCACAGTTGATGCTCCAATTACATGAGAATTTCCATGGGGCTGAGCTAGATCGAGCACTGGATTATGAGGCTGCTTTTGCCGGGACCTCATTTCTGAAACCACATCTTCTCGGAGAATTACAGTTTGGCTCAGAATTGATTAACATCAATACCGATGCCACCCATCCTGGTGGACTGGGAACCTTCTTCTACGATCATGAGGGAGTCAAAGCGCAGAACCAGCCGATGGTTAAGAATGGGAAATTTGTTGGCTATATGACCAGCAGAGAGACCGCACCACTGATGGGACTGGAACGATCCAATGGGACGGCACGGTCATCAGCCTACGATCGTATGCCACTGATCCGGATGACCAATACGATTTTGCAACCCGGTGATTATGATTATCAAGAAATGATCGAGGAGACCAAAGATGGCTTCATCTTCGATACCAATGTCAGCTGGTCAATTGATGACCTTCGACTGTCATTTCAATTTGGTACCGAGATTGGCTGGAGAATCAAAGATGGTGAGATTACCAATCTGGTGAAAAATCCCAGTTATACCGGGATCACTCCACAATTCTGGAATTCGGCTGATGCAGTTGCGGATAAGAATGATTTCCGCATGTATGGGACTCCCAATTGTGGTAAGGGAGAACCCGGTCAGGTCATGTATACCGGTCATGGTAGTTCATCTGTCCGGTTTCGTGATGTCAGAATAGGAGTTGTACAACTTTAGGAGGAAATGAAATGAGTAATTACGACCCCAAAACAGCAATCAACCAAGAAGAACACGGCAATCCCTTCGAGACCTTACAGGAGGGAATTGATTACCTGATGCAACAAGCCAAGGCCAAACAGTATCAGGCACAGGTCAATGCTATCAGTACCATCTCCGGTACCACTCGATTTGCCGTCAATCAGGTCACCCAGCATACCGATCTGAATAATATCAGCTTCCAGCTGAAACTGATCAAAGGCAAGCAACAGGCATCTGCCTCTTCCACGCAACTGGGAGAAATTGGCTACAAAGCCCTGTTTGAGCAGGTGGAGAGTAATCTGCTGAAGAGCCCCGAGATACCATTTCTGCAGGGACTACCCCAACCCCGAGCAGGAAGTAATGCAGATCTTACTGGCAAGGACTGGATCATGGAGGATCGAGCCGAGGCCATTGTCTCCGCCGTCAATACTGCCGAGGAGATGACTGATGAGATCCGACTGGCAGGTACAGCCTCTGCCAATACCACTTATTACCGAGTGGTGAGTACCGAGGGAATTGATGTGCAGACTTCATCGAATTACAATTACTTCAAGGTCAATGCCATTACCGGACCAGCAGATGGTAGAGGTTATGGACAGGAAGAATTGTACTGGCGATTTGATCAACCAGATATCGAAAGTATGGCAGAGGAAGCAACTCAGACAGCTATTGATACCGTGGAGAGCAAATTACTAACCAAGGATGCTGGTGATTACGAGGTCGTCCTCGGACCGCAGGCAGTCAGTGATCTGATGGTCTACATCATGTTTGGTGCGGATGCGGTTGGTTTTCACGAATCCAATTCTTATACTTCAGATCGATTAGGTGATCAGATCTTTGATGACAAATTGACCATCCGAGATATGCCACGTGACCCACATGAGGCTATTGCAGCCAGAACATTTGATGCCGAGGGAATTGCCACGAAAAACCGTGATTTCTACGAGAATGGTGTTCTGAAATTCATCCCCTACTCCTCATTCTTTGCCTCCAAGTATCTAGATGACAAAGATGGGGCCACAGGTCATGTCATTGGACCAGAATTCGGCTGGTATGGGGGAGGTGCTATGCCTGTCTCCAGTTCCATCACTCCAGGTGATAGAACCACCGAGGAGCAGCTGGCAGAGGTGGAAGATGGATTGTATGTTAAGAATTTCTGGTACAATCGCTTTACCAAACGTCGGGAAGGGGGACTGACCGGTCTGACGAGAAATGGTCTCTACCATGTTAAAGATGGGGAGATTCAGGGTGCAGTCCGTAATCTTCGCTATACCGAGAGTTTTGTAAAGGCATTTGGTCAGGGGAATATCATCTCGATCTCCTCAGATCGGCGGAAATTCTTCATGTCTCATGTACCCTCAATCCATCTGGAGAATTACCACTTCTCCTCTGTTGCTCATACCAAACAACAGCTAGAATAATCCAGTTTCAACTAGCAATTAGCTATCATTTCACCAATTAATTCAATTACAAGCTGATTCAACGAACATTCATGACTGACCTGAAAAATTGGGTAGAATCACCACGTTATGCCGATCTGTATCGCAAGTTGATGCTCATTGCACCAATTTTCCCTGCACTCTACTTTAACTCGGTTGAACATTATCCGGGTGGTTTTCTCTCCGTATTATGGCCAATTTATTTTTTCAATATTCATCGAAGTACTGGGGAGATTGGAGATCATGGCATATATGCTATTCTATACGGCTGGCCACTGCTGGTTCTGATGCTGCTGGTTCTTCAGAATTACAACCGGTTTCAAACCGATCAGAGTAAAATCTATACCTTCAATATCTACAGTTGGATAGTACTCCTCGTACAATTCTATATCTACACCCTCAGTACCCTACCCAATGGCACAGTGACCCTGTTACTGCCACTTCCCCTGATCCTGATTCTATTGATCAATATACCGATCACCATCAGCTTATTGGGTAAGATTTCAGAAGCATAATTAGAAGTAATCATCCAGACTTACTGTTGAAGATCATTAAGCAGAACCAATATATCTTTGAAGTCTCGTCAATTTGTCTCTGATCACCAAGAATATCTAACTCAGCCATAATGACCATGAAAAATCGAACGGTTCTTCTATCCATCTGAAAAACTATCACTTCTAGTCGGTGTCACGTACTAGACAACAGGGAGAATAATCAATGTCCAAAATGTAGCAGTCTCCTGTATTTTTATTTTATTCAATGTACCTGTTATTTCCACAAATAGTAGAAAAATTCCCATTTTATAGGTATTTGTTGGTACGAATATTATATAATATAGATGAATTCAAATGCTGAATCTAAAGTTGATAATAGAATTAGGTGTTAATACGATGAATTCATCAATAATAATGACAGATAACTTGTGCAAAAATTTTGGTTCATTAAAAGCAGTGGATAATCTCAGCATTAATGTCCCACGTGGCAAGGTATTCGGTTTTTTAGGTCCAAATGGAGCCGGTAAAACCACCAGTCTCAAACTGATGGTGGGCTTACTCAATCCGACCTCTGGAACTGTCACTATTAATGCCTAAAAACTAGGTAAAACTTGACAGAATGGCAAACGAGAGCTGGGAATGATACCTCAGGAAATTGTGATATGGGATGACCTGACTGTGCAAGAAAACATGGAATATGTTGCCTCACTCTACAGATTACCCGCTGATCAAGCCAAAACCAATATTGATTCACTTATCAAGGAGATCCATCTAGAAGATAAACGGCATGATCTAGCGAAGAATCTATCAGGAGGACTAAAACGACGGTTGAATATTATTATGGGATTGGTACATGACCCTGAGATTATCGTTTGTGATGAACCCACTCCGGGTCTCGATCCACAAAGCAGAGCTCTGGTCTGGGATTTCATTCGGGATTTGAGTCAAAAATATGGGAAAACTGTCATCCTCACCACACATTTTATGGAAGAAGCAGACCGGCTGAGTGATATTGTTGCGATTATGGATCATGGAAAACTCCTCGTTGTTGATACACCTGAGAATCTCCGGCAATCAATTGGGGAAGGTGATCTTGTTGAGATACACCTCAATGATGATAATCTCTTGGATGAGGCTTATACCAAGTTGCAGGATCACAAATCAGTACTGGATCTGAAGTTAGTCAGTGATATGTTGCAATTGCGATGTCTCAATGCCCCTTCAAAACTAGCATCGATCTTTAATCGAATTGAGGAGATTGAGGGTCTAGTAGTCAAGGATGTGAAAATCAGAAATGCTACCTTGGAGGATGTATTCATTCATCTGACCGGCCGAGAACTGAGGGAGTGAATCAGATGGTAATTCAGGCAATTATGAAGAAGAATTTTCTGGAATTTTACAGGAATAAAATCAGCATCGTACTCCTGATCCTGTTCCCTCTATTCTTTCTGTTTATCTTCCATACCGCCTTTGGAAACTTACAAATCGGAGGGGTTGATACCTATTCCATTGCACTGATCAATCATGATCAGGGGATACCCACGGAATTGAAAGATACGCTACAGCCCAGTCTGACTTCCTGGGTAGAAGATGGAGTGGCGGCAAATATATCTGCAATTATAGAACAGGTGACCTACAATGACAGTGCACATACACCAATTTTTTCGGTGAAGGATATCTCAGCTGATGCGATTGATAATGCCATCAAGAACGAGGAGATTGCCGTGGCAGTGGTATTTCCCGAGAATTACTCATTACTAGTTTTGAACCAGATCAATCTCGCCTATGGCAATCAATCCATTCCCGGCTATCCAACTGCGGTAAATGCCACGATTGAATTTATCAGAGATATCAATAATCCCCTCGCCAATATTCCCATCGCAATCATTACCCAAATCATTGATACCTTTCACAATACGATTCTCAGTGGAGATCGTCAGGGACTGACCATTGATCAACAATCTGTTGTCCGAGGAGAGATCAATTCAGTGTTTGATTATATTGCCTCGGGATTGTTGGTCTTTGCCACGGTACTTGCTGCAGCATATTTCTCGGCACAATTACTTGCTGATGAGCAAGGAGGAACGATGATGAGGATCAAGATCTCTGATGCCAGACCAATAGAATATGTCTCAGCCTTTTTCTTGCAGACATTCCTACTGGTGATGATCCAACAAGTCATTCTCTTGTTCTGTGCAATCATTATTTTTGGCTTTCATCCGGTGGGATCATTATTTGTGGGATATATTATCCTGTTACTTTCCTCCATTCCCATGTACGCTCTAGTATTTTCTGCAGGATCAATATTCAGAAGTAGCGATACTGCGGGTAATGTCATTGGGTTTTCCAGCAGTATTATTGGCTTTGCATCGGGAATTTTCACCGAAATGCCAAGCTTGGTTCTGGCACGAAACGTGATGCAATTCAGATCCGGTTCACCTGATCTTCTGTTATGGGATCTGGTACCTTGGACTCATGCAGTAAACGCCATCCGGGTAGTCTTTCTCTATGATCAAAGTTTGATCGATGTAGCAGGGGATTTGGTACTTCTGGTGGTGACTTCGGTTATCTGGTTAGCCATTGCAATGTATTTCTACATGAGAAATACTTTCCGGAGGGATTACTAGTGTCAATTATCTTACTTACCACGTTGAAATATCTGAAAGCAATCGGTCGAAACAAAGGTCGATTGGGTATTTTGATCCTTGCCCCGATTATTTTCTTCAGTTTCTTTGGCTTTATCTTCAACACTGGTGATAATACCATTATCAGAAATATTGGGGTAATCAACAATGATCAGGGAGCCTTGCAATCAATTGAGTCAATTATACCCACCGATTATCCAGTAGAATTACGACACAATTCCCTGAGTTCCCTCTATCTCGATATGATGGCAAATCATACAACATTCCTCATCAATACCGAGATCGAGGTAGTTATCAGGTTCTACGATAATCTAGATGATCTGATTGCAGATACTGAAACCTCAAGTATAAGTGTTGGGCTGGTATTTGATACGGATTTCACCAATTCTATTCTTGCACAGATCAATCAAATACGAGGACAACCCATATTTGATGTGGAGATGACAAATATCACCGTCACAACCTATGGAGATACCACTACCACGAATTATCAGAGTGGTATTTCTCTGGTTCAGAAATCATTGACCAGTTTTGTCTCTGATTTCATCGGGTTTGAAGCACAGTATGGGGAGAATCCCAAGGGTGGATATCTGAGCTATGAGACCAATACTATTCAGACAGAGGAATTCAACCAGTTCTCCTTTTTCGCTGCTGGTTTTCTAGTCTTCCTGATCATTCTCCAGTCCATGACCGTTGCCAGTCTGCTTGCCAGCGAGAAATCCAAACAGACGATTATGCGGATGAAATTAGGAGAGATACAGGCCTATGAGTTATTTGCTGGTTATACTCTGGGCCAGATTATCGCTTTCAGTCTGCAATTTGTGATCTCAGTATTTACCCTCCAATTCTGGGGAATTGATCTTACAGTAACGGGTTGGGCCAATGTATTTCTGGTCTCGCAGATGACGAATATTACTATTATCGGGTTATCCTTGATCGTGGCAACATTTGTCAAATCATCAGAAGATGCGATGACGGTGGCAGGTATTGGATCTGCTCCTCTAGGATTTCTGTCAGGATCATTTACACCAGTACCCGAGGTATACATTATCAAATCAATTAATTTTCAATTTTGGGATCTCATACCCACCTATCCTGCAAGCCAAGCGATGACAAACATCATCTTCAATCATGCAAAATTCACAGAATTACTTGGGTATCTCACAACACTTCTGATCTATGGGTTAGCTGTGTTCATTTTGGGAATAGTTCTTTTCAAAAAGAATGTTTTTGATCGAGATATGTAAGGATCAATGAAGCTGCTGACCGGTACAAAAACAAAGATATCAACAAAAATATCGGATAATTCTTGATCAGCAAAATTCTTGTGGATTAGAAGTAATCATCCAGACTAGCTGCTGAAGATTCATGATCCAATAGAAATTTTTTCCGCTCCATTCCCCCACCATAACCTACCAAGGAGCCATCAGCACCGATTACTCGATGACAGGGAACAACAATAGCAATAACATTCTTGCCATTGGCCGCACCAATCGCCCGTGAGGCACCAGCTGGTTTGTCAAGCTTCTCTGCCAGCTCACCGTAGGATACGGTATGACCATACGGAATACGACGAAGTGCCTCCCAGACGGTTTTCTGAAAATCAGTACCAATGAATTGGATAGGAAGGTCGAATTGCTGCCTTTTACCTGCAAAATATTGACGGAGTTGTTGTTTGGTCTGTTCAATCAGATCATGATGTCCCGGTTGGAGATCTCCCAGAACATCAATACGTTGTTGAACCAGCTTATCAATTTCCTTACGATCATGAAAATCAAGCAGCACCAAGGTCTCGGTTTCTGGGTCGACGCCAATTCGCATCTGACCGACAGGAGTATCTAGTTCATCGGTGATAATCATGAGCTGACCTCCCTGATCTGTCCGGGTGTAGTATCAAAATAGGTTTTGAATGCTGATCGAAAGCCGGAGACAGAGGAATAGCCCAGAGTAAATGCCACCTCACGATAATCCTGACCTTGGGCAATACGAGATCTAGCTGCTTCCAAACGGAGATCACGAAGATAGGTCAGCGGAGTGGTACCATACTGAGCGAGAAAATGCTGGCTGATGGTTGAACGATGTCGATCAGTCAGTTGTTCTAGATCAGTCATCGTTATTTTTTGCTCAAGATGATTATGCAAGAAATCGACCACATCAGTCAACCATGGTGGTTGAAATTGAAGTTCTGCCGCATGACAGCGAAGACAACCCCGAAATCCTGCTGCCTCTGCCTCAGCACGAGTTGTGACAAAACCGATATTCTCCAAATTAGGAAATCTAGCCGTACATGAGGGCAAACAGTAGATCCCAGTACTGCTAACAGTCATATAAAACAAGCCATCATATCGCTGGTCATTATTTCGACAGATTGCCAGCATTTCATTCCGACTGAGCATAAGACAGGTTTGGTCATCCTAGTATAAAAAAATAATATCAGGTGTGAGATACGACGGTACCGATTGTGTCGGATACAATTGAGATAGTTGGAATACGTCTGACAGATAATAGTTTTATAGATTTGACACCATTGGTTGTTGATGAGTCATCTTCCCAATCGTATTGTACATCTTGAGCTTGGTGTGACCGATCTAACTGAGGCGGTGAAATTCTACAAACAGGTATTTCCCGGCTGGAAAATCAAACGTGCCGAGCATATTCCCGATTACTATTTCTTCAATTATGGACTGGATGAGGAAGTATTCAGTGGTGGCATCAGCCTGGTTGATCAGCTCAGTTCTGGCTCAATCATCTTCTACGTGCAGGTTGATGATATTCCAACCACGCTCAGTACTATCACCCAGGCTGGTGGAAAGGTACTTCTGGAGAAATCACCATTACCTGGTGAGGAAGGGTATATCGGCAGATTTGAGGATCCATCCGGAAATATGCTTGGCATCTGGTCTCAGACGTGAGAAGTATGGAATTCAAACAACCACCAATCCCCTATCTCCTGCGGATCATCACCAAGAAATGGACGGTTGAAATTTTGGAATTATTATTCAATGCGGAATTACAATTCTCAGAGATCGAAAGAGCAATCCCGGAGATATCAGGCAAGGTACTATCCAGAAGGGTCAAGGAACTGTTTGAATTGGGATTGATTGGCAAGATTATCAGCTCGATGACACCACTGGAATTTAAATACCGAATCAGTGACCAGGGTAAACTATTACAACCCCTGTTTGGTCAACTGGCAGTGGTTAGTACCCGGTTGTTCCGAGATCAGATACTCGAAGATCCCAATACTGATACAACTGAGATAGAGTCATTCTTCCAGCAGTACTACCATGCTAAACGAGATAGTACTGAGGAGCTAGATCATGATGTTGATAAGGACGTCGAGTAATACTTCTTTGATGGCCAACATCATCACCGTTGAACATCCATTTGAGGAGGGTGACCTACTGGAAGAGTATCCTGACTTTCAGGAGCAGATCTACGTGGATAATTACCCTTTTGAGCAGATGCCAACACGTCAATTCCGTCATCAGGATCTGATGACTGATCAGGGACATTCGACCTACCTCACTATACTGGCCAAAGATAATGACATGATGGTCGGACGGGCGATAATCGTGCAGAATAATGATGGAAATGCGGATCGGGTATTTATCAGAATTGATGTACCCAAACAGTACCGTCACCGGGGCTATGGCAGGCAGTTGGCAGCAGCAGCAAAACAGCAGTGTATACAACGACAGATCACGATTTATGAGACTGCGGCACGATCACATACTAAGAATCGGCAGAGCTTTACTCGGACCAGGGAGATGCTAGAACAGGTCAAGATCAAACAGACAAATGTGGAGAAGAAGAGCCGGTTGTATCAGGATCAGCTGGATATTGCCATGATTAGGCAGTGGAACAGGAAGACCAAGGAGAAATTACCAGAGATCGAGATCTTGGCCTACACCAAACAGCAGTACCGAGAACGGATACTGGAAGACGATCAGTTTGCAGCAAAGGCAGTAGCCTACTACAATGAGGTCACTAAGCTGGTACCACAGGGAGATAGCAGTAGGAAGATCAAGGATGATACCGTGGAGCAGGTCAGACAACAGCTCCAACAACAGGCGAAAAATAACTGGGATAATTATGTTATCTTTGCCCTGATCGATGACAACATCATTGGCTCCACACTGGTCTATTTTCCCCAGGGTAAGTTGATTCAGGTCAATACCGGACTGACTGCCGTGCGAAAGCAATGGTGGGGAAGATCAATTGCTTCCTACCTGAAGACGGAGATGATCCTGAATTTATGCGAGAAAGGGTTTGATCATCTAGATACAGAAAATGCGGAGAATAATGCAGCAATCTTACATATCAATCAGAAATTAGGATTTGAGGAGATTTACCAGTGGTATTTCTTTGAGGGAATGGTTGCCGATCTACCAGATGCAATCAGGTAGGGCTGAATAAACCAATGGTATTCCCACTGAGATCAGTGAAAGTTGCTCCAAAGCCAATATCATCAGATATCTTATTCTTATCGGTCATCACTTTTCCTCCCAGCTTGTCAACTTGTGTAAGGGTGGCAGGAATATTGTCAACCTCGATGTAAATTCGGTTGGTCGTCTTGGCTATTTTATCAACTAGAGGAAGGCCAACTGATACCTCTAGATTGGTAGTCAAACCGTAATTGGGAATTTGGTCGAAGGCAATATCCCAGCCAAATAGCTGGTGGTAGAAATCTTTAGTCATTTCCTGCTGATCCTTCAGTACGGGGATCTCGATATGACAGACGGTTGCGGGGTGTTGGGTACTCATTTTCATCAATTGCAGAACTTCTGCATAGTAGTAATCAGCAGAATTACACTTAAACAATCCCTGACAATGTAGATACTCACTGACATTTCTGTCACCTGTTGTCTAAAAATCAGATGGTGATTGAATTGATTCTACATTAATTATTTCCAGATATCTAGCATCTTTCGTTGAATCACAAACTGACCAATATGATATGAATTATGGGAAATGATCAGTATTATCTCTCGAAAGAGTGTATGATCGGTTCCTGGTTGGTTCTCAAGTTCTTCAAATAACTTTTCCTGTTCTAGATCCAGTAATTCTTCTAACTCAGCCAATTGATTCTTAACTCGACTAACCGTTTCCTTCCAGATTGCTGGAGTTGCCTCATGATCAGGCCAGTAATCATCAGGCCAGATTATTTTAGTATAATCAGGATTTTTGATATAGTTGAGAATATCATCGATTGATCGTCGGATGTGATCGAGCAAATCAAAACACGAATGATCACTGCAATTGGGCTTACGATTAATCATATCAGGGGGAAAGTCCGCGATTGCTTCTTCCACAGGGACATGAGCAATCATCTCAGTTAATGCTTGTTTCAGGATTTTTACTGCTTCTTCATTAGAGCTATCCATCGCGTGGTATTATCATAGCTCTTTCATTAGGATTTGCACCGTGGAGAGATGGAATAGCAGGCTTGAGCAAGTTGGTCTCTCTCAAGATTAGATGGGATAATCAATGATGGTCTCGTCTGAAATTCAGACGATATTAGGATTTTATATAGGACCGAAAGCCTAGATAGGTTATGACAGATAAAATGACGACGACTGACCGCAATGATGTAAAAGAGCTACTTGATACCACCAAAAATTACGAAAGATTATCATTTCTGAAAGGTGTGGCTGGATTGTATTACCGCACCGCAATAGCCTTCACCCTCGGACTCTTCGGGCTATTAATCCTCGAGGGTCTGAATCAGGGTGGGATTTTCTATGACAAAGGATTATTTGGCCAGGCGACACAATTTACTATCACCCAAATTGGTCTGGTTGTCGTACTCATTGGCTTTCTTGGTGATATTGCTTTTGCATTTACGAGATTCATCACCGATCAACGGTATATTGAGTATCTCTCGCAACAGGATAGAAGCAAGATAGTCCGGCGATTCTCCTTCGGCTCGCTCATCGGAGGTGGAGTCATCGCACTTCCCACAATTATTCTAGCAACTTTCGATCTGATCGGACAGGCACAGGCTTGGGCAGCAACCGGGTTGTTCATCGGGATCCTATTCCTTCTGCTAGCACGGAACAGTGGTCACTGGCCCAGTTATATCTTTGGGGGAATGCTTACTTTTGGCAGTATTATGATTGCATTTGAGACTATTCCCGGACCCTACTGGATGATCATCATGATGATTGTGATTGCGGCAGGCTATATCACTGCCATCAGCAGCTATCTACACGCACAATTACAATTCTAGCGCGGGATCAATATGGATCTCCCATCACCTCCACTGGATTCTCCGAAACGTCTTGCCATCATGATCCTGCTGGAACGTCATCATAGCATCATCTTCTCAGAGTTATACTCAACTTTGCAGCTCAGCAGAGGTAGTGTTGACTCCCATTTGCGGAAGCTGGAAGACTATGGTTTGGTCGTCCGAGATGTGGAATTTGTCAATACTTCCTCGCAGGTCATGGTGACCATCACCCAGCAAGGGATGCAGGCATTGCGAGTGGCAAAGGCAATATGGGCAGATCTTCTCGATCTGTGACAGCAGTGCAAGGTCAGGACAACGAATTTTTGTAATTCCTGCTCAGTATTGATCTGATGACACTACTGAGTATCCTTCTCTGGGTAGTAGGGATCTACCTGTTTATTGCAATCCTGATATTTTATGCACTGGTCAATAATATCTTCTTCTTTCGATCTTCTGCCTATGATATTGAGATTGAGGGGGGAGAGGTTGAAAGTCTCTATCTCGAGGATCCACGGATCAGATACCATCTGGTCACACATCAGGGACAGACACCAACAAAATGGGTCATTCTACTCCATTCCTGGGGGAGAAATTCCGCACGGATGATGACCCGGGGTAGAATCTATTTCCAGCAGGGATATTCACTCCTTCTGGTAGATGCACCAGGTCATGGTCAGAGTCAGTGGGTGCCAGTCATCATGGGTACAGATTATGCCAAGTATACCAAACAGATCTGTGACAAACATCAGATTACCCAACCAGTTGTGCATGGACTCTCCTTTGGTTCAATTGCTGCCGTCTTATTTGCCAATCAGGTAGAAGTCAGAGCAGTGGTTGCCGAGGCATTGATATCAAATTTTGAGGAGATGTACGAGGGATTTTTCCGGTCACTGCATCTACCCAAACCCCTGTATGGTTGGATTCCCTGGTTGATCCTGCAATTCGGATTTGAATGGGATGAACTGGCACCGGTCAATCTGCTACCCAAAAGTGATTATCCCTTATTTCTGATACATGGAGCAGAGGATACCATGTTCTATCCGGAAAAACATTATGAACAGAATCTGGTGGCTATGGGTGATCGTGACAAGTTATTTACGTGGATCGTTCCCGGTTCGCCTCATTCACGAATGGCCAGATATGATGGCTATACCGATAAACTGAACGAGTTCATCGAATATATTGATCAGCTTCAGTGAGGCAGTATTTTTAAAAATAGGCAATTCGAAGATACGAATATTTAAAAGGTAATCACCTTCCATTCTCTCTATAATGTGGTTATTATGCACTCAATCCTATCAAATCTAGCATTTCTAGCATTTCTGATCTATCTCATTGCCTATATTCTAGCTTCACTGTCGATGATTGTCAGAAAATTTTGGAAAAAAATACCGTTTAGCAGTTTGGAAATGGGATGGTTCCTGTTTCTTCTCACCGTATTTGTACCAGTTCCGAACTTTTTGCATGGCATTGCCGAATTTGCAATGCTAATACTATTTCTCATTGTCAATTTATTCTGGTTCATTCCCCTCATCTACTATTATGGGATGCGGGAAAAGAACCAATTGACATCCTATTTCTATGGAGTATCTGCTCTAATGATCATCGTTGCTGCCATTGCTATTGCTGGTTGGTACGACGTCTTCTGGGGAACCGCTTGGATGCCGATTACTGATGTAGCTCGTGGAGTTGCTATGGGTTTCAGCTTGATATACTGTGGCTATTTGGTAAATTCCACTGGTTCCACAACAATGACAGCAAAACGGTATGAGTACTATTCCCTTATCTTAATTGGTGCGGGTACCTTTGCTCATGGACTCTACCATATTCTAGTCTACGGGTTTGGCACCTTGCATGATTTTGAAGAGATAGCGGCAGCGGCAGAATCAACGGGAGCTTATTTCGCAGCAATTGTAGAATTCATTGCGTTTGGTGTTGTCGCCATTGGTTTTATCCTGATGCTGATCAATACGACAAGACATGCTGATTACCGACCTGAGATTAACAGTGGGCAGATCACAGCTACTTCTGTATAAGTTTGAAATATCCTCTCTTGTCGAGACAACTGGTCAATTTACATGGACATTAGCCCCCAATGTGTTGAAATAATAAATTACAGAGGTAAATAAACCCAGTACGATGGTTTCAATTCAAAAGAGGTGAAAATCCGGAGAACACCATA
>Ga0102944_1001145_pt1 | contig 18291 bp, 17 predicted proteins | sample SalPonD_shore_MG_FD_78172 | JGI IMG/M metagenome (GOLD analysis project Ga0102944, IMG submission 78172) | Salt pond soil microbial communities from South San Francisco under conditions of wetland restoration - Salt Pond MetaG... | ecosystem: Environmental > Aquatic > Marine > Intertidal zone >...
GCCATCAAGGAGTCCGCCGCCGGGGCCGGCGCTCGCGAGGTGTACCTGGTCGAGGAACCGATGGCCGCGGCCATCGGCGCCAACATGCCGGTGGACGAGGCGCGCGGTTCCATGGTGCTCGACATCGGCGGCGGCACCTCCGAGGTCGCGGTGCTCTCCCTGAATGGGATCGTCTACTCTTCCTCCGTGCGCATTGGCGGCGACCGCTTCGACGAGGCCGTCACCAACTACGTGCGGCGCAACTATGGCATCCTGATTGGCGAGGCCACCGCGGAGCGCATCAAGCACGAGATCGGCACCGCCTTCCCCGGCACCGAGGTGCGGGAGCTCGAGGTCAAGGGTCGCAACCTCGCCCAGGGCGTGCCACGCAGCTTCACGCTGAACAGCAACGAGATCCTCGAAGCCCTGCAGGAGCCCCTGTCGGGCATCGTCGGCGCGGTCAAGACGGCGCTCGAGCAGACACCGCCCGAGCTGGGTGCGGACGTCGCCGAGCGGGGCATCGTGCTCACCGGCGGCGGTGCGCTTCTGCGCAACATCGACCGCCTGTTGATGGAAGAGACGGGCCTGCCGGTGGTGATCGCCGACGACCCACTGACCTGTGTCGCCCGGGGCGGCGGACGCGCGCTCGAGCTGATGGATGAGCGCGGAACCGACCTCTTCGTCAGCGAGTAATGTGACGGAACCACATCACGAGTTGAGAAACAGCTCGCGGTTGTGCGCCTAAATGGGCGTATGCTAGCCATAGTCAAGCCGTCCGCTTTCCTTATAATGCCTTAGTCGAGAGCGACGTGCGATCAATGTCGGGAGGTGCCCGAGGGGGGCTAGGCCATCAAACCGCTGTTTTCACGTGGTCCTTCGATCTCGGCGCGGTTGATACTCGCGATCACCGTTTCGCTGGTGCTGATGATCGTCGACCAGCGCGACGAAATCCTGGCGCCGGCGCGGCAAACGATCTCAGCCGCCGTGCATCCCGTGCGCCTGGTTGCCGATCTGCCCTCGGAGATCGGCCGCTTCCTCTCGCGGGAATTCCGCAGCCGACGGGAGCTGCTCTCCGAGATCGAGCGCCTCAAGGACCAGCAGCTGCTGAATGACGCCCGGCTGCAGAAGCTCGACTCCCTGGAGGTGGAGAACATCCGGCTGCGCGAGCTGCTCGGCTCTTCCTACGAGGTCGGCCAGCCGGTGCTGATCGCCGAGCTCATGAAGGTCGACCTGGACCCGACCACGCACCTCATCCAGATCGACAAGGGGGCAGGCGACGGCGTATACAGTGGCCAGCCGGTGCTGGACGCCAACGGCGTCATCGGTCAGGTTGACGAGGTGGGCGCGTTCACGGCCAACGTCCGCCTCATCACCGATCCCTCCCACGCCATCCCCGTGCAGATCAACCGCAACGGTATCCGCACGGTGGCCATGGGGACGGGCGATCTGCACCGCCTGGAACTCTCCAGTCTGCCAAAGAATACGGACATCAAGGTCGGCGACCTGCTCGTGACCTCCGGCCTCGGCGGTCGCTTCCCACCCGGCTACCCGGTGGCCCGGGTATCTTCGATCGATACCAGCCCGGGCCGGCCGTTCGCCCGCGTCAGCGCAAAGCCGGCCGGCGCTCTGGACCGCATTCAGGAGGTTCTGCTGGTGCGCGGCCGTGACAGCGATACACCCCGCATCGCGGGTCCCGACGGCCATGAGCGGGCAGCACCGCCGGGAGAACCGAGTTCGTGATGATCGCCCGGCACCGGGGTGGCTGGGTTATCGTCTTAAGCGTCTTCATCGGTCTGGTCCTCACCATTCTCCCCCTTCCGCGCTGGGCCGAATCGCTGAGACCGGAATGGACCGCGATGATCCTCGTTTACTGGTCGCTGGCGCTGCCACAGCGCGTGGGGGTGGGCGTGGCCTGGCTGGTGGGCTGCCTGCAGGACGTGCTGCAGGGGACCCTGCTCGGCGCACACGGGCTCGCCTTCGCCCTGATCGCCTACCTGACCATGCGACTGCACCAGCGGGTCCGCGTCCTGCCGGTGTGGCAACAGGCACTGACAATCCTGATTCTGCTGCTGCTGATCAGACTGATCATGCTCTGGATCTTTGGACTCATCGGGCGCCCCTCGCCGGACTGGACGTTCTGGCTGCCGGCGGTCACGGGCACCCTGATCTGGCCACTGGTGTTCGTCCTGCTACGCGGCGCCCGACGCTTCTACAACGTCCAGTGACGGGGCGCGACGGGGCGGGGGCGCTACCATGAGCGGGGATCGCCTCAAGGATTCCGCCGGCGACGGCCGCGTCATCCGCTGGCGGCTGCTGATGGGCCTGGTGGGCGTGCTCGCCCTGACCGGCGTGCTGGGCGGGCGGCTCGCCTGGCTACAGGTGATCGGCTATCAGCACTACAGCACACTCTCCCAGAACAACCGCGTGCGCCTCGTGGCGATACCGCCCACCCGGGGGCTTATCTATGACCGCAACGGCGTCCTGCTGGCCGAAAACGTGCCGGCACACCGCCTGGTGATCACGCCGGAGCAGGTGGACGACATGGACCAGACGCTAAAGCGCCTGTCGAAGATCGTGGACCTGCGCCCAACCGACCTGGAGCGCTTCCACGATCTGCTGCGCCAGCAGCGCCGCTTCCAGGAGATCCCCCTGAAGCTGCAGCTCACCGAGCGCGAGGTGGCCCGGCTCGCCGTCAATCGCCATCGCTTTCCCGGTGTCGAGGTCAAGTCCCACCTGATCCGGCGCTACCCGCTCGGATCGGAGGCAGTGCACGCCATCGGTTACGTCGGGCGCATCAACGAGCGCGAGCTACGGCAGGTGGACGCGAGCGAATACCAGGGCTCCAGCCACATCGGCAAGACCGGCATCGAGCGCTACTACGAGAAGGCGCTGCACGGGCACGTGGGCGTCAAGCGCGTGGAGACCAACGCCCGCGGGCGTGTCGTGCGCACCCTGGACCGCACGCCACCCGTACCCGGGAAGGACATCTACCTGACGCTGGACATGCGCCTGCAGCAGGCCGCGGAGAAGGCGCTCGGCGATAACAGCGGCGCCATCGTCGCCATCGATCCGCGCAACGGCGAGGTGCTCGCGATGGTGAGCAAACCGGCATTCGACCCCAACCTGTTCGTCAACGGCATCTCCCTGGAGGACTACCGCGCGCTGCAGACCGGCAAAGACAACCCCCTGTTCAACCGGGTCACGCGGGGGCAGTATCCCCCAGGGTCGACGGTCAAGCCGTTCTACGGCCTCGCCGGGCTGGAGCTCGGCATCCGCAAGGCGGACGACGTCATCGACTGTCACGGCAGCTACTCGATACCGGGGGTCGATCATCGCTGGCGTGACTGGAAGCGCTGGGGGCACGGGCCGGTGAAACTGAAGCAGGCGATCGCCCAGTCCTGCGATGTCTACTTCTACGGCCTCGCCTACAAGATGGGCATCAACGCCATGCACGACTTCATGACGCCGTTCGGCTTCGGCCGCCGTACCGGAGTCGACCTGCCCGGCGAACTCACCGGCGTGATGCCCTCCAAGGCGTGGAAGCGCCGGGAACGCGGCAAGCCGTGGTACAACGGCGAGACCGTCATCGCCGGTATCGGTCAGGGCTTCACCACCGCGACGCCGCTCCAGCTCGCCTACGCCACGGCACTGATGGCCGACGACGGCAAGAAGATCGCTCCCCACCTGCGGCGGATGACCCGGGCGCCGGGGGCTGACAGACCCCAGCTCGATCCGCCGGCGATACCGAAAAAGGACGATGCCATAAAGCTCAAGCACCCGGAGCACTGGGACGAGATCCACAAGGCGATGCAGGCGGTGATATACAGCCCCAAGGGCACGGCCCGGGCGCTGAACGATTCCGCCTACCGGGTCGCCGGCAAGACGGGCACGGCCCAGGTGTTCGGCCTGGGAAGCAACGAAACCTACAAGGCCGACGAGGTACCGAAAGAGCTGCGCGATCACGCCCTGTTCGTCGCGTTCGCGCCCGCGGACAATCCGCGTATCGCCGTCTCGGTCGTCGTGGAGCACGGCGGCTCGAGCCATACCGCCGTGCCGATCGCCGGCAAGGTGATGGACGCCTGGCTGCTGAAGTACGGAGGACAGGATGCGACTGGGGGCAAGTGACACGCGGGCAGGCTCGAATCAGCTCACGCCGCTGCAGCGGATGCTGCACCTTGATGGCCCTCTGCTCACGATCCTGGTGGCGCTGAGCGCGCTGGGACTGACCGTGCTCTATAGCGCATTCGGCCAGCAGTTCAGCGAGGTCGAGAAGCAGATGATCCGCCTGCTGATCGCCTTCGCGTCGATGCTGGTGATCGCACAGGTCCCCCCGGCCACGCTTCGTCGCTGGACCCCGTGGCTCTATGGCATCGGGCTGCTCGCCCTGATCGCGGTGCTTATGATCGGCGTGTCCGGCGGCGGCGCCCGCCGCTGGATCGACGTGGGACCGTTCAACATCCAGCCCTCCGAGATCATGAAGATCGCGCTGCCCATGGCGGTCAGCGCGTATCTGGCGAGCCAGCCGCTGCCCCCGCGCCTTCCCCACGTGCTCGCCTGCATCGGGCTGATTGCGGTACCGGTGGGTCTGATCGCCGTTCAACCGGATCTGGGCACAGCGATCCTGGTCGCCGCCGCCGGCTTCTTCGCCCTGTTCATCGCGGGGCTGAAGTGGCGATACCTGGTCGGCGGGGCGGTCGCGGCGGTGCCTGGTGCCGTGACGCTCTGGTTCTACGGCATGCACGACTACCAGCGCGACCGCGTCCTGACCTTCCTGAACCCCGAGCGCGACCCGCTCGGCGCCGGATACCACATTATCCAGTCCAAGATCGCCATCGGCTCGGGCGGGCTCTTCGGCAAAGGCTGGCTGAACGGCACGCAGTCCCACCTGGATTTCCTGCCCGAGCGCCACACCGATTTCGTGTTCGCCGTGCTCTCCGAGGAGTTCGGCTTCGCCGGGGTGTGCCTCCTGCTGGCCCTGTACTTTGCCGTCGTGGCGCGGGGCATATGGATCGCAGGCCATGCCCAGGACAACTACGCACGGCTGCTCGCCGGCAGCATCTCGCTGACTTTCTTCGTCTATTTCTTCGTCAACATCGGCATGGTCTCGGGGCTGCTGCCCGTGGTGGGCCTGCCGCTGCCCCTGATCAGCTATGGCGGCACCTCCATGGTGACCCTCCTGGCCGGCTTCGGTATTCTCATGTCCATCCATACCCACCGCCGCATGTGGTCGAGCTGATGCACGCCCCGACGACCATCCCCTGCCACCCGGGGCATCGATCCACGGGCTGGCGCCGAGGGCCCTCGCTTGTGCCGCTGGCCATCCTCCTGTGCCTGCTCACCGGCTGCGCCACGGCGACGGTCACCGACGACACGCCGAAGTTCCAAAGCTTCGCGCAGGAGATGGCGACCGAGCACGATTTCGACCAGGACCGCGTGGTGCATCTGCTCGCCAGCAGCGAACGCCAGCAGAGCATCATCGACGCGATCAGCAGCCCGGCCGAAGCCATGCCCTGGTCGCGCTACCGACCCATTTTTCTCAAGGAGGGCCGCATCCGCGACGGTGTGGCGTTCTGGAACGAACACGAGGCCCTTCTGCGACGCGCTGCGCAGACCTATGGCGTGCCACCGGCGATCATCGTCGCGATCATCGGCGTCGAAACACGCTACGGTAGCCACCAGGGCCACTACCGCGTGATCGACGCCCTGCGGACGCTCGCCTTCGACTATCCGCCCCGCTCGGCGTTCTTCCGTCGCGAGCTGAAACAGTACCTGCTGCTGACACGGGAGGAGGGGCTGGACCCGCTGGATCCAACGGGGTCGTACGCCGGCGCTATGGGCATGCCGCAGTTCATCAGCAGCAGCTACCGCCACTACGCGGTGGACTTCGACGGCGACGGCCGCCGTGACCTGTGGAACGGCACCGCCGATGCGGTGGGCAGCGTCGCCAACTACTTCGCGCAGCATGGCTGGCAGGCCGGACGACCCATTGCCGTACGCGCATCGGTGAGCGGCGAGGCGTGGCGTTCGCTGGAGGACGACGGGCTGGAGCCCAATACCACCGTGGCGGCCCTGCGCGCGGCCGGCGTCAGCCCATCGGAATCGCTGCCCGCCGACGCCCCGGCACGGCTGACCGTGCTGAAGGGCGGGGACGGCGACGAATACTGGGTAACCCTGAAGAACTTCTACGTGATCACCCGTTACAACCATTCACCGCTGTATGCGATGGCCGTCTATCAGCTCGCCCGGGCCATCGAGCAGCGCCGCAATATGGCGGCTCGATGACCGATCGACTCATTCACGGCCCCGCTGCGCTCACGCTTGTCCTGCTGCTGGCCGGTCTGGCACTGAGCGGATGCGGCGTGACGGGGGGCCCGGGGGACGGCCCTGGGCGCACCATCGAGAACCCCCAGGCGATACCGAACGCCAAACCGCGGGCCGAGCCCAGGAGCGCCTCTGGCAATCCGGCGTCCTATGAGGTCAACGGCCGCCGCTACCACGTACGTGACAGCGCACGGGGGTTCGTGCAGCGTGGCATCGCCTCGTGGTATGGAAGCAAGTTTCATGGCAAGCGCACGTCCAGCGGGGAGCCATACAACATGTACGCGATGACCGCCGCCCACAAGACGCTGCCCCTGCCCACCTACGTCTCCGTGACCAACCTGGACAACGGCCGCCGCGTCGTGGTCAAGGTGAACGACCGCGGTCCATTCGCCCGCAACCGGATCATCGATCTCTCCTATGCGGCGGCCGCCAAGCTCCACATGATTGGCCACGGCACCGCACCGGTCGAGATCCGCGCCATCACGCCCGGTCAGGGGGGCGGCACCGAGGCGAAGGCCGAGCCCATGCCGGACGCCAACCCCACACCGGCGGCGAGAACCGCCCCGGCAACGGAACATCCAACGTCCAGGACAGTCGACTACTACGTGCAGGTCGGGGCATTCAGCAAGCGCGACAACGCCTATCGCATGGCCGGCCGCGTGGAGGCCGCCAAGCTCGACGCCCGAGTCCATGTTCGCAAGGGACCGAGCGACCTGGGCACGGTCTACCGCGTCCAGGTCGGGCCCCTATCCGACGCGGATTCGGTTGACGCCGTCACACGGCGCCTGGAGACCGTAGGGGTAAGCAAAACTCAGGTAGTCGTTGCCGAATAGCGGATCGACCTGAGGAATTTCCGCCGGTCCGGTAAAATCTTCCGGCCCGATCGTCGCAATGAACCCAATGAACCGCCCACCGGAAGTAGACGCTTTGTGATGCAATTTCTGAAATCGTTCGTTCCGCTCCTCGTTCTGCTGGTCACCTTCACGGCGTCCGCCCAGTCGCCCTCGATCCCCGTGCCGGCGGCGCCGGAGATCGGTGCCAAGGCCTACATACTCATGGACTACCACTCGGGCAAGGTGGTAGCCGAGAAGAACGCCGACGAGCACCGCGATCCGGCGAGCCTCACCAAGCTGATGACCGCCTACGTGGTCTTCTCGGAGCTGGAGCAGGGCCATATCAACCTCGACGACAAGGTGCTGATCAGCGAGCACGCCTGGCGGCAGAAAGGCTCGCGGATGTTCGTCGAAGTGGGCAAGCGCGTCACGGTGAACAACCTCATCAAGGGCATGATCATCCAGTCGGGCAACGACGCGAGCGTGGCGCTCGCGGAGTACGTGGCCGGCACCGAGAGCACCTTCGCCCAGGTGATGAACCAGTACGCCGAACAGCTGGGCATGACCAACACGCACTACACCAACGCCACCGGGCTGCCGGGCGGTGACCACTACACGTCGGCCCGCGACACGGCGATCCTCGCCCGCGCGCTGATCCGCAACTTCCCCGAGTACTACAAGTACTACTCCATGCGCTCGTTCAAGTGGAACGGCATCGAGCAGTACAACCGCAACAAGCTGCTCTGGCGTAACCCGGACGTGGATGGACTCAAGACGGGATACACCGAGGATGCGGGCTACAACCTCACCAGCTCGGCCAAGGAGAACGGCATGCGGTTGATCTCCGTGGTGCTGGGGGCCGACAGCGAGGCGGCCCGCGTCGAGCAGAGCGACGCCCTGCTCTCCTACGGCTTCCGCTTCTTCCAGACCCACCGCCTGTACAAGGCGAACGAGGCGCTGACCCGCAGCCGCGTGTGGAAAGGCGCGAGCGATACCGTGCCGCTCGGCGTCAGCAAGGATCTCTACGTGACCGTGCCCGAACGCCAGTACGATCAGCTCAAGGCCAGCATGAGCATCGACAGCCGGATCATGGCACCGGTGAAGCAGGGCAAGCAGTACGGTACGGTGACCGTGACCCTGAACGGCAAGCAGCTCGCCCAGTCGCCGCTGATCGCGCTGGATTCAGTCGACGAAGGGGGGCTGTGGAGTCGCACGGTCGACGACGTCATGCTCATGTTCCAGTAGTCACCGCAACGGACGCCGGAGACGCCATGACCGCCAGCGACGACAGCCCGTTGACCTTTCCATGCCGGTTCCCGGTGAAGGCAATGGGCAGGGCCGACGGCGCGTTCGAGCGCACCGTCTGGTCCATTATCGTCCGCCACGCACCGGATATCAGTGAGGACGACGTGTCGATCACCGAGAGCCGCCAGGGGAGCTACGTGTCGGTCACCGTCACCGTGACCGCCCCCAGCCGCGCCCAGCTGGACGCCATCTACGCCGACCTCCAGGCCCACGACGCGGTGCTGGCGGCGCTGTGAACGGGTCGTCGACTCCAGCGCTGCACGTCACCGATCTCGGCCGGGTCGACTACGAGCCGACCTGGCGGCGCATGCAGCGCTTCACCGACGGGCGTAACCCGGGCACGGCCGACGAGCTGTGGCTGGTCGAGCATCCACCGGTGTTCACGCTGGGGCAGAACGGGCGCCGCGAGCACCTGCTCCACCCCGACGACATCCCGGTGATCGACGTCGACCGCGGGGGCCAGGTCACCTACCACGGACCAGGGCAGGTGGTGGCCTACCCCCTGGTGGACCTGCGGCGGCGCCGCATTGGCGTGCGGCGCATGGTGAGCGTGCTCGAGGAAACCGTGATCTCGCTGCTCGCGGATCTCGGCATCAGCGCGCGGGCGCGTTCCGACGCGCCCGGCGTCTATGTGGACGACGCCAAGATCGCCGCCCTGGGCCTGCGCGTGCGCCGGGGCTGCAGCTATCACGGGCTCGCCTTCAACGTGGACATGGACCTGGAGCCGTTCCAGCGCATCAATCCGTGCGGTTACGCTGGTCTGCCGGTGGTGGATCTCGCGAGCCTCGGCGTCTCGATCACACCGGAGGAGGCACGACGGCTGGTCGCGGAGCGGCTGACCGACACGCTCGCCGAGGCGTCGCGAATTCGCGTGCCCGCCACGCACGACTGAAGCGAGCCGTGCAGGGCGTCGAACATCCCCGCGCCCGATTCCACCGGAGCCAGGACGAGCGTCAGCTGTGCACCGGTCGGCCCGCGCCGTACCCGACCACCGGGCATGTCGGCCAGCACGCGGTCGGCGACCGGTGCCGGCCGACCGTCCGGAGCAAGCAGCCAGAGGTCGAGCTCGGCGCCGAGGCGCACCGGCCCATGGGCGAAGTGCCCATCCCGCAGCGCCCCGCGAAGATCGTCGGTATCCCGCTTGAGGGCACGGGCGAAGGCCTGCCGCTCATTCGGCGTCGACATCCCGTGGCGCGACACGCGAGCCCTCACTCGTGCGTGACCGCATCACCGCCGAGCAGCCGGTCGAGCGCGTCCAGGCGCGCCGGTGTACCGACATCGCACCAGCGTCCGGTATGGTGCGTGCCGTCGACCCCGCCCTGCGTCGCGGCCTGGCGCAGCAGCGGGGCAAGACGAAATACGCCGTCGGCGCTGTTGGCGAACAGCTCGGGGGCGTAGCAGCCAATACCGGCGAACGTGAGTCGCCGACCGTCGCGCGGGGGTTCCTGAATGCGGTCTCCCGCCAGTGCGAAGTCTCCTTCCGGATGGTGATCCGGATTGTCCACCAGCACCAGGTGCGCCAGGCCGCGCGGGGCGTTCGGAAGAACCCGGTAGTCGAAATCGCTCCAGACGTCGCCATTGACGACCCAGAACGGCTCATCCCCCAGCAGGGGCAGCGCGCGCCGGATACCGCCACCGGTCTCCAGCGCCGCCTGCCCCTCGTCGGAGATCCTCACATCGAGCCCGCGCCGATGCGCCGGGTCGTCCAGATACTGCGCGATGCTTGACCCCAGCCAGGCGACGTTCACTACCACGCGTTCCACACCGGCGGCGGCCAGCGCCGCCAGGTGCCAGTCGATGAGGGCACGCCCGCCCACGCGCAGCAGGGGCTTGGGCGTGCGGTCGGTAAGCGGGCGCATGCGTTCACCGCGACCTGCGGCCAGGATCATCGCGTTCAACGGATCACCTCCTCCAGCAGCGCCGACACGTCCGATAGCCCGGCCCGATCGGCCGTCTCGCGTCGCAGGTAGCGCAGGAAACGCGGCACCTGGTCGAGATAGTGCGACTTGCCGTCCCGGTAGCACAGGCGGGCAAAGATACCCACGACCTTCAGATGCCGCTGTACGCCGATCCAGTCGATGTCGCACCGGAAAGTCTCGAATGCGGCGGGTACCGGCACGCCCGCGGATCGTGCGGCCTCCCAGTACTGCCGGAACCAGCGCTCCTCACGCTCGGGTGGCCAGTCCACGAAGGCGTCCCGCACCAGACAGAGGATGTCGTAGGCCACCGGGCCGTAGACGGCGTCCTGGAAGTCGATGACCGCGGCGTGGCCGCCGTCGCGCATGAGGTTGCGCAGGATGAAATCGCGGTGCACGTAGACCGGCGCCTGCGCCAGTGCGGCCTCGATCAGCCGCTCCTCGACGGCCACCCAGCGCTCCCACTGTGCCGGCGACAACGGCCGCCCCAGGTGGCGCTCCGCGTACCAGTCCGGGAACAGCCGCAGCTCCCGCCGCAGCAGGGCGGCATCGTAGGGGGGCAGAACGCCGGGCCGGCTGGCGCGCTGCCAGCGCACCAGCGAATCGATGGCACCCGTCATGAGCCCGTCGGCCTCCTCCGGGCTCAGCCCGTCGAGGAACGTCCGCTCACCCAGGTCGTCGAGGAGCATGTAGCCGCGCTCCGGCGCGGCCTCGTGGATGCGTGGATGCGGGACGCCGGCCTCTTCCATCAGCGCGGCGACCGCCAGAAACGGGCGACAGTCCTCCTGCTCGGGCGGCGCATCCATGGCCACGAACACGCCGTCATCGGTCCACACGCGGATATAGCGGCGGAAGCTAGCGTCGGCCGAGGCGAGGCGCCATTGGCGCACCCCCCGTCCCGTGGCGCCTATCCAGTCGATCAGGCCGGCCAGTCGCGCATCCGCGGCCGGTTGGCTACCCTCCTCCACGCGGCCTCCCGTGTCGAGCGTTGCAGCGGGTGTCAGGGCGGATGATACGGGATCTCCGTGGCCCTGTCGGGGGTTCGATTGCAGCCAGGGGACCCCTGTGCCATCTTACGGGCCCCTTCCGGAGTTGCAGGCGTGGCCGGTTCGAGATCACTCATTCTGATTGCCCTCGGCGCGGCGGCGGTGGCCGCACGGCATCCCGCACAGGCGCAGAAGACCGGTCAGTGGGCACTCTGCGGCGGACCGCTGACCCCGCCCGTATCCGGAGACCCGGCCAAACGCGAGTCACCCGACACGCCGGTGACCGTCGACTCGGACTCGGCCCGGTTGGACGAAAAGCGCCAGCGCTACACCTTCACCGGGAACGCCGCCCTCACGCGGGCCGATCAACAGCTCTCCGCGGACGAGCTTCAGTACGACCGCCCGAGCGGAGACGTAGCGGCGGCAGGCGACGTCCGTTACCTGGAGAAGGGCGTCGAGCTGAACGCCGACCGGGGCCACTACAACCTGAACAGCCAGTCGGGCACCCTCAGCAGCGGGGACTACCGGATCGACGCCGGACATCTGCACGGCGAGGCCGACGAGATGGTACTCGTCGATCCGCTGCACAGCCGCTATCGCAATGTCACGCTGACTACGTGCAACCCCGGCGAAGAGGTCTGGTGGCTCCACGCCAGCTCGCTGGAGATCAACCGCGAGGAGCGGTACGGCGAGGCCTGGAACACATGGGTATCGTTCGAGGGCGTACCACTGCTCTACAGCCCATGGCTGCGCTTCCCCGTCGGCAGCGATCGAATGACCGGCTTCCTGGCGCCGGTATTCGGCCACTCCCAGGATGGCGGCGTCGAGTTTGGCATCCCGTTCTATCTGAACCTGGCGCCCAATTACGACGCCACCATCACGCCGCGCTATTTCACGCGCCGCGGGACGATGCTCGGCACCCAGTTCCGCTACCTCGAGCCCTGGGTACGCGGTCGCGTCGATCTCACCTACCTGCCGGACGATCGCGCCTATGGCGCCGATCGCTGGTCCATCGACCAGGCGCACGAACTCAGGGTCGGCGATCATCTGCGCGGTGAGCTGCGTCAGCAACGAGTCAGCGACACCAGCTACCTGGGCGACTTCAGCGAGAACTTCGACGTCATCAGCGAGCGCAACCTGGAGAGCCGGGCGGCCGTGGCATGGTCCAGCGCGGACTGGTCGCTGTCGGCGGACGCGCAGTCCTGGCAGACCGTGGATCCCGATATTCCGAAGATCGGCCGACCCTATGCCCACAAGCCGCGTGTCCAGTTCCGCTTCGACCCGCTGGGCTACAGTTGGCTGGACTACGGCGTGGATGGCGAGGCGACGCATTTCTACCATCCGGACCCGTCGGAGCGCGTCACCGGCAACCGCGTGGACCTGACACCGCGGATCGCCTTCCCCTACAAGACGCTCGGTTACCACATCACGCCCGGAGTCAAGTGGCGCTATACCAGCTACGACCTCGAGCGCCCCGACCCGGCCGCGCCGGCCACGCCGACCCGTTCCGTGCCGATCTACAGCGTCGACGCCGGGCTTGCGCTGGAGCGAGACACCAACCTGTTCGGCCGGGACATGGTGCAGACGCTGGAACCACAGCTCTACTATCTGTACGTGCCAACCCGCGATCAGAGCGACCTCCCGCTTTTCGACACGGGCAACGCCTCGCTGACCTATGCTCAGCTGTTCAGCGACAACCGCTTCACCGGCACCGACCGGGTCGGCGACGCCAATCAGTTGGCCACGGGTGTCACCAGTCGGCTGATCGACCGGCAGTCGGGCGTGGAGTACCTGCGCCTGTCAGCCGGACAGATCTTCTACTTCAAGGACCGCACGGTCACCCTCGGTGGGGCGCCCGAGACCGCCCCGCGGTCCAACTACGTCGGCGAGCTGCGCGCGCAGCTCGGCGGCGGCCTCAGCACCTCCATCAACGGCCAGCTCGACCCGGAGAACACCGGGAACCAGCAGTGGAATGGAACACTCCAATGGCGGGATGGAGCGAGACGTGCCGCCAACCTCCGGTATCGAACCGCTCGGCGCGACGGCGCCAAGGTCTACGAGACCGGCGAGATCAACTTCGCGCTCCCTGTGAGCATGCACTGGTCCGTGTTCGGCGGGTGGCGTTACGACTGGGTGAACGCCCGCACGCAGCAGCGCTTCGAGGGCCTGCAGTACGAGGGGTGCTGCTATGCGGTGCGCCTCGCGCAGCGCAGCTATCTGTCAACCGGAAGCGGCGGCGCGGCGAAGCTGTCCGGTCAGGTGCTGCTTGAGCTCGAGCTCAAGGGTCTGGGCGGCGTAGGTGATAGACTGACCAGCTTCTTCGAGGACGCGGTGTCCGGTTACAAGGCACCGCAATACTGACGACGGTGGGGTAAGGTGACGACGATGGCTAGACTGGCATCGCTGGTGCTCGTGCTGGTGGCATTGACCGCACCCGCGGCACAGGCCACACAGATGCTCGATCGCGTGGTGGCGGTCGTGAACGACGGCGTGGTGCTGCAGTCGCAATTGCAGGACGAAATGCAGCAGGTCAAGAGCCAGCTCCGACGCCGGGGCGCCCAGATGCCCCCCGAGGACGAGCTGCGCCATCAGGTCCTCGAGCGCCTGGTGATGAAGAAGCTGCAGCTGGATGCCGCCGACAACATGGGCATCACCGTCGACGAGGCCACTCTGGACGCCGCGGTACGCCGGGTCGCCGAGCAGAACAATCTCAGCCTGCCCCAGTTCCGCGACGCCCTGACACGGCAGGGCATGACCATGGCGGGCTTCCGCGACCGGCTGCGCAAGCAAATCAAGATGTCGCGCCTGCGCCAGCGCGAGATGCAGCAGCGTGTGAACGTCACGCCTCAGGAGATCGATCAGTTCATGCAGCAGAATGCGGGCAAGAAGGATCAGTACCACCTGGCGCACATCCTGATCTCGGTGCCGGAGGGCGCCTCCCCGCAACAGATCGAACAGGCGAAGAAGCGCGCTCAGCAGATCCACTCCCAGCTGGAGAACGGCGGCAACTTCACCACCCTGGCGGCCACCTACTCGGACAGCCGCACGGCCCTCGACGGGGGCGATCTCGGCTGGCGGTCCGGGGGCGAGCTGCCGTCCCCCATCGCCAACCGCCTTGCGGACATGCAGGTGGGCGATATCACGCAGGTCATCCGCACGCCGTCCGGCTTCCACATCTTCAAGCTCACCGACAAGCGCAAGGCAAAACGCAAGATCGTCACCGAGACCCATGCGCGGCACATCCTGATCCGCCCTAACCAGGTGGTCACGGACAACGACGCCCGCGAGCGGCTGGCGTCACTGCGTCAGCGCATCCTCAACGGCGAATCCTTCGCCGACCTCGCGCGCTCGAACTCGGACGACAAGACGTCCGCCTCCAACGGCGGCGACCTGGGCTGGGTGGACCCCGGCACGATGGTCCCGACCTTCGAGCGCAAGATGAACTCGCTCGACAAGGGACAGATCAGCGAGCCGTTCAAGACCCGGTTCGGCTGGCACATCGTCCAGGTCCTCGGACGCCGGAAGCAGGACGTCACCGACGACTACGAGCGCTCCCAGGCCACCAAACAGCTGCGCCAGCGCAAGGAAGACGAAGAGCTCGAGCTCTGGCTGCGCCAGCTCCGCCAGAACGCCTACGTGGACTATCGGCTCAACCAGTAGCGCAACCGCGCCAAGAGACACGGCCCGAGTCAATGAATCGGCACTCCGGATTGACCATCGCACTGACACCGGGCGAGCCCGCGGGGATCGGCCCCGACCTCACGGTCATGCTCGCCCAGCGCCGCCGCGACCTGCGGCTGATCGCCGTCACCGATCCGCAGGTGCTCGCGGACCGGGCACGCCGGCTGGGCCTGCCGTTGACCGTGCACGAGCATGACCCGGCTGGCGACGGACACTTCGCCGCGGGGGAGCTGGAGGTGCGTCCGCTGGCCGCCCCCTGTGAGGTGCGCGCGGGCCGTCTGGACACGCGAAACGCCGTTCATGTGCTCGACACCCTGCGGGAGGCCGCCACGGGCTGCCTCGAGGACCGCTACGACGGCATGGTGACCTGCCCTGTCCACAAGGGCGTTATCAACGATGCCGGCGTGCCGTTCAGCGGCCACACGGAGTTCCTCGCCGAGCTCACGGGGGTGCCCCTGCCGGTGATGATGCTCGTCGCCGGGACGTTCAGGGTGGCACTGGCGACAACGCACCTACCGTTGCGGGACGTACCGGACGCCATCGACACGGCGCGCCTGGAGGCCGTCTGCCGGATCCTCGATCAGGACCTGCGCCACAAGTTCGGCGTCGACAGTCCACGCATTCTCGTCGCCGGTCTCAACCCGCATGCGGGCGAGGGCGGCCACCTCGGCCGCGAGGAGATCGACGTCATCGAACCGGTGATCCGCGCCCTGCGTGAACAAGGACTCGACCTCATCGGCCCCCTGCCCGCGGACACGCTGTTCACCCCGAGCCACCTGGAGGGCGCGGACGCCACCCTCGCCATGTACCACGACCAGGGGCTGCCGGTGCTGAAGTTCGCCGGTTTCGGCCGGGCGGTGAACATCACGCTGGGGCTGCCCATCGTGCGAACATCGGTCGATCACGGCACCGCGCTGGACCTTGCCGGTACCGGTAACGCCGAGCCCGGCAGCCTGGAGGCGGCTGTCGACCGCGCCGCCGAGCTGGCAGCGACCCGCCGACGTTCGGCCCGATGACCCATCGCCCGAGAAAGCGCTTCGGGCAGAACTTCCTGCACGATCCGACCGTCATCGAGCGCATGCTGACGGCCATCGCCCCCGCGCGCGGAGAGGACTTCGTGGAGATCGGCCCCGGGCGCGGTGCCCTCACGACGCCGCTCGCCGAGGCGGTGGGCCGCCTGACGGTCATCGAGCTGGATCGGGACCTTGCCGGGGCGCTGGCCGGTGACGCCCGCTTGCGGGTGATCCAGGCCGACGCACTCTCCGTCGCCCTCGACGAGCTGCGCGCCGGCGAACCGCCGCTGAGGGTGGTTGGCAACCTGCCCTACAACATCTCCACACCGTTGCTGTTTCACGTCAGCGCGTTCCCCGATGCGGTGGGCGACATGCACTTCCTGCTGCAGAAGGAGGTCGTGGAACGCATGGCGGCCGGCCCCGGCAGCCACGCCTACGGACGGCTGTCCGTGATGATTCAGCTGCGCTGTGCCGTCGAGGCGCTGTTCGACGTACCGGCGCGCGCCTTTCATCCCGCGCCCAAGATCACATCGCGCTTCGTCCGCCTGGTGCCGCACGCCACGCCCCCGGTGCGGGTGCGCGACGAGCATCTGTTCGCCATGCTGGTCGCACGGGCGTTCTCCCAGCGCCGCAAGACACTGCGCAACAGCCTGCGCGGCCTGCTGACGGCCGCGGAGATCGAGGCGGCGGGCGTGGACCCGATGCAGCGGCCGGAGCGGCTGTCGCTGCAGGAATTCGCCGACCTCGCCGCGCACTGCCCGACCTGATTCCCCTGCCGTGAGAGCTGTGACGCAGTCGCGCACTTGGGTTACGCTTGATCCAGTGACGAGCGCCATTGCAGCGAGGTGACGGTATGGAAGGGTATCGCCATGTACTGCTGGCGGCGGATTTCCAGGACGACTGCACCCAGGTTGCGGATCGGGCCAAGGACATCGCGGCGCGCTATTCCGCCTGGCTGAGCCTCCTGCACGTAGTCGAGAACATGCCCATCGAGCCCGGCAACGAGCTCATGATCCCACCAACCACGTCCGTGGAGTCCGAGCTTCTGGCCCATGCCGAGCGCCGGCTGCGTCAGCTCGGGGAGACGCTGGGCGTCCCGCCGGAGCGCCGTCAGGTCCGCATCGGACAGACCAAGGGCGAAATCCTTGCCTACGCCGTCGAGGAATCGGTTGATCTCATCGTGGTCGGCAGCCATGGCCGACACGGGCTCGCCCTGCTACTCGGGTCCACCGCCAACGCGCTGCTCCACGGCGCCGCCTGCGACGTGCTCGCCGTACGCATCTGACGCCCGATTCCCGGTACCCACCCGATCCTCACCGCGCTGCAGCCGGCCGGATCGCGGTTTTGCCGCGCCGCCGCATACCGATAGAATCGGAGGCGCACGTCGGGGACAGACACCGGAGGATCGAGGCGACCGTGGCCTGCTACGCAATCGGCGACATACAGGGCTGCCATGATCCCATGCGGCGGCTGCTCGATCGCATCCGCTTCGATCCGTCCCGGGACCGGCTCTGGTTCACCGGCGATCTGGTCAACCGGGGACCACAGTCACTGGAAGTGCTCCGTTTCGTCCGCGATCTGGGCGACGTCGCGGCGACCATCCTGGGCAACCACGATCTTCACCTGCTCTCGGTGTGGCAGACCGGCGCCCGGCCCAAGCGCACGGACACCCTCGCGCCGGTGCTGGGCGCCGAGGACGGCGACGAGCTTCTCGACTGGCTGGCGCGGCGTCCGCTGCTCCACGAGGAGGCGGAGCTGCCGGGCTATACCCTGGTCCACGCCGGCATTCCTCCCGCCTGGGACCTGGAGACGGCCCGGGCCGCGGCGCGTGAGGTCGAGGCCACGCTGCGCGGCCCCACGCGCCAAGAGTATTTCCGCCATCTCTACGGTGACCTGCCGGACCGCTGGCAACCGGATCTGGCCGGCTGGGACCGCCTACGCTTCATTACCAACGCGCTGACGCGCATGCGCTTCTGCGACCGGCAGGGCCGGCTGCTGCTCGACTACAAGGGCGCGCCGGACTCCGCACCCCACGGCTACTATCCGTGGTTCGCGACGCCCGGGCGGCGGAGAATTTCCGGTCGGAAGCTGATCTGCGGCCACTGGTCCACGCTCGGCCTGCACCGATCGGAGGAGGTTCTCGCCATAGATACTGGCTGCCTGTGGGGTGGCTCCCTTACCGCGGTCAGGCTGGACGACGGCAGTGAGGCGCTGACGTCGCTGCCCTGCGAGGCCGCCATGGAACCCGGTCCCGGGC
>Ga0102944_1001146_pt1 | contig 18285 bp, 17 predicted proteins | sample SalPonD_shore_MG_FD_78172 | JGI IMG/M metagenome (GOLD analysis project Ga0102944, IMG submission 78172) | Salt pond soil microbial communities from South San Francisco under conditions of wetland restoration - Salt Pond MetaG... | ecosystem: Environmental > Aquatic > Marine > Intertidal zone >...
AAAGCAACCTCAGAAGGAAAATCATTAAAAGAGGTGACAGAGAAATACATCAAAGCCTTTTTTGAAGACATAGATACCCTGAACATACTCAGGGCTGATCATTATCCAAAAGCCACAGAGCATATCAAAGAAATGGCCCACATGGTCAAAGGATTAGTCCAAAAAGGATACGGATACAAAAAAGATGGATCCTATTATTTTGATATTTCAAAATTTAAAGATTATGGGAAACTGTCAAAGATAAACATAGATGAACTGAGAACAGGAGAGAGAGTGGAGTCAGATGAATATGAAAAGAAAAATGCCCATGACTTTGCTTTATGGAAAGAAAAAAAGCCCAACGAGCCTTATTGGGATACTGAGATTGGTCAAGGAAGACCTGGATGGCATATTGAGTGTTCGGTTATGAGCACCAAGTATCTTGGACAGCCGCTTGATATTCACTGCGGCGGTGTTGATAATATTTTCCCTCATCATGAGAATGAAATTGCTCAATCAGAAAGCTATGCGGGTAAAAAGTTTGTTCATTACTGGCTGCACTGCCGTCATTTGATTGTAGAGGGAAACAAGATGTCCAAATCCAAGGGGAATCAATACACCTTAAGAGACCTTATAAAAAAAGGAATAGACCCGGTGGTTCTCCGATATCTTCTTTTATCCACTCATTATAGAAAAATGCTTAATTTTTCTTTTGATACGCTTGATCAATCTGAGTCTTCTCTGGAAAGGATTAAGGATTTCCTTTATGAACTCAAAACCCGTTCGTTTAAATCAGGCGAAAATCATTTGGTTAAAAAATTAATTAGTAAAGCAGAAAAGAAATTTGTGGAGAGCCTCAGTGATGATCTTAACATTTCAAAGGCTTTGACTGCTGTTTTCGAGCTCATAAGAGATGTTAACAAGCTTGTAGTGGAGAACCAAATATATGAGAGCGACTCAGAGATGATCCGGTCAACTTTTAAGAAGTGGAACAGAGTTCTAGGAATCCTTCCAGGAAAAGAGGATGAAAAACTAGAGGCTTCCATAAAGAAGAAAATAGAGTTGAGAGAAAAGGCAAGAAAAGAAAAAAACTATGAACTGGCTGATCAGATAAGAGATGAACTGCTGGAAAAGGGAATTATCCTAGAGGATACTAAAGACGGAGTGCGCTGGAAGAAAAAGTGAGCCTCCCAAATAATATCACTCCTTACGAATTAGGAAAATTGGGAGAGAAGTTTGCCATTGATTATTTAAAGAGGAGTGGATACAAAATAGCACAGAAAGGATTCCGACTTTTTAGAGGAGATATCGATATCATTGCTTATGATAGAAAGGTTCTTGTTTTTATCGAAGTCAAAACCCGAAGAGGAAATAGGTTTGGTCTTCCCGAAGAGTCTGTTCATCCCTCCAAACAAAAAAAAATCAGAAAGATAGCACAGGGATTTATTTCTTTGAATAAGCTGGAAGAAGAGGAATGTCGTTTTGATATTTTAGCTTTAGATTATAATGAGAATAAAGGTTTTAAAGTGACTCATTTCAAGGACGCCTTTTAACCTTGGCTATTCATAAAAAAGGCCGATATTTTTTATGAAAATCAATTCGATTCACTATTTAAACATTATATCTTTTCAATAAATTAATAGAGTAAGTTTCTTGTTTTCTTTTAATGTATTTTATCTTATATCGGCCTTTTTTACTCTTAGAGCGAGCTGATATGAAATTAAGATATGGCTTGTGCTTCGTTCGTCATTGCGGGCGACCGCAAGGGAGCGCGGCAATCTCATTAAGCTTACAATATCGACTCGTTAATAATCCAAAGTTAATCTTGGATTTTTCGTAAAAAAGGCTGATATTTTTATAAAAAAATAAATATTATGTGTGTATAATAAAGTGAATACCATGAAATTTGCAAAGATGTCAGCAGCAGGGAATGATTTTATTCTCTTTGATAATCGAAAAAAAATTTTTAAAGGAGATGAACAAGATTATTTCCGTCACATATGCCAGAGGCGCTTTTCCGTAGGAGCTGATGGAGTCATGCTTTTCGAGCAAAGCGTTTCAGCTGATTTCAAGTACCGTCATTTTAATTCAGATGGTCTATCTGTACCCATATGTGGAAATGGAGCTCGAGCCATCTGCAGATACGCCTATTTAAAGAAAATAACAGGCAAAAATATTGTTTTTGAAGCCAATGGAATCCTCTATCATGGATATTGTTCTGGAAATGAAGTAACTGTGGACCATCCCAAGCCTTTGGACATTCGGACACAAATCGGAATTGTCAATGAAGATTTTTTTGAAGAGGGAGGTTTTCTTATAATCGGAGTTCCTCATTTGGTCATTTTTTGTGATAATATCCAGAAGATCGATGTTCATGAATATGGTAAGAAATACAGATCTCATCATTTATTTGAGCAAGGAACTAATGTTAATTTTGTACAGATCAGGGACAAAAATACTTTAGAAGTGAGGACTTTTGAGAGAGGAGTCGAAGGTGAAACTTACTCTTGCGGGACCGGGGCCATGGCATCCGCTTTGATTTCTCATTTATCAAAAGGGATCAAGAAGCCTGTTAAAGTCAGAACTAGAGGAGGAAAGCTCACCGTCAGTTGGGACAAAGGATTTAATCCGTTATATTTAAGCGGAAAAGCTGAACTGATTTTTGAGGGCCGATTTATAGAGAAATAGGCCCTTTGATTTTTCTTACTATTGATTCATCGCTGCAGTGTTTGAAAATTTCACTGATCTTTTCTTTAAAAACAGGATGGACTAGGGTTGAGGCAATCTCTAAAAGAGGCACAAGGACAAAATTTCGGTGAGCAAGCTCTTTGTGTGGGATCTCCAAATTGTTGTTTTTTATCACTCTGTCTTCTAGCATGAGTATGTCTATATCAATGGGTCTTGGATTGTTCATCCCATGCAGAGTTCTGCCCATGCTTTTTTCGATTTTTTTTATTTTTTTAAGAAGCCGGTTTGGTGATAAATGGGTCTGGGCTTTCACGACGATATTCATGTACCAAGGCTGTTTTGCTCCTCCAAAAGGCTGGGTTTCATAAACAGAGGAGATTTTCTCTATATATATTCCTTGATTTTGGAGTTTTTTAAGAGCTTGAGTTAAATTTTTCTCTCTTTGCCCCAGATTGCTTCCTAATCCCAAATAATATTCCATTTTCGTCAGTTAAAGGCTAGCTTTCTATCAGTCCGAATCTTTTAAACACTCTTAATACAGATAAAGTCACCCATAAATGATCTTCTAATTCAGCACCTTTATAGCCAGCTTTCCAAAATCCCTTAGGGAGTTGAACTCTTAATAACCATTCTAAGGAATTCTTGATTTTCTTATTTTCCGTGGTGTAGTCCATTTTTGAAAGGGAGTCAAGGCTGCTTAATATGTTTGTAGACCAAAAAGGATAAGACAGCTCTTTCCAGTGATCAGCGTTTTTCCTGTCTTCATATTTATCTTTTTTATGAAACCTTTTTAGCAGCAGTTCAGCAGCAACTTTGGTATATTTACGATTTATCCAGGATCGAGATGCCGTTAAGGCCCGTAGCACAAGGCCTGTTACAGAATGGGAGTAAGGCTGGGTCTTGTCCCCTTTTATGGGAGTTAACTCATTTTTAGGATTGTTTTCATAACGTTCCTTGAGTTTTTTTTCACTGATGGTTTGATAAGGTATGGCCCACCCTCCATCATCCTGTCTGTTTTTTATCAACCATCTGTATCCTTTTTGAACATTTTTATTTTCATCCATGCCAAATAAGCATAATATTTCAAGAGTTAAAGCATGATAATTGGGAGCATATTCATGAGGATACACTCCTCTGAAGTCCCCTTCCCTGCTTTGTGTTGAAAAGAAAAATTCAGCCAGTTTTTGTATTTCTTTATTTTTTCCCCTGCATCCGAAGTCATAGAGCTTAAATGAGTTCTGCAGAGTTTCTATAAAATAATGAGTTTTTTCCCATTTGGGATTGTTTGAATACTTTTTTTCACACCATCCTCCGTTAGGCCTTTGCTCATTTAGTATTCGAATTCGTGACGCATATTTTTTAAGGTTTTTGTATTCCCGGTCAATGGGGACTTCTAAAATATCTTTTTTTAACCAGTATAAAATAGGAAGATTTCCTCTGGCTAGCAAAAATTCTATAGCTTTATTTATTCTTTTTTTCATATTGTTACATCCTGAATTTATTATGGATTTTCAATTTGATTCCTGGTCAGCCTGGATTTTAAACATAAAATTATCTAAGAAGGCTCCTGGTTAAGAATAATACAGAGAAATTCGAGCGGTTTTTTGTATGGATTTTTGAATTGATGTTTCTCATTATTGTTTATAAAAACACTATCTCCTTTAGAGATAATGATTTCTTCACCGGATTCATTAATGACTATACCCTTGCCTTTTTCTATTCTGACCATATGTTCAAAGTCATGATTGTGATGAGGAGTGAATCCTCCAGAAGTGACTGTAAAACGCCTCATAATGATATGGTTAGATCCATCTTCAGGACCTATCAAAACCTTTTTCTGAACATTATGAACATTTTCATCTTCCAAATGTTCTATTTTGATTTCATTGTCTCTCTTTTTGATCATCCGTCATTCTCCTTTGCCAGGGCCGTAAATGATTATTCCTGGTAGTTTGCCGGTTAGTTTGTTGTCTTTAACAGCAATTTCCCCATTAACAATGACGTATTCAAGTCCCTGGCTGTATTGGTGTGGATCTGAAAAAGTGGCCTTATCTTTAAATCTTTTGTAATCAAAGATAACAATATCTGCATACATGCCCGGGCCAATTTTTCCTCTGTTTTTGAGCCTGAAGACTTGGGCAGGAAGAGAGGTCATCTTTCGAACAGCTTCCGGAAGCGGGAGGACTTTTTTCTCTTTGACATAGTAAGATATGACCCTGGGAAATGTCCCATAATTTCTGGGGTGAGGAACTCCTTCTCCTTTGGTTTGGACTCCCCCATCAGACGCATGCATGGTGTACGGGAGCTTCATCAGTGATTCCACATCCTTCTCATCCATTTGAAAAAAGACACCTTGGGCTCCTCCATTTTTCTGAATATGGATGATGAGCTCAACAGCATTATCAACATTTGGCTCTTTGTTCTGCATAATCAGAATTTCATGAAGATTTTTTCCCTGATACTCAGGATTTTTCTTGTAGGAAGCTATGTATATGGTCTTGAGTTTGTTGATTCCCTTAGTGGAAGTTAAGCGTCTTTGAATGATGTGTTTTTTAATTTTTTTGTATAATTCTTTGTCTTCTAATCGCTCTAGAAATCTTTTTGTTCCTCCCTCAAATGCCCAGGAAGGAAAGCTGCTGGAAAATCCAGAGCTGGTGGCTGTATAGGGATACTGATCCAGATAAACCTCCATTCCATTTTTCCTGGCTTTTTCAACAGGGTCTGTGATCATTTCTATTTTTCCCCAGACACTGTCTTCAGCAAGTTTTATGTGTGAAATTTGAACTGGAATATCATTCGATTTTCCGATTTTGATGGCTTCTTCAATAGCTTGGGTGATGAACTCGCCTTGATCCCTGAGATGAGTGGCATAGATTCCGCCAAAGGGTTTGACTGCAGAAGCCAGTTCCACTAATTCTTTGGTATCAGAATAAGTTCCTGGAATATAAGCAAGTCCAGTGGAAAACCCTATAGCGCCAGCTTTCATTTCCTCTCTTATCAAATCCTTCATTTTTTTAAGCTCTTCAGCAGTTGGTTTTGCCATGCTGTGATTCATAACCTCTCTTCTTATGGTGTTGTGTCCAATGAGACAAGCAAAGTTTATGGAAACACCATTTTCCTCAAGAACTTTAAAAAGCTTTTGTAGGGGGAATGGATGACCTCCACAGTTGCCTCCGATCACAGTGGTGACTCCTTGAAAGATATAATTATCAACAGTAGGTTTGTTAGCTATTCCGCGGTCGCAGTGAGTATGGACATCAATAAATCCAGGAGCAACTATAAGACCTTGGGCATCAATGATTTCAGTTGCTTCAGATGCTTTGATGGAGCCTATTTTAACTATCTTTCTACCTGATATTCCGATATCTGAGATAAAGGAGGGCTGTCCTGTTCCATCTATAATGGTCCCGTTTTTTATGAGGATATGATATTGATTTTCAGAGGCACCAGAGTTTATGAATAACAAGAGAAGAGAAATAAAAAAAATATTTATAAAACGAAAAATGGCTTTTAAAGCCATTCCAACCTCCTTATATTTTAAGAGTTTATAAATTTTAATGCATAACATCGACTCATGTCAATTTATGTTAAAAAATGTTGATTTGAACTCAAGTTAATTGTAATTTAATATACATGATTTTCTATGAGTATAGTCCAATTTTATCATTTATGCTTCAAACAAAGGGAGCTTACAAATGGATAACCTGATATATTTGGATAATGGCTCGACCTCTTATCCAAAACCAGATGAAGTTTACAATTTTATGGATCATTTCTATAGGAATTTTGGTGTCAATCCAGGGCGTGCAGGATTTGACTTGTGCATGGAAGCTGGAGAAATCGTTGAAAAAACGCGCAGACTTCTCACTCAATATTTTAATGGAAAAAATCCCAACCGATTGTGTTTTTCTTATAATTCTACAGATGCGTTAAATTTAGTTATTTTTGGAATGTTAAAAAAAGGTGATCATGCTGTCACCACCACTCTTGAACATAATTCTGTGCTGCGGCCTCTTTACCATCTTCAGAAATTCAATGAAGTCGAAGTCGATTATATTGGTTTTGATAAGAATGGATTTGTTGATCCTGATGATTTCCCTAAAAAGTTCAAGAAAAACACCGAACTAGTGGTGGTTAACCACGCTTCCAATGTACTGGGAACTATTCAACCTATCCGAGAAATTGGGCGGTACTGCAGAGAAGCAGGAATCCCGTTTGTGATTGATTCTTCTCAGTCTGCAGGGAAGATCCCTATTGATATTCAAGATTTGAATGTGGATGTGGTAGCTTTTACTGGACATAAATCTTTTCTTGGTCCCACAGGAATAGGAGGGCTTTACGTGAAAGAAGGGGTCAATATTAGGCATACTCGGGCCGGGGGGACAGGGATTCGTTCAGCAGAAAGAACACATCTGGATGAATATCCATACCGGCTGGAGTACGGCACATTGAATACATTGGGTGTGGCTGGTCTTTATGCAGGGTTAACATGGGTGCTTAAAAAAGGCCTGGATGAATTACACAGACATGAGATGAATCTCACAAAAAAACTCAGAGATGGACTCAGAGAAGTCAAAGGAGTGACTCTTTACTGCCAGAACGATCTCAACAATCATATTTCCCTCCTCCTTTTTAATATAAAGGGTTCCAAGGCGTTGGACGTAGGAGCTAAGCTTGATGCAGATTTCAACATAGCGTGTCGCGCCGGTCTTCATTGCGCTCCATTGGTGCATCAACAGATCAAAACAGCGAATACCCAGGGAGCGGTCCGTTTTGCTGTGGGCCCTTTTAATACAGAGGAACATATTGAAAAAGCGGTTACAGCGGTTAAAGAAATCGCCGAATCCCAAAAGTGAATATATAGTTATAATATGTCAAATTAACTCTATCATGGTTTTAGAAATAACTACACTCTTGAAATAGAAGTTTTTATTTTTTAAAATATAAATGCTAATTCATATGGCCAAAGTGATCATAATATATTTGAAAATTATGGGAATAAAGGGAGGATATCATGCCTAGAATACCTTTTTTTGCTGTTTTTTTATCCCTTTTTTGTCTTATTGGACTTCTCGCTGATCAGGACTTTGAACAGGATATTATTCCAACTTCAGAAGGCGATCTCAAGATGACATTTATAGGACACGGAACCTTGATGTTTGAATTTGATGGAAAAATCATCCATATAGACCCAGTGGGTCGATACGCTGATTACAGTCAAATGCCCAAAGCTGACCTTGTTCTCATCACCCATCATCATGGAGACCATCTGGATCCAGAGGTCTTGAATATGATATGCGGTAAAGAAACCAAAGTGGTGCTGGCTGAAAAATGTTTGGAGCAGTTTGACAGAGGAATCGTGATGCATAACGGGGATGAAAAAGAAGTCAAGGGAATCAAAATAAAAGCTATCCCCGCTTATAATATCAAGCACATGAGGAGCGAAAACACACCTTATCATGTTAAAGGAGAAGGCAATGGTTATATTTTAGAGTTGGGAGATAAAAGAGTCTATATTGCCGGGGACACAGAAAACATTCCAGAAATGAAATCTTTAAATGACATAGATATTGCTTTCTTGCCCATGAATCTTCCCTACACCATGACACCGGAAATGGTGGCTGATGCAGCCAAATCTTTCATGCCACAAATTCTCTATCCTTATCATTATGGTAATACAGATCCTCAAGAACTAGTGGAACTCCTTAAGGATGTTGAGGAAATTGAAGTCCGCATAAGAGACCTTAAATAATCTTCTCTCTCGGACTATTTCTTGTATGGTTCAATATGCACCACCACATCTATGATCTCCGGACCTTTTTCTAAGAGGATTTTTTTCACAGATTCAGCCACTTTATGACCTTTCTCAACGGTCATATTCGCATCAACTTGGATGTGAAGGTCAACAAACCATCCTGAGCCCATCTGCCGACTCCTGACTTCGTGAACGGATTTGACTTCTTTGACGGAGTGGATTAATGACTTAATAAATTTTTTGTTTTTTCTGAAAGTCCTGTTCCTATGATCTCTAATAATGAGGGTTTGAGAAGTTTATAGGCTGCATAGAGAATAAAAAATGAGACTAAAAGGGCTGTCACCTGGTCTAAGAAGGCTAATTTTTCATCGATGAGAGTAACCAGAATAGCCACTCCAACCGGGATGGAACTTAAGGCATCTGTCCGGTGATGCCAAGCATTAGCAATAAGGGCTTTTGACTTTTCTTTTTTTCCTGTTTTTAAAGTCAATCTGTAGAGAATTTCCTTGGAAATAATAGATATCAGAGCTCCTATAAAGGCTATGAATTGAGGAGGCCCTTTGGATTCTCCTTTGAGACTTAAAATGGCATTATATCCCAAGGAAAAAGCAGCAATAAGCAAAATAACGCATATGATTATGGTTATGATGGTTTCAATCCTCCTGTGTCCGTAAGGATGGCGTTCATCAGGTGGTTTTGACCAGAACTTTACTCCGAATACAATAGAGACATCTGTTGTGAAATCTGATAGAGAGTGAAAGGCATCAGCTGTCAAAGCCTGACTTTGACCAAATATACCCAATAATAATTTGATTATGAAAAGGAAGATGTTAACAATTAAGCCTATGATGGAGATTCTTCTTACGTTTGATTCGTAATCAGAACCTGTTTGATGGTCTGGAGTCATGATATTTTTCTCAAGGAGAATAGAGCAGATATTTTTCTCTCTTTCGTTTAAATGACACAAGTTCTTTTTGATAGGAATCTGTTATTTTCTTGATCGAAGTTCCTTTGATTAAAGCTTGTCGTATTTGATCTGTCCCCATTATTTTATCAAAATACTCCTCATGAAATCTGAAATGCTCAGGATATTCTTCCCTAATGGTTTTAACAATCCAAAGCGTACATTCAAATGGTTTGAAAAGGTCTCTGTCTGTTATATGGATCTGAGAGCCTCCGCACAATTTTCCTTTATATTTTGACATCACGGGTTTAAACCAGGCTTCTCTAAATCTCACTCCAGGCAGGTTCAGAGAGTTAAGAATTTGAGTGAGATGATTGGCCTCAATCCAGGGAGCTCCGAACAATTCAAACGGTTTTGTGGTTCCTCTGCCTTCAGATATATTAGTTCCTTCCAGATAGACCTGTCCGGGATAGACCATGGCTGTGTTCAGAGTAGGCATGTTAGGTGAAGGGATCACCCACGGCATTAAAGTCTCATCATACCACATATCTCTTTTCCAACTCTTCATGGGAATAACTTTTAAAGTAACTTTTTTTTCAAAAAAAGAATCATTAAACAAAAGAGCTAATTCGCCTATAGTCATGCCATGTCTTACCGGGATAGGATAAAGGCCCACAAAAGAACTGAACTCAGGATATTTCAGCACAGGGCCTTCTAAATCAATGCCATTTATGGGATTTGGACGGTCAAGAACAATAAATTCAATGTTGTTTTCAGCACAGGCCTGCATACAAAAAGCCATGGTGGCGACATAGGTGTATATTCGGGTGCCTACATCTTGGATGTCGAATATCATGACATCCAGTTTAGAAACCATTTGTTTATTAGGTGCTTTTTCTTTGTTTTGTGTATCAAAAGAACGCATGTATTCATCGATGTGGCTGATCATACTGTCATCTGGTTTCATGGTTTGCCCATAAAGGCTGAACACAGGAAGATGATAAATTTCATCCATATAAAAAGGCACATATTCTCCTGCTTGAGCGTTTCCTCTGACTCCATGCTCTGGACCATAAAGAGCAGTCAGGTTGATATCCGGGTGCTGGAATAAAAGCTCAATAGCTGTTTTGAGATAAGTGTCCACTCCAGTAGGATTTGTAACCAGGCCCACTCTTTTTCCTTTAACCAGATCAATATGTTTTTCTAAAAAAACCTCAATACCAGGTTTCACCTGTGAGGAGTTTGGTTCAGTTTTTTCACAGGAGACAAAGTTTAAAAGAAACACTGCTGAAATAAAGAGATAAAAGGCAATCTGTCTGTTAGTGGATAAGGTCTGAGAACTTTTTTTCATTCCTTTTTCCTTTATGTTTATCCAAGAGGCAAACTCACATGAAAAGCTGTGCCTATTCCAGGTTTGCTTTCAACTTTGACTGTGCCTTTATGTAGATGAACAATGTGTTTCACTATTGAAAGCCCCAATCCAGTTCCTCCCACATTCCTTGAACGAGATTTGTCCACAACATAGAATCTTTCAAATATTCGCGGTAAATCCTTATCAGGTATACCGATTCCTGTGTCCTTTATCGTGATGTCAATTTTAGAATCTGTTCTTTTTGCAGATATTTCTATGCTTCCTTGTTCAGTGTATTTCACCGCATTATCTAACAGGTTTATGATCATTTGTTCTAATTTGAAAGAATCCCCCTTGAATAAAGGAAGTTTTTTTTCTATGTCTATTTTTATATCCAAGCTTTTTTTCTCTATTTTTTGATTGAATATCTTCACAACTTTTAAGATCAGCTCTTGGATATCAACATTCTCTTGATTTAATTCAAATTCGTCTGATTCTAACTCAGAAATTAAAAGCAGATCTTTGACTATATTTATCAGCCGATCTGTGTTCCGTAGGGCTGTATCCAAGTATTTTTTCTGGGTTTTATCCAAGCCTTCTATGGTTTCCAGATACCCTTTTATGGAAGTGAGAGGAGTTCGCAGTTCATGAGAGACATTGATCACAAAATCTTTTTTTATTTTTTCAAGATTCTTTTCTTTGGTGATTTCATGGAAAGTGATCACCATCTCATTTCGGGCCTCAAGATAATTAGCGCTGCACAGGTATATATTTCCATCAATATTTATTTCCTTGATTTGAGTTTTATGCTCTTTTTTTAATTTTGAAACGAGGTCTTTAAATTCAGGCATACGGATAAACTCCCAGTAAAATTTTCCTTCTGGGCTCCTGTTTTTAATCATTGTCTTAAAATTCTCATTACAGAAGATGATTTTTCCTTTGTCATCCAAGGTGAGAAGTCCTTCCTCCATAGTATGAAGGATACACATGAGCTGTTCTTTTTGGGCATTCAGATCATCAAATAATTGACTTATTCGCTCTGTCATAGAATTAAAACTTTCAGCAAGCTGCTTAAGTTCTCCTCTCTTTTTTATAAGAACTTGAACATTCATTTCGCCGGAAGCGGTCCTCTGGGCTGCTTCCCTTATTTTTTTTATGGGTTTGGTTATGTTGCGGGAAAATATAAATGAAGCAACGAGCGACAGAGTGATCAGAATTAAGACAAAAAAGACCACATCCCTTCGTAAGTTGAAAAACCAGAGATTTATTCTTTCAAAATAAAGACTGAGTCTCAGGACTCCTGAGATCTGCCCTCCGATCCTTAAAGGAAGACCGATATACAGCATTTTTTCCTTTACGGTTCGACTGAACCGAACAGATTTTCCAATTTCCCCTGTATAGGCTCTAATGATTTCGGGCCGGTATCTGTGATTTTCCATTAATTGGGGATCACTATCAGAATCAGCCACCACTTTTCCCTTCAAATCTATAACCGTAATTCTGGTGTTGATTTTTTCTCCTAACTCTTTGGCATAGGAATCCAATTGATTTAATTTTTTTTCTTTAAACAATTGGATGACTTCCGGCTGTATGGTATGGCCCAAGTCCATGAGTTCTTGGGAGAGAGTCTCTATATGAAATTTTTTTTCAAAGACATGTGAAAAAATAAGAATGAGCAAACCTAGGGTTAATATGATTAAGGCATATCCCCCGAATAGTTTTAAGAAAATTGTTTTTTTCATGTTTCCAGTTTATATCCCACTCCTCTTACATTCTTAATCAATTTTGCTTGTTTCCCCAATTTTATTCTTAGGTGTCTGACATGAACATCCACCGTTCGATCCAGCACAGCTTTTTCTCTGCCCCATAAATAATCCAATATTTTTTCTCTGGAAAAAACCCATCCTTTTTTTGAAACCAATAATTCAAGTATTTTAAATTCTGTGGTGGTCAGGTTGATTTTGTATCCTTTAACCCAGACTTCATGTTTGGCTCGATCTATTAAAAGTGAATCCCCTACTTTAATTTTATCCATCTCTTTGTCTTCCTTAGGTCTTCTTAACACAGCCTTAACACGGGCAATGAGTTCTCTTGGAGAAAACGGTTTGGTCACATAATCATCGGCTCCCAGTTCTAGACCTAGTATTTTATCCATTTCTTCGCCTTTAGCTGTGAGCATGATGATGGGTATTTCACTTAATTCTGGATTGCTTTTTAAGTCTTTACATATTTCAAGCCCATCTATATCCGGAAGAAGAAGATCTAGAATGATCAGATCTGGTCTATGACGGGATAAAAAATCATAAAACTTATTCCCAGATAAAAAAGTTTTTACTTCAAACCGGGCTTTTGTTAAGTGGACACTGACCAGTTCAGCTATATCTGGCTCATCATCCACCACGGCAATCAAATTTTTCATAATTCTGACCTCAATCTTACAAGACTAATTTTTTATCTCAATGCCTCCGAACAAAGCAGTGGCTTTGATATACAGAGTTGTTTTGGAGTCCTCTGGATTCACTTCTCTTCGTTTGTCCTCTACGGCTCCGAAAGCAGCACTGCTGTCCAGCACGAGTTTCCATTCCTTGGGAATAAATATTTCAATCCCCCCAAACAGCGCTGTGAGTTCAATGGTAGCCTGGTTTTCGAACAAAATGGTTTTATGGAAATCCAGCTCTATGCCTCCGAACAGAGCGGTCGCTTTTCCTCCTCTAAACTGTTTGGATTCAACCTGCCTTTTGATTCCAGAAAAAATGATAAAAGCCCCCAGATCATCATCTTTGATTGGAGGGGTTTTTCCCTTAAATCCTTTGGGTTTGAGAACAATCCACAGTCCGATACCTATGATCAGGACCGGCCAGAATATTTTCCAAAAATTGGCTCCGAGAACATTCCAATTGACTAAAAGAAAAAAAGTCCCAATAAGAATGAGCAATAGGCTGAAACCGTTTTGACGGAAATTTTGATTGATAAGATGCCAGATCCCCACAAAGATCAAAATCAAAGGCCAGTAGGTGGAAAAGAAGTGTCCTAAATTTAGTTTTCCGAGGCTTCCCAGTAAAAAGACCACTCCGATAATAATAATCAGTATTCCCGAAAGCATCCTTCCCTGATGGTCACTAGACATGCGGACTTCTCCTTTTTATCTTTTTATTTCGAGTCTATTTTACTTGTAAAGTCACAGAGACACAATAAATATTTCATATTTTGTGAGGTATATTACGTGTGGGAAAGAACTGGCTCCTCGGGAGGGATTCGAACCCCCAACCTAGTGGTTAACAGCCACCCGCTCTGCCGTTGAGCTACCGAGGAGTGAAGGAACATAATATATAGCAAAAATTGCCTTGAAGTGCAACTTTTATGAGATGGATATCTCTGCCATTGTCCATAACTTGGGTTATTCACAAGCTGAGGTTGCGGTAGATGCAAGGCGCAGGGTATGAAGCTGTGGTCCTTCACCGCGAATGCCCTGCAACGAAGCAGATGCTGAAAGATCAGCTTGCCTTTATGGTAAAAAAATGGCGATTAAAATAAAAAATAAAAGCAGAATAAACATTTAAAACATTTTTCTTTATAAAGACTTATTTATCGCTGAAAAAAATTAGCAATGAAAACATCGCCATTTTTTTATGAATAATCCAAGTTAAAAGCGGTAGCCAGCTTGCTTCACTTTTTTACGATAATCCTCCCCTTCTATAGTCACTAACTTGCACATTTCATAGATCCGGGAGCGGAGCCTTATTCCGATCCGATCAACTAAACTATCCTCCTGTTTTTTAAAAAAATTGTTTTTCTTAAAATAAGGCTCTCTTTTGTCTTCGTCTTCTTCCCCCCTATCAAGATAGTTGGATGTGAATAGTGTGAGCTTTTTATGATTATAACGATGATTGATGATATAAAAAATGGTTTCTTCTACCCAAGGGGAAGTCCTTTTTGCACCCAATTCATCGAGAACAAGAACATTATTAGCAAAGATAGGAGCGATCAATTCTGATTCAGTCATGGATGATTCTGAAGAATAACTTTTCTGGATATTTCTTATCAGATCCCTGAAATCGCAGAAATAACACGGTGTGGATTTGGTTTTTATGAGCTCATTGATTATGGCCACTGCCAAGTGGGTCTTTCCCACCCCACATGGACCTTGAAAAAGCAGACCAATGTTCTGCACTGGATAATTTTTCACAAATTTTTTAGATATTTTAACGGCGTTTTTATGAGAAGGATTATGGATCTCAAAATTCTCAAAAGTGCATTCTTCATATCTTTTAGGAAGATTTGCTTGTCTTAAGAGTATTTTGACTTTGTTTTCAGTATAACAGGTGCATCGTTTGGCTACAGACTTTCCTGTTGAGTCTGTCTCCAGAATCCAACCAGTTCCTTCACATTTAGGACAGATTTCTTTTTTCATTAGTTTAAATACCCTCTAAGTTGTTGCATGGTATGTGATTTAGACAATTTCCGTTTTGCTTTTTCTTCTATTTGCCTTATTCTCTCTCTGGTGAGATGGAGTGCATCGCCGATTTCCTGTAGCGTTTTTGGCCTATTGTCATCAAGTCCGAATCTTAATTTTAGCACAAAAGCTTCTTTTTCATCCAGTTCTTCCAGTACCTCCCTTATCTGCTCTTGGATGGCGTTTTTAATAATCAGATATTCTACTGATGGGGATATTTCATCCTCTATCTTATCACCTAACTCTATTTCCTCATCATAGTATTTATCACTCAGCGACAGGTTTTTTTCTTCTAAGATTTCAAGGTCTTCCACATCCGGTACGTTTATATTCATTGCTCCTGCCACTTCTTCCCTAGTTGGATTTCGGCCCAGGTCTTTTTTTAATCTAGATCGTACTTTTTTCATTTCTGAGACCTGGTCAGAAAGTTTTTGGGGAATATGATAAATTCTCGAATTTCGAGTTAGTGCGTTAAAGATAGCCTGTCTAATCCACCAAACTGCATAGGAAATAAACTTAACGTTTTTTGTGGGATCATATCTCTTTGCTGCTTCTATAAGCCCAATGTTTCCTTCATTGATCAAATCCAGCATACTTAACCCCATTCCTTTATATTTTTTTACATAAGAGACCACAAATTTCAAGTTAGCCTCGATTAGTTTTTTCAAAGCAGCCTGATCTCCTTTTTGTATGCGCCGGCCCAGCCTTTTTTCTTCCTGTTGATCAAGAGGAGAAAATTCAGAAATCTGCTTTAAGTAAAGTTTTAAGTTTTTTGATTGATACTGGCTTGGAGATCTCTTTTTCATTTATTTATGGTTGTTTGTTTCTTTTCTTTCTATTTTTATTATTTTTGTGGGATTGAGTCTGATTAAGGAATCTTTTTTATTCTCAAATTCTTCTTCCTTTCCTTCAAAAAATTCCGCTCGAATGAAATTAAGGAATTGATTCACTTCTTGTTCAATTTTTTCCATCTTTTTTTTCATGTTCATTGCCACTTCTACGCCAGCTAGATTGACACCTAGATCTCTGGTCAAATTAAGAATAAATTCGAGCTGCTCTAAGTCTTCTTCTGAATACAGTCTGGTATTTCCTTTACTTCTTGAAGGCTTTAGAAGCCCCTCTCTTTCATAAAGTCTCAGTGTCTGTGGATGAACATCATAAATATTAGCCACAGTGCTTATGTGATAATACTTATTTTTTTCTTTCGTATTTTTCGTCATTTCATACCCCTAGTCTTTTTCTTGGGTTTTGATCAGAGGTTTTTTCGAGCTCTTTCATAAGGCTTCTAATTTTTTCATCGTTAAAAGGCGGAGGAACAATGGTGACTTCCACAAATTGATCTCCATTGCTTTTTTGCCCGATTTTAGGAGAACCCTTTCCTTGAAGTCTAAATTTTTGTCCTGATTTTGTTCCAGGGGGTATTTTTATGGTGCTTTTTCCATTAATTGTGGGAACTGGGATTTTGGCTCCGAGAGTTGCTTCTGGTACAGTGATCGGGACTTTGACATATATATTTGATCCTTCTCTTTTAAAGAAAGGATGGGACTCCACTTCAATGGTGATAAAAAGATCTCCGGGAGGACCTCCTCTTTTTCCTGCATTCCCTTTTCCTGCGATCCTTACTTTTGACCCTGTATTGACTCCAGCAGGTATTTTGACACTAATGAACTCAGATTCTCTGACATGTCCGGTTCCGTGACATTGAGAGCATTCTTTTCCTTTTGTAACCCCACTCCCCCCGCATGAAGGACAAGTGGTTTGAAATCTCATGGAACCTTTTTGCATGGTGGTGTGTCCTGTTCCTCTACAAACTTGACAGGTTTGACTTCCTGTGCCGGCCATGGTTCCCATGCCCCCACAAGTGGGACACTCTTTCATCCGATTTAACTTAATGCGTGTTTTGATCCCATTTATAGCATCAAAGAATCCAAGCTTCATGGAATAAAGAAGATCTTCACCTTTTTCTGGTCTCAATCTGGTTTGTTTCTGGGAAGAACCAAAGATATTTTCAAAAAAGTCCTGAAAGGACGACGAACCAAATCCTGAAAAATCAAATCCTTGGAATCCTGTGAAATCTTGTTGGTAAGCTCTTTGTGTTCTTTCCTGGTCACCAACCACCCCGTATTGATCATATTGCTTTCTTTTCTCAGGATCTTTAAGAACAGAATAAGCCTCTTGGATGTCTTTGAATTTATTTTCTGCTGATTTATCACCAGGATTCAAATCCGGATGATATTTACGAGCTAATTTACGGTAAGCTTTTTTTATATCAGATGTGGAAGCCTTTTTATCGACTCCTAAGATTTTATAATAATCTTTAGACATGATAAATGCTTTATAATTTTTTTTGAGTTGGGATTACCCTTTTTTTGTTAAAAAACACTCAATAAGGGCAATCCCTTCTCTCTCTCATTTATATAAAATTTAATTATTTATTTATCTTTTTCTTCTTCGTCAACCACTTCAGCATCAATCACTTCTTCCTCTTCTGATTTTTCAGATTTTTTTTGTCCTTCACTGCCTTGTTGTGTTGAGGCTTCTCCTGTTTGAGCTCCAGCGCCTTGGGTCTGCTGCTGAGAAGCCTTCTGGTACATCATCTCCGTGATTTTATGAGAAGCCTGGGTAAGCTTTTCCATAGCTTTCTTTATATGCTCCACATTGTCTCCTTCGATGGCTGATTTTGTGTTTTCAATCTCACTTTGTATTTGGGAAGCTTCTTTGGGATCTATTTTATCTTTGTTTTCCTTTAATGTCTTTTCCAGATTATAGACTAGATTGTCTGCCTGGTTTTTCACGTCAATCAATTCTCTTCTTTTTTTGTCTTCTTCAGAATGTTTTTCTGCATCTTTCACCATTCGATCTACCTCTTCTTCCTCCAGTCCACTATGTCCTGTGATGGTGATGGCCTGTTCTTTGCCTGTTCCTTTATCCTTTGCAGAAACATGAAGAATGCCGTCAGCATTGATGTCAAAAGTTACTTCTATTTTAGGAACTCCTCTGGGAGCTGGAGGGATTCCGTCAAGATGGAATCTTCCCAAACTCCGATTATCTTTAGCCATCTCTCTTTCCCCTTGAAGAACATGCACTTCAACACTGGGCTGATTATCTGATGCTGTGGAGAAAACTTCTGTTTTCTTGGTGGGGATGGTGGTATT
>Ga0102944_1001149_pt1 | contig 18259 bp, 21 predicted proteins | sample SalPonD_shore_MG_FD_78172 | JGI IMG/M metagenome (GOLD analysis project Ga0102944, IMG submission 78172) | Salt pond soil microbial communities from South San Francisco under conditions of wetland restoration - Salt Pond MetaG... | ecosystem: Environmental > Aquatic > Marine > Intertidal zone >...
GAGTCCTGAGTCCTTCGCCCTCGCTACTCGACCCTCGCACCTCGACCCTGGCCCTGGCTCTGGGCCAGTCGGCGCAGCTTGGCGACGATCTGCGGGTCGTCCCACTCCAGGCCGGCGTTGACGCCGTAGCGGATCAACCCGTCGGGGCCGATGACGAAGGTCGAGGGAAAGACCACCACATGCCACTTGTCCGCCTCCTTGCCGTTGCGATCGATCAGCACGGGATAGTCGACGTGGACCCGGTGCAGGAACTCGCGGATGGCCTTGGGGCCCTCGGCATAGTTCACCGAGACCAGCTTGAAGGGCTCGCCGCGCATGGCCTTGCGCAGGCGGTTGAGCGAGGGGATCTCCTTGACGCAGGGCGAGCACCAGCTCGCCCAGAAGTTCACCACCGTCACCCGGCCGCGGTAGTGGTCGACCACGTGCAGCTTGCCGTTGACGTCGTGCAGGCGCAGCGCCTTGGGGTGGGGGTCGCCGTGGAAGGGTTTGAGCTCGGCGTCCAGGCCGCGCCCGGTCGAACTCGGCGCCTTGGCCAGCGGCTGGGCCTGGCGGGGCACCGGCGCGGCCGCCAGCAGCCCCAGCACGCGCCGGATGCGTCCCGGGGTGCGCGCGAACTGGCGTTTCAGTGCCTGCTCGTGGCCCTCGTGGTGGAAGTACAGTCCGGTGATGCCGGGCATGACCTCCGTGTAGACGACGGCCCCGCCGCTGCGCAGGGCCTCGATCAACTGGGGCAGCTGCCAGCGGTTGCCGTTGATCCCGCCCTGGAAGATGGCGACGGGGATATTGGTCGCGCGCACGATGGGCAGATAGTGGGGCGCCAGGCCCAGCGCGGGGACCGTCGCGTAGGCATTGGGCGAGAACAGGATCGCACCGGCCAGCATGGGGCTGCGGTGGCCGCGGCGCTGCCATTGGCGTGCCCCGCGCAGCACCGGGATCGCGCCGTAGGAGCTGCTGACCAGGACCACGCGCTTGCCGGTGGCCGCGTGCGCCCGCTCGATGAGATCGGCCACGTAGTGCCCGTCGAGCTTGCGCATGCTTGGACTGCCGCGCGGCAGGAACAGGGCCTCGGCGACGTCGGCCTGCCACACCTCCAGGCCCTCGGCGGCCAGGCGCGCGGCCATGCGCCGCTGCGGCGGGTGCAGCCCGAAGCTGGGCGCGATCCACAGGAGCATGAGCTTGGCCGCGTGCCCCTGGGTCGGCGCGAAGGTCGTGACCTGGACGTCGACCTGGTTGGACAGGTGCTCGGTGTGCGTGTGGCGTGCGGCGCCGCCGGCGGCCGCCGGCGGCGGGGCCAACAGCGCCAGCAGCACGAGCGCCAGGCTCAGGGGGACCGGCCGGAATCGTCCGGCGCGGCGGCAAAGGGGGAGATGGGACATGGACTCGGGACTGCCTTCGAACTGCTGTCTGTGGGGGTTGGTCGTTGTTGTATGCCGCGGCGCCTCAACAGGGTCGGACCGGTGCGCCGTGCCCGGGTTCCCTGCCGCGCCCCGTTCGGGCATTGGCGGGCCCAACGGCCCGCGCCGATTATAGCCCGGCGCGCCGTGCCGGGCAGCCACTCGATTAGCGCCCATTCACCCCGGGGCTGGACGCCGTCGCGGCCCCGGCCGTACCCTGGAGCGCGTTCCACAGCTACCGCGGGCTACGGCTGGCGGGAAGGGGGAGAGCCGATGACACCGATCCACATCATGGTCCTGCGCCACTCGGCGTTCTACAGCCCGCTGATCTCCACGATCACCGGCGGTTTCCTGCGCGAGGAGGGCCTGTCGCCGACCTACACGGTGGCCGGCCCCGACAAGGGCGTGGCGGCGGGTATCGCCGAGGGCACGGTGCATGTGGCCCAGTCGGCCGTGGCGACCAGCTTCGCCGCGCTGGAGCGCGGCGAGACGCCGCCCTTCGTGCACTTTGCCCAGATCAACGAGCGCGACGGCTTTTTCATCGCGGCCCGCGAGCCCGAGCCGGATTTCACCTGGAGCCGCCTGGTGGGCCGGCGCGTGCTGGTCGACCACTTTTTCCAGCCGCTGGCGATGTTCAAGTACGCCTGTCACCGCCAGGGCGTGGATTTCGACGCCATCGAGGCGGTCGACGCGGGCGATGTGGCGGCCATCGATGCGGCCTTTCGCGCCGGCGAGGGCGATTACGTGCATCAGCAGGGGCCGGCGCCCCAGCAGTTGGAAAAGGACGGCCTCGGCCATGTGGTCGCTTCGGTGGGGCGGGCCATCGGACCGGTCGCCTTCTCCAGCCTGTGCGCCTCGCCGAAGTGGTTGGGCACGGACATGGCGCGGGCCTTCATGCGCGCCTATCGCCGGGCCCGCGACTACGTCATCGAGACGCCCGCCGAGGAGATCGCCGAGGCCGAGGCGGAATACTTCCCCGGTATAGACCGCCAGGTGCTCACCGATACCATCGCCGCCTACCAGCGGCTGGGCTGCTGGGCGCCGGATCCGGCCATCAGCCGCGAGGCCTACGAGACGCTGCTCGACGTGTTCGAGCACAGCGGGCTCATTACCCGGCGCCACCCCTACGAGGCGGCGATCGTCGCGCCGCCGCAGGACGCGTGAGCCCGCCGCGCGGGCACCCCGTGTTCTCGCCCCGGACCGGGGTCGTCAGATCTTCTGCAGGGTGTCCTGCCAGGCGGGATTGGGTCGCTCGTCCTTGAGGCGGATGCGCGGGCCGCTTTGCGGGTCCACCCAGCCGTCGGCCTGGCACTCGGGCTGGTTGGAAAAGCCCCACCAGGTGCCCGCCGAGTCCTGGGCAATCCAGTTGAGGGTCTTGGCGGTGGTGGCGCGCAGCGCCGCCGAGCGCGGCTGATCGCGCATGGCGGAGGTGATCAGGTTCTCGAGCTCGCGGCGGCTGAGCTGCTGGGTCGGGTCGCGCCGTTCGCGTTCGGGTTCGACCGGCAGGGGCTGGAATTCCAGGCGGTGCTTGCCGATGACGATGACCTCGGTGCCGCGCAGATCGTAACGCGAGACGCGTTCGCCGTTGACGTAAGTGCCGTTGGTGCTGCCGAGGTCCTCCAGGACGATGCCGTCCTCGCGCTGGAGGACGCGCGCGTGGTGACCGCTGACCGTGGTGTCGTGCAGGCAGACGTCGTTGTCCTGCTGGCGGCCGATGGTGACCTCGCCCTGGTCGAAGAAGGCCTCGTTGACCCGGTCTTTTTCGCGAGTGATGATTAGTCGGAACATATCCGTTGTCTCTTGGCTCCCGGACGCATCCAAGGGGGACTCAACGCAAGGGCGGTCTTGCCGGCACACCCGTGCTCGCGCCCGGCGCCGGACCTCAACGTTGGCAGCCTGGTATGATAGCAAGTGTGATGCCCCGCGCGCCCCTTCGCTGAGAACCTTTTGGCAATATTTCAGCTCATTGGAACGAAGGTCGAAGACGATGCACAAAGCGAGCCTGCGACGGGTGAAGGTCTGGTCGGCGCCGCTGCGCCTGAGTCACTGGCTCATGGCCGGGGCGGGCCTGGTCCTGCTGGCCACCGGCTGGCTGCTGCACGCCGACCTGGCGCTGGGGGGCGCGCCGGCCGATTTTCACTACGTGGCGGGCTACGTGCTGGTCGCGGCCCTGGCCCTGCGCCTGTACCTGCTGGTGCTGGGCAGCGGCGCGGCGAGCTGGCGCGATTGTCTGCCCCCGCCCGGGCAGTGGCGCGCGGCGCTGCAGACCCTGCGCTGCTATGTGAGTTTCGGGCGTTTCCCGCTGCCGGCCTGGTATGCCCACAACCCGCTCTGGGGCCCGGTGTATCTGGCGATGTTCGCGGTCCTGGCGCTGCAGGCGGCCACCGGCCTGGCCTTCGACGAGCCCTATCGGCTCGCCGGTGTCACGCTGGTGCGGGTGCACGTCGCCGGGGCGGTGGTGATCGGGGTGTTCACGGCGTTGCACGTGGCGGCGGTATTCGTCCACGACCTGTCGGGCAGCGGCAGCGATACCTCGGCGATGATCAACGGCCACCGCATCTTCGTGCTGCCCGCGCCGGGCGACCTGCCGCCCCCGGGCATCGCCGGGACCGGTGCATCGGAGGCGGCGGGGGTTCAGGTGGTGCGCCCCGGCGATATCGCCCGGCCGCCGCCCGAACCCAAGCCGCCCAACGGGCCTCCGGCGGCCTAGCTCAGGGCTTGGGGGCCGCCGCGAAGCGCACCCGGACCGTGGCGTGCACCGACACCTGCCCCGGGGCGATGGGTACGGCGCGCGCGGACTGGGCCGCCAGGGCCATGGGGCGCGGCTCGCCGCCGCCCTGTTCGCCGATGTGCATCACCCGGCCCAGGCGCAGACCGGCCTGGGCGGCATAGACCCGGGCACGGTGGCGCGCATCGGCCATGGCGCGCTGGCGGGCGCGGTCGAGCAGGGCCGCACTGTCGGCCGTCGAGAAGTGGATGGCATTGATGCGATTGGCCCCGGCCTGGACCACGGCATCGAGCAGCCCGCCCAGGCCGGCCAGCTTGCGCACGGTGACCTCGAGTCGATGGCCGACCCGGTAGCCGACCAGCTTGGCCGGGCCGTGTGGGTCGCTGCGGTAGTTGGGGTTGACCGAGAATTGGCCGGTCCGCACGTCGCGGGACTCGATGCCGTGCGCCTGGATGACCTTTTGCAGGCGGCGCATCGCCTGGTTGTTTTGGGCCAGGGCGCTCGCCGCGTCCGGGGCCTCGGAGAGCACGCCGATCTGTATTTCGGCCAGGTCGGGTTTGGCCGCGGCCCGGCCCGTGCCGGTGACCTCGATGGCCGCGCCGGGCGAACCCTGGGCCGCGGGGGCGGCCGAGCAGGCCGGTCCGATCAGGGCGAGCAGCAAGGCGGTGAGCAGGGCGCGCGGCCGCTGCAGGGGCGATCGGGTGGACATGGCTGGGGCCTCCTTGGCGGGTTCCGGCGCTCAGCTTACGGTATTGGCGCCGCCGCGGCCAAGGCCGGCGGCTCTGCACCGGGCCGGCTTCTGCTAAAGTGATCGTCAAGGCGGGCCGATCGGGCGTCTTGATCCGGGCCCGCGGCTTGCGGGTAATATACCCGCCCGGGTGGACCTGTCCGGTGCGAGCCGGGGCACATTGCGATGATTGAACACGACTGGAACGAGGAGACGGGTACGGGCCATTGGTCCCTGCGGCCCAACTGTTCGCTGTCCTGGCGCGACAACAAGCGCCTGTGGTGGCTGCTGGGCATCCCGATGCTGTTGATCGGGCTGGGCCTGAGCTGGCTGGGCTTTTGGATGGTGCTGCCGTATACGGCGCTCGCCTTCCTGGCGTTGGGGGCGGGCCTGTATTTCACCGCGCTGCGCCTGTGCCGGCGCGAAGTGGTGTTGTTGACCGACAACGAGGTCATCATCCAGCGCGGGCGGCGCCGCGCCGAGCAGGAGGTGCGCCTGCCGCGGGTGTGGACGCAGCTGGTGGTGCGCCCGGGTTATACGCCCAGCCACGCGCCGCGCATCTCGCTACGCAGCCACGGGCGCGAGACCGAGTTCGCCACCGAGCTCAACGCCGACGAGCGCGGGCGCTGCGCGGCGAGTCTGCGCGCGGCGATCCCCAAACGGCATTGGTAGGTCGCAGCGGCCGGGGCTCGCCTCTCAGGGCCGGGACCGTCCGCGCGCGGCGGGCTGGATGCGGCGGCACTTGTCCATCAGTGCCTGGACTTGGCTCAGGCGCACGGGCTTGACCAGGAAGGCCTGTGCGCCCAACTCATGGGCCTGCTTGATCCGGCTCATCGGCGCCTCGGCGCTGATGAGCACGATGAAGGCCTCGGGGTCGAGCTCGCGGATCTCCGACAGCACCTGCAGGCCGTTCTTCTTCGGCATGAACATGTCCAGCAGCACGATGTCGGGATGGTGCTCGCGAAAGGCCTCGACGGCGCGCTCCCCGTCGGCGACCATCGCCGCCACCGAGGCGCCCGCCTTCTCCGCGATGACGCGCAGCAGCTCACCGGCCATGCCGACGTCTTCGGCGATGAGGATCGACAGCGGCTGGGACATCGCGGCTTCCGGGTTCGGGGTGGGCTGCATCTACATCTATAGGCTGGTTAACGACCGGGCGGGCGCCCGGCTTTAGCCGGGCCGGCCCGCGTTCATCGCCGCGCGTATCGGCGTACCGCCCACCCCAGGAGCGTCCCTTGATTGTGCCCCTCAGTGAGATTCGACCCGACCAGCTCGAGGCGATCATCGAGCAGTACGTGCTGGGCGAGGGTACCGACTACGGCGAGCGCGAGTTCACGCTGGCCGAGAAGGTCGCCCACGTGCGCCGCCAGCTCGAGGCGGGCGAGGCCTTCGTCGTCTACTCCGAGGTCCACGAGACCGTCCACATCATGAGCCGCGGCGAGCTCGGCGACCCGCCGCTCGAGCGCGGCGGGCCCGCCGGGCCCGGTGCGTGACCCCTTCTTTGAGAACCCCTTCACAAATTCGCACACCGACGAACTGGAAATTTAGGTCCTTGTATTCGCGGCCGTTATTCTCAATGGAGAGTCCGGATGAGGCGCGAGGGCCGCGCAACGAGGTCGTCATTATGCAGAGCAGTGGTGAAGCCGTCCCCCGGGACACCCTGGGCGGGCTGTTCGAGGACATGCTGGCCGAGGCGCTCAGCGGTTGGGAAGGGCTGCGTCTGTACGTTACCCAGCGCCGCGGCGGTGCCCCCGCCGATCCGACGCTGGAGATACTGCTGCGCGAGCGCCTGCGCCTGGCCTTCGGCGACGATGCCGATCTGGGCGCGATCATCGAGCGCTGCCTGGCCTCGCCGGCGGGCTAATCGGCCGGGCCCGTTGTCCCGGCGCCCCGGCGCCGGTCGAGCCGGGCGGCCACCCGGGCCCGGAGCCGCGCGAACAGCGAGTCGAAGGCGGCCTTGTGGCGGGGGGTGAGCATCGCGGCCCAGCCGCCCAGCTGCGGCGCCTCCTCGCCGAGGGCCGCCTCGGCCACGGGCTCGGCGATGGTGAAGCGCTCGTGCCATTGCAGGGCCGCCTCGGCGCGGCGCAGCAGGTCCTGTTCCTCGCCCGCGGCTTCGATGGCGCAGCGCTCGAGCAAGTGGCGCAGGCGGTGGTTCGGCAGGTCGTCGAGTGGGCGGCCGCTGTCGACCAGCCAGGCCATGGCCAGGTATTCCAGGCACAGGCCGGCGAGGAAGACAAAGGCGGTATTGAGCTGCTGTTCGACCCGGGTCGGGCGAGCCAGGCCCGCGCCCCCGACCGTACCCGCCGCCCAGGCCAGATCGGCCGAGTGCTTCAGGCGCCGTGCCGCCAGCCACCAGAAGGCCGGGTCGTGCTCGTCGGCCTCGCGTCTCGGATTTTTGTCGTCTTCGTCCCCGTTCATTGTTCAGCCGCGGTGCTTTACCGATTATAGTGGGCGCCTTGTCGCCGGCGCGGTTGCGCCTCGCCGGTACCGATTGCCCGGGAGGGGGAGCAGATGAGCCAGAACAGAACAGCGGGCGTCGGAGCCTGGGAGCGGCGCGGGCCGGGCGTTGGCCTCGCGGCGGCGGTCCTGGCGGCCGCGCTCCTGGGGGCGGGCTGTGCCGCGGTGCCGGGTGCGGACCGCGCCACGGTCCGCATCGATACCACGCCCGAGGGCGCCACGGCGTTCGCCGACGGGCGCCGGCTGGGTGTGACGCCCTTGACGGTGGTGCGCGATGAGGCCTTTCCGCCCCATTGGCACGACATGGAATACCGGGTGAGCGGCACGCTGACCCTGCGCAAGGCCGGCTGCCGACCCGAGCAGATCCCCGTCAGCGACCCGGTGCTGTCGCACCCCGTACACGTGCGCCTGCATTGCGATGGGCAAGCCGGCCAGACGCCCGCGCCCGCGAGCGGCGGCTCCGCCACTGACTCGGCCAGCACGCCGGACAGCGGCCCCGCCGGCGGGGGTTCCGCCGAGCAGCGCCTGCAGCGCCTTCGCCGTCTGCACGACCAGGGCCTGATCACGGACGGGGAATACCGGCGCATCCGCCAGCGGATCCTGAATTCCCTGTAAAAAAATACCCGCCAGGGGATGACGGGTAGGTAGAAAGGACAATCACACCAAGAAACGCAATAAGGAGGATGTAACGTATAGAATGGCCCGGAAACCCTCCGGCTGCATTGATATGGATCAAACCCGCGGCACTTGGCCGGTGGCGGCGCTGGCGGTGTAAACTCCGGCGGTCGCGGTCGGTCCAACCGTACAGGACCATCGAACCCGGCCGGCCCCGCGCGGGTCGCCCCGACGAGGAAAGCCATTATGAGTACGATTCGTCTCTCCGAGCTGCGGGCCTGGCTGCTGGGCGCGGCCTGGCTGGCGCTGGCGGTCGCGCCCGCCGCCCCGGCCGCGCCGGGCGCGGGCTTGCGCGACCTCAGCGGTCAGGCGCGCAGCATCGACGACTACACCGGTCACGGCAAATGGCTGGTGGTGATGATCTGGGCCTCGGACTGCAGCGTGTGCAACGCCGACGCCCACCAGTACGTCGATTTCTACAACGCCCATCGCGCCAAGGACATCACCATGCTGGGCGTGAGCATGGACGGCTGGTCCGGCCGCGCCGCGGCCGAGGCCTTCGTTCGCCGCCACCACGTCAGCTTCCCCAATCTCATCGGTGAGCCAGCGGCGGTCGCGCGGCTGTACCAGGACCTGACCGGCCAGAGCTGGGTCGGCACGCCGACCTTCCTCATCTACGACCCGAGCGGCACCCTGCGGGTGCAGCAGGCCGGGGCGGTGCCCGTCAAGCTCATCGAGGACTACATCCGAAGCCACGGCGCCCGGCCGGATCAGGCCCGCCGTTCCGACCGCCCGGCCGGGCCCGCCCTCGCACTGCGGCGTTGAACCGGCCAGACCGGTCCCGTCCCGGTCCCGGCCGGTGTCGGTAAATTCCTACAAGAATTCGCGGCCTTGTCCTATGCCGGCTGGCGCCCGGTTCGCCTATGCTCACAGCTGTGAACAGGGAGATGCCATCTGGGAGTATTGGGGGGCGGAGTACACAGGGATGACAGGGATGTCGCCATGAATTCATCGCAGGGCTTACGCCGCGAGATCGCCGAGTTGGAGGCCTTGTTGGCCCAGGCGCCGGACGACCCCGAGTCGCGCTGGGCGTGCTATCTGCTGCGCCACTGCCTGCATCGGCGCCGCGCGCAGCTGGCGCGCCTGAGCCGCGGGGGCGGGCCGGGTACCGGGTCGCATTGAGACCGGCGCGCCGCGCCGACCGGGACGACACCAGACAGTGGCTATTGGGCCGAAGCGTCACCGCTTCGGCCTTTTTATGCGCCCCTCTCGCCGCGCCCGCGCATCATTTTTTCGTCAAGAGCTTTCCCCGACCGCCGCGCCCGCCCGGCCGTGGTGTCACTGGTCCGCATGCAGTACACTACGGGCCCTGTCGCCCATCCGATCCGGGAACGCATCACCTTGTATCACATCGCCGAACAGCGCCTGAGGCGGCTGATCGATGCCGGCCAGGCCGGCCTTTTGCGCGAGCGCAACGTGGGGCTGGAAAAGGAGAGCCTGCGCGTGGCGCGCAGCGGGGGCATCGCCCAGACGCCCCATCCGCGCACCCTGGGCGCGGCGCTGACCAACCCCTATCTCACGACGGACTACTCCGAGGCGCTGCTGGAGTTCATCACGCCGCCGTGTTCCGATCCGCGCGAGGCGCTGGCCTTCCTGCACGACCTGCACAAGTTCGTCTACGACCGCCTCGACGATGAACTGCTTTGGGCCACGAGCATGCCCTGCGTGCTCGCGGGTGCCTCGAGCATTCCCATTGCCGAATACGGCCGGTCCAATGTGGGCATGATGAAGACCGTCTATCGCCGCGGCCTGGGGCATCGCTACGGCAAGATGATGCAGGTCATCGCCGGCGTGCACTTCAATTACTCGCTGTCCGATGAGTTCTGGGCGGCCTACCATACGCTGGAGGGCGCGGATGTCAGCCGGCGCGCGTTCATCGACGATGCCTACATGGGCATGGTGCGCAACCTGCAGCGTTACGGTTGGCTGGTGCCCTATCTGTTCGGCGTCTCGCCGGCGGTGTGCAAGTCCTTCCTCGAGGGGCTGCGCACGCGCCTGCCCGAGTTCGACGCGAACACGTTCTACGAGCCGTTCGCGACCTCGCTGCGCATGGGCGATATCGGCTATCAGAACAACCGCGAGGGCGAGATCGGCATCAAGGCCTGTTACGACAGCCTCGATTCCTACGTCGACAGCCTGACCTGCGCCATCGAGACGCCGAGTCCCGAGTACGAGCGCATCGGCGTGCTCGTCGACGGCGAGTACCGCCAGCTCAACGCCAACATGCTCCAGATCGAAAACGAGTACTACAGTACCGTGCGGCCCAAGCAGGTGCTCGAGGACAACGAGAAGCCAACGCTGGCGCTCAAGCGCCGCGGCATCCGCTACGTCGAGCTGCGCTCGCTCGACGTCAACGCCTTCGACCCCCTGGGCATCAGCGAAGACCAGCTGTATTTTCTCGAGGCCCTCATGGTGTTCTGTCTGCTCCAGGACAGTCCGGCCATCGGGGCGCAGGAGGCGGCCGCCATCGACCGCAACCAGAATCAGGCCGCCCACCGCGGGCGCGACCCCCAGCTCAAGCTCGAGCGCGCCGGCCAGATGCTGCCCCTGCGCCAATGGGGGTTGGAACTGCTCGACGCGATGGCCGGCATCTGCGCGGTCCTGGACGGGCACCCCTCCGGCGGGCCCTACTCGGCCAGCCTCGCGCGCCAGCGCGCCGCGCTCCAGGACCCGGCCTTGACGCCCTCGGCGCGTATGCTCACCGAGATGCGCGAGTCGCGCGAGGGTTTCTATCACTTCGCCCTGCGCATGTCGCAAAAGCACCACCGCTATTTCGCCGCCACGGCCCTGGACGCTGAGCGCCAGGCCTTCCTGGACGAGGTGGCCCGCCGCTCGCTGCGCGAGCAAGGCGAAATCGAGGCCGCCGAACGCCTGGACTTCGGCGACTACCTCGCGCGCTATTTCGCCCAGGGCACTGCCGAGCGGCCCGCGGCCACGTCCTGACGCGGCCGGCCGCGCGCCGCCTTCGGCGGCGCGTTTGCCCCTGGCCATCTATCCTTGTAGCGAGGACGTCGAGCCGCAGCCACGCGAGGTGCCATGGTCATGAAACCCATCCGCAATCCACTTTTGAGTTTGATTCGCCGCTCGGCACTGACCGGCGCCGCCCTGCTGCTTTGCCTGGCGCCGGCGGGGGCGGCGCGGCGCGCGTGCGAACCGTTGCGACTGGCCGGGATGATGGGCCCCGGCATGGGCCCCGGTATGAACACGGGCCGCGGCGGCTCGGCGGCGGCCAACGCCAGCGCGGCCGCCTCTTCCTCGGACGGGGCGGGGCGTGCGCTGGTGCGTTACATCCGCGACCAGGGACTGTCCTGCCTGCGCTGCCACGGCGTCGACGCGCCGCGTTTCGGTCCCCCGTTTCGCGCCATGGCGCGCGCGGCGGCCGGTCAGCCCGATCCGCAGCGCCGCCTGCGCGAGGCTATCGTCAACGGTGTCGGGCGCATGCCGCCGGGCCTGGCCGACGGCGAACAGGCCAAGCGCTTGGCCCATTACATCCTGGAACTCGCCGGTCACAGCGACGCCGCCGGCGCGCGCTGATCCCCGCCCGGTCGACGCGCCGTGTGCGGCCGCTACACCCTGGCCAGCTCCCCCCGGATGCTGGCCGAGCAGTTCGAGCTGGCGCCGTGGGCGGGCGAACTGGCGCCGCGCTACAATATCGCGCCGGGCCAGGCCGTGGCCGTGGTGCGCGTTGGCGCCGAGGGGGCCCGCGTGCTGGATTCGCTGCGCTGGGGTCTGGTCCCCGCCTGGGCGAAGGACCCGGCCATCGGCCATCGCCTGATCAATGCCCGGGTCGAGACCCTGCCCGTCAAACCCGCCTATCGCGACGCCCTGCGCCGCCGGCGCTGCCTGATAGCGGCCGATGGCTTTTACGAGTGGCAGCGCCGCGAGCGCGGCAAGCAGCCCTATTGGATCGCCCGCGCCGATCGTCGCCCGTTCGGTTTCGCCGGACTGTGGGAATCGTGGTCCGATGCGCGGGACGAGAGGCTCGAGACCTGCACCATCGTCACGACGGCGGCGAGCCCGGCGCTGCGATCGATTCATGAGCGCATGCCGCTCATCGTCGCGCCCGAACATTATGGCCGCTGGTTGGATCCCGCGCGCGCCGATGCCCGTGCGCTGTTGGCCTTGCTCGGCGCGGGCGAGTGCAGCGAACTGCGGGCGCGCGCCGTGTCGGCCGCGGTCAACAACCCCCGACGCGAGGGACCGGCGTTGATCGAACCGCAAGCGCGCACCGGTGAGCCGTCTTCGTCCGATTGAGCCGGCGAGCCGCTGGCTTGCTAATTGCATAGTCGTATCCGCCGCGCGGCGCGTGTCACATATCTCGCGATTGTCAGTGTCCTCGCAGTTGGGGTAGGCTGATTTTCGTCGATTAGCCGCGCGAGCCGCGCCCAATCCGCACCTTGTCGACCTCGTGGGTCTTCTCGGCCGCGCCGAGTCCACGGGCTTCGCCGACGGCAGGGTCCTTCGGCTCGATACGGGCGATCGACGGGAGTCGTGTCCATCGTATCCGAGGCTCGTCGCCCCGGTCCGTGGCCACCATCGAAGAGTCAAGAAGCGGTTACGGTGTCCGGTTTCATCGGCGGGGCGGGCACCACAACGAGCCGCTCGGTGAAGAGCGAATTGAGATCATGAAGTCAATCTATGTAGGGAATCTGCCGTTCAGTGCCTCAGAGGACGAGGTCCGCGAAATATTTGCCCCCTTCGGGGCCGTCCATTCCGTCAAGTTGATCTCCGATCGGGAAACGGGCCGCCCGCGCGGCTTCGGGTTCGTCGAGATGGACGAGGGCGATGCCGCCAGCGCCATCGAAGAGCTCAACGGCAAAGAAATGGGGGGACGCTCGCTGCGTATCAACGAGGCGCAGCCGCGCTCACCCCGTCCCCAGCGCGAGCGCTGGTAAGACATAAGCCTTCCGTGAGGTTCGCCGGCCCCGCCGCGCGGCGGGGCCGGCGCGGCCCCGGCATCCATCTCCCCGGGTGGATGCGCCGGGCCGTTATGTCCCCGTCAGCCGGCTCGCGTCCGCGGGCCGGCGCTACCAACTCAGTGCCCGCAGACGCGAGACTTTCTTGTATTGATGCCCCTGCATGCGCGTGAGGACGTGATCCAGGGCGCGCAGTGCCTCCAGGATATGCGGACCCTTGTTGAGCATGACGCACTCGGCGCGCACCCCCATGGCCGCATCGGTGAATTCGGGCCGCGAGCGCACGCCCTTTTTCGCGATGGATTCGAGCACTTGCGTGGCCCAAATCACCGGCACGTGTGCGGCCTCGCACAGCCATAATATCTCTTCTTGAATTTCCGCCGTGCGCACACTGCCCAACTCGACGGCCAGGTCGCCGCGCGCGATCATCACGCCCAGGCGGTGGCGTCCGATGGTGCCGAGCAGGAGTTCGGGCAGGTTGGCGACCGCCTCCCGGTTCTCGATCTTGGCGACGATGGGCAGTGCGCCGCAATTGCGCCGCTCCAACGCCGTGATCAGCGCGTCGATGTCTTCGAGCGTGCGCACGAAGGAAAAGCCGACCATGTCGGCGTTCGCGCAGATGAAATCCAGATCCTGCAGGTCCTTCTCCGTCAACGCGGGCAGGGGCAGTCGGGTGTCCGGTAAATTGATGCCTTTGTCTTGGCGTACCCGGACACCGCCCGGTGGGGCGTGGGTGACCCGCAGCAGCGCCCCGTCGGGGCCAACCGACTCGACGACGGTGCCCAGGCGGCCGTCGTCGATCCACACGCTGTGGCCAGGCTCGAGCTGTGCGACCACCGCGGGCACCGAGCAGCTGATGCGCGCCGGCGAGAGCAGCCGCCCATCGATGTCATATACGGCGGGCGCGCCAGGTTCGTCTCCCATTGTCAGCAGCAGCCGCTCGTCGCGGCACACGCGAATCTCCACGGGTTTGCCGGGAAAGGGGCAGACCGGATACTCCCCCAGAGAACAAAATTCCCCGTCCGGCTCGCGTCGTTGCCAGTCGAACACCGTGTCGGCCGCGAGGTAGGCGTTGCGTTGTGACTGCGCCAGCCATTGCCCATCGGGCAGACGCTCCAATATATCCAAGTGGCGCCGCTTGCCCCGCGTGTCTCGAAACGCGAGGCGATCGCCTGCGGCCAATTGCCGGTGCAGCGCTTCGGGCAGCCGCAGTGGTGCGTCCTTGGCCGAGCCGCCCGGGTCGTCGGCCGCCTCTTCGCTGGCCAGGACAACCTGCGCCGCACTTACCACGGCGCCATACGCATCGCGGATCAGATGCAGATGGCGCACGGCGGCCGCCCGGCGCAGCGGCCCGGTCCGAAGCTTCTGACCGGCCAAGTCCATGAGTACCTTACAGGGCTTTGCGACCTTGGCCTCGGCCCGATGCAGTCGCTCCAGCATGGCCCGCCAGATGTCGGCGTCGTCGTGGGCGCAATTGATACGCGCGCAATTCATCCCATTGCGCAACAGCGCTTCGAGCAGCGAGTCGTCCGTTGCCGCCTCGGTGGGCAGGGTAACCATGATGCGCACGTCCCGAGCCTGCGTGACGGGCCCGAACAGCTCACGCGCAGCCGCCCGCAGCCGCCGTTGGCCGTCCGTGAACTCGCCGCCCATGTGCGAATCGGCCAGCTCAGCGCCGGCGGGTCGTGCCGCGCGGGTGATGATTTCGATGACCCGATCGAGTGTCGCCAGCACGTGTGCCTCGCCCCGCCCGAGCGAGGACAATCCGGCCCGTGCCAGACGGTCTTGGACAGAGCGCAGGTCGCGCCGGCGCAGCGCAAGATAATGGGCGAGATTGGTCGCGCTGGGTGTGTAATGCCCATCGGGGTACCAGGGCTTGAACGGCCGCAGGATCTGCCTACCACTGTCGGCCACGTATTCGCGCAGCTCTCGCAACTCGGTCAGCGATTGGGCGAGCGACTCGGCAAAATGGTCGCGGGCAGCAGTGTCATTCATTCGCCTTTGAATACCGCGCCACCGTTACCGTTTCGTGACCCTTCACGGTGGTCGGCGCTGAATGATCAGTGCCGTGCGGTCATCGCTGGCCGGTGCGCCGCGGGTGAATGCCGTCAATGCCGCGCGCAGCGTATCGACCAGCTCCTGCGGCGGTTCGCCGTGGTGTTCGGCGATAAGCGACTTGACCCGCTCCAGGCCGAAGCTCTCACCCTGTCCGTTGCTGGCCTCGTAGACGCCGTCGGAGATCACCGCGACGATGTCGCCCGGCTCCAGATGCAGCGGGGGACCGAGGCGCACGTCGAGCTCGGTCAGGACGCCCAAGGGCGGGCTGTCCGCGGCGATCTCATCGAACACCGGCGCCTCGGGAGCCGAGGCGGACGCGCGGTAGTGCAGGATGGGGGCCTGCCCGGCACTGAAACCGCTCAGGGTGTGCGTGTGCGGGTCCAGCACGGCCAGCCACGCCGTGATGAAACGCCCGCCGTGCAGATCGGCGCAGAGCTGATCGTTCAAGTGGTGCACGATGTGGCGCAGGTCCTCGCCCGTGCGCACGGCCATGCGCAGCATGGCGCGCACCTGCGTGGCCGAGAGCGCGGGACCGATGCCATGGCCCGTGGCGTCGGCCAGCAGCAGTACCGCGGCCTCGGCCCGATCGGTGCACAGGCGCCGTATGCCGTCGTCGTCGCAGTAGCCGATGACGTCGAAGGTATCGCCGCCGGTCTCCTCGGCCGGTTCGCTCCAGGTGCCCAGGGCGTATCCAGTCAATTCCGGCAGTTGGGCCGGCAGGGTCCCTTGCTGGATCTCGCGCGCCAGTTGCAGGTCGCGCTCGAGCTTGAGCAGTGTCTGCAATGATTCGCGCATGCGCTCGTGTGCTTCGGCCAATTGCCGTACCTCGGTCACCGACGATTCCACGGGGCTTCCCTTGTAAAGATTGAGCCGGCTGATGCGATCGCTTTGCTGCACCAGGACCCGCAGCGGTCGGCTGTAGCGGCGCGCCAGGCCGAAGGCGCGCACTACGGCCAGCGCGATCACGACCAAGGTGATCAACACGATCCATTCGCGCACCTCGACCAGCCGGCCCAGCAGGTCAGCCTCGGGTACCAGGACCACCGACCAGACCGTGCGATTGCCGGCGAGCGCGAAGGGGCGCGCCTCGGCCCACCAGGTCTGATCGCCGCTGACAAAGCGCAGCGGTCCGGTCTCGTACAGACTGCGCTTGGCAAAGGCGCGGGTTGCATCGGCCGCCAGCGGTATGCCGAGGGCCTTGGGCCGCTTCAGCAGTGCCTTTTGCCGTTTGGCCTCGGTGTCGAAGCGTGGTGCGTTCGGCAGGCCGATCACGCGCCCGTCGTCGCTGAGGACGACGACCTGCCCGTGCGGGCTGACCCGCAGACCGGCGGTGAACCGCGAAAGGTCGCTGAGGGCGACATCGAAGCCGACCACGTATTCATGCTTGTCGTCGGCGCGGTAGGCGAGCGAGGCGCTCAACCCGGGCTGTTGGGTCGTGTAAAACGTATAGGGCCGGGTCCAGAACACCCGTGTGTCGCGCTCGCCGGGCCTTTGCGCCGGCGCGCCCTGTTCCTGCAGCCGGTGCTGGCGCACGGCGCCCTTGAACCAGGGCCGGGTCCGTGGGTCGTAATCCAGGTTCCTCCAATAGACCTTCGGCGTGGGGTCGGAGTCCGTCCACTCCAGCCAACGTGTGCGCTCGCCCCATTCATCCCGGCGCGTCTGGCGGTTGTACCAGTGGCCGTCGCGGTGTTGGAGCATGTACTCGCGGCCGCGACCGTCGGCTATTACCAGTGAGGAGACCTGCGGGTGGCGGCGCAGCAAGGGCTCGAGCAGCCGGTTGAGTCGCCGCGGGTGGTCGATGTCGAGCTGGCCGCGCCGGCCCCAGTCGCGCAGCAATTCCAGATCCGCCACCACCGGATCGAAGAACCGGCGCAGGCGGCTGTCGGTCAGATCGATCGTGCGTTCGATGATCGACTTCGAGAGGGTGCGAACGGCCCGGTTGGAGGCCAGGTAAGTGACGGCCATGATCGCGCCGCTGAGCACGACGATGACCAGCAGCAGATTGGTCAACAGGCTGCGGCGGATGGAGATCGAGCGGGCCATGGCAGTCCCGTCGGCGCGCCGGGGCAGCGGCCCGCCCTAGACCTGATCGACGTCGTCGGCGTCCACCTGGCCGCTGAGGCGCCGGCGCACGTGCGACCAGGACAGGCCGGCGGTCAGCACACCGGCGAGTATGATCTGGGTGATGTAGGCCAGCGTGCGGGCGTTGTGCGCGGCCAGCAAACCGGCGTCGACGAGGAGCCAGATGAGCGTGGCGAAGAACGCCAAGGCCAGGCTCAGCCCGATAAAGCCCAGGGACCGCAGCGAGGCGCGCACGAACACGGCCCAGCCGATGAGCAGCACGACGCCGGCGAAGGCCTTGACGGCGGTGATCTGCGGCAGCTGGCGCAGGGCCCAGTGGAAGTAGGAATAGCCTTCCGGATTGTAGCTTGCGAACACCAGCACCAGTGCGGCAAAAAAGCGCAGCCCGAAGCCTTGCCAGCCGAATCCGTTGTTTTGCATCGCCCGCACCCCGCGCCACCGTGAGCCCATGACACTAGCGCGGATCGCAAGGGCGGGCAAGCGCCGGGCTATACTGGGACCATGGACCTGTTGCTCAATAGCTTTGTCGTGTTGTTCATCGTCGTCGACCCGATAGGCGTGGCCGCGCTGTTCTCTATGCTCAGCCGCGAGGTGCCGCGGGCCGACCAGCGGCGCATGGCCGTCAAGGCGAGCGTGCTGGCGGGCGCGATCCTGGTCGTGTTCTTCCTGCTCGGCGATCGGCTCTTGCTGCGCCTGGGGATAGGCCTGCCGGCCTTTCGCATTGCCGGGGGCGTCTTGTTGTTCCTGTTGGCCATCGACATGGTATTCGCCCGCCAATCCGGTCTGCGCTCGGCCACTATGCGAGAGCAAATAGAGGCCGAGCATCGCCCGGATATTTCCGTTTTCCCCCTGGCCTTTCCCCTGATCGCGGGGCCGGGCGCGCTGACCAGCGTCTTGCTGATGGCCGCCTCCGCCCACCCGCTGGCGATCCACCTCGGCATGCTCGTCGTGCTGATGGGGGTGTCGGTCCTGACCCTGGTTTCGCTGCTGCTCGCGCCGCAGATCATGGGCTTGTTGGGCGAGACGGGCACCAATGTCATCAGTCGGCTGTTCGGCCTGGTATTGGCCGCACTGGCGGTGCAGTTCGTGATCGACGGCCTGCGTGCGGCCTGGGCGTGAGGCCCGGCGCCGGCGGCGCCCGTGCCGCGGTAGCGCGGCTCAGGCGGCGTAGCCGGGATCGCCGATGGGCCCGACCCGCCCGTCGTCCAGCGTGCCGTGCGGC
>Ga0102944_1001150_pt1 | contig 18254 bp, 19 predicted proteins | sample SalPonD_shore_MG_FD_78172 | JGI IMG/M metagenome (GOLD analysis project Ga0102944, IMG submission 78172) | Salt pond soil microbial communities from South San Francisco under conditions of wetland restoration - Salt Pond MetaG... | ecosystem: Environmental > Aquatic > Marine > Intertidal zone >...
ATTCTCGCCACCGCGCAGGCCGCCACCCTGCCCCTGGTGATTGCGTTCGGGTGCGGAAGCGTCTTCGGGCTGCGCCTCCTAAGGGTGCGGGTCAGACAAACCCTCGGGCTGCTGCGGTATTTTCTCTGGATGCTGCCGGTCACCTTTGTCATGCATCTCCTGTTCTCGCACCCGGGATGGGCGTTCCTGCAATCCCTGGGGCACGGCACGATTCAATGGCACCTTCTGGCGGCGCCCGCCGTGTTCACCCTCCGGATTTTCGGATTCCTCTATATCATGGGCGGGCTGTTCCAGCTGATCCGGGCGGACCGGCTGCTGGAGAGCCTGTTCCGCGTCCTCCAGCCGCTGCAAAAATGGCATATTCCGGTGAACGGCGTCCTGCAGATCCTGAACGTCGGGATCCGGTTTTTCCCGCTCCTGCGGGAGGAAATGCAGCAGATGCAGGAGGTCGCCAGGGGACTGGGCGTGGGAGAATCCCGGGGCCTGCGGGGCCGGATCCGGGCCCAGCTGCGGACGGTGACGCCGCTGTTCGTGGGCACCCTGCACCGGGGGGAGGTGCTGGCGCAGATGATGGTCCTCCGGGGCTACCGGCCGGACCGGATGCGCACCACCTATTCGGACGTGGCCTGGCACCCGCGGGACAGCCTGCTCATCGGGGCGGCCCTGGCCGCCGGGATCCTCGTGCTGCTATGACCCGGTATGCGATCCTGGTGGAATTCGACGGTGCGGCCTACAGCGGCTGGCAGGTCCAGCGGGACGTCCCGACCATCCAGGGACGGCTGGAGTCGGCTTTGCAGCAATTAACACAGGAGGCGGTCCGGGTGGTCGGGGCCGGCCGGACCGACGCCGGGGTGCACGCCCGGGGCCAGGTGGCCCATTTCGACGTCACCCGGGTCCGGCATCCCAGCGATGTCTACATCCGGGGCCTCAACAGCTACCTGCCGGCGGATATCCTGGTGAAGGATTGCTCGGAGGTGGCGGAAGCGTTCCACGCCCGGTACGATGCGGTGCGGCGGACCTACCGGTACGAGATCACCCGGGTGCCGGCGGCCATCGGCCGGGAATATCACTGGTATGTTTCGAGGGATCTGGAGACGGGTTCACTGCAGGAGATGGCGGACCTGATTGCGGGAGAGCATGATTTCACCTCCTTCATGCATGCCCAGTCGTCAACGGAGAACACGGTCTGCGATATTTTTACGTCCGGGTGGACCACGGAGGAACAGACGTTGCGCTACGAGATCACCGGCAACCGGTTTTTGCACAACATGGTACGGTGCCTGGTGGGTACCATGATTGAAGTGGCCCGGGGGCGGTATACGGTCGGCGAATTCCGGACCTTTCTGGACGATCCGGATCAGGAGGCCCCCGTGTACCGGGCGCCGGCGCACGGGCTGTTCCTGGAAGAGGTCGCCTACCGGCAGCCGCTGTTTCAGGAAACACACGATACCAAACGGGAGAGCCCATCATGCGTCGATTCCTAATACTGCTGTTACTCTTCTTTACCACGGGTTCGGGCTGTGCAAAAACGCCCCGGACCCAGGCCCAGCCCTCGCCGACCGAAAGCCGGCAGACCGCCATTACCCGGGCCATCGATCAGGTCAGCCCGGCGGTGGTGGGGGTGAACGTTACCCAGATTAAAAGCTATACCACCAGCCCCTTCCGGGACCCGCTGTTCAACATGTTCTTCGGCGACACTTACCGGCAGAAAGTGGAGAACCTGGGGTCGGGCTTCCTGGTGAGTCCGGACGGCTACATCCTGACCAATGCCCACGTGGTGGAGAATGCCACCGAAATCGTCATCACCATGCCCGGCGGGAAAAAGCAAGCCGGCACGGTGGTGGGCATTGATAACGTAACGGACCTGGCCCTGATTAAGATCGACGTGCGGAACGCCCGGTATGCGACGCTGGGGGATTCGGATGACATCATCCGGGGGGAATGGGTGGTGGCGCTGGGCAATCCGTTCGGATTGTTCGACGTGGCGTACCAGCCCACCGCCACCGCCGGGATCGTCAGCGGACTGCACCTGGATTTCGGCGAGCAGCGCAACCAGCGCCGGTACGAGGACATGATCCAGACCGACGCCTCCATCAACGGGGGGAACAGCGGCGGCCCGCTGGTGAATGCCTCGGGCGAAGTGATCGGGATTAACACCTTCATTTTTACCGGCGGCGGGTACAGTGAAGGGTCCATCGGGATCGGGTTTGCGATCCCCGTCAACCGGGCCAAGCGGATCATGGAGGATCTGAAGAAGCACGGGAGCATCGACTGGAGTTTTTACACCGGTTTGAAAATCCAGGAAATCGACGATGACATCGCTAAGGCCTTTGATTTACCCGTGAGTTATGGTATACTTGTCACCGGCGTGGACCAGGGGAGTCCGGGCGCGAAAGCGGATATCCGGGTCAGTGACATTATCACCAAAGCCCAGGGAGACCCGGTGCAGAACGGGCAGGATATCCGGAGCGCGATCCAGAATAATTACCTGCACGCCGGCGACGTGCTCAACCTGGAGATCTGGCGCAAAGGCCGGCAGATGACTGTGAAACTCAAACTGGAATCCTACAGATAAACGTATGATCGAACGATACAGTACCCCGGAAATGAGTCGCATCTGGTCCGACCAGCACCGGTACGAGACCTGGCTGCAGGTGGAAACGGCGGTGTGCGAGGTCCAGACGGAACGGGGCGTGATCCCCGGCGAAGCCATGCAGGTGATCCGGGACAAGGCGGATTTTAACATCGAACGTATCCAGGAGATCGAAGCAGAGGTCAAGCATGACGTCATCGCCTTTCTGACGTCGGTGGCCGAGTTTGTGGGGCCGGAGAGCCGGTTTATTCACATGGGGATGACCTCTTCGGATCTGCTGGACACCTCGTTTGCCCTGCAGATCATGGAGAGCGGGGAGATTCTCCGGGACAAGCTGGCGGAATTCCACGAGATCCTGGGCCGGAAGGCCCGGGAGCACGTGGAGACGGTCATGGTGGGCCGGACGCACGGCATCCACGCAGAACCCATCACCCTGGGGTTAAAATTCGCCATCTGGACCGAGGAGATCGGACGCCACCGAACCCGGCTGGACCGGGCGCTGGACAACCTGCGGTTCGGGAAGATTTCGGGCGCGGTGGGCACGTACCAGCACCTGGACATGGAAGTGGAGACGGCGACTTGCGCGCGGCTGGGGCTGCAGCCCGCACCGATTTCGAACCAGATCATCCAGCGGGATCGCCACGCCGAATTTCTGGCGGTGCTGGGCCTGCTGGGGTCGACCATCGATAAAATCGCCACCGAGATCCGGCATCTGCAGAAGACCGAGACCCTGGAACTCTCCGAGCCGTTCACCAAGGGGCAGAAGGGGTCGTCGGCCATGCCCCACAAGAAGAACCCCATTACCTGCGAGCGGATGTCCGGCATGGCCCGGTTGCTGCGGAGCTACAGCCACACCGCCATGGAGAATATCCCGTTGTGGCACGAGCGGGACATTTCGCATTCCTCGGTGGAGCGGGTCATCTTTCCGGATGCCACCACCCTGGCCCATTACATGCTGCTGAAGATGATCCCGTTGATCCGCAACATCGTGGTCTACCCGGAGCACATGCTGCGCAACCTCAATGCCACCCGGGGGTTAGTCTATTCCCAGGAGGTGCTGCTCAAACTGGTGAACAGCGGCCTGACCCGGGAAGAGGCCTACGCCCTGGTCCAGCAGGCGGCCATGCAGGTGTGGGATTCCGACCGGCAATTCCTGGAGGTCTTGCAAGAGGAACCGGCCATCCGGGAACATCTGTCGGAGGCAGACCTGGAGAGTTGTTTTCAGACGGAAAAGATCGTCAATAATGCCCATAAGATTTTGCAGCGGCTGGGGTTGGAGGACAGGTAAGCGCAACTAACCGATGGCACGTGAAGGATTGGCCATAACGCTTTCGTTTTTGGTACCGGCTCTGGCGTGTGCCGTGCTGACCTACCTGTATGGAACCGACCTCTGGAAAATCTTGCTGGTGGTTACGGCCGGATTGTCGTTGTTCAGCGCGTATTTCTACCGGGACCCGGACCGGGAAGTCCCCCTGGATCCCGCGAAAATCGTGAGCCCTGCCGACGGCAGAATAGTTGCAATTCAACCGATGAGTGATTATTATGTCGGGAATAATGCCATACGGATATCGATCTTTTTGAATATATTTAACGTGCATATCAATCGGGTTCCCTGTTCCGGCAGCGTGGTCAACTCGCAATACCGGCCCGGGAAATTCCTGCCCGCCTTTGATCCCCGTACTTCGGAAGAAAATGAACAAACCATTATCGATATTCAGAACATGCGGTTTAAACTGCGGGTGAAGCAGATTTCGGGGATGCTGGCCCGCCGGATCGTGAATAACCTGCGGCCCGGGGATTCCGTGGTGATCGGGCGGCGGTTCGGGCTCATTAAATTCGGCTCCCGGGTGGATGTGATTGTCCCGACGGAGATGGCGCTGAACGTGCAATTGAAACAGAAAGTGGTTGGCGGAAAAACGATTCTGGGAGAATGGCGTGAAGCTTAGAAACTCTCTTATTCCAAATGGATTCACTCTGTTGAACATGGCGGCGGGATTCACTGCACTGATCTTAATTTCTCATGCGCACTATATCTCGGCGATGTGGCTGATCGTCCTGGCCGCCCTGTTTGACTGGGTGGATGGGGCGCTGGCCCGGGCCCTGCACTTCACCTCGGATTTCGGCGCCCAGCTGGATTCGCTGGCGGACCTGATTTCCTTCGGGGCGGCGCCGGCTTTCCTGGCCAATGCCCTGTATTTTCAAACCCATGATATCATGGGGATTGCCCTGTCGCTCTGCCCGTTGCTGTTCGGGGCGTTGCGGCTGGCCCGGTACAACGTACTCAACGCCCGCGAACACCGACCGTATTTCACCGGGCTGCCCATCCCCATGGGCGCGCTGGCGCTGGCCGCCTTTCCGCTGTTTTTGCTTGCTGTCAGCGGCGATCCGGGCCACGGGAAGTACTTCTTTCCCTACATGCTCATCGTGTCCCTGCTGATGGTCAGCCACGTGCCGTATCAACGCATCCCCCGGATCCGGTCCCGGGATCTCCGCCGGCACCCGGTACGGACCGTGCTCGCCGCCGCCGGGGCACTACTGCTGGTGGCCTTTCCCGCCCGCAGTCTGTTTTTTCTCTCGACTTTTTATATTTTATCGGGCATTATCCGGTGGATGACCGGAATCGAACGAGAACGAATCGTCAAACCGTTAACGCATTAAAGGGGCGATATGATCAAAGCACTCATTACGGTTCATTACAAGCAAGGGATTTTGGATCCCCAGGGAAAAGCCGTGCAGCATGCGCTGAAGAGCCTGTCCGTCGACGGGGTCTCCGAAGCCCGGGTGGGAAAGCATATCGTGTTGACTTTCCCGGATCTCCCCCGGAAGGAAGCCGACGCCCAAACCCGGAAGGCCTGTGAGAAAATTTTGTCTAACCCGGTGATCGAAGATTTTGAATACGAACTGGTGGAGGCCGAATCGTGAAATTCGGAATTGTTGTCTTTCCCGGATCGAATTGTGACCACGACGTCTACCACGCCGTCAGTCACGTGTCAGGCGAAACCGCCGTCTTCCTGTGGCACAAAGATCATGATCTGGAGGGCGTGGATGCCGTGATTCTTCCCGGCGGGTTTTCGTACGGGGATTATTTGCGCGCCGGCGCCATCGCCCGGTTTTCCCCCCTCATGAACGAGGTGGTGGACTTTGCCGGCCAGGGGGGCCTGGTCCTGGGGATTTGCAACGGGTTCCAGGTGCTGACGGAAGTTGGCCTGCTCCCGGGGGCCCTGATCCCGAACACGACCATGAAATTCGAGTGTAAAACGGTCACCCTGCGGGTGGAGAGCACCGAAACGCCCTACACTGCCGCCTACACCGGCGGCCAGGTGATCCGGATGCCCATCGCCCATGGCGAAGGACGGTATTATGCGGAGGAGAAGACGTTGGACTTGTTAGAGGAGGAGAACCGGGTTATCTTCCGGTACGTGAACGCAGCAGGCAAACCGACGGCGGCGGCGAATCCCAACGGATCGCTGCGGAATATTGCCGGGATTTGTAACGCTGAACGGAACGTGCTGGGCCTGATGCCCCATCCGGAACGGGCGGTGGAGACGATTCTGGGCCTTACGGACGGCCTGGGGGTTTTTCAATCGATGATACAGGAGCGAATGACAGTATGACCACAAAGCGACGGTCGGTCGGAATCTTGATTCTTGCGTTTATTCTGGGGGCATTGCTGGGCACGCTGCTGGGCGAGTTGCTGGGGATGGTCCTGCCACCCGGAGTCGTCCGGGAACTCTTTTTACGGTCGGTGAGCCTGTCGTTCGGACCCACCACTCTCAACCTGCTGATTTTGAACCTGACCCTGGGATTCGCGTTCAGATTGAATTTTAGCGGAGTGATCGGGTTGGGTGTGGCGTATTACCTGTTACGGTATTTCCGGTAACGCCCCGGTTGTCGCGGGCAGATGGTCACGGGGTGTCAGGTGAATTTGGTCGGGAACTGTCCGGCGTCTGTTCGGTTGGAAAGATCAACCGGACGGGACGGAGTGCCCGGGAGTCGAAACACAGAAGCGTGGCGGCATAACCACTCTCTGGGAGCAGACAGACGGATATCAACGTGGAGCCTGAGCAGCGGACGCATCGGGCGCACCTATCGAAGGAGGAAACATGGGATCATTAGGACCCAGTGAATTGATCATCATTTTAGGGATCGTTTTATTACTGTTCGGGGCGAAGAAGCTGCCGGAGCTGGCCCGGGGTTTGGGTCGGGGAGTCCGGGAATTTCAGAAAGCCAAGAACGAGATCGAGGACGAGATCACGAAAATAGACGTGAACTAATTTCTTCACGTGTACGTTAGTGAAATGGTTTGGAAACGACACAAGCGGACCCGGCCGGCCAGGGAAGTCTGGTGTGGCGGGAGGCCGATAACCAGGCGGCATCCCTTGTATCCCGAATCCGGGCCGATAGAATTCGGCTGACCGAATACCAGCCGAATGTTCAACAATAGGAGGCAATAATGGGTTCACTAGGACCAACTGAATTAATCATCATCTTCGGTATTATTCTGTTGCTGTTTGGCGCCAAGAAGCTGCCGGAGCTGGCCCGGGGATTAGGCCGGGGCATCCGGGAGTTCAAGGACGCCACCAACGAAATCTCCGATGAGATCCAGAATGCGGATTATGAGCCGAAGCAGAAACAGAAGATCTCCCAGGAACAACAACAGGCTGCAGAGCCGGAATCCCAGCAGTCGAAGAATCCGGAGGAAGCCGGCGAAAAGGCCTGACCGGCATTGACATGCGTGCTCCCGGACCCGGGAGCACGGTGGTGACTGGCCGTCGTCCGGCCGGACCGGCCAGTCGTTTCATTCTGACAAGGAGGACGGATCGCAGGCATGGAGACATTGTCGCAATCGGAATTTCTCTCCCGGGTTGACGCGGCGCTTTCGCGTCTCAACGCCCATCGGGACCTGAATATCTTTATCCATGCCGACCCCGGTGAAATCCGGGCGGCTGCCGAGGCGTATCCCGCGGACGGGGCGAGTGCTCCGGCTCCGCTGGCCCACCACATTATCGGCGTCAAAGACAACATTAACGTCAAGGGCATGCCGAACACCTGCGGGTCACACGTCCTGAAGGGATTCCAGGCGCCTTACGACGCCACGGTGATCCGGCGCATCCGGGAGGCCGGCGGCTTTATCTTCGGGAAGACCAACCTGGACGAGTTTGCCATGGGGTCTTCCAACGAACATTCCTATTTCGGCAGTACCCGGAACCCCGTCGATCCCAGCCGGGTTCCCGGCGGATCCAGCGGGGGATCGGCGGCCGCGGTGCGTGCCGGGATCGTGGATCTGGCTCTGGGCTCCGAAACCGGCGGTTCCGTCCGGCAGCCCGCCGCCTTCTGCGGCGTGGTGGGGCTCAAACCCACCTACGGCCGGGTGTCCCGGTACGGATTGGTGGCGTTCGCTTCCTCGTTTGATCAGATTGCACCCTTCGGACGTACCGTTTCGGAGGTGGCCGGTCTGCTGCAGGTGATCGCCGGGTACGATCCCAGGGATTCCACCTCGCTGGAAGTGGACGTACCGCACTATCTGGAAGAACCGATTCGGGAGGTAAAAGGCTGGACCATCGGGCTGCCCCGGCAATATTTTGCCGAGGGCGTTGATCCCGACATCGCAGACCGGGTGAAAGAAGTGGCCGGCCGCCTGGAAGCGGAGGGGGCGACTATCGTGGATGTGGAGTTACCCCACGCCGAGTATTCCATCGCCACCTATTACATTCTGACCACGGCGGAAGCCTCGTCGAACCTGGCCCGGTATGACGGCATGCGCTACGGACTGCGGATCGCCGATGACGACCTGGAAGAGACGTACCGGGAAACCCGGAGCGCCGGATTCGGCGCGGAGGTGAAGCGCCGGATCATGCTGGGCACCTATGTGCTCTCCGCCGGCTATTACGATGCCTATTATTCCAAAGCCCAGCGGGTCCGCCGGCTCATCAAGTCGGACTTCGACGCCGCCTTCCGACAGGTGGACGCGCTCATCATGCCCACTACGCCGACCACGGCCTTCGAAATCGGGGCCAAACTGGACGATCCGCTCCAGATGTACCTGTCGGATATCTTCACGGTGTCGGCCAATCTCACCGGGCTCCCGGCCATGAGTGTGCCGGTGGGCACGGACCGCCAGGGGTTGCCCATCGGAATGCAAATCATGGCCGAACCGTTTGCCGAGGAAACAATATTTCAACTGGGGCATTATATTGAGCGATTGTGGTCTCCGGAAAATAGCTGAGTGTATTAGGGCGTATGTTTCGATTCGAAGATCCATGGTGGCTGATTCTCCTGGCCGGTATTCCGTTTCTCGTCTGGTGGTATGCTAGAAAAGGACGCCGGCGCCAGGCTTCGTTGCGTTTCTCCACCCTGAAGGTCCTCTCGACTCTCACCGGGGCCAAATCATCCTGGAACCAATATCTGACTTTCACCGTGCGCGTGGGGGCCGTGTTGCTGCTCACCCTGGCCCTGGCCCGGCCGCAGATGGGCAATGCCGAACGGGAGATCTCCGCAGAAGGCATCGACATCATGCTGGTGCTGGATATTTCCAGCAGTATGCGGGCCGTGGATTTTAAGCCCAACCGCCTGGAGGCCGCCAAGCGGGTGGCGGGAGATTTTGTGAAGGACCGGATCAGCGACCGGATCGGCCTGGTGGTCTTCGCCGGCGAGAGCTTTCTGCAGTGTCCCCTGACTATCGATTACGATGTCCTCACCAACTTTATTAAACAAGTGGAAATTATTGACGAACGATACGACGGTACGGCCATCGGTATGGCGCTGGCCAATGCCATTAACCGGCTGCGGGATACTCCGGGCAAGGAGTCGGTGATTATCCTGCTGTCGGACGGCCGCAACAACGCCGGCGAACTGGATCCTCTGACCGCCGCCAATCTGGCCAAAACCTACGGGATCAAAGTGTACACCATCGGGGCGGGCAAGGAAGGGGAAGCGCTCTACCCGTTCGACACCCAATTCGGGCAGCGGTTGATGCCGGTGCGGGTGGATATCGACGAAAAGAGTCTCCGGGAAATCGCCGAAATGACCGGTGGTAAGTACTTTCGGGCCGAGGATGAACAGAGCCTGGCGACCATCTACCAGGAGATCAGCCAGATGGAAAAAACCCAGTACCAGGTCAAGGAATACACAAACTGGCGGGAGTTATTCCCGTGGTTTCTGCTCCCGGCATTCGGCCTGTTATTGGGGGAACGGATTCTGGAGGCCACCGTCCTGAGGAGGGTGCCCTGATGCTGCGCTTCGGACATCCGGCGTTGTGGCTTTCTTTTCTGGCGATTCCGGTGCTGCTGGTACTGGGATGGCTGGTCCGGCGGGCCCGGGAACGCTCCCTGCGGGCCTTCGGCGATCCCGCCCTGGTGGAGCGGCTAACTGCGTCGGTGGATCACCGGTCCCGGAAACTGAAGCGTGTCTTCGTGGTTGCCGGGTTCTTTTTTCTCTCCATCGGATTGGTGGCGCCCAAGATCGGAACCAGTCTGACCGAGGTGAAGCGGCAGGGCATTAATCTGATTCTGATGCTGGATACTTCCCTTAGTATGAAGGCCGAGGACGTCAAGCCCAGCCGGCTCCAGCGGGCCAAATACGAATGCTCCCAGCTGATAAACCGGCTCCGGGGCGACCGGGTGGGGCTGGTGGCGTTCGCCGGGGTCTCCTACCTGCAATCGCCCCTCACCCTGGATTACAGTGCGGCGAAAATGTTTCTGGATGTCATCGATACGGACCTGATCCCCTCCCAGGGCACCGCCATCGGAGATGCCATCGAGACCGGCCTCAAGGCCTTCGAATCCGATGAGAAAAAGCATAAGGCCATGGTGATCTTCTCCGACGGGGAAGATCATCTGGGCAAAGCCACCCAGGCCGCCCGGGAGGCGGCAGACGAGGGGGTGGTGATCTACACAGTGGGAGTGGGCACCGTCGCCGGGGTACCGATCCCCCTGACCGAAAACGGCAGCCAGAGTTTCAAGCGCGACCGGCAGGGCCGGGTAGTGACCACCAAGCTGGATGCCGGGATCCTCCAGGAAATCGCCGTCATGACCGGCGGCAAATATTATCAACTGGGCGCAGGGGACTACTCGCCGGAGAAACTCTATGCCGACATCTTTCAGCTGGACCGGACCGAACTCAGCAGTCACCAGTATTCCCGGTACGAGGAACGCTATCAATATTTTATTGCGCTGGCGCTGCTGTTTTTCGTGGTGGACATTTTTATCACCGATAAGCGAAAATCTGCTAACTGATGAGCTTGCTAAAGAATATGAGACCTCGAACAACGAGCATGAGATCAATCGGTGCACTTCTCGGCCGGCTGGCCAGCCGGATCCTGGCGGGGAGTCTGCTCCTCGGTTGTATCCTCACCCCGTGGCAGTGGGCGGCGGGTGCTGATCAGGGGGAACAGGCGTACGATCAGGGAAAATATCAACAGGCGATCCAGTATTATCAGCAGCTGCTGAAAAAGCGGGACATGCCGGAAGCCTCTTACAATCTGGGCAGCGCCCTGCACAAAGCCGGCGACTACGATCAATCGGTCCGGATGTTCGAACAGTCGTTATCGGTGAAAAATCCGGAGAAAAAATTCCAGGTGATGTACAATCTGGGCAATTCGCTGGCCAAGGCGGGGAAGCTGAAAGAGAGCGCTGCCTTTTATCGTCGTGCGCTGGAATTGAACCCGGGGGACATGGACACCAAGTACAACCTGGAGCTGGTCCAGCGGCAGATGAAGCAGCAGCAGAAACAATCGCCTCAGTCCTCACAGGATAACAAACAACAGCAGGACCAGCAGCAACAGCAGCAGAACCAACAGCAACAGGATCAGAAGAATCAGGAACAACAAAACCAGCAGCAACAGCAGCAGGATCAAAGCGGGGAGAACCGGGAGCAGCAGCCGCAGGATCAGCAACAGGGACAGAACCAGCCTCAACAGGGCTCCCGGGATCAGCAGGAACAGCAGCAAAAGCAGGGAACGCAGCCGCAGCCGAAATCACTGGACGAGCAGGAAGCCGACCAGATCCTGAACGCCCTCCGAACCAACCAGGATAAAGTGATGAAAGCGCAGATCCAGAAACGGCTGAAAAAGGTCCAGACGGAGAAAGATTGGTAATGTTCGGCCTGCGGAAATTCGTCGCTGCGGGATTCGGGCTCCTGCTTATACTGGGCTTTCTTCCCGGGATCTCGGTGGGGCAGACCACCAGCCTCTCCATCAGCGTCGACAAGACTTCCCTGCGGGCGGATCAAACCCTCCAGCTGGAACTCGAGGTCCGGAACTCCGATAAATTTCCGGACGTGGATTTATCGCTGGACGCATTCTCCATTGTGGGCGGGCCGGCGCAGAGCACTAGTTATCAATGGATTAACGGGAAGGCCTCGTCGTCCAAGACCCTGACGTACGCCCTCCAGCCGAACAAAACCGGCCGGTTCACCATCGGGCCGCTGGTGATGCAATACCGGGGGAAAAAGTATACGTCCAACCGGGTGACGGTAACCGTCACCCCGGCGGCCTCCGGGCAGCCGAATCCCTCGCAACCGACCCCCTCCGGGCCGCAAGCGAATGCGCAACAGCCTTCGAACGCCTCGGATGTAATTTACGTCCGCGCCATTCCGGAAAAGACCGAGGCGTATCCCGGCGAGCAGATTAACGTGACCTATAAGCTGTACGCCCGGGTCTCGGTGCGGAATTACAGCATCGAAAAACAGGCGGACGCCGTGGGTTTCTGGAAGGAGGAGATCGAGACCCCGCAGAATCCCCGGTTGTCCCAGGAAGTCATTCACGGGATCCGGTATAATACCGCAGTGATCAGGCGCATGGCTTATTTTCCCACCAAGTCGGGCGACCTTACCATCGCGGCTCTGCCGGTGACGGTGGAGGTGCAGGCCAGCCGGCAGCGGAGTATGTTCGACGATTTCTTTTCGGACCCGTTCGGGCGGGTGGTGACCAGACAGCTGGCGGGCAATCCCATCCATATTTCGGTCAAGCCCCTGCCCACAGAAGGCCAGCCGGAGTCGTTCGCCGGAGCGGTCGGGCAGTTTTCCCTGTCCGCCAAGGTGGACACCACCGAAACCCGGATCGATGAAGCCGTGGGGTTGTCGGTGGTGATCCAGGGCACCGGGAACGTGCCCATGGTCACCCTGCCCGAGGTCACGCCGCCGGACGGGCTGGACATGTTCGACCCCGAGATCGAGAAGCATACGGGTTTTCAGGGAAACCGGTTGACGGGATCGGTGCAATATCAGTACGTGTTTATCCCCCGGAAAGCCGGGGATCTCCGGCTGCCCGACATTCAATTCAGTTATTTCGATCCCGGGACGGAACAGTATCATACGCTGGAGGGTTCGGCGCAGGTGATCCGGGTCCATCCGGCGGCCCGGCAGAACCGGGTGGCGGGGACCGGCTTTTCCCGGGAAGAGGTGAAGCTCATCAACCAGGATATCCGCTATCTGAAACCGGCACTCGGGACGCTGCACGAGGCCGGCGACCGGTATTACGCCGGGTGGCCGTTTTATCTGACGCTGCTCATATCTCTGGCCATTTTCGGGGGAAGCCTGGGCTACCGATACTGGTACGAGCGGTGGGGCAAGGATACCACCTACATGCGCCGGCGGCACGCGATGAAGCGGGCGAATGAACATCTGGGCCAGGCCAGCCGTTCCCGGGAGACGGCGGCTCAATACAGTTTACTCTCCCGGGCCCTGCTGGGCTTCATCGGGGACAAGTGTAACCTGGCGGAGAATGCGCTGAATACGGATCAAATCGTGGCGTATCTCCGGCAGCAATCCATCCCGGAGGAGACGGTGCGGGAGATCGAGGACTTTCTGGCCACCTGCCACGCCGGCCAGTTTGCCCCCACCGGCGGAAACGGACAAACCGACCGGCTGGAAACGCGGGCGAAATCCCTGGTCCGGGAACTGAATAAATACCTGTGAAACCGCAGTGAAAAGTGAGAAGTAAAAGTCAAAAGAAAACGCCAAACGGGTATAAAATGTATTGAGATTCAAATGGAATTGTTCTTCTGATGGATAGGAAGTTTACATATATAATTCTGCCACTCTTCTCGCTGATCTGTCTGCAGGGGATACTCTGGGGACAGGAGCCGGGACAGCTGTTCGGGCAGGCCCGGCAGTTTTATGACAACGGGGACTACCAGAAGGCTATCGGGAGCTATCGGCAGATATTGCAGCAGGGACAGGAAAGCGCTGCTCTCCATTATAATCTGGGCAATGCCTATTTTAAGGCCGGCGCCCTCGGCGAGGCGATCCTGCATTACGAAAAAGCCAGGCGGCTGGCGCCGCGGGACCGGGACATTCAGTATAATCTGCAGGTGGCCCGGGTGCGGGTCCAGGACCGCATTACCGCCCCGGAGCCGTCGGTGGTGATGCGGATTTTCAACGGACTGAAATATTTTCTCACACTGAACGAACTGGCCTGGACAACGGCGGGATTGATCCTGCTGGGGAGTGTCCTTTTCGCGTTCTGGCGCACAGGACCCGACTCCCGGATCCGGCAGATCACCTCCCGGGTACTCATCGTCTGGCTGGTGCTGTTCCTGTTGGTGTCTCCGTTGCTCCTCTCCCGGACGCTTGAGGCACAGCAACACGCAGAAGGCATTGTGCTGGTGCCGGAAGTGAAGGCGCGTTCCGCGCCCCAGGAGATGAGTACGGAAGTCTTTCTTCTTCATGAAGGGACCAAACTGGAGGTGGAGGATACCCAGTACGAGTGGTATAAGATTAAACTTCCCGATACCAAAGAAGGATGGGTCCACTCCGATACCATCGGCATTATCTGACGGGAAGACCGCAAACAGAAAGGACGTCGTTTAATCACATGAAACAGATCGCAATTATCTGCCTGGCCGGATTGCTGGCCCTGGGGATCGCGTACGAAAACGGGCTGGCCCAGGATACCAAAAAATACGATGAGAGTTTCGACCCGCTGAAACTGAAAGAACCCAAGTCGATCCTGTTTCAGGAGCAGTCCCAGAACGAAGTGGCCCGGCAATTGTCTGCGGACACGACCCGGAACCGGCTGCAGGAGCAGGACACGCAGTCACAACAGACCGGCTACCGGGTCCAGCTGATGCTCACCCCCAATTACCAGGAAGCGGACAGCGTCTTCATGCAGGTCAGGGAAATCTTCCAGGATGAAGCCAAACCGCACCTGATTTACGATTCTCCGAACTATAAAATTCAGCTCGGGGATTATCGCACCCGGGACCAAGCGGAGCAGTACCGGGACGTGGCCCAGAAGCGGGGCTTCCGGTTCTCGTGGGTGGTGCCCAGCGTGATCGAATCCACCGAAGAGGAATAATCGCCGGCTGGGATGACGCCCGTTGATCACGCTTCCGTCTGTGTGATGCGGTGGCGCCTGATGCGTTGATCCTCACCCCGGTTCCGGGAGAATCGGCCGGTGATCCCGGACAGGCTGCCAGGCGAGAGCGGCTGCCATCACTACCCGTGGACACCGTCCCGTGCGAGCCATCTCCCGCCCCTCTGTTTTCCGGGGGGGCAGAGCACCGGCCGTCCGTTGGTTTTCTCTCCGGCAGCTCCACACAGGACTTGATTGGACCCGGAACTCTTCATACCTTCCTTGATTTATGGAAAACAACACAAATACCACACACAAAGGAGCGACGGTGGAAACGATTACACCCCACGGAGGAAAACTGGTTAACAGGATATTGCCATCCGACCGGGCGGCCAAGGAGCGGCAGGCAAGCGATTCGCTGCCGCAGATTGCTCTGGATGCCAGGGAAATGGCGGATCTGGAAATGATCGGCGTGGGAGCCATGAGCCCCCTCACCGGCTTCATGAATCAGGCGGATTACACCAAATGTGTGCATGAGATGCGGCTGGCCTCCGGGCTGGTCTGGTCTCTCCCCATCACTCTGTCCTTCGATGCGGACAAGAAGGACGAATTATCCGGCGCCTCCAGGGCCGTGCTGGTGGAAGAGGCCACCGGAAACAAACTCGGCATTATTGAAATCGAAGATATGTACGAGTACGATAGAGACACCGAAGCCGCCGAAGTGTTCGGCACCACCGACACGGAGCATCCGGGCGTGGCGGCACTGCACCGGCAGGGCGATTACCTGGTGGGCGGCGATATCTGGCTGTTCGAGGAAATTCAGCACGAAACGTTCGGGAACTATCGGGCGACGCCGGCCAGGCTCCGCCAGATCTTTGCCGACAAGGGATGGAACCAGGTGGTGGCCTTCCAGACCCGGAACCCGATTCACCGGGCTCATGAATATCTCCAGAAGTGTGCGCTGGAACTGGTGGACGGCCTGCTGATTCACCCGCTGGTGGGCGAAACCAAGAGTGACGACGTACCGGCGGATGTCCGGATGACCTGTTACGAAGTGATTACCGATAAATATTATCCCGCCGATCGGACGCAGATCAGCGTGTTTCCGGCCGCTATGCGGTACGCCGGTCCCCGGGAGGCGATTTTCCACGCCCTGGTGCGCAAGAACTACGGTTGCACGCATTTCATCGTGGGCCGGGATCACGCCGGAGTCGGCGACTACTACGGCACCTATGACGCCCAGCGGATCTTCTCCAACTTCGAACCGGAGGAAATCGGGATTCAACCCATGTTCTTCGAGCATGCCTTCTATTGCACCAAATGCCAGGGCATGGCCTCCAATAAAACCTGCCCTCACGGCGGCGAGGACCGGGTGTTTCTGAGCGGGACCAAGGTGCGGGAGAAACTCAGTAACGGAGAGGACCTGCCGGTGGAATTCACCCGGCCCGAGGTCGCGGAAATCCTTCGGGAGGCATACACCGGCCTGACCGTAGAGAACTGATCGGCATGGCAATCCCGGGGAAAAAAGTTGCCGTCCTGGGATTGGATTGTGCCGCCCCCCGGCTGCTGTTCGAGGACTTCCGGGAGGACCTGCCCACCTTCCGTCAATTGATGGCGTCAGGAAGCCGGGGGGAGCTGGAAAGTGTGCTGCCTCCTATCACGGCTCCGGCCTGGAACTGCCTCTTTTCCGGGCGGGATCCGGGCCAGTTGGGCTGTTACGGCTTTCGGAACCGGACGGATTACTCCTACCGGCCCCTGAGCATCGCCACCAGCAGCGCCATCCGGGCGCCCATGATCTGGGATATCCTGGGAGAACACGGCCTGGAGTCCATCGTGGTGGGGGTGCCGCAAACCTACCCGCCCAAACCGCTCCGGGGCCATCTGATTGCCGGGTTGCTCACCCCCGAGGGCAGTCCGCGGGCCACCTCTCCCGCTTCACTGTGGCAGGAGATCCGGCAAGTGGCGCCGGACTACCGGTTCGACGTCTCTGATTTTCGTCACCGGGCGCCGGATGCACTGATCCGGGAAGTCTACGCCATGACGGAGGCGCGCTTCAAAGCCGCCCGGTACTTGGTGTCGCAGAAGCCCTGGAATCTGTTCGCCATGGTGGAAATCGGGCTGGATCGCATGCAGCATGTGTTCTGGAAATACATGGATCCGGATCATCCCTTCCATATTCCGGATTCTCCGTACCGGAATACCATCCGGGATTATTACCGCTACCTGGACAGGCAAACCGGGGAGTTGCTGGAGCACTTTCCCGAAGAGACGGACATTATGGTGGTCTCGGATCACGGGGCCCAGGCCATGCAGGGCGGTTTCTGCCTGAACCAATGGTTACTGCGGGAAGGGTACCTGGTATTGCATTCCGCACCGCCGGAAGTCACAACCCTCACTCCGGAGATGATCGATTGGGGGCGCACCCGGGCCTGGGGCACCGGCGGGTATTACGGGCGGATTTTTTTGAACGTGGAGGGCCGGGAGCCCCACGGGACGATCCCCGCCGACAGCTATGAGACCGTCCGCCGCTCCCTGCAGACCAAACTGGCGGAGGTGACGGAAGGGGCCGATTGCCTCGAGAATCAGGTGTATACCCCGGAAGAGATCTACAAAGAGACTACCGGAATACCGCCTGATTTATTAGTTTTTCCCCAGGGGATGCAATGGCGATCTCTCGGGTCCGTCGGTTACGGATCCATATTTTCAAGGGAAAACGATGAAGGGCCTGATGGCGCGAATCACGCCCGCAACGGCGTGATTATCCAATCCACGGTGAATCCGGTGCTGGAAGAAACCGGGAAACTGTCTCTCCTGGACGTGTTTCCGTTGCTGCTGGAGAAATTCGGGCTGCCGGCACAGGCGGCCGGGAACACCGGGGCGTGATCAATTCCCCGGGAAAAAGAGTAATACATTTTATCCTTCTAACAATAAGAGGTCGGTATGAATACGGAACAGACAGGCTTAACCTTGTGGTTCACGGGATTGCCCGGGGCCGGGAAGACCTCGATCACCCGGCGGCTGGAGGAATTGCTGCGCGCCCGGGGATACCGGGTGGAACGCCTGGATGGCGACACGGTCCGGCAGGGACTCTCCCGGGACCTCGGATTTACCCCGGAGGACCGGAACCGCCACCTCGCCCGGGTCACCTACGTGGCGAAGTTGCTGAGCCGCAACGGGGTGATCGTGCTGTGCGCGTTTATCGCCCCCTACCGGAAACAGCGGGAGCACGCCCGGACGGAAATCGGGAATTTTCTGGAAGTGTTTGTGGATACGCCGCTGGCCGTCTGCGAGGAGCGGGATCCCAAGGGGCTGTATCAAAAAGCCCGGGCCGGGGAAATCGAGCATTTCACGGGCGTGTCCGATCCCTAC
>Ga0102944_1001151_pt1 | contig 18232 bp, 17 predicted proteins | sample SalPonD_shore_MG_FD_78172 | JGI IMG/M metagenome (GOLD analysis project Ga0102944, IMG submission 78172) | Salt pond soil microbial communities from South San Francisco under conditions of wetland restoration - Salt Pond MetaG... | ecosystem: Environmental > Aquatic > Marine > Intertidal zone >...
CATGCAAAAATTAACCAAGGTTGGGTTGCTGGATCTAAAGCGGGCGGAGTAAATATAAGGAAATAACTTAATAACCAAGGAATTCCTCCGATTAATACCCAAGGAAACCTTCTTCCCCATTTTTTCGTGAAACTGAAGGGTCGATTCGTAAGATGGCCTACTAAGGGGTCATTCACCGCATTCCATACTGCAAATATCACAAACCCTAATCCAGCTAACAAAGGATTAAGATTAAGTTCAACTTCGTAGTAATAAAATGCAAAGGTAGAAAAAGCCATCGCGATGAATTCATTCAGAGCCTTGCCTGCTCCATAAGAAGCTATATTTAATTTGGAATGTTCAACTTGAAATTGTTTTTGTTCCATATTGCGTCACATTTTTAGTTTTATTTTTTAATTTATTTTTAATTATATCCGTTTATTTATTTTAATCCTATATCTTAATAAATCTTATGCACTATTAGTGGTTTTGAAATTCTTCCATCAAAAACTTCTAGAGGATAAACCATTGAAATTACTCCTCTCATAGCTCATTATCAACTAATTTTGTTTAAAAAAATTATTTTATTCTGATGCATTTGGTTAAGATAAGGAAATATAAGCATTCTGTGAGAAAAATAAAAATGAATAAAAATAGAAAATGGGTTTTAATAACGGGAGCAAGTACGGGAATAGGGAGAGCCACTGCAGAGTATCTTGCCGGACATGGATTCGGCGTTTATGGTGGTGTACGGAAAGAAAAGGATTTCCAAGAATTAGCCAGGTTAAATAATATTACCCCAATAAATATTGATGTAACTATTGAAGAAACGATTCAAAATGCTTTTAATTATATTAAAAACCAAAATACGCCACTTTATGCGCTTGTAAATAATGCGGGTATCGCCCGTGCAGGGCCTCTAATGGATCTTCCAATTCAAGAACTAAAAGAGCAATTTGATGTAAATTTGTTTGGAGTTCACCGAGTAACCAAGGCTTTTTTTCCTCTCCTTATAGAGACCAAAGGAAGAATAGTAATGATGAGCAGCGACAGCGGATTTTTTGCTACCCCCTTTTTCGGCCCTTATTGTGCAAGTAAATTTGCATTAGAGGGATATTCCGATTCCTTACGCCGAGAATTCTTACTCTGCGATATGAAAGTTATTCTCATTGAGGCAGGACGAGTGACGACTCCTATCTGGGATAAAGGTAAAAAACTGTTAGAACGTGAAGAAAAATCACTTTTCACTACATATGCAAAGAAAATGGGTAAAGATGCCATTAAGAAAGGTAAAACTGCTGGACTTGCACCCATAGAAGTGGCAAAAATAATATATAAGGCATTAACCGTCAAAAAACCAAAATTAAGGTATTTAATTGCCCCTAGCACATTTAAATATCGGTTAATTAAAATTCTACCAGACAAGTGGATAGATAAAATGGTCAATAAAGAATATGAAAAAATTAAAGAAAAGTTATAAACAATACTTATTCGGAATGAAAAATTTTTTAGAACTCTTTCTTTTATTCATTTATAGATCTGTGGCCAAGCCTGGACATGGCAGCAGCCTCCTAAGCTGTTGATCGGGGGTTCAAATCCCCCCAGATCTGCTTAAATTCATTAAATACGTAGTAAATTTTCAAAAATCGATGAATTGATTATTAATTTCTTTCTTTATCAAAATCATTATCAAATTAATATTAAATCTAAAATTTATAACATATTTCTTAAAATAGAAAGGAAGAAGAAAATTAATATATAAAAGAGAAAATTAATATATAAAAGGGATAAGCGCTTTCCTATTTTCTGGATAATCTGGAAAGGTGTGAAGATACCATTTATGATTGCTACGTGCTCTGGGAGATAGATTAAAGAACGTCCATAGAAAAAATACAAATCCACTAAGGCTCCATGTCATAATCCACCATCCGGCCCATTCTGTAATTTCACCCAAATAGCTCGGACAGCTCACATATTCAAACATACCTCCTTCAGGTATTTTGTATTCATTCTCACCAGGTTTTCGCAAGTTTCTAATTATATGGTCCGAATGAGCATGGATGGAAAAGCCCGCAAAAAATATGACTATTCCAATGATAAAGAAGGGTGTTAAAAACCAATTCATATGGTAATTGTAAAGGGTATTTACCCATCTCCCTTGAAGGTATGCATTTGCCGTATTAAACATCATTCCAAATATAATGATTGTAATTGGCATCTTATGTGTCCCTCTAATCAGCATAGGGAATATAAAGGTGCGATATCCATAATGCATTAAAAACAGCGCGGAAAACAAAAGTGTAAAGAATTCGAATTTATGATCGCCAGTTAAATATAGGATAAGATATACAATCACTGTTGGAATTTCCATTATTATCCAGCCGGTTTTATCGTTTATGGCAGGGCCCCATTTTTCTTTTTTATAATGCTGACCATAGCCAGCTGTAATAAAGAATAATGTTATAAATACAATGATCCCTAGAAAAATCATTCCTAACATAAACCAATAAAAAAAGTATAATTCAAAAAGATGCATAAGTAAATATTTATAATTTCTTATTTAAAAATATTTACCTATTCCATATAGTGTGAGAATTTAATTATATCTTTTACGATATGAAAATAATCTTATTTACATCCTCCTTTAAAGTATTCTATTTTGTTTGCCTAATCGTCCTTTAAGCGAAAATGAGTAAAAAGGGGATTTATTTAGATATTTAAAAAATTACGATAATAAGCGACGCCACATATTTTACAAAAATATTTCCCTTCAATGCTTATTGCTTCAGATTTATTAATTTCCTTTTGGCAATTTTTTACACAGCACGTTACTTTCTCTTCTTCTTCGGTCATCTTATTCTATTTGGTAATTTTAATTTGATTTTCTATATTTATTATATAAACTGGTTTAAAAAGCTTTCGAACTTTTCATTAGCCTATTTGAATTTTTTAAAATCATAAGATTTTAATTCTAATATGTGTTATTTAATTTAATAAATGGAAAAACAACGACAATATAAACGGAATTCTAAAAGACCTATAGACTATTTGAAAGAATCAATTAATCAAATAATATTAATCAAGGTTAAAAGGAACAGATTATTTAGAGGGCGCCTTGAGGGGTTTGATGAACATTTAAACCTGTATCTTGAAGATACCAGCCAAATATTTGAATATCAAGACGAAAATGGGTCGGTCAGAGAAGAACATGAAAATTTAGGGTCAATAGTTGTCAGAGGAGATAACGTAATTTTTGTAAACCTTGCCAACGAAAATGAATAAAAGGAACAAAAATTAAAAGATTTCTCTTATTACTCACTTTCTAAATACTTAGACCTGAAATCTGAAACTTGCAAAGGTTAAAAAAGCTAAATTTTTAACTTTAATATACTTACTATTCTACCTACAATTTAGTAAAAGAAGAAAGTAGTTAAATTATTGTTTTTCCTTACATTTAAATCAATAGAAAAGGATCATCTATTAAAAAATGTTTATTCTTTTTATATGAAAACATCACCGAAATAAACTTTAATATCTTTAAAAAATAATTCGGAGGATTGCATCTTGAATGGAAAAAACGAATTTCATGGGACGGTTAATTAATCCAAATTTAGGACACCCCCGATTTATAAATCTAGAAGCAAATAAGCGCGGTAAATTAAGTATTTTCTCTAAAATAAAAAATTTCTTTTCAAGAAAAAGAAAGAGGCACAAATACGAATTTGAAACAGCGCTATTATTTGGCAGCGAAATCCCTACCATTCAAGAATTTGAAGACTATATCAGAGTTAAAATCTCTCTAATTCCGATACTTGAGGAAAGGAAAAAGCCGCGAAAAATTTTATTTCGGATAAGGAATTTCTTTAGGAGAAAAAAGAAACTTAAGGAGGAGGAAGCCTTTTTTGAAAAATCTACTAAAGAAAGGGCAAGAGCCTATCGAGGCGTTACTATAAAGGCCAATATAGTGGATATTCAAGATAAAAAGGAAACAAATGTAGACAGCGCACAATATTTAGAAGATGAATATTGCACTCCGCAACCTTATTTTTCAGAAGATACATTTGATAATCTTGGGTATTATTATTGTGTGAAAATAAATTTCTTTCTATCTAAAGAAGTTATAGAGTTTCTTAAACTTAGAACTTTTGTTATGTTTGATATCCAATATGGAAATAGCCGCCTTAATTATCATTCAATAGTAGTTACAAAACAAAAGTGGAAAAATTTCAACTTTATTCAAATTTCAGACCTACATTTGGCACAGAGGAACGATATGATCTATGGAATTGTTTCAAAATGGAAGAGAAACACATCGGAAAGTGTCTTTGGAAAAGTCGCAAGTAAGATTAAGTCTTTTTTTAATATAGGGTCAAATGAAAATAATACTCAAAATGCTGCGGAAAAAAATGAAGATATTACTATGAGAAATGATAATGAGGAAGAAAATGACAATGATCGTCAAGATTTATCATTAAAAAAACGTTTAATTAATCCAAATAACCAATTAAGGAAATTTATTAAAACCGCTAATAAAAAGGTCCAAAATAATAAATTAGATTTCATCGTTTTAACTGGCGACCTTGTCGATTTTGTCGTGAAAAGTACTTATTCGCCCTATGTTGATGAGCTTAAAAATTTAAATTATGAAATGAGCAATTGGAAAGTATTTAAGGATATTGTCTTAAATCTAAAACCAGAAACCAAATTTAAAGGAGTCATTGAGGGCGAAGAATTATTATCTCCCCTATTTACTATCGTTGGAAATCACGATTTCAGACCGAACTGCTATGATTTTAAGTGGGGCAGTCTTTATCGAAAAATAGGACTTAAAGCCTTCGAAGCAGCTGCCTTAAATGAAGTCTTTTCAACTTCGCCCATAACAGCTCTCTCAAAATCGGAAAATGCATTAAAACATTACCTAAGAGAAATTAATCCTTCATTAGATTTTTCTCTTCGACTGGGAGATATTAATTTCATTTTTTTGAATAGTGGAGGGGATTCATTTAAAAATTTGCGAGATCTCGTCGCAGGACATCCTTCTGTAACGGGGCTAAATAGTGATCAAATTACGTATTTAGAAAATTTAGCTAATTCTAGACCCGATCAGAAAAATACTGTTTTATTTATTCACGGTCCTCCCATTAATATAGGTAAAAAGCAATATTTCAAGAAGCGATTTAAAAAATCTTCACAAGTTAAAATTAGAAAAAAATTAGAGGATTTTAAAGAATCTATTTCTAAAAAACTAGGATTAGAAAAAGTGTCTCCAAGAATAGATTCCTCTTATAATGTAAAATTTGGCACGGTATCAAAGAATTGGGATAAATTAATTAATTTTTGCTTAGATCATACCATATTAAGTCTTTCAGGACATACTCACCTCACAAAAGAGTTCAGGTTAGAGCCTTCAGAGGAGAAAACAAAGGTTTTTGATGCACCTCCCTTTTTCTTAAGAAGAATTGAGGTACCAGCGAAAATTTTTTATGATATATACAGTGAAATTTATACCAGTTCAAAAGAAATAAAGGATAAGGGGCCCTTCGTCGTCCAAACTCCCGCGCTAGGATTAGCAAGCTATAGGAAACCAAATATAGTGGGAGGATATCGAGTGGTTCGATTTAGATGGGGAGATTTGAAATCCTTTAAAGTCAAATATATGCGCCAAAATCCCTTTAAATTATTAAATTCTAATTAAACTGCTTCTACTAAATCATAGCCCAATTCAAAGGCTTTAATATTAATTTCGGGATTCTTTAGATTATTCTGGATAACTTGAATTATTTCATTTTTTAAAAATACATTTTTGAATTCATTTGCACCCGCACCCAAGATAATGCTATTCGCATAGATTGAATTTTTGAATTGCGACTGACTTAACTTATTAAAATCCATTGAAATGACTCGTCGAGCAAATTGATTAAGTAGATCAAGAATATAGGCAATAGAAGGATATTGTTTCTCTTGTTCGGAACCAAGTAATACATTTCGGGGAAAGTTCTGGTGGGTGTTAAGAATAACTACCGTTTGCTCAGAAATATATTTTAAATTCCTGATGGTTTCTAAGGGTTCCAGCCCTAAGACTATGTGGGAATCATTCATAGGTATTAAAGGGGAAATCAATTCATCAACTTTATATTTTTGATCAAGCGAATAGATTCTACTATCTATAAGATATCTTGCGGTTGCGCTTACAGAACCTTCTCGTTGCGAAACACCCCGCGTTTCTGTACCGACCACATTTTTTATTAATGGTGATAGGAGGCCATAATCCCGTAAAAGTTGTCCCAATAGAATGGCACCTTGACCTCCAACTCCAGTTATTAAGATATTAAATATATCGGCCACTTATTTCACCTATTTTATAAATCTTTATTTTCTGAAATTTTTTGAATTTCTTTATTATAGATTTCTATAAATGATTGTCTTTAATATCATATGATTTGGGCATGTTTGCTGACAAATACCTGGACACACATCTGGAATACACATTGTTTGATCAATGTAATATTTCAGTTCTCGGGATTTATTCTCATTATTATCATTTTCATTAGTATCTTCCTCAATAAACATAGCATTGATTGCGGGGCACCCGAAAAACTCGATACATTCATTGCATTTCACGCAAGAATCGGAAATCGTATAATAGGTCTCAATTTTTTTTGTTTTGATACCTTTTTGGTTCTCTGAACTTATTTTTCTCTTTTCTCTTCGAATTCTCCTTTCTTTTTCAAGAGCACATTCTTCATTAATAACAACTACTTTTAATCCCTCTTTTTGGAGAGTTTCATAAAAGAGCCTTTCTAGCTTTTCAATATTATAAGCATCCGTTATCACGAGATTTTCTATTCCCAAATCGCTTACAAGATTAATTAGGTCAATAGATTTTCCATGCGTAGAGGAGTATTCACCATATTCTATCAGAAACTCTTCTGGCGTTGCAATAAGCTCTTGATGTCCCGTCATAGCAGTCCAATAATTATTAAAAATAATTACCGTAAGATCAATATCATTCTTAAAAGCATTGAGTAATGGCTGTATTCCCGTATGAAAGAAAGTACTATCACCGATATATGCGATAAGTTTCTGATTTTCTTCCAATGTCTGGGCCATTCCATTTGCAATGCCAATTCCCGCTCCCATACATATCACCCAGTCTAATAATTGGAAAGGATATGCCTCGCTGAGCGTATAACATCCAATATCTCCGGAATAAATAAATTCAATATTCTTCTCCTCATATATTCTCTCGGTTACATGTTTTAAAGCATAAAAGACAGGTCGATATTGACAGCCCGGGCAAAACGTTGGCTGCCTTATGGGCAAATCTGGAAGAATTTCCTTAAGTGATTCCTCCTTTTTACTGAATTCCTCTAATAAATATTTATTATCGACCTCAAAAAAATGAGCAAAAAATCGCATTACAAGGTCAGTATTTAATTCCCCTGTATTTGGTAAGTAATCCTTCCCATGAATTTCTAAATCTCTCATAGCATCGCAATAATTACAAAATACTCGTTTAGAAAATGTTTCAATGAAACTTTCCAGTTCTTCCACCGTTAAAAGCAAATTGAGCTGATATTCATTGGCAAAATGGCATATTTCCTCTCTATTAATTGGAAAAATTAACCCCAATTTTAAGATAGGGGGATTAATATTTAATTTATGGCATGCTTGCAAGACGTAACTATAGCACACCCCACTAGTAATAATCCCTATTTTTGATTGAGGCTCCTCGTTGTTCCAGAGCTTTATTTTATTGAATAAATTAAATATTTTTCTATTTTTAGCTAAATCTGAGATTTTCTGAAAATATTGCTTTTGATTATTAAGAGCCCTCCCTAATGTATTAACAAATCGGTCTGGATCCTTATTGAAATGCCCCTCTTGTTTTGGTTTTCTAATTTCCCCTAAGGTAACTGTTCCATGACTATGACATAATCGAGTTGTTGCATGAATATAAATTGGAATTTTATAAAGTTCTGAAACTCTAAGTCCTTCTTTTATGAAATCTTTGCATTCTTGAACCGTCGCAGGTTCGATAATCGGAATTTTTGTATGAAGTGAATACAATCGGTTGTCTTGAGCATTTGTAGACGAGAGGATTCCAGGGTCGCCCCCACATAAAATTAGCATTCCCCCATTAACTCCAGAATATGGAAATGTATGGAGAGGATCTGCAGCAACATTCAGCCCTAAATGTTTAAACATAACAACAGATCGTACTCCCGACCAACTTGCCCCTAAGCACGATTCTAATGCCACTTTTTCATTCAACGCGTAATCAAATGTAAATTCTTCGGAAGTATCCGAGAGATATTTTAAATAATCGCCTACTTCGCTGAGTGGAGTTCCCGGATAATTTGCGGTAAATCGTACGCCTGCCTCATATATTCCTCTGGCAAAGGCTTCATTACCACTCATTAGAACTTCCTTTCCAGATGAATCTTCAAATAATTCAGATAATTTCATATATCTTTTTTCTTAAACTAAGTCTCTTATGTTATAAAGAATATAATTCTCTAAAAAAATTCTGATTATTTTTTATATTCCTTTAAAAAGATTTATAAAATATAGAATTTTCCCAGAAAAAACTTACAAAACTGAACCTTCTTTTAAAAAAGTAAACACAAATTATAGTAAAATAATATTGATAATTGCTATAATTTTTTCAATTTCATTGAGTCCTATTAAATTTTTTTTTAAGATTTAGAGAGATCGGCGTGCAATTCTGAACGTTGTTTATATTATAATCTTAATACCTAAAACTTATATATATTTTTACATAAGATCTTATAAAGCTGTTCACGATTTATCGATAATAACTAAATATTTTAAAAAAAAGGTTTTTATATGCTTACATACTGGGATAAAATCGCTGACCGAGTAGTAAGAGGAGATGGATTAAGAGAAATCACTCCCATCTATAAGGATGTTTATAAAGATGAGAAAGGATTTACTCATTTTATTTTTAATAAGATTATGTTTATAAATCCCCGATATAAAATACCTCAAGATAATTTAAAATTATTCAAGAAATTTTTAGACGGAGGATCTCGAAGCTATCCCTCAGATGGAAATATTCCATTAGACGTTGTGGCAACGGAAGCAAATAGGGTAATAAATGAAATCGTTGATATTACTTCGGATCCAAAAAATCGTTATTATGAGGATGCTGTGGAAATATTACAAAATGGAAAATATAGCATCGTGAGGGGATGCGTCAAAATCTATTTAGAGAAGTATACCACACGAGATTGGCGAAGAAAACGATTTACTGATGATATAGACTTTTGGATCTTCAAAATTGATTTGTTCGAAAAAGTATTAAGGGAATCAGGGTGGACCAGAAATAGAGAATTAAAAGAATGGGAAAAACAAGTACAATGGATTGATTCTTATACTAATCAGAAAAAAACGGGATTACTTCTTGCATCAAATGACCTTGATTTGAGCCTGGATTTCCATAATGGAAGTTATATTGATGGAACTTCTCTTAAAGATATTGTTGCAAAGAAACTTAAACGCGGACACGATGTTGATTTATCAGATATCATCAATATTGCAATGTTACAACATAATTCTAAAACAGAACAAATTGCAGAATGGAAAAGTGTGTGGCAAGCAATTGAAGAAGCCGCAAATACTAGAAATTCCCGAATAGTTTCGAACATGATATCATTATGTCGTTATGCCTATGCTATTGCAGATTATATTGAGAGAGTAAGCAATTCTATCAGAACATATAATAAACTAATATTCGATAAGGAAAAATATCCCAATACAAAACTGAAAAGAATATGCAGATACTCACCACATTGGATGGGATATTTAGTAAATAATGGTACAGAAGCAACACGCTCCATGATTTATTCTTATTTAATTGAGCAACAAAACCTTAGAAAAGGCTATGCAGAGAATTTAAGAAATTTTGCTGGGGAAATATTGCATATGCTAAAAGTGAAATTCAAACATTTGAAATTGATTTTTGAAGTGAAATAATAAATAAATTGACTTTTTTATTTTAGATATTTACTTCCTTTAATATAAGATATTGAAACATCCATTTGAGGATGGATTCCTGGAATGGGTTTCACTAATTTTTCGATAAAGAGATGTAAAGAATGTTCATTATCGGCAATTATTTGCACCACAAGATCATGATCTCCACTAGTTATTGCTGCTACAATCACATTATCATAAGAGGCTAATTTTTCGGCAACCTCTTTTAATTTCATAGGTTCTACCGTTAAACCCAACCATGCCATTACTTTTTGAGCTATATCTATTCCATGTTCTTCCAATTGTTCTTTAATGGATTTCGTTTCTGGGGTTTCAATCACCGTAGAAAAATACCTATTGCAGAGAGATTTTATTTCCCCTTTTATTTTTTCTTTTATTTTATTCGCTTTCTCTATTTTTTGTTTCCTTTGGGCTGTTTTGATTGGATATAGTCGGGAAATTTCAGCCTGTATTAATTCAGATAATTCTTCAGCAAAGTATTCTATAATTCTATTTGTTATTTTTTGAATTAATTCACTCCCAAACACAATTAACTTTTTTGGAAGAGCTAAAATAATCACGATTACTTCTGGGCTTTCTTTGTCAATTCCTGACCTTCGTTTTTCTCTTTCTGACTTGGTACAAAATTTTTGAGCAAAATACATCTTATCCTTATATTCTAAATCAACATGATCATTGCACGATAATTCATCAATATCCAAAAACCAAATTGAATGAATATAAATAGGGCGCATTTTTTCAGGGTATTGCTCAATACTTTTATTGGGATAAATTAATAGGGGGATATGTCCTCTTTCTTCATCAAAATAGAGGATAAACACTTCATATAATCCTCCATAGGGTATATGATCTTCTAATATATCTATCTCTTTTTCAAAAAATTCAGCCAAAATTAATTACCTCCCAAATATGAATGATTAATTACAAAAATTCAATTTAAGTTTTGCAATAATTTTTTGATCTAATTAGATAAAAGTAATTCACATATATTAGTTTTCATAGTTAGAGTTTTTTCAATTCAACTTAAAAATAGGGAATTCTTAAAATGCAATTAAAACTTAGTCAACTGGGCGAACTATTAAATCATGGAAATAATGATAGTTTACAAAATAAGAAAATTAAAGAAAATAATAAATAAAAAGAAGATTAAAGATTTAATCTAAACCTATTAATGGTAATGCTTCTCGAGTGGTAAGTAAATGTTCAATTTTAAATTTGCTCCCTTCGATAGAAAAATACCCTGTAAACCTATTCGCAATAGCTTTTAAAGCTTCATGTGATTTTTCATCTTCGACTTCATAAATCACATAATTCTTCACCTCTTCATCTAATACAATAAACACTTTTTCCTGTTTGACATATTCAGGTAATTTTGGGGCTTTACCTGACAGAAATGCCTCCCCAACTTCTTTTGACTTAATTGCGGGATATTTGAAGGTTACCATATAAAATGCCATAAAATTCTATTTCACCTCTATTAAATTTTGATTGATTTTATTTTATATTATATATTTTGGAAAATATTATATTTATAGATTATTATTCTTATGGATTTTGTCTAATATTGAAAATCATTTCTAGTAATTATGATCTATTTCGTTAAACTTATGCGTTTTTATTATGGAAAAGCAAAATCTGATAGCTGATGATAAACAAATTGATAATTATCGATATTTAGATTTCTCCAAAATATTGAAATCCATTTCTAATAATCTTTAATATTATGGGATCAAAATCATATCTGGAAAAATGTTTCACATTTAAACTACTGAAAATCATTTTCATTACAGATTTAATAATTAATAAATATTATTCTTTAGGAAAGCGATCATATTTTATATGAATATTTATTCAAATAAATAAAATATCCGTTTTTCTATTTTCCTTTTTGTTATTATTAGTGTTTTTCGTTTATGATACTTATGTGGGGGATCCTTTTCGAGTATTTTTAATGTTTTTCCCGATCATTTTTGCTTTCTCTGTTTGCATTCGTTTTTATTTGTCTTGCTAGTGATCATAATCGTTAAGCAACTCAATTATAATTAATGAAAATGATCAAGTTTAAATATGAGAGTGTGATAAATATTACACAACTAAAAAAAATAAAAAAAAAACAAAAAAGTGAAAAATGAATGTGTAATCAATGTGAATGTGAAAATGAACAACTTTGTAGTATAAAAGGATATATGCCACATGGATCTTGCTGTGAGAAATGCATAAATTACAATAAAGAACACTCATGTCCCTATTATCAATTGGAGATGCCAAAAATTAAGGTCAAAATTTCTCAGAAATTAGAAGTGATGCCACAAAAATTGATTAAATTATATCCATAATTAATTGAATGAAGTGATTTCATATTTGTAACTACTGTTTATGTGAGAATTTTGATAGATGTTCTATTAAAAACAATATACCTATGGGATTCTGCTGTCCTAATTGTGACTTTTATGTGGATGGGACTACATGTAAGAGATTAAAAGAAAAAGTTGAAGTAAGAGTTGAAAAACATAAAAAAGATATTCAAATAGCTCAAGAGATTTTAGAAAAGTTTAAGATCTCTAATAAAGATTTGGAAAAATATCCTTAATATTAGAATATATAAAAATAATTAAGTGAGAGATAAATGTGTAATAATTGTAATTGTGATAATTATGAGAAATGCTCAATTCATGGATATATGCCAGTAGGTTTTTGCTGTAGTCATTGTTTTCTATATGATGAGAACAGAACTTGTTTGAAATCTCAAATGAAGCAAGAGAAAAAAATTCATAAGATTCAGACGGTTGATGCTACAATAAAAAATGGTGTTTTAAAAGTAACTGTTAAACAAGACAATGAAAAGTTTCCCATTTTTATTGATCTCGAAAAAAAATTAGAATAAAAATACAAATTTACCTTAAAAACAGGTTAAAGTTGAAAAATAAGAGAGGATTTATAAGAATTATCGTAGAATAAAAAAAGCTCTTCGTTTGACTCTATGCAATGGGAATTTTTAATCCCATAATGATTACAACAAAAAGAAACATGTGAAAAATAAACAATATTAAAGCTATTAATATAATCTTATAGAATCTTTTTGCTTTCATATGGGTATTAATTCAGTATTATAAATATGAAAAAAATATAATAAAAATTGAAAAAAAGAACAACAAAGAAGTGATTATAATTGAGTTTATATTTTAAATTAAAAAATGAAGTTTTTAAGCATAATAATCCTTTAAGTTCTTTCTTAATTGATGTTTTAATTTCCAATTTCAAAAAAAAATAAAAAAAATAATAGGTTTTCAAAGTGAGTGTTATAAATTTTAAGTTAAGGAATGAAGTGTTAAAGCATAATGCTTCTCTAAGCTATTGTTACCAATGCTCAACATGTTCTGGAGCTTGCCCAGTTGCCTTAGAAACACAGGGAAAATACAATCCGAGAAAAATTATTGAAATGGCGATTTTAGGTTTCATTGATAAAATAATCGAGGAACAACAATCGAGTGTATGGCTCTGTAGTACTTGCCAGACATGCGTTGAATTATGCCCTCAAAATGTGGAACTGACAGAGATTTTTATTTTAATAAAAAACCGAAGTTTCGACGCTGGAAAAGTTCCAGAAGCTTTTATTTCTCAAGGGAAAGCTATATTAGAAAATGGTATTGCCATCCCCTATTCAAGAGCGACAAATTCGCGCCGCGAGAGCATGAATCTTCCAGAAATTAAAACTGCTCCAGTTGAAGAAATTCAGAAAATAATGAGAGAAACAAAATTTGAAGAGAAAATACCGGAGGAGAAAACATAAAAAATGGCATATGATTTATTTCTAGGTTGTGTTATTCCTGCAAGATTGCCTTTTTTAGAGGCTTCTGCAAGATTGGTCTTTGAAAAACTTGGAATAAAATTAAATGATCTAGAGGGGTTCAGTTGTTGTCCTGATCCTACCGGAATAGAATTAATAGATCATAAGACATGGTTAGCTTTAGGAGCTAGAAATCTGAGTTTATGTAATGAAAATAGAGGAGTAATGTCATTATGTTCCGGATGTGTTGAAACATTAAAAGGAGTAAATTATTCTCTTAATAAATCAAAAGAAATTAAAGACGAAGTAAACACTATTCTCCAAAGTGTAAATAAATCCTATGATGGCAAAGTGAAAGTTAAACATTTTGCTGAGGTACTCTATGAGAATCTTGACAAAGTGAAGGAAAATATAGTTAAACCATTAGAGGGATTTAAGATTGCCGCTCATTATGGGTGTCATTATTTAAGGCCTTCGGAAATCATTAACTGGGATGATCCGCTAGATCCTGTTTCAATTGATGAAATAATAGAGATTCTTGGTGCTGAATCGATTAATTACGACTTAAAACTTGAATGCTGTGGTAATCCGGTTGAAAAATCGGATGAAGAGTTATCACTTCAAATGATAGATAATAAACTTTGCGCAATTTTAAAAGCAGGAGCAAATTGCGTTGCATTAGTTTGTCCAGCTTGTTTTCAGCAATTTGATTTTAAACAAAGAACTCTCAATAAGGAGAAGGATAGTAATTACAACTTGCCAATTTTTTATCTTTCAGAACTAATAGCATTAGCATTTGGATATGAGCCAGAAGATTTAGGATTTAGATACCATAGAAACAGACCAAATGATTTGTTCAAAACAATTGGGTTTAACACTTAAAATATATTATAATTATATCTAAATATTAAAAAGTGTAAGGAAAGTGGCAAATAAGTCGAAATCAGCTTTAGTTATAGGCGGGGGAATTGCAGGAATTCAGGCAGCGTTAGATTTAGCTGATATGAATATCCATGTGCATATGGTGGAAAAAAAACCATGCATTGGGGGAAGAATGGCACAACTAGATAAGACTTTTCCCACTAATGATTGTTCTATTTGTATACTAGCTCCAAAATTATCTGAGTGTTTCCGTCATCCAAATATTACACTTTATACTTATTCTGAAGTCCAAAAAGTGGATGGTTCTATTGGAAATTTCTCAGCTGAAATCCTAAAACGAGCTCGATATGTTAAGGAAGACGAATGTATAAACTGCGGAGATTGTGCAGAAAAGTGTCCAATGAGAGTAGATGATATATTTGATAGGCAATTACGTAAGAGACGGGCTATTTATATGTATTATCTCCAAGGTGTCCCTGCTGTTATGACGATTGATAAGGAAAATTGTTTATGGTTTACTAAAGAAGCGTGCAGGATATGTGAAAAAGTATGTGAGAGAGAGGCGATTGATTTTGATCAAGAAGATGAAATAATCCAATTAGACAATATTGGATCGATAATCGTCGCAACAGGATATAATTTAATAGAGGATATTAATAGTAATGTGTTGAAGGAATATGGTTATGCAAAATATAAGAATGTGGTCTCTGCTTTAGAATTTGAAAGAATGTTAAGTGCATCTGGCCCTCAAGGAGGACATATAAAACGATTATCCGATGGAGAACCTCCCAAGAGAATTGCGTTTCTACAATGCATTGGCTCTCGCTCAAATAGAGGGAAACAATATTGTTCTTCGATTTGTTGTATGTATACCACAAAAGAGGCAATGATTGCCTTTGAACATAATAATGAATTAGAATCTTATGTTTTTTATATCGATATGAGGGCAGGTGGAAAGGGATTCCAGTCATTTCTTAGCCGGGGGAAAGCAGAATATCATATTAATTATATTAAAAGTAAAATAGGCCATATAGATATTGACAAAAATAAAAATCCAATTATTACTTATGAAAACTTAGATTCAGGGGAAATAAAACAACTAAAGGTAGATTTAGTTGTCCTAGCAACGTGTATTATACCCCCGAAAGGGATTGAAAAATTAGCAGAAGTATTGAAAATTGAATTGGATGATTATAATTTTATAAAGACACCTCCATTTTTCCCTTTTGAAACGAGCAGGGAGGGCATTTATACTTGTGGTTGCGTTCATGAACCGATGGACATACCTAATTCTGTCGCTGAGGCTAGTAGCGCTGCTGGAAAGGCCGCAGAAATAATAAAAAGAGGTTAGATTTATAATGTCAAAAGAAAATGAAGATGTAAAGATAGGTGTTTTTGTGTGTAGTTGTGGAACTAACATTGGAGGCCTTCTCGACGTTAAGGCATTAGCAGACTATGCAAAAACATTACCAAATGTTACTCATGCTGAAGATAATCTATATACTTGTTCAGAAGTTGGGCTAAATAGCATTAAAGAAGCTATAGAAGAATATGATTTGAATAGAGTAATTGTAGCTTCTTGTACACCTAGGACCCATGAACCTTTATTTCGTGAATGTATTTCAGAAGCGGGATTAAATGAATATCTCTTTCACTTTGTTAATATAAGAGATCAGTGTTCATGGGTACATACCAAATATGCTGAAGAGGCTTTTGAGAAAGCAAAGGATTTAATTCGAATGGGAGTTGCGAAAGCGATAAACCTCGAGCCATTAAATAAAATTGAAATTGGAATTATACCAAGAGCTCTTGTGATTGGAGGAGGAATTACAGGGATGAGTGCCGCACTAAGCTTTAGTAATCAAGGATATAAAACTTATTTGCTGGAAAAAGAGGAAGAATTGGGAGGAAAATTAAATGGACTTTATAAAATATATCCTTTTGATATAGATGCTTCTGAATTTTTAAAAGAAATAAAAGAAAGAATCCAAAATAGCAAAAATTTAGAAATTTTTACCTCCTCCCAGATCAAAACGATTGACGGTTTTATAGGAAATTATGAGATCGAAATCAAACAAAAAAGTAAAATTATTAATTTATCAGTCGGAGCAATAGTAGTTGCTGTTGGTTCATCTCTTTTTATTCCTTCAGATATGTTCGGATATGATGGAATAACAAGAATAACGCAATATGAACTTGAATCTAAATTGAAAAATAATGATATTAATGCAAATGAAATTGTTATGATTCAATGTGTGGGATCTCGAATTGAAGAACGCCCTTACTGCTCTACTGTGTGTTGTATGACTGCTCTGAAAAATGCTTTAATAATTAAGGAAAAAAAGCCCGATGCGCATATAACTATTCTTTTCAGAGATTTATATACTCCTGGAACGAAATATGAAGAATATTATAAAAGAGCAAGGGAAAATGGAGTACTTTTTATTCAATATACCCTTGATAAAGCGCCGATAGTAGAAGAAAAACAAATTAAGGTATTTAATGAAAATATTGGAGAAGATGTGATTATTCCCTATGATCTTCTCGTGTTATCAACCCCTTTAATTGCAAATGATGATAATCAATCATTGGCTCAAATGTTAAAAGTTCCATTGGAAGCAAATAATTTCTTTCTTGAAGCTCATGTAAAGCTACGTCCTAATGATTTTGCAACTGATGGCATATTTTTAGGGGGGGCAGCGAAATGGCCCGTCGATATATCTACTGCTGTAAGCCAAGGATATGCTGCAGCAGCGAGAGCCAGTACAATTTTATCACATGAAACTATTGAAGTAGAAGGAACTACTTCCTATATTCCAGAATGGAATAAAGACTTATGCAAGGGGTGCGAAGTATGTATCAACGTCTGCCCATATCATGCAATAGACAAAAATGAGGAGGATGAGATCATAATTATTGAAGCCCTTTGTAAAGGATGCGGTCTTTGTGGCGCTTCGTGTACAAAGGGGGCAATTGAAATTAGACATTTCACAAATCAGCAGATATTATCAGAAATATACGCCTTAGGAGGGAGAGAAATAGGATGAGTTATGAACCCAAAATTTTAGGATTTCTATGTAATTGGTGCTCCTATGCCGGAGCAGACTTGGCGGGGGTAAGTAGAATCCAATATCCTCCCAATCTAAGAGTTATTAGAGTAATGTGTAGTGGGAGAGTTGATCCAGAGTTCATATTTCAGGGTTTTTTGAGCGGTATTGATGGAATTATCATTATGGGTTGCCATCCGGGAGATTGCCATTATTTGGAAGGTAATTATGAAGCTGAAAAAAAATTTGAGATGATAAAGAAATTTTTAAGTTTCGTTGGATTTGAGAATAGAATTAGGTTAGAATGGGTATCAGCATCGGAGGGAAATCGATTTGCAGAAATCGTAACCGATTTCACGAACCATATTAAAGAGTTAGGACCCTCCCCACTTCAAAATGTAAAAAATAATGATGAATTGATTCATAAACTAAAAGCCTTAGAAATGGCGTCAACGAGTTATAGAATGAGAGCATTGGTAGGGAGAGAGAGGGCAATTACGGAACAAGAAAACGTATA
>Ga0102944_1001152_pt1 | contig 18227 bp, 18 predicted proteins | sample SalPonD_shore_MG_FD_78172 | JGI IMG/M metagenome (GOLD analysis project Ga0102944, IMG submission 78172) | Salt pond soil microbial communities from South San Francisco under conditions of wetland restoration - Salt Pond MetaG... | ecosystem: Environmental > Aquatic > Marine > Intertidal zone >...
TTATGGGGAAAAAGTCTGGTTTCTTATATTGATATTCCGGAAGTGCCTTAAGCCCGCGTGGGACACGCAGGGAGACGGACCAGCGCCATGCCGCGGCCGCGCGCCATGGCGCTGGCTCCAAATCCGGCGGAGCGTAGGCAGGGGGCCGGTCCGCACGTCGATCACGTGGCGCAGCTTACGAGCTTCTGAATGCACTGGCGGGAGATCGATGGCCGTTCGCTGCCCACGTACATGTCGTACACGGCGGTCACGAGGTCCGCCTTCTTCGCCGGCGAGAGCGAGCCATTGCAGTCGGCCAGAACGGACTCCGTGACTTCGATGATGGTTTCCAGCAGTTGCCGATCGAGCGGCCCGTCGGGCAGGACCGACGCGGCGCCGTCGCGGGCGTGCTGGCTGCCGTTGCCGGTCACCAGCCAGTCGACCGAGGCGCCGCCGGCCCGCGCGATCGCGATCAGCTTGGTCCGCGTCGGCTCGGTCCGTCCGGCCAGGCATTGCCGGAGGAAGGTGTCGGATACACCGGCTTTGCGCGCAAAAGCGCGCACGCTCATGTCCCCGATGAGATCGGCGAGCCGGTCCGGGAAGCGCTCGGCAGCGCCGGGGGAAGTCGAAAGATCGGCTGCAATCGTTTCATCATTCATCATCACGTCCATACTCAAGTGCCCTCATGGCGGGCGTTCTTCTCGTTATCGGCTCCTGCGGTACTACGACGCTCCTTGCACGAGTTCGTGTGAGCCTGACTATGTTGACAATGCGACATATAGCGCGCTAGATTGCGGTTAATGTCGACACCATCAGATCCATCGCAAATTCCCGACGATCCGGTCCAGCGTAACGAGTGGATCAAGTTCCAGTTGCGCATGCAGGGCAGTTCACTCTCGATCCTGGCGCGCCGCCTCGGTGTGACGCGCCAGGCAGTGCGCAATGCTTTGTCCGCGCCATATCCCAAGATGGAACGCGTGATCGCCGCGGAGATCGGGGTCGCCCCGCACGAAATCTGGCCCGAACGCTATCGAGCCCGCCGTTCGCGCGGCGCAAGCGAATAGGGCGACCAACAGGTTTCGCCATAGCGTGGGCAAGTCCTGTGCTCATGTAAACACGCAGCATATCATTACCCCCGGCCCGTGCAAGCGCAGCGCCCGGTGCAGGGCGTACGCGCACGGACCACGGCTCCAGTGCCGTCCTTGGTGGGGAATCTTGCGGCCGCCGGTCCCGATCCAAGGAAAGAGGCCGGCGCTACGCGGCGAAGGGCCGATTCAGCCTTCCTCGGGCGATACGTACCCTTCCGGCCGGTCAGAGCCGCTACCGAAGAAGAACTTCTCCATCTCCTGCTCGAGGAACTGCCGTGCCTTCGGATCGACCGGCGTGAGGCGCATCTCGTTGATCAGCATCGTCTGATGCTGCAGCCACATCTGCCATGCCTCCTTCGAGACATTCTTGAGGATGCGCTGACCCAGTTCGCCCGGATAGGGCGCGCGGTCCAGGCCCTCGGCCTCGCGCCCGAGCTTCACGCATTGCACGGTTGCTGCCATCAACACCTCCATCATTAATTATGCACTATACGCGCCCCGGCGCGGGGGCCCGCGTGAAGTGGTTCAAGGAATCGTGCCCGCTCAACCGCGTACCAGCGCCGCCTCGGCGCGGTCCAGTGCCGCGGCCGTGCCGGCGAGAATGACGACGTCGCCCGCGGCCAGCGCCATTCCCTCGTCCGGGGCGTCATGGCGCGTCCCGTCGCGCGTCAGCGCGGACACGCTCGCCCCGACGCGGCCGAGTCCGGCGGCGGCGATGGTTGAGCCCACCACCCGGGCATCCGCCGGAAGCTCCACGGCGCGCAGTTCGAGCGCGTCGGGCGCTTCGACCTCGGCGCCGGGGAACAGCGCCCGCAACAGACTGTACCGGCCATGACGGATCCGGCGCACGCGTCGCAGCACGTCCTCGGGGGAAACCCCGAGCAGGAAGAGTACATGCGACCCGACCATGAGGCCCGCCTCCAGTGTCTCCGGCACGACCTCGGTGGCGCCGGCGTCCTGCAGCTCGGTGAGGCGGGTATCGTCGCGCGAGCGCACGAGGATCGGCAGGTCCGGATAGGCGTCGCGGACGGTGCGCACGAGCGCAATTGCGGTTCCGGGATCGTCCAGCGTCATGGCCAGCGCGCGCGCCCGACCCAGCCCGGCGGATCGCAGGACATCAATGCGCGTGCCGTCGCCGTAGCTCACCGATGCGCCGGCCGCCCGGGCGTTGTCGACGCGGACCGGATCACTGTCGAGCGCGGCCCACGTGAATCCCGCGTCGTCCAGCAGCCGCGCGACGTGCTGGCCGACGCGGCCGAAGCCGACGATCAGGACGTGGCCGCCGGAATCGGTCACCTCCTGCGCCGGGGCCAGCGGACCGGGCTCCGTCTTGCCCGGCAGCAGCGCGCCGGCGAGCTGCGCGTTGAACCGGATGGCCAGCGGCGCGACGGCCATCGACAGCAGCAGTGCGGCGAGTACGACCTGTCCGTAATCGCCGGGCAGCAGGCCCTGGCTGAGCGCGAGTGTCAGCAGAGCGAAGCCGAACTCGCCGCCGTGTGCGAGCACGACCGCGGTGCGCAGGGAGACGTGCGCGGGCAATCGCGCGAGCCGCCCCAGGATGAACACGAGTGCGAGCTTGAAGATCACCAGGCCGCTCAGTACGAGCAGGACCCACGGCCAGCCCGCCGGCATGATCGACAGGTCGAGCAGCATGCCGACGCTGACGAAGAACAGGGCGAGCAGCACGTCGCGGAACGGACGGATCTCGGCCTCGATCATGTGCCTGAAGGGCCCTTCGCCGAGCATCATGCCCGCCACGAACGCACCGAGGGCCGGCGACAGCCCGAGGAAGGAGGTCCACCACGCGGCACCGAGGGCCACGGTGAGTGCGGCCAGCGTGAACAGTTCGCCCGAACGTAGGGCGGCGACGCCGCGTAATGCCTGGCGCAGCGCGAAACGGCCGACCGCCAGGATGACAGCGAGCGCGAACACGCCCTTGACGAGGGACCAGCCCAGGGTGACCCAGATGCTGCCATCGTCCGGCTGCGCCAGACCGGAGACGATCACGAGAAAGGGGACGACCGCAAGGTCCTGAAACAGCAGGATGCCGAGTGCGGACCGCCCGTGGGTGGTGCCCAGCTCGAGCTGGTCGGTGAGCTGCTTGGTGACCAGCGCGGTCGACGACATCGCCACGACGCCGCCGAGGACGATGGCTCCGGGCACGGCGATGTCCAACCACACGGCGACGCCGAACGTCGCGGCCGCCGCGATCGCCACCTCGGCACCGCCGAGCCCGAGCAGCGCGCCGCGCATGCGCGCCAGCGCCGGCAGGGAGAATTCCAGGCCGATGGTGAACAGCAGCAGGACCACGCCCAGCTCCGCCAGCGCCCGGATCGCCTCAACATCGTGCACGAGACCGAGCGCGCTGGGGCCGGCGGCGAGACCGACCGCCAGGTAGCCGAGCACCGCCGGCAGCTTCATGCGCAGGAAGACGGCCGCCGCTCCGACGGCAATCAGCAGCAACAAGAGCAGTTCGGAGAAGCCCGACGGCGTGTGCATCCAGACCCCATGCATCGGCAAGGCCAACGCGCGATAATACGCGACTTGCCCTCGGCGTGTCCGGGGACGCGGGGCGGAGTCGCCGGCGCCCGCACGCGTCGATCCGGCTGCCGCGCGGGCCCATCCCGGGCGACCGATCCAGTACATTCGCGGAGAGTTCCATGGTCGACATCCAGCGCCTCGACACCGCTGACGACGCCTTCGACGAGCGCCTTGCTGCGCTGCAGCACTGGGACGGTGCGGCGGATTCCGACGTCCTGCGCACCGTCCAGGACATCATCGACGACGTGCGCACGCGCGGCGACGCGGCAGTGGTGGAGTTGACCAACCGCTTCGACCGGCGTGACGCCGCATCGATGTCCGACCTCGAGGTACCCCGCGAGCGCCTCGACGCGGCGCTCGCGCGCCTGCCGGCGGCGGAGCGCGGCGCGCTGGAGCACGCGGCCGAGCGGCTCGCCGACTACGCGCAACACCAGAAGACCGAGAGCTGGTCGTACCGCGACGATGACGGCAGCCTTCTCGGGCAGCAGGTCACACCGCTGGACCGCGTGGGGCTGTACGTGCCGGGCGGGAAAGCCGCCTATCCGTCCTCCGTGCTGATGAACGCCATCCCGGCGAAGACCGCCGGCGTCGCCGAGCTGGTGATGGTCGTGCCGATGCCCGACGGTGAGGTGAGCGACCTCGTGCTTGCGGCCGCGTCGATCGCCGGCGTCGACCGCGTGTTCGCCGTCGGCGGCGCCCAGGCGGTGGCCGCGCTGGCGTACGGAACGGCAACGATCCCGGCCGTCGACAAGGTCGTCGGTCCCGGAAACACCTTCGTGGCGACCGCGAAACGCCTGGTGTATGGCGTCGTCGGTATCGACATGATCGCCGGTCCGTCCGAGATCCTGGTCGTGTGTGACGGTGGCACGGACCCGGACTGGATCGCGCTCGACCTGTTCTCGCAGGCCGAGCACGACGAGGAGGCGCAGGCGGTCCTGGTCAGTTGGGACGGCGCCTTCATCGAGCGCGTGGCGGCAGCGATCGAGCGGCTGCTGCCCGAGCAGCCGCGGCGCGAGATCATTGCCACGTCGCTGGCGAACCGGGGCGCGTTCATCCACGTGCGCGATCTCGACGACGCCGTGGACGTGGCCAACCGCATCGCACCGGAACACCTCGAGTTGTCCGTCGAGGGCGCCGAGATGATCGCCGGCCGCATCCGGCATGCCGGCGCGATTTTCCTGGGCCGCCACACGCCGGAGGCCCTGGGCGACTACTGTGCGGGGCCCAACCATGTGCTGCCGACGTCGCGCACGGCGCGTTTCTCCTCGCCGCTCGGCGTGTACGACTTCCAGAAGCGCACCAGCCTGCTCGGCTGCTCGGCGAGCGGTGCGGCCCGTCTCGCGCCGACAGCGGCAACGCTCGCACGCGGCGAGCGGCTGTACGCGCACGCCGCCTCGGCCGAGGCGCGGGTGCCCGCGGAGGAACGCTCGTGAGCGCGGCCAGCGAGCGCATTCGCCCGGAGATCAGGGCCCTGTCGGCCTACCACGTGCCCGATACGGGCGACGTGCTGAAGCTGGATGCGATGGAGAATCCGTACCCGTGGCCGGACGCAGCGCTGCGGGCGGCCTGGCTCGGCACGCTCGAGGAAGTCTCCGTCAACCGCTATCCGGATCCGCGTGCCCGGCCGGTCAGCGAACGCCTGCGGCGTCAGCTGGCGTTGCCCGACGATCAGCGCCTGCTGCTGGGCAACGGCTCCGACGAGCTGATCCAGCTCGTCACGCTCGCCGTGGCGCGGCCCGGCGCGAAGGTGCTCGCGCCGGAGCCGACGTTCGTCATGTACCGCATGATCGCGACCTTTTGCGGGCTCGACTGCATCGGTGTGCCGCTGCGCGACGATTTCGGTCTCGATACCGAGGCGATGGAAGCGGCGATCGCCGAGCATGATCCGGCGGTGGTCTGGCTCGCCTGGCCGAACAACCCGAGCGGCAATCTCTGGCCGCGTGCCGACGTCCACCGGATCCTGCGTGCCGCGCGCGGGCTGGTTGTGGTCGACGAGGCCTACCAGCCGTTCGCCGAGGACAGCTTCATCGACGAGCTCGGCCAGTGGGACAACCTGGTCGTGCTGCGCACGCTGTCGAAGCTCGGCCTGGCCGGCCTGCGCCTCGGTGCCCTGGCCGGGCCGGGCGCGTGGCTCGACGAGATCGACAAGCTGCGCCTGCCGTACAACGTCAACGTGCTCACCCAGGCGAGCGTGGCGTTCGCGCTGGACCACTTCGATCGCCTGGCCGAACAGGCGGCCGCCATTCGCGCGGAACGCGACCGGCTGCAGGCCGCCCTCGGCCGCCTGCCGGGCGTGACGGTCTACCCGAGCGCGGCGAATTTCATCCTGCTGCGCCTGCCGCAGGGCAGGGCGCGCCCGGTGTTCGAGGGCCTGCTGGCCGAGGGTGTGCTCATCAAGTGCCTCGATGGCAGCCACCCGCGGCTCGCCGACTGCCTGCGCGTGACGGTCGGCACGTCCGAGGAGAACGCGCGCCTCGAGGCGGCACTCCAGGACCAGCTTGCGGCCGCGTAATGGAACGACGGATCGTCGGCTTCCACACGGACGAGGAAGGCGACTGGGTCGCCGATCTCGACTGCGGCCACACGCGCCACGTCCGTCACCGACCGCCCTGGTTCTCCCGCCCCTGGGTCATTGACCCCGAGCAGCGCGCCGCCGCCATCGGCACCACCCTCGACTGCGTCAAGTGCGACCGCGGCGAGTCCGTGCGGTCGTCGATGGAAAACACGGATGGACACGGATGAACTCGGAAGCTGGCCATGAGCACAACCGCCCCGAGGCAGCCTCGGGGTTCATCCGTGGCTCCTGCTCGTCCCGTTCAGCCATTCACTCGCGCGTAGAGCGCGTCCAGGCCGGCGCGCAGTTCCTCGTAGTGGCCTGACTCGGCGATGCGGTCGCGCAGGGTGGCGTTGAGGCCGCCCTCAATGGAGAGATCGCCGAGGGCGGCGGCGAGACGACCAGCGCCGTCCTTCTCGAGCGTGGATAGATAGCCGCCGTAAAGGCTGGCGACGTACTGCTCGCCGGCCTTCGGATCGCCGATGCGCTCGCCCAGCCACGTCGCGACGGTCTGCAACTCGCAGAGTACGCCCGCCATGGTGCCGGCGACGGCCCAGAACGGGGCCAGCGCAGCCTCGGTGGCGACCGTGATGATCGGGTTGCGTTCCCCGTACACGACTTCCAGGGCCGCGCTGCGCGGGTAGACCGGCAACGGGCAGCCGCCGTGCTCGATGAAGGGCATGGGAATCGTGACGCTGACCTCCGTCGCAGGGGTCGCCGCGGCCCGCAGCTCGTCGAGGCCGATGCCCACCATGACGCTGATCACGGCCTGGTCGGCCGAGAACGCGAGCGTCGGCAGCAGTTCGCGGGCGACGTCGGCCGACAGGCAGGCGAACACGACCTCGCTGCGATCGACGACGGCCTGGGGTTCGTTGACGACCTCTATGCCGGCATGGGCTGCGGCGAGCTCCGCGGATACGGCCTCGCTGCGCCGCGTCAGGGTGATGTCGTGACCCTGGCCCGCCAGCCCGCCGACGAGGCGCCGGGTGATGCGGCCGGTGCCGATGAATCCGATGCGCATGGTTCGTTTCTCCTTCTGGTCGCGGCGGCGACTCTACATGACACGTCCCCGCCGCCGCGCGTTCCCCCGGCTAAGGGAACGGGCTCTTTTCCTGCAGGGCATCGGCATTGTAGTATACAGAATGTATACGTTATGTGGACGAGGTGGCGCGCGGCGCCGTCGACGGGCGCGTCCGTCCGGCGCGCCGCCGTAATGCGGGGGAAATGTTCATGACCGAGAACGCCGAGCGAACCCGGCGCCGTGGCGGCGGGCGCAACGCCCGTCGCGCGGCCCGCATCGAACATCGCGAGCCCATGCTGCCGTGGCTGCAGCGCAATGTGCCCGCCGTCGAGGTCATCAACGCCGAGGGCGTCGAACGCCTGCACGAGGCATCGATGGAGATCCTCGAGCGCGTCGGGATCGACTTCCGCGACGCGACCGCACTGCAGCATTGGCGCGAGGCCGGCGCCGAGATCGACGGCCAGCGCGTGCGCATCCCGCGCCAGCTGATCGAGCAGCGTCTGCAGACCGTCCCGGGCCGCATCCGCCTGCACGCGCGCGACCCGGAGAAGTCGGTGGAGCTCGGCCGCGACGCGACGATCTTCGTGCCGATGACGGGCGCGCCCTTCATCCGCGACCTGGAGGACAAGCGGCGCTGGGGCAAACTGGAAGATCTCAGTAACTTCCACAAGCTGGCGCACCTCGAGCCCGGGCTGCATTCCTCGGCGCACGTGATCTGTGAGCCGATGGACGTCCCCGTCGGTTACCGCCACCTGTGGATCACGTACTCGTCCATGTTCCACTCGGACAAGACGTTCATGGGCATGTCGACGACGGGGCGGCGTGCCGAGGACGTCATGGAGATGGTCAAGCTGCTGTTCGGAGCGGACTACGTCGACCAGCACCCGGTGGTCACCGGCAACATCAACGGCAACTCGCCTCTGGTGTGGGACGAGTCGATGCTCGGGGCGCTGCGCGCGTTCAGCCGGCACAACCAGCCGGTGCTGTGCTCGCCGTTCGTGCTCGGCGGAGCGAACACGCCGGCGCACACGCTCGCCTCGGTCGCCCAGCTCAACGCCGAGGCCGTCGCCGCGCTGGCATACACCCAGATCGTGCGTCCGGGCGCGCCGGCGATCTACGGCCACTACCTGTCGACCGTGTCGATGCAGTCGGGTGCGCCCATGGCCGGCACGCCGGAGATCTCGCACATGAACTTCCTGGTCGGCCAGATGGCGCGCTACTACGACGTGCCCTGGCGTACCTCCGGATCGCTCGGCGGCGCAAAGACATTCGATGCCCAGGCGGGCTACGAGTCCGCCGCGACGCTCGAGGCGACCGTGCTGTCCGGCGCCAACTACATCTGGCACGCGGCCGGCTGGAACGAGGCCGGCATGCACGTGTCCACCGCGAAATTCGTGGTCGATGCCGAGCAGTGTGCAATGGCGCACAAGCTCGGGCGCGGGCCCGAATGGGAAGGCTTCGACGAGGCGATCGCGACGATCGACGAGGTCGGGCCCGGCGGCCACTTCCTCGGGACCGAATACACGCAGAAGAACTTCCAGCGCGCGTTCTTCATCCCGAAACTGTTCGACAACAACAACTACGGGCAGTGGAGCGCCGAGGGCGCCAAGGAGATCACGCAGCGCGCGCTGGACTACGCGAACAAGCAGCTCCGCGAGTATGAGCAGCCGGCGCTCGATCCGGGGGTCGATGAGGCGCTGCGCGATTTCATCGCGCGCCGCGAGCGGGAGATCGATCCGAATGAAGTCTGACGAGACCGGGTGCCTGGCGCAGCGCCCCGATCACCGCTGTCGGTACCCCGGTCGGCCGCGCCATCTGCGAGCAGTTCGCGCGCGAGGGGGTCTGGGTGGTCGCCGTCGACGGTGACATCGACGCGGCCGAGGCGTCGCCGGAAGCCGCGCGCGAGGCCGGTGTCCCGGTCATCGCGCTCAAGACCGAGGCACTCGATCCGGTCATCACGGGGCACATCGTCGATACGGCGATCCAGCGCGTCTGGCAGATCGACATCCTCGTCAACAACACGAGCCGGCTCGACGACGTCTCAGCCGAGGGCGGAACCGACTGGACGGCGACCATGGCCGTGAACCGGGAGGCCAGCCATCGGTTCGCCTGGTCGGTGTTGCCGGGGATGCGCAAGCGTCGCACGGGCATGATCGTCACGGCCGCGTGGTGCTGGGGCGACGGCGGCGATCCCGCCGAGCCGCTCGCACGCGATACTTCCGGGGCCGTAGTGGCCCAGCTGACAGGGGGTCTCGCGGCAAGCGCGGCGGCGGATGGCATCGCGTGCTACGCGCTGTTGCCGCGTCCCGGCGGTGGGGATGCGGGGCCGCGGCTCGTCACCGCGGGCAATGGTTCCACGACGATGGCGGACATCGATGCGCCGCCGGAGCAGGTAGCGGAATGGGTGACGCTGCTGGCGGGCGGGCCGCATCTGCCGATGCCCTGACGATCGCGTGCTGCCGGTTGCCGCCCTTGCGGGGAATGGAGTGGCCGCCGCCGGCAGGCAGGGCGCTCGTTGTTGCGGGGGGGGGCACACACGAAAAGGGCCCGGCCATTCGGCCGGGCCCCGCAAGTCGAACGGGTCGTGACCCGTCGCTTACATGTCGCCCGTGATCCAGAAGTTCACCAGCTTCTCGTGGTTCTGGACGTACTGCTTGGCAGCGGCGTCGTAGTCCTCCTTTTCGCCGACGTCCATGCCCACCTGCACATCCGCGATCGGGATGGTCATGCGGTCGAGCATCTCGTAGACGTCGGGGAACTCGCGATAGAAGCCCTCGCGCGCGATGATGTCCGCGCGCTCGATGCTGCCGAGCACGCCCTTGGGATCCTTCAGATAGCGCAGATCCCAGCGGCCGAACATCCAGTGCGGGCTCCAGCTCGTCGCGACGATCCATTCGTCCTTGCTGATCGCGCGCTTGGTCGCGGCGGTCATGCCGCTGCCCGAGGAGATCACGAGGTTGTAGCCGGCATCCTTCAGGCCGTACTCATCCATCGCCTTCTTGGAGAGGCGCGTGAGGCCGGCGCCCGGGCCGATGCCGATGATCTTGCCGTCGAGCTTGTCCCGGACCTCGGGATCCTTGAGATCCTCGATCGAGTTCAGCTTGTCCTTCGGGACATAGCTGGGAACGGCCCAGCCCAGGCGCGCATGCGTGTACACCGGACCCAGGCTGATGACGTCCTTTGCCACCTTGTCGTAATAGTCCGAGTGCGTGTCGGGCAGCCAGGCGTCGGTGTGGAAGTCCAGGTCACCGGACTGCACCGCCTGGTAGACCGCGGCCGGGTCGGCCTTGGTCATTTCCACCTTCTTGTCCATCTTGTTCTCGATGATGTACTTGGCCACATGCGAGGTGAACAGCGCGTCGGACCAGTTGAAGTAGCCGATCTCGACGACGCCGTTGTCCTCGGCCTGCGCCGTGCCCATCGTCAAGATGGCTACGGCGAGTGCGAGGCCGAATCCTGCAAAGCGTTTCATGGTCACTCTCCCATGGTTCCTGCTTTTGCCTGTGATCGCCGACATTGTGTCGGCGCGATTGCGCCGATCCCGTTCCTCGGGATCGAAGATTGACGCCGCGTTTCACGACGCTTTGGACGGGGTAATGGTGCCACCCGGACCACAGCAGTTCATCGGGTCCGGCAGCGGGGCGGTGTGCCCCTTCCAATTACTCCCCTGTAATACATCCTCTCATCCGAACCCTACCCGGGTGCAAGACTTGAAATTCCGGCCGGTGATCCCTATCCGCACTAGGATTGAGTTGTCTTCATGGCTTCATGCGCCAGTGTCATAGGGTTTCGGCGCGTGCCCGCCATGCCCGGGTATCATGATGTAACCGCAGCGATGCCCGGCCGTGCCGTGCCCGTGGCCACCTTCGCGCGCAGGGCTCATTCTCCCCTTGCTCGACGATGAAGCCAGCGCAGGTAGGCATTGGCGCCGATGTACATGAACGGCTCGGGTGGCAGCTTCACGGGCTGGTCGTAGCGCAGCATGGCCTCGACGCGCCAGGACTCGGTGCGGGTGGCCAGCTCCGCCGCGGCCATGCCGGCGAGTGTTCCCTTGGCCGTGCCGAGACCGTTCTGGCACACGGCGGAGTACACGCCGTCCTCGATCTCGCCGAACGCCGGCACCCCATTGCGTGACAGGCACAGGCGCCCGCCCCAGCGGTATTCCATGGTCACGTCGCGCAGCATCGGAAAGCGCGCGGCAAAGGCCTCGTCGTGCTCGCGGCCGACATTGGCGATGCGGCGTTCGCTCACTTCCATCGACGGATCGTAGGTGAAGCGGTTGCGCACGATGATGCGGTTCTCGCGGATGCGCCGGACGGACGTGCCCATCGGGTCGGCGGGCGTGAAATGCCATTCCGGCCCGCCGCCGAGCCGCGTGACCTCGTCGGCCGTGAGCGCGCGCGTCATGCTCGCGTAGGTGAACACATGCATCAGCCGGCGGCGGTAGTAACCGAATGACTCCGCGTGGCCGTTCACTCCGAGGATCAGCTTCCGCGCGGTGACGCGCCCGTTCGGCGTGTGGGCGACGTGGTCGGGGCCGACGTCGAGCTTCGTCACGGGGGAGTGCTCGTAGAGTCTGATGCCTTCGGCGACCAGGCCCGCGGCGACGCCGCGGACGAACGCCGCCGGCTGCAGGATCGCGGTACCCGGTGTGAGCAGGCCGCCACGGTAGTAGTCGAGGCCCGTCAGCCGCTTCATGTCGCCCGCGTCGAGCCGCTCGTAGCTCTCTTCCAGCGTGTCGAGGTGACGCGCGTAGTCGTCGAGATGGCGCACGCCGGCCTCGGTGGCGGCGGCGTTGTGCTTGCCGCGTAGCTGGAAGGCCGTGCCCTCCAGCCCGCAGGCGCGCGCCGCGTCCTGCGCGAACTGGATTCCGGAGCGGTTGAGGCGGATCTGCTCCAGGTCGGCCTCGCGCGCACCGGCGTAGGTATCGCTGTCGAGGTCGTGTGGCAGATCGATCATGAACCCGAGGTTGCGGCCCGCCGGACCCGCGCCGACCCGGCTTGCCTCGAGCACGACGATCCGGTCGTCCGGTCGCAGTTGCTTGAGCCGGCGTGCCGCGGCCAGGCCCGCGAAGCCGGCACCGATCACCAGCCAGTCGGCCGTGATGTTGTCGTCGAGCCGGCGCGCCGGCCCCGGCTCGGGCAGGATCGCGTTCCAGCCCGGGACGCCGGGATCGACGGGGAGCCGTGACGCTTCGTGCGAATGCATGTCAGTCCAGCGATTCCCCGACCCCGCGGTCCGCGAGGTCGATCCAGATCGTCTTCATCTCGGTGTACTGGTCGTGCGCGTGCAGCGAGTTGTCACGCCCGCCGAATCCGGACTGCTTGTAGCCGCCGAAGGGCGTGGTGATGTCGCCCTCGCCGTAGCAGTTGATCGTGACCGTGCCCGCGCGGATCGCCCGGGCGGCCCGCAGCGCACGCTTGATGTCGCGCGTGAATACCGAGGCCGCCAGGCCGTAAGGCGTGTCGTTGGCCACGGCAATCGCCTGCTCGGTACTGCGCACGGTAATCATCGCCAGTACCGGGCCGAATATCTCTTCACGCGCGATCGTCGCGGCGGGTTCGACGTCGGCGAAGATGGTCGGATGGATGAACAGTCCGTCGCCGTCGGCCTCCACGCCGCCGCCGAGGATCGCCTTGAGGCCTTCCTTCTGCGCGGACTCGATGTAGGCGCACACCTTGTCGTAGTGGCCGCGGTCGATCATCGCCCCGAGATGATTGGCCGGGTCGAGCGGGTCGCCCGTGCGCCACTCCCGGGCCCGCGCCAGGATGCGCTCGACCAGCGCCTCCTTGACCCTTTCGTGGACGATCAGGCGCGAGTTGGCCGAGCAGTTCTCGCCCATGTTCCAGAAGGCGGCGTTCAACACGTGGTCGGCGGCGAGGTCGAGGTCTTCCGCGTCCTCGAGGACGACGCAGGGGTTCTTGCCGCCGCACTCCAGCACGACCTTCTTCAGGTTGCTCTCCGAAGAGTACCGCAGGAATGCGCGGCCGATGTCGGTCGAGCCCGTGAAGGAGATCATGTCGACGTCCGGATGGCGTCCCAGCGGCTCGCCGGTGCCCGGGCCGTCGCCGGTGATCACGTTGAACACACCGCGCGGCACGCCGGCCTCGTGCGCCAGCTCGGCGACGCGCAAGGCGGTCATCGAGGTCTGCTCGGCGGGTTTGACGATGACGCTGTTGCCGGCGGCCAGGGATGGCCCCAGCTTCCAGGCCAGCATCATCAGCGGGAAGTTCCACGGCAGTACGGCGCCGACGACGCCGATCGGCTCGCGCACGATCATTGCCATGGCGTCGTCGCCGACCGGCGCGCTCTCGTCATAGATCTTGTCGATGGCCTCGGCGTGCCAGAGGATGCACTGGATCGTCTCCGGCACGTCGGCCTCGGCGCAGTCACGGATCGGCTTGCCCGAGTCCAGGCTCTCGAGCACCGCGAGCTCGCGGCGGTTGCGCTGCATCAGCTTGCACAGGCGCACCATGACGCGCTTGCGGTCGCCCGGGTGCATGCGCGACCAGTCGCCGCGGTCGAAGGCCTCGCGCGCACGCCGCACGGCGAGGTCGACGTCCTCCGCGCCGCAGGCGGCCAGCTTGCCGAGGAGTTCGCCGGTCGCGGGGTTGCGCGTCTCGATCGTGCGGCCCGACTCCGCCGGACGGAACGCACCGTCGATGAAGGCGTCGGTCGGGAAGTTCAGCTCGGCCGCGATCGCGGCGTATTCTTCACGCGTTAGCAGTTCGGACATGCTCGGTACCCCGGTCTGTCGCCTCGGTGGCCCGCTCGATCCGGCGGACCGACGTCTGGAGCGTGCGGATGGTCGTTTCCAGCGCGCGCGCCTCGTCCTTGTCGAGCCCGCGCAGCGGCCTGCGCACCGGGCCCGCGGGCAGGCCCATGCAGCGCACCCCGTGCTTGATGCACTGGAGGAATTTGCCGCCCTGCTCAAGCGTGCGCATCAGCGGCAGCATCGCCGACATGATGCGCCGCCCGCGATCGAAGTCGCCTTCGACGACGCAGGCTCGGTAGAGCGCGATGTGCTCGGCCGGCAGGAAGTTGGAGCCGGCGCAGACCCAGGCGCGGGCGCCCCAGGCGAAGTACTCGAGCGCCTGGTCGTCCATGCCGCAGCAGGCCTGGATGTGCGGGTAGTCGCGCGCCAGCGCGTGCAGGCGGTTGATATCGCCGCTGGATTCCTTGATCGCGCAGAAGTTCGGGTTGCGCCCGACGCGATCGAGGAACTCGTCGCCCATCATCACGCCGGTGCGCGACGGGAAGTTGTAGAGCATGACCGGGAGGTCCGCTGCGCGCTCCACCTCCAGGCAGTGCAGGGCGAGTTCGCGCTCGGTCGGCACCGCGTAGTATGGCGAGCCGATCAGGATGGCGTCGGCACCGGCGGAGCGGGCGGCCTGCGCGTAGTGCGCGGCGTCCTCCGTGCGCAGCGCGCCGACGCCGATGACCAGCGGCAGCCGATCGCCGATCAGGTCGCGTGCGCGCTGCATCAGGTCGATGCGCTCGGCCGTGGTCTGGGCGTAGTATTCGCCCGTGGTCCCGGCGAGCACGATGCCGTGCACCCCGGACTCGACCAGGTGCTCGATGACCCGGCCGAAGCCGTCGTGGTCGATCGAGTGATCGGCGTGGAACGGCGTGATGACTGGCGTGTAGATGCCCTCGAAGCGCATGGTCGGTTCCCTGCGGGGCTATTTGTATACGAGAAGTATACAAAAAGTCGACCGAGTGTCAAAAGCATGTATGCTGTGATGCAATCCGAATCCTGATTCCCGCGGGAGGGTTCGTGGCCCGCAAGATGACGAAGGAAACGCTTTACGAGGATCTGCGGCGGCGGATCATCACGCTGGATCTCGCACCCGGCACGGATCTCGACGAGGCCGAGCTCAGCGCGGCCTACGGCATGTCGCGCACGCCCGTGCGCGAGACGCTGATCCGGTTGCAGAGCGGCGGGCTGGTGGTGCAGCGCCGCAACCGTGGCGCATCCGTGGCGCCGCTCGACATGGGTACGTTGCAGTCGTGGTTCGAGGCAGGGCGCATGGTGCACCGGGCGGTCGTCCGGCTGGCCTGCGCCCGGCGCCGGCGCGAGGACCTCGCCGCGATCGAGGAAGCCATGCACGAATTCGAGGCCGCGATGAAGGCGGAGGACATGCTGCGCATGATCTACGCCAACGAGCGCTTCCACGACCGCATCGGTCAGGCCGCCCGCAATCCGTACCTCTACGTCTCCTATCAGCGCATCCTGGCGGACCATGAGCGGATCTCGGGGCTTTGCTACGGCTACGAGATCGACACCCGCGCCGAGGCGGACAAGTCATTGACCCTGCGCCAGCACCGCGAACTCTACGACGCCATCGGGGCGCGCGATGCGGACACGGCCGAGCGTGTCATAGGGCAGCACTTGGACCTGTGCAAGGACGGCCTGCGCAACATCCTCGAGGGCTCCGAGCACCTCCTGGCGGACGTGTCGCTCGACGAGGCCTGAACGACGCTCTCTCAGCCCGCATATCTCACGGATGCGCGAAGCGAAGCGGTGGAGGCGGCGGTCGGGACGAGGCGCAGGGCGGTCCGGGGCGCGCAGGCGTGTCCGGCCAGTACGTCGAGCCCCCGGAACGGCCCGCGAGGCCGGATCGGCCGGCAGATCCGCGCCCGCAGCCTTGAGTCGGTGCTAGCCCGGCGTCGGACGCTGGGCCAGGGTCGCCTGCACCTTGCGTCGTTCCCCGGCGCGCCGGAACTCGACGCTGACGCGGGAGCCGGGCGGCATGCCGGTGGTGATGCGCAGCAGCGCCTCCACGTCCGGCAGCGGCTCACCCGCCACGGACAGCAGCACGTCGCCGCGCCGGATGCCGGCCGTCTCCGCCGGGCCATCCGCGAACACGCCCGCGACGCGCAGGCCGGGGGTGCGACCGGGCGCCTGCGAGGCCGGCAGGTCCTCGGCCTGCACGCCGAGCCAGCCGCGGATCACGCGCCCGTGGTCGCGCAGCTGGCGGAAGACCTCCACGACCATGTCGACGGGGATGGCGAAGCCGATCCCCTGCGAGCCGCCCGAGCGCGAGAAGATCGCCGTGTTGATGCCGACCAGGCGGCCCTCGGGGTCGACCAGCGCGCCCCCGGAGTTGCCGGGATTGATAGCGGCGTCGTGCTGGATGAAGTCCTCGAAGGTGCTCAAGCCCAGCCGGTCGCGGCCGGTGGCGCCGACGATGCCCAACGTGACCGCCTGGCCGACGCCGAACGGGTTGCCGATCGCGAGCACGACATCGCCCACCTGCAGCGATCCGGGGGCGGCGCGCCCGATCGGGTGCAGATCCGGCGCGTCGATACGCAGCACCGCCAGGTCCGAGTCGGGGTCGCTGCCGATCAGCCGGGCCGGGCGGCGGCGGCCGTCGCCCAGGACGACGGCGATCTCCTCGGCGCCATCGACGACGTGCTGGTTGGTCACCACGAAGCCGCGTCGGTCCAGGATCACGCCCGATCCGAGCGATGTCTGCAGTCGCGTCGCATTGCCGCCGTCACCAAAGAACTCGTCGAACAGCGGCGCCCCCGGGCGCGGTGCGGCCGGCACGCGCCGCGCACTGTAGACGTTGACTACTGCCGGCGCGGCGGCCTGGACCGCGGTCCGGTAACTGCGCGGACCCGGCGCCGTCGGTCGCAGCGCATCGAGCAGCAGGAACGCGAACAGGCCGATCAGCGCGCCGATGGCGGCGGCACGGAGGGCGAAGCGTGGAAACGTCGATGAAGGCATGCCGATCGACCACTGGGACGCCGGCACAGTATAACGATGCGTTGTCGACGACCCGATCCCCGGGTCCGTGTGCCGCCCCGGCGCTTCGCCAGCGGGGGACTCCGCATGTACACTCGCGGCCCGGCGCGGCCATTGCCGGAGCGCGCTCCGGCGCTCGGGCGGGCGCCGGCGATGGGACATCAGACGGGGACAGCCGATGGTCGAGACCCGCACACTGGTCGACTATCTCGACAGCCTGCTCGAGGCGGACAGCGTCCGCGACTACAGCCCCAACGGCCTGCAGGTCGAGGGCAAGCCGACGGTGCACCGACTGATGACGGGGGTCACGGCCTGCCAGGCGCTCCTCGATCAGGCCGTCGACTGGGGTGCGGACGCGCTGCTCGTGCATCACGGGTGGTTCTGGAAGAACGAGCCGGCCTGCCTGGTTGGCATGAAGCGGCGCCGGGTCCGCACGGCGCTCGACGCCGATCTCAACCTGCTCGCTTACCATCTGCCACTCGATGTCCACCGCAGCTACGGCAACAACGCCGAACTGGGGCGCCGGCTCGGCGTCTCCGTGGGCGGCCAGTCGGATGCGGGGGGGATCCCGGGGCTGCTGTGGCACGGGCGCCTCGATGAACCGGTGTCCGCCGGCGCCTTCGCCGAGCGCCTCGAACGGGAGCTCGAGCGGTCGCCGCTGCATGTCGGCATCGGTGCCGAGACGATCCGGACCGTCGCCTGGTGCACGGGGGCCGGCCAGGACTTCATCGACCAGGTTGCCGCACTCGGCGTCGATGCGTACGTCACCGGCGAAGTCTCCGAGCGCACCACGCACGCGGCGCGTGAGCACGGCCTCGACTTTTACGCCGCCGGCCACCACGCGACCGAGCGTTACGGTGTGCAGGCTCTGGCTGCGCACCTGGCCGACCGGTTCGAGCTCGAGCACCGCTTCGTGGATATCGACAACCCGGTCTGAGCACCCCCACCGGCCGGATCGATATGGTATCCTCCGCCCTTTATTTTTCACGGGCATCGCCCCGCTGGCGCGGCGGCGAAGCCGAGAAGAGAGTCCCGCATTCCGGGGAGGCCGGGCCGCTCTCCCGGGTCGGGAACCATAGAACAACTGCTTGATCGCGGGAGATCTTCGATGGCTTCGGATGAAGTGGATCGCACGCGACGCCGCTTCCTGACGCAGGCGACCTCTGTGGTCGGCGGCGCCGGGATCGTGGCGGCCGCCGTGCCGTTCGTCAGCTCCATGACGGTGAGTGCGCGTGCGCAGGCGGCCGGCGCGCCGGTCGAGGCCGACATCAGCAAGCTCGAGCCGGGCCAGAA
>Ga0102944_1001155_pt1 | contig 18194 bp, 18 predicted proteins | sample SalPonD_shore_MG_FD_78172 | JGI IMG/M metagenome (GOLD analysis project Ga0102944, IMG submission 78172) | Salt pond soil microbial communities from South San Francisco under conditions of wetland restoration - Salt Pond MetaG... | ecosystem: Environmental > Aquatic > Marine > Intertidal zone >...
ATTGACATCGTACGTGAACTGTTCATCGATTCCTTGGCAAATTTAACGGCGAGTGGTGCGTTATCGGCAATTTTAGCTGCCAGGAATGCAGCAGTAGAGTCCAATTCATCCTCGGGAACAACTTTATTGAGTAATCCCATCTCATATGCCTCCTCAGCAGAATATCGATTACCCGTGAGGATCATCTCCCTCGCTTTGGTCTGTCCGATGAGATAGGGAAGACGCTGTGAACCACCCCAAGCAGGGATCAATCCGAGGGATACCTCGGGGAATCCCATTTTAGCCTCTTCCGATGCAATTCGTAAGTCACAAGCAGAAGCTAGTTCTAATCCTCCACCGAAAGTGTGACCATTCAATGCGGCAATTATTCCTTTTGGAAAAGTTTCAACACGTCGGAACAGTGCCTGACCGCGTTTGGTAAATTCCAAACTCTTTTCCGTTTCCATCTCTGTTAATGTCTGCAGATCTGCACCAGCTGAGAATGCCTTTCCAGTTCCAGTAATAATTACTGCGCGGATATCATTATCCTGTTCGGCCTTATCCAATGCAGTCTCCAGTTCATCCATAAGATCTGGACTGAATGCATTCAATTTATCAGGTCGGTTCAGACGAATTTTTGCAATATTTTCACTATCGCTAAGAAAGGTACCTTCCTTGCTATATTCGACTAATGCCATTGTATGTCAATTTTCGCGTGGATATATTAAGAATTGTTCAAAGGAACGACAATTTGTGATCAGAACCGCGGGAAATAGAATGCAAAATTGAACAATTATCTACTATCTTCTCAATGAATGAGTACACTCGTGAGTCACAACTCATTTTACTATACACTATCAGGTACCTGTATGGGTTTTATAATCTGGATTATTGGATTAGCAGCAGCTGCCCTTGGTAAGGTGCTTGCAGATTTCCTGGTTTCATTAAATATCATCAATCTTCCTGAACTGATTCAGGCATTGGTTTGGTTTCTGATAGCCTTCATCGTCTACTTCTTCGCAAAGAAAATAGAGAGTGAGAGTTGGTTTGGTCTGTTTTCACTTAATTATTTCGTAACCTGGGCTTTTACCACCGTTGGTGTCCTGATAGGCGCGATTGTTTGGAGTCTCATTGATTCTGGTTCAGTTGCATTGAATATGGATCAACTGACCACCTTATTCTTTCTATCACTGCCACTGACAATCGGTCCAACTTTGGCAATGTCGTTAGGACTCCGAGAGAAATAGATCTCATTTTATCACTTAAAATTATGCTTCTAGCTCATAATGAACTCGATTTGAATTTATTAGTAAAATAAAAATACGCATACAGAAACGGAGTCTGTAATACAGAGAAGATTAAGCCATTATCTGCCAGGAATTGATCAAATGCTGGTAGATTGATGAATTGTCCAATGAACGTATAGGCAATTGCCAGAAATCCACCGGCACCAAGACCTTTCTTCAAGGTTGACTGTTGGCTTTTGGTGATTCCAAGTTTTGTTTGACCCTGTACCTGATACTGGATTTCTTGTTCAGCAAATGGTTCCGCCTCATTAGGATCAATGTAATTTTGCTCTTTATCAAAAAGAGGATAGTAAATAGCAAGGACCTCCTGCAATTCTTTCTTTAGTGGAGTGATCGCAATCTTGAATTCAGTAGATTCTCCAGGGTCGAGATGTAGTTCAACTACCTGTGGGCTGATACTATCAAATCCCTGAAAGACAATCCGCACTCCGGGTTGGTCGGTGATATTATGGGCTTTAACTAGAACCTCTGTGGGTGTTTCAATTTGCAGTTGTGCTAACGGTTTGAAACTGGTAATTACATGGTCATTGCTATATTCCCATGGTTTTCGCTCACCAATCCCAATTGCCTGGATAAGATCCTTGCCTCGTACGCCAAAAATCCACAGACCTAGTAGTGATAGTGCCATGATAAATATCAGATTGGGATTTTGGAATTGGTAATCTGGTTGAAGTAGTACATTAGCTGCTTCATACCCCATATAGCCGACACTAGCAATAGATACCAATCCAATTAACCCGTTTATGAGTACCTTTAGCTTACCCTCGTACCTATCTCTTAATGTTTTGAGGAAACCTGAAGCCCTGTTCTGCATTCCCTGATAATCAAATCCCCGGGTGAATCCTAACCGTAATCCACTTTCAGCACCATCTAATCTTGCACTTCGGTAGATATAGCCCAATATGGGGAGGAACATCAAGGTTTCTGCAACGAGGGTAATCCAGATCAAATGCCACTGTTGAACCAATTGATCGATGATCAATTTGGGATTGCCAATTGTGGCAAGGATCTGATCCCAGGCTGCCGAGATACCCACCAGTCCAAAATTAATTCCACTGAACCCCAGTAAGCTGGCTGTAATTGAAGATGGATTCTTCGTGGTTGCATTTACCTCCAAAGATGCTTGTTGGGTGACCTTACCTTTGTATACTTCCTCTGTTTTTGGTGTAATCCTCACCCGGAGATTGACCTTTTTTTGTTTGGCTGGTAGCACATAGAAAGTTTGTACCCAAGTTGCCTCATTATCCATGATTGAGGTATTATCTGTATCGGGATACATCCTGGATGTAGAGACAGCATCGATATGAAACATCTGAGATGAACCGGTTCTATTCCGAAATGTCAACTTTATCGGAGTCCATTTGTTCATCGTCACTGCACCATTTGGTAGGCTGATATCAAGGATTTCAATACCTTCCTCAACTTCAATCGTCTTCTCAATATCAATGAGTAACCGTTCCAATATCGCCTCCCGTTTTTTAATCAATATCTGAACCGCATCATACCCAAACAGTGTTACAGGGAGGATAAATATCAGAGCAACACTATCGGTTATGAATAACTGGAGAAATTTTGCAGTTCCACCTACAAGCGATGCCCCCTCCTGTAACTGTGATCCAAATGCATAGAGGAAATTTTTCGTGATAGCTAGACCAATGATCGAGCCTAGGAGATCAGTTCCAACTTTTCTCCATTGTGATGACGTGGTAAGTAGAGCCCGGTAGGTGTCTGGTGCTTCTTCTTTGGTATTTTCTTTGCCAAGAAATCCAGTTAACCAGGCACCAAGTCCAATTGCTACAGAATTAATCAGAACTCCAATATTGATGGTATTGATCTGTCCACCTTCTAGCAGTATATCATCTAATGCTGTTAGTAATTCCCCGATACCTCCTGACAATCCTCCAATCCCTCTGCCAAAAATAATTGCAGAGGCGGCAGGTACAGAGATTCCAAATGGAATACCTTTACCGAGAATCGGAAGTGCAAGATTGGCAGTCAATCGATCAATTGCTGTATACAGAAAAGATAAGATGACAATTGCAAAATTTCTTCCACTACCGGAACCTGATTGCTTGAGTTGATCACTTAATTGACTCATTTATCCTCCCTAAAATAGTTCTCATAAAAATAATGTGGAGAGAGGTGACGGTAAAATAACAAGAATAGTACTGATTAGCGAATTTGTCCTCGTGTTCAACCTTTGCAAGATCTATGGATTAGTCGATATTTCCTGTTATTTTCATATTCAAAACAATCTATTAGGTTAGGCCAACAAAAGTTCTTAAATGATTTATTTCGGGGTGGGGATTATACTAGGTGAATTTCTTTGCGAATGAAGTTTTTCCTCACAATTCTGATTATTAATCTATTGATTGGTAGTTCCTTGGGCTATCTACTTACAAGCTATCCACAACCAAAAATTCCAGATGAATTTATTGATGTTGGATTGGAAGAGCAAAGTCGAAATAGTAAGATCGAATCTGATATCCTCGAAACTAATTTACAATTCTTTGAATCAGAAGTGATTTCAGTGGCGAAATTACTTCAGGAAATCTTACTGAACAGATCAATTATTCCTGCGAGAACTTCATATTTCCATGATGTTCAGGCGATTGTCAGGGAAAATCTGGCATCCGGCTTACCTGGATTGATTGGATCTAGTCAGAAACACGGGATCGACATTTCCCTTGGTGCATCTGCGTATCATATTGCCCCAAATACATATCTCGAACCATTTCGAGAACAGTATCTCAACACGACTACCGTTAATTTTGAACCGTTGCAGGCGGTGAGTAATTCTGTTGCAGGCGAAATCCAACAGACAGCAAAGCTTGATTTCATCCTACCTGATCTCTACCAGAGTTCACCTGATAATTTTTGGCTGTATTTTGGTTCTGAAGCTGGTTACACTCGAAGTTATCCCTATTCTAAGATTAGCTATAATTATGACCCTCGTGATGAAAGTTGGTATATCTCCGCAGCTACCGGTGCAAAAGATGTAATTGTTGTACTAGACAAATCTGGATCGATGGAGAAAGGACGTCGAGAAGGAGCAATCAATGCCACGAAAAATATTATTCGTGGATTAGGGGGTCGGGATCGATTCAATATCCTGACATTTTCTGATGAACTAGATTCATATACTGATAGTCTTTCCTTGGTTACTCAGGAAACCCTTCCCAAAGTCGATCAGTACTTGGATTCGATTATCACCGGAGGAACTACCGATTATAATCTCGCCTTGGATGGCGCATTCAAGGTACTGCATCAGTATGGTAGTCAGAGACGTACTCCAGTAGTTCTGTTCATCACAGATGGTAAACCCACAGTAGGTATCAGTGATAATAACACACTGATTGAAAATCTGGTGCAAAATAATGGTGGGATTAATGCTGATGTAGTCATGTTTGGTATTGGCAATCAGACTGATCAAACACTTCTTCATCAGATGGCGACCGCTGTTGGTGGTACCTATCAGCAGATCAATTCCACTGCTCAGATCGAGACTGCAATCAGTAATTATAATGAATTTCTGAGTGAAAATCGTAAGGCTAGCCTCACTTGGAGTCTTCCCCGAACCGATGTCCGGACAGGTAAATTGGTCCTTACCATTTCCTATCCGGTTATTGTCAATAAACAACTACGAGGTGTTGTCGGTCTTGATATCTCGTTATCTGCCATGAGTGGTTTGGTTAATTCACTGAAACATAAGGCGGAATCCTATTCCTTTGTTACTGATCCAGCGGGAACAAATATTGTCCATCCGACCATTAATCTCACTACCTCGACAGTAAATGAAATCAGACAGCCAATTGGTAATTTGGAAAAGACTTCCGATCCGATTTTTGCGTCTATGATCTCAAAATCATTATTAGAGATCAGTGATACACAATTGGTAGCGTATGATACTGGTGTGCAGAATATCGTCAGTGTCAATCCCATTGGTAACACGTCACTCATCTACGGGGTGGTAACGCCGTTGTCTGCATTTGTTCCAGAAAGTGTCAACCAGAAATTGAATACACTAGAGATCAATCCCTGGTCATTTCTTCCAGGTATTGCATTAGGCATAGTGACGGCAATAATTCTGGTAATATTCCGTAAACGATTGACCCGAGAGGTAGATGAGGATCAGGTTAAACAGGATGAAGTACCAATTAAGGAGGAATCTTCATGAGAATTAAACCAGTTTATGGTAGGATCGTCGCATATAGCTTCATTCCAATTATTATGATTATCATCGGGACTTATGCCGGAATCTTCATTCTACCTTCTAACCTTACGGTAAATTTAGATCAGGAATACCAACAGAGTATTATCGATCAACATCAGGCAATTGGGACGGAAATGAGTGAGGAGATTGCTGCCATTCTGCTATCGTATGAATCACACCTTAACGTACTTGAGGTGAGTGTCTCTAATATCCTGAACCAAGGTGAGGTAACTAATCGTCCCAGTTATTTCCATGATATTCAACAGGATAAAATTACTCCAAGACCCGAATTTTCCGATTTCTATAATCAAACCGTAGATTTCTCCGTTTCAAGCTATTTTGTGGGTGATAATCTGAAATTTGGTAATTACTCCACTGAACTCAACGAGTCGATTGCCATCACCTCGATCATGGATCTCACTTTTCTATCAATCTATCCAACCATTGATCATCTAGTTTGGATTGATGTCTATTTTTCTGATGTCAATATGGAGCGTACCTATCCATTTGTTGGTCCAAAATCAGCTAATCATACAGTAGGATCTCGGATCGATGATGCCCCATCTGTTGGTACAACTGCTGATAACATCAGTTATTCTGAACCATATTTAGATAATACTACCAATCAGATAGTAATAACTATCTCAAAATCAATTAATCTTACCGGTTATAATGGGAGTTATATTGCATTCACAATTGGTATTCATCGATTATTTGAACAAATCAGAGGACATTCACAACCGGAACAATCCTCATTTCTCCTTGTAAATACTGATACCGTATTCATGCATTCTTCATACAATCGAACTTCAGACGTGATTACCAATGGGACGATGTCCAGTATCTATTCTCTTGAAACAAATTCTTCTGAATTATCTGTGTTATTGAATACATCCACTAGCTCTATGCAGATTGCCATTATTGATTATGCCAACCTTGGTGAGGTTGTGGTAGGATCTGTCAATATTGGTGTGTTTCAATTCGGTTTTACCAGTATTTTAGAAACTAAATCGGTAATAGGAACCTATGACCTCATTGAATTAATTATAGTCCCCCTGATTGTCGTCCTTTTCATTATTGGTTGTATCATGGTTCTATTACGGAGATATGGTCTCCTCAGGAATGTCGGTCTAGAGACGTTAGTTCAGTTAGAACAGAATGTGTCTTCAAAGATGCAAGCATTGGCTGATGGTGAGGTCGATTCTGTTGGTGAATTGGTAACGAAAGAGATCAAGGATAAAGGAGAAGAACTACGCGAACATACCAGAGAGGGAATTGATAGGAAGGTTGAGGAAGTAAGAGATACCGTCAATAATCTTGACCGTGTGATCAATACGAAAATGGATACGACATTGGATAGTCTGGAGAATAAGCTAATCTCTGCAATTGATAACAAATTTAGCCAGGTTGATGATTTCATTCAACAGGCAAAGGGTACAATCACCCTCTCATCGGATCAAATCCGTAATCTTCTAGGTGATCCGGAGGCATTTATTCAAAATCAGATGGCAATATTTGCCAACTCATCAGAGTTGAGTTTGGATAATATCAAGAACCTTCCCAACAAAACAACCAGGCTTATGGCAATTGTAACCAGTCAATCACAGATTGATCTCCCTACCTTCAGCTCAATTATTGATGTTCCGGTGGAGGATCTAACGAAGATATCCATGACAATTCCCGATGAATATGGGATTGTTGTCGAAGAGGATCAAGTGAAATTCAACCATGAGCTGATACTCAGTCACAGTCAGGATATATTACAAGTCTTCTATCAGCTTGTTCCTCAGAAGAAAACGATCTCATCGGAATCTGTCAAGGATTTTGGGTCTGCTGCAATTTCAGGTAGTTTGCTCGACTCAAAAGATGATGATAGAAATTCTGATAAAACTTAATCGAATAGAGAGATCAGGGCAACTGCACCGGGTCCGGCATGTGCGGATATAGATGATCTCGCACGTGTTATTCGGATTTCAACATCAGGTTGATTTGCTCGTATGATCGCGACCATTTTCTTCGCTAATTCTTCATCATTGGTATGTGTAATTGAATAATGATTGGCGAATTTAGTTCCTTTATCAGTAGTAAAATTATAGATTTTCTGAAGGCCATTTTCCATATTACGGGTGGTAGCAATGGCTTCATTCTTCCCCTCGGTTTTCTCAACATAGGTAATTGGTTTTAGACCGAATAATCTTCCCAGTAGAAATTTAGGCATGCTCACCCGTCCACCTGCACGAAGGTATTTCAACGTGGGTAAGACGAGATAGGTTTCAACCTTCTGCGCTCGTTTTTCCATTGCTGCCACAATCTCCTCTGGTTCTGCATGATCATCAATCATCTTCAAGGCAAGCTCTATGAGGTAGACTACGGATACACTGGCAGATTTACTGTCAACTACAGCAACCTGAATATCATGGTCTTCCATCACCTGTCGAGATGCCATAACTGCGGAATTATAGGTGCCACTGAGTCCTGAACTGATGGTCGCACAGATGATATAATCATGACCTTCATCAACCAATTCTTGATATTTTTCGAGAAATTCTCCAGGTGATGGTTGTGCGGTATTTACTTTGAAAAGATCCCGATTTTCAAAATTTTGATAATAGGTGTCAAAATCAAAGGATTCATCTTCACGATACTCTTCTCCATCAAAGCTGATATGGAGAGGAGCTATCTTGATATTGTGTTTATTGGCAAACTCAAATGAGATATCAGAAGCTGAATCAGTGACTAATCCTATCTTCATGTACGCTGTATTGAAGGGGTTGAATATAACTTTTGATGTCCTAACAAGTAATGAAAAATTGATCCCTGATTGATAATAGGAAAACTACAATTATTTTATCATAGAATAGTCGTCGAATTAGTACCAAAACGACTTCATCAATTGGCCACACTATGTTCTGATCTATATTTAGTAGGATCTTCAAGGGGACGATCCATAATTAGAAAAATTAAGAGAAATGTCTCAAGAAGCTTATCAAATAAACCTGAGGGGATAAGTAACGCATTCAATCCCAAGGGATAATACACGATGAAATATGCCACAATTGATGAAAGGGTATACAATATGAATACCCAATTGATTTGATTCTGATACGGATCAAGAATGGGCATGAAGTAGAGCATCGTGATTAAAACGATATTTCCTGCAAAATTGGCTATGAACATATAGTCTAGCATACCACCTGCGTAGCGTAAATCAGTTAGCCCGTAAATCAGATGGAGTAGACCGGTTAAAAAGGCTAATACGGTAACAATTTGTTCTCTTGATGTTAATTGACTGAACTTGAAATTGAATAATTTGTCCATACTTATCTATACGATTTATGATTAAAAAGAATCGGGGCTACGGAAACAGCGCCAAAGCTGATTACACTAGTTCTTTATCGATAATTTCGCTACTCTCTTTTTATATGCTAGCTATCTTTATCTTTAAGTTAGACTAGTCAAACTCTATGATAGAGACGTAGTGGAACCATCATGCTATGGTTCACTTATTCATTTGTTTCTCTCAGTTCTCATTGGAGCTGATAAACAAATGGTCTTCATACATCCTTTCACTGTCTACCTTACGAGAGACTAAATCTTGGTAGGCATTTCAGGAGGAATAACTATGACTGATGAAACAGAAAAAGAACGCTTAATGAGACTTAGGGCTCAGATGAAGAAGCGACGACCCAATTTCAAACGGGAAAATTACTACCGCTTGAAACGGTTACAAACTTCATGGCGAAGCCCCAAGGGTATCGATTCCAAGATGCGACACAAATTACGTGGTAAACGTAAAGTAGTCCAGACTGGTTATCGGGGCCCTAAAGCTGTTCGTGGTTTGCATCCATCTGGCAAGGAAGTCGTTCGTGTCTTCCGACCACAGGATCTAGAAGAGGTAGATCCAGAATTACAGATTGCCCAGATTGGTGGTACCGTCGGCAGCCGCAAACGTATCAATATTATCAATGAAGCAGAAGATCTTGGGATCCATATTATCAATCCACAGATCCGAAGGATTGAAAGTTTCGATGACGAAGAATTCGTCGATATTGAGGATGAATTCGAGTTACTCGATGAAGATCTTGATGATGATCTCCTACTTGTTGATGACGAGGATCTTGAGGAGGACGAAGAATAATGGTCAATGTCTTACCACAAAAACGATTGGCAGCAGAAATTCTCGATCGGGGAATGAATGGTGTCTGGGTCGATCCTGAATCCCTTTTCAAAATTTCCAATGCTATCACCCGTGAGGATGTTGAGAAACTCATCCACGATGGTCTCATCAAACCCAGAAAGATCAAGGGTACCTCACGTGGACGTGCTCGTGCTCAGAAATTCAAACGAGCTCGTGGACAACGTCGTGGACCTGGCAGCAGAAAAGGAACGAAGAATGCACGTACCCCACCAAAGCGAAAATGGATCAACAAAATCCGTGCTCAGCGCAAATACCTAAAAGATCTTCGTGATGGAGAGTACATTACTCCTAATACGTATCGTAAGCTCTACCGACAGGCCAAGGGAAATCTCTTCCGATCTAAGCGGTATCTTCACAATTATATTAGGGAACATGATCTCGCTGAGAAACGATTACCGGAGTTGAATAAATAATGGCATCAGGACCACGATATCGGGTTAAACTCCGTCGTAGACGAGAGGGTAAAACGAATTATTACAAACGAAGAGAACTGCTAAAATCAGGTAAATTGCGTCTGGTCATTCGCCGTTCAACCAAGCATATGCGAGTCCAGGTCATCAAGGCAATGCCTGATGGTGATATTACCTTGGCAGATGCTTCATCCTATAACCTCAAAAATTATGGCTGGAAGTTAAATGGAACGAACCTTCCCGCAGCCTATCTAACTGGTTATCTTGCTGGAAAGAAGGCAGTTGCTGAAGGAATTGAAGAAGCAATCCTTGATCTTGGATTGCAAAGCAATTCCCAAGGTAGCAGGATTTATGCAGCACTGAAAGGTGTGATTGATGCTGGTATAGAGGTTCCCGCAGGTGAAGAAATCTTCCCTGAGGAATCAGTCATCAAAGGTGAGCATATTCAACATGCTGCCAATAGTTATGATGATGATGAATTCAAAGAGACTTTCGCTACCTATCAAGAGGAAAGCGTTTCAGCCGATGCAATTCCCGATCTGGTTGACAAAGTTATCAGTTCCATAGACGGGAAATTTTAGGAGGAAATAAGGAATGAGTCTAGAAGATTGGGAACCTAAAACAAGACTGGGCAGTATGGTCCAGGAAGGAGAGATCACCTCCATTGATGAGATCTTTCAACGTGGTATTCCCATCAAAGAAGTAGAAATTGTAGATACTCTTGTCCCGAATATGGGAGAAGAGGTAGTAGACATTAATCTGGTACAAGCCATGAGCTCTGCTGGAAGAAAACGAAAATTCCAAGCTACGATGATTGTCGGAGATCGTAATGGTCATATTGGGATCGCTCAGGCAAAACTCCGAGAGATCGGTCCAGCAATTCGTCATGCCATTACTTTGGCAAAATTGAACCTTGCTCCCGTTCGTCGAGGATGTGGTAGCTGGCAATGTCGATGTGGTGGTATTCACTCCGTGCCTTTCAAGACACGGGGTAAAACCGGATCGGTTAAGATTGAAATCTTACCAGCCCCTCGTGGTACTGGTCTGGCTGCAGGTCAAATTGCAAAAACCGTACTGGATCTAGCTGGAATTCAAGATGCTTGGACTAAGACATCAGGAGATACACGTACTACAGCTAACTTTGCCAAAGCAACATTTGAGGCATTGAAAGCAACGTACAATGTGTTACCACCAGCTGAGTGGCAGAGGTGATAGATGATGAGTGAAGAACAGAAAGTTTATGCAATCATCAGATTACGTGGTACAGTAAATCGTAATTACAACCTTGAGCATACTATGAAGCTCCTACGTCTGCACAAACCAAATCACTGCTCGATCTATCCTGTCAACGGTCCCCTCGAGGGAATGTTGAAAAAGGCTAAAGACGCTGTGACTTGGGGAGAAGTGAATGCTGAAACTATTGAGCATCTCCTTCGTAAACGTGGTGAATTACCGGGTAAAGGAAATCGAGTCACTGATGATTGGATTTCTGAGCATAGTGATTATTCAAATATCAGAGCATTTGCTGAAGCGGTAGCATCCGGCGAGGCAAAACTCACCGATATTCCAGATCTGCAACCTGTCTTCCGTCTGAATCCTCCTAAAAAGGGATTTAGATCGTTGAAGTTCAGTGTCCAGCAGAATGGAGATCTTGGTTACCGAGGCGATCGTATTGTCTCGTTAATCAACCGGATGGCATAGGAGGTACTAATAATGGTACGTAGAAAATCAAAGAAAAGTCGTCGACAGAGAGGCTCTAGGAGCCATGGTTATGGTAAACAGAAGGATCACAAGGGCAAGGGTATGCAAGGTGGTTCCGGTAATGCCGGTACAATGAACCATCGTTATATCCAAGTTGTGAAACAGGAAAAGGCAGGAGCTAAAATTATCGGTAAGTACGGTTTCAAACGTCCCCAGAAGCGTCAGTATGAGGTTGAAACTATCAATGTCAGTCATCTTGACCAATCAATTGATACGATGGTCGAAGATGGTGATGCCAACCTTGATGGATCAACCTACGAGGTAAATCTACAGGAACTGGGTATTGAAAAACTACTTGCTCAAGGTAATGTTCATCGCAAAATCAATATTACTGTCGAGAAAGCCAGCAGTCGTGCAGTCTCAAAAATTGAGGATGCTGGTGGTTCAGTCACCATACTAAACGAATAATCAAACATATAAACTACTATAAATTCAATTCAAATCTGATATCAATTCCAATGAATTAATCTTACTGAATCCGTACATTGTGATAATTTATCGATTATCTATATTTTAGAAGTAATCAAGTAGGAAATCTCGAATGTAGTCTAGCTGAGATGATGAAATCTCTATCCAATTGCCAGTGATCCGTAATAGACCAGATTCCTCCATTATTCTGAGGATCTCAATTACTTTGGTCTCGTTATGGAAGAAATCTTTGACTGTATCCTGAACGTCATTACTCTCATGAATATATGAAATGAGATTGTCAAGACGATCAAGGATATCGGATATGGTTAATCGATAGCGTAACTTATCCATTGTACACAATTCACTCAATACAATACCCACGTAGTAGGCATGTGATAGATAGCTTTGCTGACGAGTCGGGGCAATTAACGGAGGTCCCGTATCGCGATAATAGGTTGAATAGGTGGAATACATGGTATCCATGTTATGTGTTATATCTGCATAAAACAATAAAAACCTCGCGCCATTCGGTATCCTAATATCTATAAATTATGGAAGTAGAGCGAACTATTTCCTGAATTCTGGTATTTTGTTTTTTTGCACACTACAGTGGAAAAAGTTGTCATCCGTAGATTGATTAAATCACTCCACCAAAGCTCTCTTGGTGACTCTATAATTTCCCAACAAGTAATTTGTTAATTTCTGAACGTAGATCATTGAGAATAGAGGATAGGACCTTGGTATATTCTACTGATTGTTGAATTTTAATAAGATCGGGTTCTTGCGAGACATCTCCATCAAATCTCTCAAGAAATTCACTAAATCGATTCATTTTATTGACTAAATGCCCTTGGATGAGATGTAATTCATCAGATAAGAGATTTTTTAGCTCCTTGGAGATATTGACCCCGATAACATACCAATCATAACCTCCTCTTGCCTCTGGATTCTCAATGACGAAGGTAATATAGTAGAAAATAGATGCCGGATCTTTCCAGTAAAATATTCCCGTTTCGAATTGTTGATCCACCAGCTGTTCAAGATTTAACCCAGCTGACAGATTGACAGCTGAGATCTCTTCTTCCTGTCGAAAATTACGATGAACTGAATTTGGTGATTTAAATACAATGACTGGTCCGATCAAATTTTCAAATGTGATGATATAGGCTCCAAGAGTATAATCATCCGAACCTTGTTTCTTGGATTGTGCTGGATTTATCTTTTTCTCCTCAATTTTATCAGTCACTTTACGGATGAAATTCTCTATACCTGTCTTTACATTTTCACCTGTTTTGGCACTGGTCCTGGCAGAATATATCTCTAGTTTGTCTTGGTAGTAGATACCAATATTTTTCGTCATCTTTTCATGCTTATCACTCATCTGCATTTCATACTGTTCAGCAATCAAATCTATTTTGTTCTGAATGATCAGCACAGGTCCGACAAATCTTCCCACGTTATCAAGATAGGTGTCTATCCAATTGATGAGTTCGTCTTCCGGATTCTCTGAATTCAGATCATACAATACAATGGCACCATGTGATCCAAGATAATATTGGGGATGAACATGGGAGAATTGAGGTTGGCCTGAGAGATCCCAAAGCGTGACCTTGATATGTTGGTTACTATAATCCATGGCATATAATGAGAAATCGGCACCAAGAGTTGGCAAGTAATTTTGGCTGAATCTTCGGCCCATGAATCGACGTCGAAGTGTGGTTTTACCTACTTCAGGTTTACCAATAATTACTAATTTAAGGATACGCTCCCGTTTTGGTCTCGAATTCGTTGAAAGGGAGCTCCTATTCTCAACCACGATCATATGTAACCTATTAATTCGTATTAAAGCTATCGGCAGACAGTATTATGGATACCTCATCGTTACTGGAACAATCTGCATTTTTTCCTTGGCTGATGGTTGATCAGATTTTTGGTTTTGATATCATCAACTCCTCTATAGTAGAGGCATCATTGCTGAATTTTGCTCGGGGAAGAAGATGATGGAGTAACCATTTCAATTCCTCAGGATACTCAAGGTTGTTAAGATAGAGACCGGTGGTATTGCGGGTTTGTTTGATGAGTATTCTATGAATCCGGTTCAGTATCTTCGAGAACGAATCATGCATGCCTGTTGTCAGTAAGATCGAGAGGTAGTCATGCTCGTGAAATGAATATAGTGCAATTTCCTCAAATTGTACCTGTATCGATTTCACCGGTTGATCCGTAAAGGTTTCAAACATTGCACTAATTGTTGCAAGGGTAGATCCTTCAAGATACAGCGGTGTATATGATTGATTTGACCAGGAATAAATTGGCGTTCCATGTTCATCAATCAATACCAACAGAAGGGGTTCATAACCCTCACGTGCCCAGTCAAATGGTCGTGACTGAAGTGTGTTCAGTGGGACGAGCAACAGAATTAGGGGTAATCCAAAATACACCGGAGTTCCGATGAATTTGGAAAGATAACGGAAGGCAATCGGTCCTACCGCAAATAATTGCCATGAGAGAAGATGGGTAATTGCGATTGGTGTTTTTTGAGAGGCATCCTCCTGATGGATTGCTGCATTATACATCAGTTGTGAGTCACGAGCAAAGATGATGTATAAGATTCCAAAGAAAAGAAAATTTAGGAGATCATAGGTATTAAAATTTGGCGAGTAATGCTCAAAGATAAGTCCAGCAATAATGGTAATTTGTAGTTCCTGCAGGATGTAGGGTATGATATATCCCAAAGGGATTGACAGTAGGATGATGAAGGTTATATCTATACCCTTTCGTCTAGCTATGGGATGTGAGATTCCAAAAAGCCAGGCACAAACAAAAATCGATACTGACGCAACCTGGTAGAATAACCGTCCACCAGTTCCTGAAATTGCATTAGTCAAGAGCGAGATTAGATGTAGTAATGAGGCAACAGCACCGGTAATTGCACCTAGAGACCAGATCCCAATCGAAAGTTCACGCCACTTACGATAGAGATCTGCGAGATTCAGACCCACCATGATGAATATCACAAAAAGAAAGAGATCTACACTGGTGACGACAATAAGAACCAGTTCCATAGCACAATTATATTAATTCAGTATGCTATAAATGGTTGGAATTTATCTACCAGTCAGGAGTAAAAATTTTTGTATCCAGTTTGTATTATTTCAATGTCGATAATTTAAGAGATATAGACGGTATCTGTGATTTCAACATTATCCCTGGTGTAATAACGGTTCTTTTCGTTATCTTCAGTATCTTCAATTTTCTCTCTGAGGTGGGAAACAAAAGATTCATAGTCATCAGTTGAACGGAACAGGAAATAGATCTGTTCTGAAGTAGACAACAGTTGTATCTCCTTATGTCTCTGATAGGTAACTACTCCCTGAATATCATCATAATTGATGAATACATTCTTGGGATCAAAATCAACGGTTTCCTTACGGTTTTTCCCCATACGTCGATTTCGTTTAAGAAAATCAACAATATGATGATAAATAGGAAAGCGATAATCATTGCGTTTCCACATATAGTAGGCATGAATGCCATCTTCTCCGATATGAACATCGAAAAAGTACCGGGCCATTGGGAAGGCATTCCGGGAAATACTCACATTCTTGTACATTTCAATAGTATTGTCTTTTACTGTACTCATAATAATTCCTCATCATCATTACCCATAAGCTTGGCTTTGACCATTTTCATACGGGTGAAACTTTCACGCTCATCCTCCTCTAGCTTTACATCAATAAAATTGATAGTATTCTCAAATCGAGGAATGACAATTTGTTCCAATGCATTTACACGACGATTGACACTAGCAATTTCATATGCTAATTTTTGGAGTGCAGCAATTTTCTCTGCTAAATTGATCACAGAGTAGAGGTACTCACGAAAGGCGATGATTGTATCATCAAGTGCAATAGATGTGTTCTCAGCTGCATAAAATGGCTTATCAACCTTCGTCTGTTGTAATGCCAGTTTGGGAACTTTAACTCCCATGATATTGTTGGTTGAGGTTTTCAATCGTAGAGTCTCTGGTGCGGACCAACCAATTTCACGAAGTTTAGCTGTTCCCATCTTCAAACTCGCTACCTCAAGCTGACTGTGTGCCTTCTCCAGGAGTTCATCTGCAGATGATTGTGCACCACGAACTTCATCAACCAAATTATACAGCTCAATGATCAATGCATCTCGTTTCTCTTTCAGGAGATTATGACCATTTTCAGCCAATTTCTTGCGGTTACGCAAATCTAGAAGATTCATTCTGGTGGGTGCTACACCATCCATTATTTCTTTAGAACTCATCTATAATTGTCCTCTACGATTTGATTGGATAAAGTAATAAAAAAAGTATTGTTAGACTCAGTGCTGAATCTCAGAATATAGATGATTTCATTCAGCTAATACTCGAATTATCTGTACTCAATTTAAGCATGGGGTAGGATCTGTATCGGTTCATTGGAACAGGTTGCTCAGTTGTTTAGATATCTAGTGCATTCTTCACGGGTTTAGTCTTATCCGATGGTTGCAAATCAGGCTGTCCCTGAACACCTTTGGTAAGGAGGAATATTCCGTTTTTTTTACCCCAGATATAGCCCTTCTCTCCACTGGAAAAATGATCATGAGGAAAAGCACCTTTTGCCATATCTGTTGATATTACTCCATCCCGTCTCGCAATCTGTACCATACCGATTTTCTCAGGAGATACCGAATACCGAACCCGTGCAATATCTCCTCGGCGTATTGGTTGGAGGGGGATAACCACAGTTTTGGTATAGTTTGATATAAACAGGGAAAATAATTTCATTGCTAGGAATCCCCCTATCATCGCATATATAATGTGTTGATCCTGTAATTCACTGGCATAGAACCACCCGATCTGACCAAACATAAAGAGGAAGGCTGAATAATTACCCATGGCATATTTGGACTGGTAAACCTGCTCATGTGACCGTTCTGCATCCGCACTGGAGGGTAATTCTACCCGCTCAAAGTCACCATGCTCGATACCATTAACCTCAGTATCAAAATCCACATCAAAATCATTATCGAATTCAATGTCGATGATACCATCCCCATCTAGATCAATCCCATCTGGTAAGCCATCTCCATCTAGATCAATTGCAGTCCCTGAACTGTCAAAATCTGCATCAAAATTCGAGTCAAAATCGGAATCAAATTCGATATCAATGACTCCATCACCATCTAGATCAATTCCATCTGGAATTCCATCTCCATCAAGATCAATAGTATCCCCATCGAGGGAGTCAGCCTCTGCCTCAACATCTGTATCATCATCTCCAAATGCACCAATCAGAACGACTAGAAAAAAGAATAGTCCAAAGAAGAAAGCAGAACTGAATATTATCTCCCATGTTGTTGCATCAAGTAATCCTGCAATTATTGTTGTCATTGTTATCAAACCTCATCTCAATTAGACCTGAGCTGCATATTACCATTGGATTATGAGAAATTAAATACTCTATATTTAGTCTATATAGTGTATAGATTCTATCAAAAACCAGTTAGAACCCGATTGAAATGCATTCCTTTGTTTATTTAAGATTACGCTGATGAAATATTCTCAAATCAATCTCTATTACATCTAGGTAAATTATTGCAGATTGAGAATGGTTGAATTTAAAATAGGATTAATGAATATTTAAGATATTGAATTCTAATTATTTACTAAGTAGTGTGAGATTAATCTCTTTTTCTGTAGATATTAAAGACAGCAACAAAGGCACCAAGACCCATAACTGCATAGACTGCATTGAATGGTGACTGGGTGACAGTAGTTGTCTGTATCTCAGTATTTGTTAAGGTCTGGTTCTCAGTGACGGTGGTTGTAACAGTTTCAGTCTCGGTGATGAAATTAACAACGGCACGAGCACGAAGATCAGTGGTGGTTCCAGCAAAATTCA
>Ga0102944_1001156_pt1 | contig 18177 bp, 17 predicted proteins | sample SalPonD_shore_MG_FD_78172 | JGI IMG/M metagenome (GOLD analysis project Ga0102944, IMG submission 78172) | Salt pond soil microbial communities from South San Francisco under conditions of wetland restoration - Salt Pond MetaG... | ecosystem: Environmental > Aquatic > Marine > Intertidal zone >...
CAGATGATCCGGGTGGGGGAGGCCAGCGGCAGTCTGGAGGAGGTGTTCGCCCGCCTGGCCGGCTACCTGGAGCAGGAGAAGGACACCCGCGACCGCACCAAGCAGGCCCTGCGCTACCCCATGCTGGTGGTGGTGGCCATCGTGGTGGCCTTCATCATCCTCAACGTGGTGGTGATCCCCAAGTTCGCCGGCCTGTTCGCCGGGCTCGGCGCCGAGCTCCCCCTGCCCACCCGCATCCTGATCGGCATCTCGGACTTCACCCGCAGCTACGGCTGGCTGCTGGTGCTGCTCCTGGCCGCCGGCGCCTACGGCATCCGCGGCTACGTGCGCACCGAACCCGGGCGCCGGGCCTGGGACCGCTGGAAGCTGCGCATCCCGGTGGTCGGGGACATCTTCTTCAAACTGGCGCTGGCGCGCTTCACCCGCACCTTCGCCACCACCACCCGCAGCGGCGTGCCGGTGGTGGACGGCCTGGGCGTGGTCTCCCGGGCGGTGGGCAACCGCTATGTGGGCGACCACGTGGCCGCCATGCGTGAGGGCGTGCAGCGCGGCGATTCCCTCTACAACACCGCCCGGCGCGAGGGCCTGTTCCCGCTGACCGTGCTGCAGATGGTGGAGGTGGGCGAGGAGACCGGCGCGGTGGACGAGATGATGGAGCAGGTGGCCGAGTACTACGAGCGCGAGGTGGACCTCAAGATCGACAACCTCTCCACCCTCATCGAGCCCGTCCTGATCGCCGTCATCGGCGCCATGGTGCTGCTGCTCGCCCTCGGCATCTTCCTGCCCATGTGGGACATGGCGCGGGCCTTCCGGTGATCGCCGGGGAATCCGGGCAGCGCCTGCCGGTGGGGGCCTGGGCGGCCCTGGTCCTGCTCGCCGCCGCCTTCGGCCTGGCGCTGTTCTTCAACGGCGTCCACATCCCCCTGCTGAGCGCGGCCGGTGTGCTGCTGGTGGCCTTCCTGGCCCTGTCGCTGGCGCCGGGGATCCGGCCGGGCTGGCAGGTGCCGCGATCGGGGGCCGCCGGCTGGCTGGTGGCCTGGTGGGTGCTGCTGGCGGTGAGCCTGGCCTGGTCCACGGTGGTGTTCACCAGCAGCCTCTACTACTGGTGGCTGAGCGCCCTGCCGCTGACCTACTTCGGGCTGGTGCTGGCGCCTTCGCCCCGATCCTGGACCCGGGTGGCGCTGGGCGGCCTGACGCTGGCCGGGGCCGCCCTGGCCGTGTGGGCCCTGGTGCAGTTCTTCGCCTTCCCGGAGGCCTACAAGTTCCGGGCTTCCGGCCCGCTGCTCAATGCCAACAACCTGGCCGGCCTGCTCAACCTGGCGCTGCTGCCGGTGGCAGGGGCGTTCTTCCTGGCCCAGGGGCGGCGCCGCCAGGGCCTGCTGCTGGGCCTGACCCTGCTGCTGTTCGCCGGCGTGGTCACCACCCAGAGCCGGGGGGCGCTGGTGGGGCTGGTGGTCGCCGCCGCCGCCCTGGTCCTCGGCAGCCGGCGGGCGCCGGGCGTCACGCTCCCGCGGCTGGGGCTGCTGGCGGCCGGCGCCCTGGCCATCTTCCTGGTCCTCGACGGCTGGGCGGGCTCCGACCTCAGCCAGCGGGTGGAGACCCTCGGCTCCGTGGGCAGCCAGTCCAGCTTCCAGACCCGGCTGGCGGTGTGGGAGGGGACCTGGCACATGGTGCGCGACCATCCGTGGCTGGGCACCGGGCTGGGCACCTTCTTCCTCTACTACCCGCGCTACCGCCTGCTGGCCGACGGCGCCACCGGCGGCTTCTATGCCCACATGGATCCCCTGCAGTTCTGGGCCGAGCTGGGCATCGCCGGGCCGGTGCTGTTCTATCTGGTGCTGATCGCCGTCCTGGTGCGCACCGTCCGGGCGGTGCGCGCCGCTCCGCCCGAATCCGGACTGCGCCTGCGAATCCTGAGCCCGTTCGCCGGCCTGCTGGCGGTGGCGGTGCACACCCACATCACCTTCCACCTCTACGTCATGCCCATCCTGATCGCCTGCGCGGTGCTCCTGGCCGCCTGGGAGCTGGCCTGCGAGCGGGCGCTGGGGGCGCCGCGGGCGCGGGTGGCCCTGCCGGAGAACGCCCACGCCCGGGTGTGGCGGGTCTTGCTGGGGGCCGTGGTGGTGCTGGTGATCCTTTTCCTGGGCTCCGCCGGCGTGGCCGACCGGTTCCTCAAGGAAGGGCGCGCCGCCGTGAGCGATGGCGAGATCCAGGCGGCGCTGCGGGATTTCCACATCGCCCGCGCCCTGGCCCCCGCCAGCGACACCCCGTGGGCCCTGGGGGCGGAGATCCGGACCGCCGCCCTGAACCATCCCGGACTGGGGCTTAGCGGCAAGGACCGCATGGCCCTCTACCGGGAGGCGCAGCGCATGCTCGACCGGGCCCAGCGCTGCAATCCCGCCCGGGCGGCCCTCGATCAGGCCCGGGCCCGACTCTACCTGGCCGCCCCCGAGGCGGCCGGCGGCCGGCCCGAGCAGCAGGCCGAGTACGCCTGGCGGCGCGCCCTGCGCAAGGATCCGCGCATGCTCAAGGCCCGCATGGCGCTGGCCCGGCACTACCTGGAGCGGGGCGAGAAGGGCAAGGCCCTGGCGCTCCTGGAGGACGGCCTGCGCTGGCCCTATCCGGGGGCCCAGCCGCTGGGCCTGTACCTGCTCACCGCTGATCTCCGGGACCGCCTGGGGGATCGGCCCGGGGCGGTGGAGCTGGCCCGCAAGGCCATGGACCGGCTTCCCGAGGGCAGCGAGCGTCTGCGCCGGGCCCTGCGGGAGCGCTACGGACTGGATGGGCGCGGCAGCCGGGGCGGACCGGAGGAGGACGGCGGTGGAGCGTCTTAGGACCCGCTCCCATCAGGCCCGCGCCCTGGAGTGGGCGCTGGTCCTGCTGTTCATCCTGGCCCTGATGTGGGTTGTGATGGGGCGCTTCGATGAGCTGAAGGATCGGGCCGTGGAGACCGTCGCCCGCTATGAGTACCAGCTCCTGCAGACGCGCATCCAGATCTACCGCATCCGCCGGGGGCGCTGGCCTCCCAGCCTGAAGGCGGCCTTGCCGGCCAAGCCGGCGGAGGTCCTGATGGTGGGGCCGGGCTCGGAGCGCCACCGGCTCACGGACTCCGACGGCCGGCTGGTGGATCCCTTCGGGGCCCCGTATCGCTACCACCCGGACTCCGGCGAGCTTGAGATTCCGCAGGGGCTGGCCCGGAAACCCCATGAGGATTGACGTTTTTGAAGGCCTGGGTTGTAATACGGTGGGTCGAAAAGGGGCCACATGCAAGGGGCCCGGAAATCGCATTCGCGGCCAGGGCGTCCAGAGGAGGAAGGACATGAGCAGGGGAGAGGAGGGGTTCACCCTCATCGAGCTGGTGGTGGTGATCGTGATCCTGGGGATCCTGGCCGCGGTGGCACTGCCGCGGTTCGTGGATCTGACCGACGAGGCCAACCAGGCCGGCTTCCAGGGCATGAAGTCCAGCCTGCAGGGTGGTGTTTCCCTCGCCCACAGCAAGTGGCTGGCCCAGGGGCAGTCCGGCGACGTGACCATGGGCGGTGTGGCCATCGGCATGAACAACTCCGGCTGGCCGGTGACAGCCACCAACGGGAACAGCATTCCGGACTATCTGGACACCCTCCAGAGCAATCCGGCGGACAACGCCAACTGGTCGGTCTCCGGGGGCACCCTGACCTTCGCCCCGACCAGCAGCACCATCACCTACGATCCGAACACCGGCAGCATAACCACGCCGTAGGGCCCGGTTCGGACGGCGAAAAGGGGAAGCCGCCAGCGGCTTCCCCTTTTTTATTGGAAAGAATGCCCGATCAGGTACTCGCAGCCTTCGGGGCCGACGCGGGCCTCGTGCACCGTGCCCTGCGGGAGATACAGGACCTCGCCGGGGCCGATGGCCAGCTCGCGCCCCTCCGCCCGGAACACGATCTCGCCCGCGAGGCCGACGATGATCTCGTGGCAGCCGTGGCTGTGCGGGGGGTAGTAGTGCCCCGGGGCGTCGGGCACGGCCATGACGTCCGCGCCGTGCACGCCCTCCAGCCAGTCCCGGGCGCTGCGGCGGTCGCAGCGATCGCCCGGGAAGGAGTCCTTTTGCAGCTGCATGGTCTGCCCTCCGCTCCATTCCGGTTGTGCGCGCAAGGTCCTAATCGTAAAGTGCTTGCGGGGGGCTACCAAGGGAGGCGGAGCGACCGGTGCCAGTTCCTTCCCCAGTTCGCGAGCGTGGCTTCACCCTGGTTGAGCTGGTGGCCGTCATCGTCATCGTGGGGATTCTGGCCGCCGTGGTGCTGTCCCGGTTCCCCGGGGTTTCCCCTTTCTCCTCGCGGGCGGCCCGCGACCAGGTGGTCAGCGGCCTGCGCTACGCCCAGCAGCAGGCCATGTCCCGCAACCGGCCGGCGCGGTTCGTCTTCGGCGCCGGCCGCTACCGCGTGCAGTTCCGGGACTCGGGGGGCGCCTGGACCGACGTCCCCGTTCCCGGCTCCGGGGCGAGCCGGTGGCAGCTTCCGGGCGGCGTCCGCTTTGCCGCTTCCGGCAGCCGCCGCTTCAACGGCCTGGGCCAGCCGGTGGCGACCTGCGGCCCCGGGGCCGGGGTGGATCTGACCTCCGGGGCCACCGTGGCCATCGAATGCGAGACCGGGTTCGTCCATGCCGGGAATTGAGGGCGTCCGCGGAGAGGCCGGCCTGACCCTGATCGAGCTGGTGGTGGCCATCGTGGTGATCGCCGTCGCCAGCGCCGCGGTGATGCTGGTGCTGGTCACCGGCTTTCGCGGCAGCGTCGATCCCCAGCTGCGCATCAAGGCGGTGGAGCTGGGGCAGTCCTATATGGACGAGATCTTCGCCAAGGCCTTCCACGACCCCAACACCGACGGCGAGACCGCCCGTCCGCAGTTCGACGACGTGGACGATTACGACGGCCTGGCCGAGGGTCAGGCCTGCGGCGACGGGGCCCTGCTCAACGCCGACGGCAGTCCGCGCAGCGGACGCTATTCCGGCTACTGCGTCGCCGTAAGCGTGACGCCGGCCGCCGGTGAGCTGGTGAACGTGGATGCCGGTGACGCCCTGCGCATCGACGTCTTCGTCACCGATCCCGAGGGCAACCGCACGCCCTTTACCGCCTACCGGCTGGACTTCTGAAATGCCCGCCCGTTATCCGGTCTCTTCCGGCTCTCGCGGCTTCACCCTGGTGGAGCTGGTGGTGGTGATCGTGGTCTTCGGCATCATCGCCTACCTCGGGGCCGTCCTCATCGGCAACTTCGTCGGTGGTTACGTGGGGGCCTCCCGGCGCCAGGAGCTGGCCTCGGCGGGGCGGCTGGCGGTGGAGCGCATGACCCGGGAGATCCACCGCGCCCTGCCCAATTCCGTCCGCGTCAGCGGCGCCGGCAGCCAGGTCACCTTCCTGCGCGTCGCGGTGGGGGGGCGCTACCAGGCGGTCGGGGCGCCGGCCTCGCGCCTCCAGACCTACCCGGGGAACCCCGGCGACGAGACCTTCGTGGCCTACGGCCTTTCGGGCCTGGACGCCGCCAGCCACCAGCTGACCGTGTATCCGCTGGATGCCGACGCCCTGTACGCCGACCTCGGGGCCACCGTTTCCGGGCCCCGCGCCCGCATCCAGGACGCCGGCGGTGCCGTCGGCAATGGCGCCCGCAGCATCCGCCTGGCATCCGGGGACGATTTCGCCCGGCAGTCCCCCCAGCGCCGGATCCAGGCCGTCGATGGGGTGGTGAGCTTCTGCTATGTGGCCTCCCGGGACGGCCTGTACATGGCCCTGAATCCGCCGGGGGCGGTTCCCGACACCAGCTGCGACCAGAGCGATCACCTTTTGATCCGGCCCGTGTCCCGGGTCCGCTTCCGCTACCGCGAGGGCACGCAGGCGCGGGCCGGGCTCGTGCGCTTCTATCTGCAGGTGCGGGACCCTGGCAATCCGGGAGAATCGGTGGATTTCCAGCAGGAGGTGCACGTCCGCAATGTCCCGTAGACCGGCCGGACAGCGAGGGGTGGGCACCATCGCCGCGGTCTTTGTGATCGTGGTGCTGGCCATGCTCGGCACCGCCCTGGTGGCCCTGGTAACCACCGAGCAGCGCGCCACCTCCCGCGAGATGGCCTCGGTGCACGCCTTCTACGCCGCCGAGACCGCCCTGCAGTGGGGCATGTACCAGGTGGTGCGCAAGACCGGATCCGGCAGCTTCCCCAACAGCGGCCAGCCCATCTTCCAGGGGACGCCTCCGCGAGGGCTGAGCAGCTGCGGCGATGGCACGGGGACCGTGCAGGCGGCGCCCCAGCAGTTCGCCAGCAACGTCCCGGCCAGGGGCGGGGCCGTGGATCTGTTCCTGTTCGATGCGGTGGGGGTATGCAATCCGGGCACGCCGGTGGAGACCCGGCGCCGCTTGGAGGTTCGTATTCATGGCTAGGCAGCCAACTGGACATCCCCCCTCTCTGGACGGTTTGCGTGGGGGCGTAGGGAAGAAGTCCAAGGCGCCAACCCTTCTCCAGTTGGCATTCGGCTTGGCACTGCTTTTTTTCATCCCCCCCGCCGCCGCGATCGGGTGGGTTAATCCGGTGTGCTCTTTCTATCGGGATGATGCGACCCTGAACGAAGTGTTCTTCCAGGGCCAGGGCAACAAGGTGGATGCCTTTGTCGAGGTGAAGATCCTCAACACTGCCATTACCGGCGCCACCTTCGGAAACTGGTCGCTAACCGTTTGTCAGGGAACGCAGAGCTCATGCGAGCAGGTGTCGCTGCCCGGATCCACAGGAACCTACCCCTATGTGGTGGTTCAGCCGCCCCTTGCTTTTGCCTCGGAGCTGGATTTCCGGACGCCGTTCGATCTTACCCTCAGGGATGCCAACGGTGATCTCATCGATTACCTGTCCGTGGGCGGCAGTACCTACCAGCAGGAAAACTGTGCCTGGCCGCTGGATACCGATGCGCCCACCAACAATTCCTTCGACCTTCGGCGGATTCCTGACGGAACGGGGGACTGGGCCTACCAATCGGGGAACTCGGGAACGCCGACCCAGGGTGCCCCGAACGGTACCGGCGGTGGGGGCGGTGGTGGAGGATTCAATGCTTTTGAGTCCAGCACCCCGGCTGGTAGTTCGCAGGGTCCCCTGTTTACCAAGGTGTCGGGCCTCTCCTTTGCCGTGGACGTAATCTCTCTTAACCAGGGAGGAAACCTCCGGAATTTCAACGGGGATGTGCGTTTGGAGCTGGTGGAGGCTGGGAGCGCGGCCTCCTGTGATGCCCTAACCTCCCTGGCTGGTCTCGGAACCTATCCCATGAATGGCAAGCGCCGAACTGTTTCCGGCCTTACCTATGGTGCGGCGGTGGGGCAGGCCCGGATTCGGGTTACAGAGGTAACCAACGGACAAAACCCGAAGCAGGGCTGCAGTAACGACCGATTCACCGTCCGGCCCCACCACCTGACGGTCGCGGCGCGGGACGCCGACTGGCAGACGGCGGGCACGGCCCGGCGCCTGGACGGCACCAACAGCGCCCCCTGCCAGGCCGGCGGGGGCTCGGAGCCATGCCACAAGGCCGGGCGTCCGTTCACCCTGCGGGGACAGGCTGTGAACGCGGGGAATGCGGCGGTTGCCGGTTTCGCGGAGACCGGCGACCTGTCATGGGCGCTGCGCAGTCCCCCGCACGATGCCGGCGACACGCTGGGTGCGCGCACGCCCACCCAGGTCACCTTCCCCGGGGACGGCAGCGGCTTTCGCACCGACAGCGCGGTCTACCGGGAGGTGGGTGTGGTCGAGCAGCGGCTCAGCGACCAGGGCCGGTTCGCCGCGGACAGCGGGGACCCCGGCAACGGTGACTGCGTGACCGGCAGCCGTGCCAACACCGCCGACGGCCAGGGCCGCTACGGCTGCCGAACGGCCACCCCAGGGCCGCAGGTGGCGGGCCGTTTCGTCCCCGACCGCTTCCGGGTGACGGACTCCGGGTTCGGCTTTGCCCGGGCCTGCTCGTCGAGCTTCACCTACTACGGCCAGCCCTTTCCGTGGTCGGCCGCCCCGCAGGTGACAATCACCGCGCTGGAGCAGGGCGGGGCCACCACCACCAACTACGAGGGGCCGTTCTGGAAGCTGGCGGACTATACCGATCATTACGAGGACGACAGCGTCAACGCCGAGGCCGCCGACGACGGCGACGACCGCGCCCTCGATCCGTCGGGGACCAGTCATGGCTGGCCCGCCACCGCCAACGCCAAGGGCCAGATCACGGTGCCCTACAGCGGGACCCTGACCTACCTGCGCGGCAACGCCCCTCTGGCGCCCATCGCCGGCGCCGATCAGCTGGTGAAGCTACGCTTCGATGTGGCTGATGCCGACGGCGTGCGTTACGAGGCCGGCGCCAATCCGCCCACCTATCTGATCACCCCGATCACCGGCGCAGGGCCCGTGCGCTGGGGGCGGCTGGCTCTGGGCAACGCCTACGGCCCTCAGGACCGGGACCTGGCCGTCCCGTTCACCGCGCAGTACTACGACGGCAGCCGGTTCGTGACCAACAGCGACGACACCTGCACCGGCACCGCGGTGGATGTCCGTGTCAGCGCCTCCGATCCCGACACCGGCGACGATCTGGCGCTGGCGGAGAGCTGCATCTGGGACGATGCCGGGGAGAGCGGTGGCTACGCCTGCTCGGCCTCCTCCCCGGCGGGGCGCGGCTACGCCGAGCCGCCGGTCTCCGGCGATTTCAACCTGTGGCTGAAGGCCCCGGGAGCGAGCACCAGCGGCGACACCAACGCGGGCAGCATCGATCTGGCCGCGGACAGCCTCCCCGGCTGGCTGAAATTCGATTGGGACAACGATACCGGGACGGCGCAGACCGGCCCCTCGGGGCGGGCCACCTTCGGCCGGTATCGGGGGAACGACAGGATCCTGTTCTGGCAGGAGGTATACCGGTAGCCTGGATTGATTTAGGATAGCGAAAACTTTTTCTGGAATTCTGGGGAAGAGCCCTGAAAATCCCGTTTTTCAACAAACGGACCAACCGCCGCTTCCGGCTGGTGGCCCTGGAGCCCCGGCCCGACGGGTTCATCCTGGCGGGCCTGGAAGGCTCGGCGGACTCCCCCCGTCTCGCATTCTTCCGCAAGTGTCCGGCCGACGCGGCGCTTCGGCAGGATCCGGAAGCGGCGGCCCGGGCGCTCGCCCCGGTGGTGGCCGAGTCCGGGGCCCGCGGCGCCCCGGCTACCACGCTGATGTTCCGATCGGAGATCAACTTCATCCTCACCGAGGCGCCGGACGTGGACCGCGCCGAATGGCGGGATGCCCTCAAGTGGCGGGTCCGGGATCTGCTGGATTTCCCGGTGGACCAGGCCGTGGTGGACGCCTTCCCGGTGGGGCTCCAGGCCCCCGGGGAGGGGCCCCAGGCCTTTGTCGTCGCCGCCCGCCGCGAGCGGGTGCGGCGGCGGGTGGCGCTGGGCCGCGAGGCCGGACTGGATCTGCGCTACGTGGACATTCCGGACATGGCCCACCGCAACCTGGCGCGGCTGCTCCCCGAAGCGCCGTCGGGTACCTGCCTGGTGATCCTGGATGAGATGACGCCCCTGATCAGCATCACCAAGGGCGGCGAGCTGTGCTTCAGCCGCCCCATCGGCCTCGACATCGGCGCGGAGCTGGACAGGCTGGCGGAGGGCATGGGCATGAATCCCGAGGAGGCCCGCCGCATGCGGGTGAATCAGGGCCTGAGCGGCGGCAGCGGGAAAGAGGAGGGCGCTCAGGCGGGCGCATCCGACGGCGACGGGCTTGCCCTGGAGGAGGAGGGCGGGGACGGCCCGCCCGAGGCCCTTGCGGCGTTTGCCGACCGCCTGGCCCTGGAGATCCAGCGCTCCCTGGACTATTACGATTCCCGCTTCCGCCAGGCGGCGATCCATAGGATCTATCTGGGCGGGGAGGGCGCCCGCATCCGGGGGCTGGAGGCCTATCTGGAAGGTGCGCTGGGCGTGGCCTTCGAGTTCTTCGACCCGCTCGACCATATGGAGGCGGCCGACGACATCGCCGGCCGCCGGGGGGAGGTGGCCACGCCCCTCCACGAGGGCATCCTGGCCCTCGGCGCCGGGCTCCGCATGCTGGACCCGGAGGGCTCCTAGATGGAACAGATCAACCTCAACCGCCCGGAGCTCTGGCCCCAGCCCACCCCCTTCGCCGCGCGCACCATGGCCCTTTCCCTGGCGGCGTTGGCAGTCGTCCTCGGCCTGCTTTACGGCTTCCAGGTCTACCGCATGCAGGCGCGCCAGGGCGAGCTCGAGCGGGCCCGGACGGAACGGACCCAGGTCAAGGAAAGAATGGCCCGGGTGCAGGCCGCCCACAAGCAGCGCCGGCGCACGCTTGCGGACCTGCGCCGGGAGGTCGGGGACCTGCGCCAGCGCGCCGCCGCTTTCCGCGAGGCCGAGCGCACCCTCAGCCGTCGCCTGCGGGCGGCCGGACGCAAGGGCGAGCAGGTCCGGGCCCTCGGCCGGGCGCGCGCGGAGCAGGGCGGGCTGTGGCTGACCCGCTTCGTGCTGACCGGGGTGGCCCCCGTGAAGCTGCGCCTGGAAGGCAAGGCCCTGCGGCCCGAGGCCATTCCCCGCTACCTGCAGGCAGTGGCCGGGCAGCGGCCTTTCCGGGGCGGGTTCTTCCGCGACTTCAAGGCCGCGTCCCCCGACGGCGACAGCGGCCACCGGGACATCCTTTCCTTCCATAGCGAGAGCTCCTTCCCGGTGGTGGGCGGGGAGGCCGCCCGGGTCAGCCGCGGTTCCGGGGAGGGCGGCTCGTGAGCTGGTGGCGCGCGCTCCGGGAGCTTCTGGACGGCCGCTCCCTGCGCGAGCGGCTGCTGGTGTTCGCGGCGGCCGCAGGCATCGTCGTCCTGGTGACCTACCAGGCCCTGCTCCTGCCCGCCTGGCAGCGGGAGACCGAGCTGCGAGGCCGGATTGCCCAGGTCCGTGCCGAGACCCGGACCGACCAGGCCCGCATCCAGGACCTCTCGGCGGCCAGCTTCCGGCAGAAGAAGACCCGCCTCGAGGAGCAGCGCCGCCGGCTCCGCGACCAGCTGAAGGATGGCCGCGAGGCCCTGGGCGCGAAGGTCGGACGCTTCATCCGCCCGCGCCGCCTCATGGGCTTCTTCGAGGACCTGCTGCTGGCCCGCGATCCCGGCGGCATCCGGGTCCGGCGGGTGGAGAGCCTGCCGCGGGAGAAGGTGGACCTGGGCGGCGGCAAGGGGGAGGCCGCCGCCATCGGGCTCTTCCGCAAGGGCGTTGCCGTGGGCTACCAGGGCACCTTCCGGGAGACCCTGGCCTTCCTCGACCGCATCGAGGCCCTGCCGTGGGCGGTGCAGGTGACGAAAATCGACTACTCCGTGCTAGAGTTCCCCCGGGCGCGGGTGGATCTGACCGCCCACACCTTTGTCCTGGAGCCTGCGGAGGCGGATCGTGAACGCTAGCCAAGGCTTCCTTCCGGCGGCATTGCTGGCCGGCCTGGCGGGCCTGCTGGCGATGGGCCGGGGCGCCGCCGCCGGCGGGCCGGACTGGGTGGATCCGACGCGGCCGCCGGCCTCGGTGCGGCAAACCGCGCACGCCGGCGGCGGAGTGGAGCAGAAAGCCCTGCACCTGCAGTCGATCCTGATCGGCAAGGGGCGGCGGCTGGCCCTGATCGGGGGGGAGGCGTACCACGTGGGAGACCGCGTGGGCTCCTTGACGGTGCAGAGCATCTTTCGCGACCGCGTGGTGCTTCGGGGTGATGGGGGGACCCGAGTCCTGCGGTTGACCATGTCCTCCGGAATGAACAAGGCCCCCAGCCCGTGATGCGAGCCCTCCTGCTGATCTCCCTGTTGGTGCCGCTGCTCGGCGGCTGTGCCGCCACCGCGCGGCAGGCGGAGCCCGCCCCGGCGTCCGAGGATGCGGACTCGTCCGGCCCGGATGCCGCCGCCAAGCAGGACGCCGCCGCATCCTCCGGCACCGACGCCCTGGAGCAGGCCAGCGTGCCGCCGCTGCAGGTGGCGCCGCCGCCGGAGCAGGAGGAGGGCGGGGAGGCCAAGCGCTTCGACATCTCCGCCCGCGGCGTGCCGGTCCGGGACGTGCTGCTCGGCCTGGTCAACGGCACCGACTACAGCGTCCTCATCGACAACCAGGTCAAGGGCGAGGTCACCCTCAACGTGCGTCAGGTGACGGTGCCCGAGGCCATGGACTACCTGTCGCGGACCTACGGCTACGGCATCGAGCGGGTCAACAAGCGCTTCCTGGTCCACCCCGCCGCGCTGCAGACGCGGATCTTCCACGTCAGCTACCTCAACGCCGACCGCTCGGGCAGCAGTCAGACCCAGGTGAGCTCCGGCCAGACCACCCAGACCCCAACCGGCCGGCAGACCGGGGGCGGCTCCGGCAGCCAGAAGCAGGTGATCGGCAGCGAGGTCAAGACCACTACCGACTCCCACTTCTGGAAGCAGCTCCGGACCGGCCTCAAGGCCATCATCGGCGACACCGACAAGGCGGGCACCCGCCTGGTGCTCCACCCCGGGGCCGGGGTGGTCCTGGTGCGCGCCATGCCCGACGTGCTGCACGAGGTGGCGGACTATCTGCAGGCGGTGGAGGGGGGCAGCCACCGCCAGGTGATCATCGAGGCCAAGGTCCTCGATGTCCGCCTCAACAGCGGCCACGAGACCGGCATCAACTGGGCCACCCTGGGGCGCGCCGGCGAGGCCCACATCGCCACCAGCATGATCGGTCCGGACCTGGCCAACCAGGGCACCGACGAGCAGGGCCTGCTGTTCAACGGCAGCGCCCCCCAGCTGCTGCCGCAGCTGCAGGGGGTGGACCCGGGCGGGTTCTTCTCGGCCGCCGTATCCCTCGACAACTTCTCCGCCATGATCAACCTGCTGGCCACCCAGGGTGACGTGGATGTGCTGTCCAGCCCGCGGGTGGCGACGGTCAACAACCAGAAGGCGGTGATCAAGGTGGGCACCGACGAGTTCTTCCTCACCGACGTGGAGCTCCAGAACACCGGAACCGTCGGCACCTCCACCACCCAGCAGAACTTCGACGTGGAGCTGACGCCCTTCTTCGACGGCATCGCCCTGGACGTGACCCCCTCCATCAACGGCAACGGCATGGTCACCATGCATGTCCACCCGTCGGTGACCGACGTCAGCTCGCAGCAGAAGCAGTTCCAGTTCAGCCAGAACCAGGTCTTCTCCTTCCCGCTGGCCAAGAGCGACGTGCGCGAGACCGACACCATGGTGCGCGCCCGCGACGGCCAGATCGTGGTCATCGGCGGTCTCATGCAGGAGTCCAACACCAAGAACCAGACCAAGATCCCGGTGCTCGGCGACATCCCCCTGCTCGGCGGCCTGTTCCGGCACGAGAGCGTCAGCCGGGTCAAGCGTGAGCTGGTGATCCTGCTGCGGCCCCGCGTCATCTACGGCGACAAGCCCGACGGCGAGCGCCGGGACCACCTCCAGAAGCTGTGGGAACAGGGCCTGCCGCTGTCGCGCGCGTCCCGGGACGGCGGGTAGGCCGGCTTGTACCGCGACTTCTTCGGTCTCGGCACCGAACCCTTCTCCCTGACCCCGGACTCGGAATTCTTCTTCAGCGACCGGGTCCGTCAGGAGGCGCTCAACACCCTCCTCTACGGCATCCGCTCCGGCGAGGGCTTCATCAAGGTGGTGGGCGAGGTGGGCACCGGCAAGACCACCCTGTGCCGGCAGTTCCTGCGGGCCATCGAGGACGAGGCGGAGACCGCCTATATCCTCGACCCCCTGCTGCGCGGCGAGGAGCTGCTGCAGACCCTCGCCCGTGAGCTGGGGATCGAGCCCGAGGGCAAGGCCAACGGCGAGCTCCTGCACGAGGTCAAGGCCTTCATGCTCGAGACCTGGGAGCGCGGCCGGCCGGTGGTGCTGCTGCTCGACGAGGCCCAGGCCCTGCCGCTGGAGACCCTGGAGCAGCTGCGGCTGCTGTCCAATCTCGAGACCGAGAAGGCCAAGCTCCTGCGCATCGTCATCATGGGCCAGCCCGAGCTCGATGTCCGCCTGCGCGAGCCCTCCATCCGCCAGCTGCGCCAGCGCATCGTCTATTCCTACAGCCTGGGGCCGCTGTCCCGTGGCGACCTGGCCGGCTACCTGGAGCACCGCATGCGGGTGGCCGGCTACAACGGCGGCCCGGTGTTCCGGCGGGGCGCGGTGCGCGCCCTCTATCGCGGCAGCGGCGGGGTGCTGCGGCTGGTCAACATCCTGGCCCACAAGGCGCTGCTCGCCGCTTACGGCGACGGCCAGCACCGGGTGCGGCGGCGCCACGTGCGCGCCGCGGTCAAGGATACCGAGGCCGCCCGCGGCGGTGGCTGGCTGCCCGGCTTGCCGGCGCTCGCCGTCGGGGCCGCGGCCCTGGCCGGCCTGCTCCTGCCGCCCGCCGGACAGGGGCCCCTATGAGCCTGATCAACGAGGTCCTCCGCAAGCTGGACCAGCGCCCGGCCGGCGCCGAGTCGGCGGCCGGCCAGGCCCGTCTGCGCGCCGCCGGCGGGGATCCCAAACGGCGATCGGCGCAGTTCGCGGCGCTGGCCGTGTTCCTGGCCGGGGCCGGGGCGGGGGCTGCCGGCTGGTGGATCTGGGCCCCCGCGAGCCCTTCCCAGTCTTCGGCAGACGCAACGGCCGCCCCGGCGGAGGGGGCGCCCGCGGCCCCCGCTGGCCCGGGCCGGCAGGTGGCCGGCGGTGGCCAGGCCGAGGGCCCGGCAACGGCAGCGGACCGGGAGGCCCGAGATCCCTCGGCCGGGCAGGGCAGCAGCCAACCGCCGCTGGAGCTGGAGGTGCCCGCGCTGCCGGAGAACAAACGCGTCCGGGCGGCCCCGCCGCCCAAGCCGGGCGGCGGAGGGGAGGGGGACGCCGGCCCGGAGGTCAAGAAGCCGCGGAGCGGGCGCCTCAAGGTGGCTGTTGCCCAGCCCGCGGCGCCGGCCTCGGACGAAGCCCGGGACGGCCCCCAGGGTGCGGCGGGCGCGGCGGCCGCATCCAGCCGCGACCACCAGGCCGCTGCCCAGGTCCAGGTCAACGTGCCCGACTCCTGGAAGCGGCAGCACCGCGCCGGCGAGCTGGCCCGCGCCGCCTACCGCGACCTGGCCCAGCGCCGCTACAGCCGGGCGGTGCAGCGCCTCACCCGGGCCCGGCAGCTGGCCCCCCAGCGCACGGACATCATCAACAACCTGGCGCTGGCGCAGTGGCAAGCGGGCCAGCGCTCCGGCGCCGTGGCCACCCTCACCGAGGGGCTGCGGGCGCACCCGGACAACCCGCGCATGGCCGGCAACCTGGCTCACTTCCTGCTGCGCGCGGACGGTGGCGTGGACCGGTCGGAGGGCGCGCGGGTGCTGACCGACGCCCTGCAGCGTCAGGACCGGCTGGCCCTGTACGCCCTGGTGGGCAGCCTGTACCGCGACCTGGGGCGCCCGCGGGCGGCCATCCAGGTGTACCAGCGGGGTATCGCCCGCAAGGGCGACAACTGGCGGCTGCTGCTGGGCCTGGGCCTGGCGCTGGAGGCCGACGGCCAGCCGGATCCGGCCCGGCGGGCCTACGCCCAGGCCCGCAAGCGCCTTCCCGACGGCCGGGATGACGTGCGCCGCTCCCTGGAAGCCCGCCTCGAGGCCCTGGGCGCGGATTCCGGAGATTGACACCGTCCCCCAGGCATGGTTTCGTTTGCGCCTTCCAACCCGCCCCGGTAGCAAGGCACACTGAACCGGTTGCTCACCGGGATCCGGGTGGGAGTCTCCCCGGCCGGAAAGCCATGCGGGGCCGGACCTCCGTTCGGAACCCCTTCGGGACAGGGAAGCCCCTGTCCCGCCGTTGCGCGTGCCCGCCCCGGACCCACCCGACCGCCACGAAGGAACCGTTTTGGCGATGAATCGCTGGCTGCTACCCCAGGGAATCGAAGACGTCCTGCCCGACCGGGCCGAGGCCACCGAGAGCCTGCGGCGCCGGGTGCTGGACCTCTACCACCGCTGGGGCTATGCCCTGGTCATGCCCCCGGAGCTGGAGTTCCTGGAGTCCCTGCTCACCGGCGTGGGTGGTGACCTGGACCTGCGCACCCTCAAGGTAGTGGACCAGGTCAGCGGCCGGCTGATGGGCTTCCGGGCCGACATGACGCCGCAGGTGGCCCGGGTGGACGCCCATCGCCTGGGCGAGGACGGGCCCCGGCGGCTGTGCTACGCGGGCACCGTCCTGCGCGCCCAGCCCGACAGCTTCGGCCGCCCGCGCGCGCCGCTCCAGGTGGGGGCCGAGGTGTTCGGCGTCGCCGGCACCAGCGCCGACGCCGAGGTCATGGGCCTGATGGCGGCCACCCTGAGCGAGGTGGGCATCCGCGAGTTCACCCTGGATCTCGGCCACGTGGGCCTGTACCGCGCCCTCACCGCCGATCTGGGGCTCGACCGCGACCGCGACGAGGCCCTGCGGGAGGCGGTGCGGCGCAAGGACCCGGCCGCCATCGGCGAGCTCCTGGAGGCCGCCGACGGCGCTCGCCGCGACGCCCTCACCACCCTGCCGACCCTGCACGGCGGCCTGGAGGTGCTGGAGGAGGCGCGCGCCGCCTGCGCCATCAACGAGGGGGCGCGCGCCGCCCTGGACGAGCTGGAAGAGCTGGTGGAGCGCCTGGGCCGGCGCGATCTGGCCGACCACATCAGCATCGACCTGGGCGAGGTCCGGGGCTACGACTACCACACCGGGCCGGTGTTCGCCGCCTTCGTGGCGGGCCAGGGCGACGCTGTCCTCTACGGCGGCCGTTACGACGGCATCGGCGCGGCCTTCGGCCGCAGCCGCCCGGCCACCGGTATGAGCGGCGACCTCAAGCTGCTGGCCGGGCTCATGCCCGCGCCCGAGTCCCAGCCCGAGGGCGTGCTGGCGCCCGCCGAGGGCGGCGGCGAGCTGCAGCGCGCCATCCAGAGCCTGCGCGCCCAGGGCATCCGGGTGATCCAATGCCTGCAGACGGACCCGAGCCAGGACCTGCGGGACCAGGCCCGCCACCTGGGCTGCGCCCAGATCCTGATCCAGGACGAGCAAGGCGGCTGGCGCGCCCAGCCGGTGGACGCCGACGAGTGAGCGCGGACAACGGCATGGACAGAAATGTACTGATTGTCGGGACCCAGTGGGGCGATGAGGGCAAGGGCAAGATCGTCGACCTGCTGACCGAGCGCGCCGACGTGGTGGTGCGCTTCCAGGGCGGCCACAACGCCGGCCACACCCTGGTCATCGGCGGCGAGAAGACCGTCCTGCACCTGATCCCGTCGGGCATCCTGCACCCCACCGTGGAGTGCCTGATCGGCAACGGCGTGGTGCTGGAGCCGGAGGCCTTCCTGGAGGAGGTGGAGCAGCTGCGCGCCGCCGGCACCGACGTGGACGGGCGGCTGTTCGTGTCCTCCGCCTGCCCGCTGATCCTTCCCCACCACCACCTGCTGGACGAGGCCCGCGAGGCCGCCCGCGGCAGCCAGAAGATCGGCACCACCGGCCGCGGCATCGGCCCTGCCTACGAGGACAAGGTGGCGCGGCGCGCCATTCGCGTCGCCGACCTCTACCACCGCGAGGTACTGGCGGCCAAGCTGGGCGAGGCCCTGGACTACCACAACTTCGTGCTGGGCCAGTTCTTCGGGGCGGAGACGGTGGACTTCCAGGCCACCCTGGAGCGCCTCCACGGCCTGGCGGAGCGGCTGCGGCCGTTCGTGGCGGACACCGTGGAGCGTCTGGCGGGCCAGCGGCGCGCCGGCAAGCGCATCCTGTTCGAGGGGGCGCAGGGCACCTGGCTGGACGTGGACCACGGCACCTATCCCTACGTCACCTCCTCCAACACGGTGGCCGGGGCCGCCAGCCCCGGCGCCGGCATCGGTCCCAGCGGGCTGGGGACGGTGGTGGGGGTGACCAAGGCCTATACCACCCGGGTGGGCTCGGGGCCGTTCCCCACCGAGCTGGACAGCGAGGGCGACGAGGACGCCGAGCACCTGGCCACCCGCGGCGGTGAGTTCGGCGCCACCACCGGCCGGGCGCGGCGCTGCGGCTGGTTCGATGCGGTGGCCCTGCGCCGCTCGGTGATCGTCAACGGCGTCCACCAGCTGTGCGTCACCAAGCTGGACGTGCTCGACGGCCTGGACCGCATCCAGGTGTGCACCGGCTACCGCTGCAACGGCGAATACCAGTCCACGCCGCCGGTGGGGGCCGAGGAGCTGTCCACCTGCGAGCCGGTGTACGAGGAG
>Ga0102944_1001157_pt1 | contig 18177 bp, 16 predicted proteins | sample SalPonD_shore_MG_FD_78172 | JGI IMG/M metagenome (GOLD analysis project Ga0102944, IMG submission 78172) | Salt pond soil microbial communities from South San Francisco under conditions of wetland restoration - Salt Pond MetaG... | ecosystem: Environmental > Aquatic > Marine > Intertidal zone >...
ATGTCGATGATGTGGCCGACCCAGCCGTAGATACCGTTGCCGATGAGGGGATAGAAGGCCGAGGCCGGGCGCATGGGCAGATCATGGCGGAAACAGAAATAGCCCATGGACAAGCCGAGCACGATGTACACGGCCCAGGGATGCAGCCCCCAATGGAAGATGGTCATGTCCATGGCCTTGATGGCGGCGTCGGCCGTGCCGTTCTCGGCCAGGGGCATACTCTTGAAGTGAAAAATGGGCTCGGCGACGCCGTAGTAGACCAGGCCGATACCCATGCCGGCGGTGAACATCATGGAGAACCACGACCAGGTGCCCCATTCCGGCCGGTCGTCGTCCTTGCCGATGCGGATATGCCCGAAGCGGCTGAACATGAGAATGATGACAAAGACCAGGAAGGCGAACACGACGGTCATGTACCACCAGCCGAAGTACGTGGAGATCCATTCCTTGGTGGCACTGGCGGCGTAGCCGAGGTCGGCGGGGGCGACCAGGCCCCAGACCACCAGCGTCACCGTCAGGATCATGGAGACGAAGAAAACCGGCGGATTCGTATGGGTCCGGATATAGGTTTTGAAGGCGGACATCCAGGCTCCCCTTTCTGGGTTTTCTTGTTACCTTACTAGAAAAGGGCGTGGAGTTCAGGTTGGAGGGCCGGAATTGCCGTCCGGGTCCGTGTTCGGGCCCCTTTTATAAGATGTCTCTACAGCAGATTCCGGATGATCTGCTCGATCCGCCGCGCCTGGCGGTCGCCGCTGTGGGTTTCACCGTAGAACACGGCGCGGATGCGTCCCTGCTTGTCGATGATGTACCAGGCGGGCCAGAAGCGGTTGCCCATAGCGTTCCAGTAGGAATAATCGTTGTCCAGCATGACGGGATTGCGCAGCTTGAATTCCCGCACCTTGGCTTCGACGTTTGCCTTCACTTTTTCCCGTTCGAATTCCGGCGTGTGCACGCCGATGACCTGCAGCCCTTTCGGTTCGAGGCGCGCCTCCAGATCACGCAGCCACGGGAAGGAACGGTAACAGTTCCAGCACTCGAAGGCCCAGAAATCCACCAGCACCACCTTGCCGCGCAGATCCTTCCAGGTCAGCGGTCTGGAGTTCAGCCAGTCGCCGGGCGCGCGGTGGGTGAACGCCGGCGCCGGCAGCGGCCGGTCCAGGGTGCCGCCGTCGGCGCTGCGCGGCAGGTTCAGAAACAGCAGCACGGCCAGGCCGGCACTGACGCCGAAAATCAGGATACGCCGCATGGTCGGTCTCCGCGGGTTACGGGCATATCCCTGAGATGCGGACGGCTGGCATTTGTTACGCTGCTGCACCACAATAATGACCCCATCTTCACCAGGTAACCGGCAATGGCCGTCAGACCGTTTCAGGACAAGCTGCCGGAGATCGCGCCCGGCGCCTATATTGACGACGCGGCGCTGGTGATCGGCGATGTCGTCATCGGCGAGGATGCCTCCGTCTGGCCCATGACCGTGATCCGCGGCGACGTACATGAAATCCGCATCGGTCCCCGCACCAATATCCAGGACGGCTCCATCGTCCACGTCACCCACGCCAGCGAACATACTCCCGGCGGATTCTACGCCCACATCGGCGCGGACGTGACCATCGGCCACCGCGCCATCGTGCACGCCTGCACCGTGGGTGATTTCTGCCTCATCGGCATGGGCGCCATCGTCATGGACGGCGCCGTGATCGAGGATTACACTATTATCGGCGCCGGCAGCCTGGTGCCCGCCGGCAAGGAACTGGAAGGCGGCCATCTGTACCTGGGGTCGCCGGCCCGCCCGGTGCGCCCTCTCACCGACGGGGAAAAGAAATTCCTGGAATATTCCGCCGCGCATTACGTCGATCTCAAAAACAGACACCAGGGCAATTGATTTAAATCAAGGCCTCTCGCGGACGAGGGCCCGTGGAAGTTGATCAAGGGGGCGGGGCTGCTATACTCAAAATCAAGTGCCGTGATGACGGGGGTTATCACGGTTGTGAAGCTGCAAACGATAATAATGTAACTATAAAATGGGGATCTCCGATATGGACATGAATCCATATGCGGTTTGCACTTCCACCCGATCCGGGGATCCGGGACGGGTATGCGGTCATTTCCCATCAATTCTCTCCTCTGTTCCAATTCCAGACAGATTGGATGCGCCTCTGGACCTGATTACTGTCTTTCCAGACGGTGCATCCCGTGACTGCTAGGGCAAGCACAAGGGATCCGTGGCTTCATGCGGCACGCATGAAGCTGGCTCTGCTGTTGATCCTCGCGGTGTTTGCACCGGATGATGCATTGGCGGCACCTCCTTCCTCCTCTCCTGATGAATCAGCCGGATCCTCGGAAGACCTGATGTGTCCGGTAGATGAAGTCTCGTCATCCCGGGAGACGGCGAGCACAAAATGCAAGGCGTGCAGCTCCATCGTGGATGAGATGAATCAGACCATGGAGGTAATCAGGGAAACCGAGACAAAGCTCAACAAGGCCATCGCTGAATACAATGAAGTTTGCGAAGGATCGGATGACGGCGATGAACCCAGGGACGTGGCACCGCCCGAGGCATGTAAAAAAGAAGAACTGAACCTGTCCATGGTCTATACCGGCGTAGGCGGGGGCTCGGTTGATTTCAGGCAGCGTACCGCCGTGGCCATCGGCACGGGTGGCCAGAACCTGTTTAGCAGTCTGGATTCCGAGGAATTCAGCTCTCTGGATGACATGGTTCAAACTATCAGGGACAAGGTGAAACCCGATTCCAGTGGCGAGTGCCCGAAATGCGTGAAGCGGCTGTACATCGTGCAGCATGGATATGACCGCGAGAAGGTGGAGGAGCAGAGAAAGAGGAAAGCGGCGGGTGAAGATGTCCAGGTTGATGCAGACACGTCAGGCACCTATCAGTTCGGTGACCTGAATTTAAATCCGCAATATTTTTCCAGGAATGGCAAACCGAGAACCGGGCGGGTGTACATGAATTTTTACCAGAAAATAGCCCGGTTAAGGAAATTCCTGTGCAAGGACTCGGAAGTCATTTTCCTGCAATGCAATATAGGATACGGCGAGAAAGGTGATCAGGTCGGACAGTTTGTGTCCAATTTGTTGCAGACCAAGGTCATGGCGCCGAGCATAGCCTCTTCCTTCGGATCCTGCCCGACGTCCGCAGACGTAAGCTCCGGTGACTGGAAAGAATTCTCCCCGAACGCCGATTCCGTTGTAAAAACAGCCGCGCAAAAGCGCGAAGAAAGCAGGAAGCGGCACGAAGAAATAGACAAGAAAATACTGGAAGCCAGGAGGCAAAGAGTCCTGGCTCTGCAGGCACAGTACAAGCGTTTGACGGACTTCCTGAAGAAGCTGAGTGCCGATCTGTCCAAGTGCGAATCGCAGTGCACGCTTTCGGAGGATGCCAAACGACTGGGGGATTTATTCCTGGACAATGAAAAGGGCGGCGGCATCTCCACGGGCGGCGGAACCGAATTGCAGCAGCAGCAGCAGGAACACCGGACGCAACAGCAGCAGCAACAGCAGCAAACCGGCGGTGAGGATAACATCACGCCGCTGCCGGAGGATGACCAGGTGGGCTCCCAGCTGGGCGGGGCCGGCGGCGGGTCGAACATCACGCCGTTGCCGGAGAATGAGCAGGTCGGTGGTCAGTTGCAGCCCTCGGGTCAGTCCGGTAAGGACGTGAACACCAAGTGTCGTCCCTGTGCCGCAATACCGGATCAGATCAACAAGCTTCAACGGCAAAAAGGCGAAATCAACTATCAAATTGAACAATGGAGTCAGAGCCTGAGAGCCAGCGGCACAAGAAGGGCATGGCTGACGGCCATAGTGAGAGATATCCTCAACAATCTGATCAGTGATCATGGCGATGAAATCACCATCCACGATCCCAACTATATTAAATTCAATGCAGATAAAACCGGGCTGGAATTTTACGGTCAGGAAAGTGAAACGATATCCAGGAAGGAAGCTGCAAAGAAAGCCGACGAGTTCAAGGCAGATATCAAAGAACTAACTCGTGATATCAAAGATGAGAGTGACAAGCTCGATCAGCTCATGGCGGAACGGGATAAGATTGATCAACAGATTTCTGCTCTCAAGGAGAAACTGAATAATTGCGAGAAACAATGTGTCTCCGTCGAGGTCATCGACGTCAAGCATATCACCGGCAACAATCCCTACGACCGGCGCGATCCGATAGCCGATGATCCCGAACAGCAGGAGGAAGGAACCCCGACCGGCGGCAGTTCCGGAGGCTCGAGCTACCCCGGGGGCGGCACCACCACGGGCGGCACCGGCGGGTCCACGTCGGGCAGCACCGGCGGATCGACGAGCGGTAGCAGTGGCTCCGGATCAACGCCGCCGCCGGCGCCCATGTTGGAAATCATCAACAACATTCCGGTCGATCGCCTGCGCCTGGCTCCCCCGGATGCCTGCCCCTCGGATCATTATCACGGCGACGCCTATGACTGTAACGGCGTTTACAAGACCGATCCCGATCCGACGCGGTGCGGCCACGGTCCCGCGAGTTCGGTGACCACCATTCCCCAGTCCTCCTGCCCGGACTATCCCTGAGGTCTGCACCGTGCGCGCCCGAGCCCACAACATCAGCCTGCAGATACTGCCGCCGCTGTGCCTGATCGCGTTCCTGCTGGTGCAGCCCGGCAGCCAGGCGCGACAGTTCCGGACGCTGATACCCATCGCTACACCGGCGCAGAGCGCCGTCAGCCTGCCGCAAGGCAGCCGCCCGGTGCAGCAGGTCAGGCAGGTGGATCGCGGCACGGTGGAGCAGGCCATGCGCAAGGTCGTCGAGAAGTGGAATACGCCGCAAATGGCACAGATACTGGGCAACGAGTTCTACGACAGCAGCCGCCTGCTGGACAACATGGACACCCTCGTCCCCCGTAATGCCACCGTCAGGCTGCAGTCGGTGCAGGGGATCCAGACCCTGCAGCAGTACATCGTGCCCGGCGACGGCGGCCGCCGCGGGGAAATGGTCAGCATCGTCTCCGCCACCGCGCGGACCCAGGTGGAATTCGATCAGCCCGGCGTGGGATTCGTGCGCCTGCCGGGCACCAATGAATACATCCTGAAAATTACCACCATGGAACCGCTGCAATGATGAGGGTAAGGCGATTCAGATCCCGATCGCTGCTCGCCGTGGTGTCGTCCTGGATCCTGCTGATCGCTTCGACGGCGGCCGGCGCCCAGGGGATCACGCAGGGCTGGTCACTGAACGGCGCGAATACGCTGCGAAGTTCCTACTACGACGTCAACGGGCCGGCCGGTTCAGGCCCGTATCCCTTCCAGGGCGACATGTACTACGATGAATTCAACCTGTATTTCAGCAAACAGGATTCGCCCTATGACACCTGGCGGGGCGAGATCTCCGGCGTCTACAATATCAACGATGACTACCGCTCGGCCCATTTCGGCATGGTGCCGGAGCGGATCAACCTGTCCCGGCAAAACGGCGATGCCGCCATCCCGTATCGTTTCGATGCCGGCGATCTCTTCTCCTACTACAGTTATCTCACCCTGCAGCGCTCCCTCAAGGGACTGCAGGTCGAACTGCAGCCCGAACTCGGCAGTGACGGCACCCGTAATTCCATCATCCTGACCAGCGGCGTCAACGAGCCCGACTGGCGCGGCATCAGCCCCGGGAACAACTATGTCAATGGAGTTTCCTGGCTGCTCCAGGATCGCAACTGGGGAAGCTGGAGCCTGAATTTCGTGCATAACTACCGGGACGGCTCGACCCGGCTGGGTACCCTGGATCGCAGCCAGTTCGTCTACAGCCTGGCCGCCGAAAAGATTTTCCGCCTGGGCAGCCAAATCCTGGAGCTGGAAGGCGAGTTTGCCCATTTCACGGGCGATCACAACGGTACGGCGGGGCCGGCGACGGGGCAGGATCGTTCGGATAACGGCTTTTATGCGGAACTGCGCGGGCATCACCGGACACTGCCTTGGGACTACCGTATCCGCGTGGACCGCTACGGCCGCGACTTCCGGCCCGTGGGCGCGATCGTCACACCGGACCGGCGTTCCGTGGAGCTCCACAGCGGCTGGCGTTTCGATACGGGCATTTCCATGCGTGTGCGCGCGCAGTTTTTCGAGGACGGCTTCGAGTCTTCCAATCAGACCATCACACGCACCTACGGGATCAACCTGGCCGGGCAGTTATTGAAGTTCATTGCCGCGGACATCAACGGCAGTCTCGATGCCTACATCCAGAACATCAGGGACAAGCTTCGGATTACGGACGCCGACGTGCATACGGTAAATCTCAATCTGAACAAACCGCTGACCGCCGGGTGGACCGGGGAAATGAACGTGTTCCTGCAGAATATCAGCGACTCGGGCAGCGCCAACGCGGACCGCTTCACCCGACAGCTTAACCTGAGCGCCGATCATGCCTTTACCCTCGGCGGTTTACAGGGTTATGTCACGCCGGGGATCCTGCTCCGGAGCATCCGCAAGGGCGGACAGGATTCCAATGACTGGAGCCCGACGCTGGCTCTCAGCCTCAACCGGGGACCGCATTCCCTGTCCGTGGATTACCGGGGCCTGATGCAGAACCGGCTGGCGGCCTCGGCCGGTACGGACGTGGATACCCATACGTTTAACGTGGATTACCGTTACCAGCACGGGCCGCACCAGTTTGGACTCGAGGCGGGCCTGTTCGGCCGTAATCCCCATCCGGGCGCGTCCACGGATGCCTACCGCATTTCGGTGTTCTGGACATACCAGTTCGACGTGCCGGCGGCGGGCGCCGCACCCGCGGGCATGCGGGCGGCGGCCGTCTCCGAACCTTCCATTGCCGGCGGCACCCTCACTATCGATCTGCGTGACCTGGCGCCCGGTACGACAGAGCAGCAGGTCCGCAAGCTGCTGCAGGCAGCGGGTCTGGAAGGCGGCACCGAGCAGGGCAACTTCGTGGTCTATGAATATCCGCTGCTGCAGGATGTCTTCCAGCGCCAGCGTCTGGCCATCGAGTACGCGGCGGGGGCGGTCAAGCGCTCCGCCTATATCATCAATTTCGACGATGTCGGCAATCGGGATACGGTCATGCAGACGTTCGAGCGCGTGCGCCGGACGCTGATCAAGAACTTCGGCAGCCCCACCCGGACCGTCGAAGAAGGTGATTTCACGGTCGATTTCGTGGCCGACGTCAACAACCAGCGCCTGATCCGGCTGGTCGAATGGGAAACCTCATCCGGCACCATCCGCTTCGGCATCCCGCGCCGCCTCGACCGCCAGGTGCGCATGGAAGTCCAGTACGCCGTCAGCTTCCCGCCGCCGCGCCAGACCCTGTGGAGCATCCAGGCCGTACGCTGATTGTTGAAGGCGTGATTCGTGAATCGTCGGCACCGGACCTGCCGCCAATAACGATTCACGGAATAGCCCGCTACACGAGAAAAACAACGGATCCGCCACAGATGTCACAGGGAACACAGAGTAATAATGGCAGATACCTCGTCGTCATCCCGGAAACTGCGAAGCAGTTATCCGGGATCCAGCCTTTGATAAACGGTAGCTGGATGCCGGATAAAACCTCCGGTTTTTCCGGCATGATGGAAATATTTCATTTTACGATTTACTTTTCACCGGATAGTCCTCGTCCTCAGAGCCTGAAAAACATAAAGATTAGCCACAGAGGACACAGAGGATAAAAGTTGATACCTCGTCGTCATCCCGGAAACTGCGAAGCAGTTATCCGGGATCCAGCCTTCGATAAACGGTAGCTGGATGCCGGATAAAACCTCCGGTTTTTTACGGCATGACGGAATTACGTCTTTAGAACTCTGTGTCCTCTGTGCTCTCGAAAACGTGTTCCCGACGTTTTCTACCTCCTACGTCCCTGTAGTCGTCTGTGGCTAAAAAAGCTTGCCGAAGCCTCCGCCGTTTAACTATTCCCCGGGACAGGACTACAATAGCGCCCCATGCAGAATCACCCTCAGAAATACGATGTCATCGTCGTCGGCGGCGGGCATGCCGGGACCGAGGCGGCCTTGGCCGCGGCGCGGGCCGGTGCGCGCACGCTGCTGCTGACCCAGAATATCGAGACCCTGGGCCAGATGTCGTGCAACCCGGCCATCGGCGGCATCGGCAAGGGCCACCTGGTGCGGGAGATCGACGCCCTGGGCGGTCTCATGGCCCTGGCGGCGGACCGCAGCGGCATCCAGTTCCGTATTCTCAATGCCCGCAAGGGCCCGGCGGTGCGCGCCACCCGCGCCCAGATCGACCGCGCCCTGTACAGGCAGGCGGTGCGGCCGTACCTGGAATCCCGGGACAACCTGCAGATCTTCCAGCAGTCCGTGGACGATCTCATCGTCGAGGGCGAGACGGTGCGCGGTGTGGTCACCCAGATGGGCCTGCGCTTTTACGCCCCCTGCGTGGTGCTCACCGTGGGCACCTTCCTGGGCGGCAAGATCCACGTCGGCGAATCCAGCTACCAGGGCGGGCGCGCCGGCGATGCCCCGTCCAACGCCCTGGCGGCGCGCCTGCGGGAACTGCCGTTCCGGGTCGGGCGCCTGAAGACCGGCACGCCGCCGCGCATCGACGGCAACAGCATCGATTATTCCCGTTTAAAAGTGCAGCCCGGCGACGAGCCGGTGCCGGTGTTCTCCTTCCTGGGCGAGGCAGGCGAGCATCCGCGCCAGGTGCCCTGCCATATCACCTATACCAACACACACACCCATGACATCATCCGCGCCGCGCTGGATCGCTCGCCCATGTACAACGGCAGTATCGAGAGCACCGGGCCGCGCTACTGCCCGTCCATCGAGGACAAGGTAGTGCGTTTCGCCGACAGGGATCAGCACCAGATCTTCATCGAGCCCGAGGGGCTGAATACCGGTGAGGTCTATCCCAACGGCATTTCCACCAGCCTGCCCTTCGACGTGCAGTTTGCGCTGGTGCGTTCCATACCCGGCTTCGGGAACGCCCACATCACCCGGCCCGGCTATGCCATCGAATACGATTACTTCGATCCCCGCGACCTGCGGTCGTCGCTGGAAACCCGCTTCATCCACGGCCTGTTTTTCGCCGGCCAGATCAACGGCACCACCGGCTACGAGGAGGCGGCGGCCCAGGGACTCGTCGCCGGTCTCAACGCCGCCCTGCGCGTGCAGGAGCGCGAATCCTGGAGCCCGCGCCGGGATCAGGCCTACATGGGCGTGCTCATCGACGACCTCATCACCCGCGGCACCACCGAGCCCTACCGTATGTTTACCAGCCGCGCCGAATACCGCCTGCTGCTGCGCGAGGACAATGCCGATCTGCGCCTGACGGAAACCGGCCGGGAACTGGGCCTGGTGGGCGAGGAACGCTGGCGGCGTTTCAGTCTCCGCCGCGACGCCATAGCGGCGGAAATGCAGCGGCTGGAAACCACCCGGGTCTCGCCCGGCAGCATTCCGCCGGAACTGGCCGAGCGCATCCTGGGCGGGCCCCTGAGCCGGGAGGCGACCCTGCTGGATCTGCTGCGTCGGCCGGAAGTGAGTCATAACTCACTTCGGGAACTGCCGGGCGTGCTGGATGCGGACGTCAGCCCGGACGTGGCCGAGCAGGTCACCATCCAGGCCCGCTACCACGGCTACATCGAACGCCAGCAGGCGGAGATCGAGCGGCTGCGGCGGGACGAGGCGACGTGCCTGCCGGAGGCGCTGGATTACAGTCAGGTGCGCGGTCTCTCCAACGAGGTGGTGCAGAAGCTGAACGGCCAGAAGCCCCGGACCCTGGGGCAGGCGGCGCGCATTCCCGGCGTCACCCCGGCGGCCGTGTCCCTGCTGCGCATCCACCTGAAGAAGCAGTCCCTGCGCCTGAAACAGTCGGCCTGACGTCATGGTGGCCTCCGATCCGGCCGCCGTCCTGGAACAGGGACTGCGCGCCCTGGGCGAGGATCCCTCCCGCCACCCCCGCGACAAGTACCTGGCGTATATCGAACTGCTGGTGAAATGGAACAAGGCCTACAACCTGTCCGGGATCCGCGCGCCCGCCCGCATCCTCACCCACCATATTCTCGACAGCCTGGCCGTGCGGCCCTTCGTACAGGGGACGCGCTGCCTGGATGTGGGCAGCGGCGCCGGCCTGCCGGGTTTCATCCTGGCCCTGTCCCTGCCGGACACGCACTGGGTGCTGCTGGACAGCAACCGCAAGAAATGCCGGTTCCTGAACCAGGCGGTGCTGGAACTGGCCCCCGGCAATGTGGAAGTGGCGGCGGTCCGGGTGGAGGAGTACCGGCCGGAAGCACCGTTTGACACTATCACCTGCCGCGCCCTGTGCACACTGCGGGAATTCCGCGCCATGGCCGCGCACCTGCTGGCGGCGGACGGCCGCCTGCTGGCGCTCAAGGGCCCCGACTACAAGGCGGAACTGGCGGAAGTTGACCATGCAGAGGTGCATGAACTGCACGTGCCCGGGGTGCGCGAAGCGCGCTACCTGGTGATCATGACGTAAATCCGGCGCCGCGGCCGAAGGCTCCCTCCCTCTTGTGGCGTGTAGCTTGGGGCTTGTAGCTTTCCCGTCCGCAATAGGCGGGTCCGGGTAAACATGCCATAATGATCCGCTCGTTAACTTCAGGCAGCAGCACCGCACGATGGGCAGGATAATCGCAGTCGCCAACCAGAAGGGCGGAGTGGGCAAGACCACTACCAGCGTCAACGTGGCCGCCTCGCTGGCGGCGACACGGCGCCGCATCCTGCTCATCGATCTGGATCCCCAGGGCAACGCCACCATGGGCAGCGGCGTGGACAAGGAGGATCTGGAAATTTCCGTCTATGACGTCCTCATGGACGACAAGCCGGTGGCCGAGGCCGTCGTCCACAGCGACAGCGGCGGCTACGATCTGCTGCCCAGCAACGCCGATCTCACCGGTGCCGAGGTGGCTCTGCTGGAGGAAATCGCCCGGGAAATGCGCCTGCAGAAAGCGCTGGAGCCGATCCGCGACCAGTACGAGTTTATCTTTATCGACTGCCCGCCGGCCCTGAATATGCTCACCATTAACGCCCTGGTGGCGGCCGATTCCCTGATCATCCCCATGCAGTGCGAGTATTACGCCCTGGAGGGGTTGACCGCCCTATTGGCGACCATCGACAAGATCCGCAAGTATCTCAATCCCCGGCTGAAGGTCGAGGGCCTGCTGCGCACCATGTACGATCCGCGCAACAATCTTGCCAACGATGTATCCGCGCAGCTGGTGGAACACTTCGGCGAGAAGGTTTACCGCACCATCATCCCGCGCAACGTGCGCCTGGCGGAGGCGCCGAGCCACGGCCTGCCCATCATCAAGTACGATAAATCCTCGCGCGGAGCCCTGGCCTATCTGGCTCTGGCCGGAGAAATGTTGAACCGCGCGGGCAAGACGGCGTCTATGGATAGCGTGGTCTTGAGTAAATAATAAAGGACAGAAGCCTATGGCAACCAAGAAACGAGGTCTGGGCAAGGGACTGGATGCCCTGCTGGGAGGACACAGCATCGAGGAGATCACCCACGCCGGCAGCGAAGACATCCTGCGGGCCCTGCCCGTGGACCTGCTGCAGCGCAGTCCCTACCAGCCGCGTACCGACTTCAGCCAGTCTGCATTGCAGGAACTGGCCGATTCCATCCGCGTCCAGGGCGTGGTGCAGCCGGTAGTGGTGCGGCCGCTGGACGGCGGCGGCTACCAGCTCATCGCCGGAGAGCGCCGCTGGCGCGCCGCCCAGATGGCCGGCCTGCAGGATATCCCCGCCGTGATCCGCAGCATCGACGATCGTGGCGCCATGTGCCTGGCCCTGATTGAGAATATCCAGCGCCAGGATCTGAATCCCCTGGAAGAGGCCCGCGGCGTCTCGCGCCTGCTGGAGGAGTTCGAAATGACCCACGATGCCGTGGCCGAGGCGGTGGGCAAGTCCCGTTCCACCATCTCCAACCTGCTGCGGCTGCTGGAGCTCTCGCCGCGGGTCAAGAAACTGCTGGAGAGCGGCGATCTCGAGATGGGTCACGCCCGGGCCATCCTGCCCCTGCCGGCGGAGAAGCAGCTGGAAGCGGCGCGCCAGGTGATCCGGCAGGGATTGTCGGTGCGCGCCACCGAGAACCTGGTGCGGCGGCTGCAGGACCGGCCGCAGTCGAAGAAGAAGGGCGCAACGCGCCGGGTCGATCCGGATATCCGCCGCCTGGAAGAGGACCTGGCCGGGAAACTGGGGGCGTCGGTGGCCATCCGGCACGGGAGCAAAGGCCGTGGCACCCTGGAAATCCGTTACACCAGCCTCGACGAGCTGGACGGTATTCTCAAGCATATCAAGTAATTCCCGGTCCCGGGCCGCGGCCGCTGCCGGTATCGCAGCCGCTGGTTTGTGCAATGCAGCGTTTGCTTCGGGCGGCGGACCTCATTATACTTCCCGCCTTCAATCGGTCTGGATGCCGCGGGGGCGGCAAAAGACCATACAGATCAAACAGATATTCCAGGCAGGTGTGCACGGCACGGGTGGCGGCGGTTGCAAGATTCGACACGCAAAAACAGGTCCGCCGCATACCGACTGCTGGCCGTGGAAGCGGGGATCACGGCGGTTTTGACACTCCTGCTTTATATCGGTGTTAATATCGAAACGGCTTATTCCGCTGCACTGGGCGGAGTGGCCTTTATTGTGCCCAACGTTTACTTTACCCGGTATGCGTTCAGGCATTCCGCGGCGGAATCCGCCGTTCTGGCTGTACGCTGGTTTTATATCGGGGAGGCGGTCAAGGTGCTGTCCACGGTGCTGATTTTCGGCGCCTGTTTCGTGTACATCCCTGCACTGAACGTGGCGGCACTGTTTTTGACGTATCTCCTGCTGTGGATAGTCAACCTGAGGGGCGTCTTTGTGGCTCTAGGCCGCTGACGGGCCGCTTCCCGGGAACCGGATTGAGTTCGAGAACAACAATATGGCGAGTGAAGGACTGACAACCAACGAGTATATCCAGCACCACCTCCAGAACATGGTCCTGGGCAAGCTCCCGGCCGGCTATGCGCGGGAAGACGGCACGGTGCTGCAGCATTCCACCTGGACCCTGGCGGAGGATCCGGCGGAAGTCTCGGCTATGGGCTTCTGGTCGTACAACATCGATACCCTGGGCTGGTCTATCTTCCTCGGCGCCCTGTTTGTCTTCCTGTTCCACCGGGCCGCGAAGAAGACGGTGACGGGGGCGCCCAGCGGTTTCCGCAATTTCGTCGAAATGGTTATCGAATTCATCGATACCAACGTCAAGGACGTCTTTCACGTGGAGAATCCCCTGATCGCGCCGCTGGCCCTGACCGTCTTCGTCTGGGTGGTGCTGATGAACACCATGGACCTGGTACCGGTGGACGTGCTGCCGCTCATGGCCCAGAAGATCAGCGGCGACCCGGAACTGCATTTCCGCGTGGTGCCGAGTACCGATCCGAACATCACCTTCGGCCTGTCCCTGACGGTGTTCGCACTCATTATCTATTACAGCATCAAGATAAAGGGTATAACCGGCTTCATCGCCGAACTGACCCTGCACCCGTTTCATTTCAAGAATCCGTTCCTGCAGATACTGTTCATCCCCTTCAATTTCCTGCTGGAAGGGGTCAACCTGGTGGCCAAGCCGGTCTCACTGTCGCTTCGACTTTTCGGCAACATCTATGCGGGCGAGCTGATCTTCATGCTGATTGCCCTGTGTGGTTACTGGCAACTGCCGCTGCATTTCGCCTGGTCGGTCTTTCATGTCCTGATCGTCCTGCTGCAGGCGTTTGTCTTCATGATGCTGACCATCGTGTACCTGAGCATGGCGCACGAGCATCATTAGGTGTACACGATGAATCTCTTTAATCAACTGTTCTGGAGGAAATGATGGAAACGATACTGGCCTTTACATCACTGGGTGTGCTGATCGTTCTGGGTATGGGCGCGTTCGGAACCGCCATCGGCTTCGGCATCCTGGGCGGCAAGTTTATCGAAGGTTCCGCGCGGCAGCCGGAACTTGCCCCCATGCTGCAGGTCAAGATGTTCCTGGTCGCGGGCCTGGTCGACGCTGTGTCCATGATCGGCATCGGTATCGGCATGTGGTTCACGCTGGCGAACCCGTTCCTTGCCACGCTGCGGGCGGCAACCGGCCACTAATCGCATAACAAAGCCGAGCGAGAGCAAAAACCATGAATTTCAACGCTACCCTGATTGGGCAGATCTTCGCGTTCGCGGTCTTCATCTGGTTCTCCATGAAGTTCATCTGGCCGTATCTGCACGGGCAGATGAAGGACCGGGAGGCCCGCATTGCCGACGGCCTGGCGGCCGCCGAACAGGGGCAGATCAGACTGGCCGAGGCCGAACAGAAAAAGGTCGAGCTGATCGACGAGGGCAAGCAGCAGGCCGGTGAAATCATCTCCCAGGCGCAGCGCCGCCGCGACGAGATCGTCGAGGAGGCCAAGGGCGAGGCGCGCGCGGAAGGCGATCGCCTGCTGGCGGCGGCCCGCGCCGAGATCGAGCAGGAGCGGACCCGTGCCACGGAACAGCTGAAACAGGAAGTCTCCGGTCTGGCCCTGGCGGGCGCCGAGCAGATCCTGCTGCGCGAAGTGGACAGCAAGGCGCACAAGGACATCCTCGACCGGATTTGCGCCCAACTGTAGACGGTAAAGCAACATGCTCGAAAAAATCACCATCGCACGACCGTACGCACAGGCTGCTTTCGATTACGCCCGGGAGGAGGGCAGGGTCGAACAGTGGTCGGGCATGCTGAAACTGCTGCGCGCCATTGTTTCCCATCCGGACATGCGGCCGCTGCTGCACGATCCCCGGGTCAGCGACGAGCAGTTGTATGAACTGGTGGCCGGCGTCGCCGGCGATGCCCTGACCGAACACGGCGGCAACTTCGTGCGCATCCTGATCCAGGCGGAACGCATCCAGTACGCTCCGGAAATCGCCGTGCTGTTCGAGTCCATGCTGGCCGAGGCGGAGGGCCGGGTCGATGTCGAGGTGATTTCCGCCTACGAGCTGGAGAAGGAACAGGAAGAGGCCATAGCCAGTGCCATGGCGAAAAGGCTGGGCAAGAAAATCACGGTTACCGCCGGAGTGGACGACAAACTCATCGGCGGGGCGGTGATCCGCGCCGGGGATTCCGTCATCGACGCCTCCATACGCGGCCGTCTGAACGAACTGCGAAACCAGCTTGCTTGATCAAACGCCGGCTGTCCTGTGTGAGGGCCGGATGCAGAAAATGAAACCAGAGTGAAATGTTCACCAGTGAGGAACAGCGATGTCCATCAGCGCAACAGAAATCAGTGAACTGATAAAAAAGAAAATCAAGGACTTCGACCTGGAAACCGAGGCCCGCACCGAGGGCACGGTGGTCAGCCTGGGTGACGGCATCGCCCGCATCCACGGCCTCAGCGACGTCATGCAGGGCGAAATGATCGAGTTCCCGAACAACACCTTCGGCCTGGCTCTGAACCTGGAGCGGGATTCCGTGGGCGCCGTGATCCTCGGCGACTATACCCATATCTCCGAGGGCGATACCGTCAAGTGTACCAAGCGCATCCTGGAAGTCCCGGTGGGCGAGGCGCTGCTCGGCCGCGTGGTGGACTCCCTGGGCAATCCCATTGACGGCAAGGGTCCCATCGAGACGGATCTGACTTCCCCCATCGAGAAGATCGCGCCCGGCGTGATCACGCGCCAGTCGGTATCGCAGCCGGTGCAGACCGGCCTCAAGTCCATCGATGCCATGGTGCCCATCGGCCGCGGCCAGCGCGAGCTGATCATCGGCGACCGCCAGACCGGCAAGACGGCGGTGGCCATCGACACCATCATCAACCAGAAAGGTACCGGCGTTAAATGTATCTACGTGGCCGTCGGCCAGAAAGCGTCCAGCATCAACGCGGTGATCCGCAAGCTGGAGGAGCACGGCGCCATGGAGCACACCATCATCGTCGCTACGCCGGCATCGGATTCGGCTGCCATGCAGTTCATTGCTCCGTACTCCGGCTGCGCCATGGGCGAGTATTTCCGCGATACCGGCGAGGATGCACTCATTATTTATGATGACCTGACCAAGCAGGCCTGGGCTTACCGCCAGGTGTCCCTGCTGCTGCGCCGCCCGCCGGGCCGTGAGGCCTATCCCGGCGACGTGTTCTACCTGCATTCGCGCCTGCTGGAACGCGCGGCGCGGGTTAACGCCGACTATGTGGAAAAGGCCACCGGCGGCAAGGTCAAGGGCAAAACCGGTTCATTGACCGCCCTGCCCATTATCGAGACCCAGGCCGGTGACGTGTCCGCGTTCGTGCCCACCAACGTGATTTCCATTACCGACGGCCAGATCTACCTGGAAACGGACCTGTTCAATTCCGGTTTCCGCCCGGCCATCAACGCCGGCCTGTCGGTATCCCGTGTCGGCGGCGCGGCCCAGACCAAGATCATCAAGAAACTGGGCGGCGGCATCCGCCTGGCCCTGGCCCAGTACCGCGAGCTGGCGGCTTTTGCCCAGTTCGCTTCGGACCTGGACGAGGCCACCCGCAAGCAGCTGGAACGCGGCCAGCGCGTCATGGAGCTGATGAAGCAGAAGCAGTATTCGCCGCTCAGCGTTGCCGAGATGGCGGTCAGCCTGTACGCCGTAGAGCACGCCTTCCTGGACGATATCGAGATGGAAAAGATCGGCGCCTTCGAATCCGCGCTGCACAGCTTCATGAACAGCGAAAGGAAGGATCTGATGGACAAGATCAGCCAGACCGGCGAATTAAGCAGCGACATCGATGCGGAGCTGAAAAGCAGCATCGAGGATTTCAAGCAAAATAACACCTGGTAAGCATGATTACTGAAGTGCAAATGGTAAACAGGAGCTGGGAGCTAGGGATCAGGGGCTCGATCCATGAAACTCAGATCCCCGGCCACCAGTCCCCAGCTCCCAGACCCGAGTAACGACTAATGGCTGCAGCGAAAGAAATCCGGACCAAGATCTCCAGCGTCAAGAACACGCAGAAGATCACCAAGGCCATGGAAATGGTGGCGGCGAGCAAGATGCGCAAGGCGCAGGATCGCATGTTCGCCGCGCGCCCGTATGCCGACAAGATCCGCAACGTCATCGCCCACCTGGGGCTGGCAAATCCGGAATACCATCACCCGTTCCTGGTGCCGCGGGAAGAGGTGAAGCGTATCGGCCTGCTTATCGTATCCACGGATCGCGGCCTGTGCGGTGGTCTCAACTCCAACCTGTTCCGGGAAGTGTTGCGGCGCATGCGCGCCTGGCGGGACCAGGGCGTGGAGATGGATTTCAGTCTCATCGGTAACAAGGCGGTCGGCTTTTTCTCCCGCATCGGCGGCAATATCATCGCCCAGGCCACCCATATCGGCGACCAGCCGGCCATGGAGGATCTGATTGGTACCGTCAAGGTGATGCTGGACGCCTACACGGAAGGGAGCATCGACGAGCTCTACCTGGTCAGCAACGATTTCGTTAATTCCATGACCCAGACACCGACAGTGGAACAGGTGCTGCCCATACAGCCGGGCGAGGACGAAGACCTGCAGCATCACTGGGATTATATCTACGAGCCGGACGCCAAGGACGTGCTTGACCAGTTGCTGCAGCGCTATATCGAGTCCCTGGTCTACCAGGGCGTGGTGGAGAACATCGCCTGCGAGCAGGCGGCGCGCATGGTGGCCATGAAGAGCGCCTCCGACAATGCCGGCAAGCTTATCGATGAACTGCAGCTGATTTACAACAAGGCCCGCCAGGAAGCGATCACCCAGGAACTCTCGGAGATCGTCGGCGGCGCGGCGGCGGTGAGCTGATCGGGAGCTGGGAGTCAGGAGCTGGGGTCTGGGGTTGGTGTTCCAGTCCCCAGCCCCCAGCTCCAGCCGCGGCAGATTTTGTAGTACTTAAAGATTTAGAACTGAAATTTGGAATAAAAGCTTAAACGAGGACTATCTAATGAGTTCCGGAAACATCGTGCAGATTATCGGCGCCGTGGTGGACGTGGAGTTCCCGGGTGACGCCATTCCCAACATCTATGATGCACTGGTCGTGGACGCGGAAGGCGTGGAGACGACGCTGGAGGTGCAGCAGCAGTTGGGTGACGGTGTGGTCCGCACCATCGCGCTGGGCTCCACGGACGGCCTGCAGCGCGGCCTCGACGTCAACAATACCGGCGCACCGATTTCCGTGCCGGTGGGCGTCAAGACCCTGGGCCGCATCATGAATGTGCTGGGCGAGCCCATCGAC
>Ga0102944_1001158_pt1 | contig 18146 bp, 17 predicted proteins | sample SalPonD_shore_MG_FD_78172 | JGI IMG/M metagenome (GOLD analysis project Ga0102944, IMG submission 78172) | Salt pond soil microbial communities from South San Francisco under conditions of wetland restoration - Salt Pond MetaG... | ecosystem: Environmental > Aquatic > Marine > Intertidal zone >...
GTGAACGCAGAGCTCGCAGAGACGCGGAGGGCGCAGAGAAGACATGAGTTGGCAGACGTCAGTTTGCAGTCGGCAGCAAGAAGTCTAAATGCTCTTCTCTTTCAGACCACTGCGGACTGCCAACTGACCACTTCGCCCGAAGGGCGGCCAACTCCGCCCGTACGGCGGCAACCCGCCGTCCTGTATCATGTTCGCCTATGGCCAGTGCCTTCACCGAACCGCTCCCCATCGACCCGGTCCTCCCGGACCTGATTGATACATTGGCGAGTCACACTCGCGCCGTGCTGCAGGCGCCGCCCGGCGCGGGCAAGACGACGCGGGTGCCCTTGGCGCTGCTGGCCGATGCGCACACGACGGGGTGGCTCGGCGACCGGCGCATCGTCATGCTCGAGCCGCGGCGCCTGGCCGCGCGCGCGGCGGCCCGTCGCATGGCGGCGAGTCTGGGCGAATCGGTCGGACAGACGGTCGGTTACCGCGTGCGCCTGGACAGTCGGGTCGGGCCGGACACGCGCATCGAAGTGGTCACCGAAGGCGTGCTCACTCGCCAGCTGCAAAGTGATGCGGCCCTGGAGGACGTCGGGCTGGTGATCTTCGACGAATTCCACGAGCGAAGTCTGCAGGCTGACCTCGGCCTGGCCCTGGCGCTGGAGAGCCAGGGTGCGCTGCGCCCGGACCTGCGGGTGCTGGTAATGTCGGCGACGCTCGACGGCGAGCGCGTCGCGCACCTGCTCGCCGCGGCGGAAGGCGACGCGCCGGTGTTGACCAGCGAGGGCCGGGCCTTTCCCGTGGACATCCGCTACCAGCCCAGGGCGCGCCGGGGCGAGCCGGCGAGCGGTGCGGGACGCTGCGAACCGGCGCAAGTGGCGCGTGCCGTGCGCGCCGCGCTGGAAGACGAGCCGGGCAGTGCGTTGGTCTTCCTGCCGGGCGTGGGCGAGATCCGACGCGTCGAGTCGCTGCTGCGCGAGGCGCCCCTGCCGGCGGACGTGGAGCTGGCACCGTTGTACGGCGACTTGTCGCAGGGCGATCAGGACCGCGCCGTTTCCCCCGCGCCGCCCGGGCGGCGCAAGGTCGTGCTGGCCACCGCGATCGCGGAGACCTCGCTGACCATTGAGGGCATTCGCATCGTGATCGACGCCGGCTTCATGCGCCGACCGCGCTTCGAGCCCAACAGCGGCATGACGCGACTGGAGACGCTGCGGGTCTCGCGGGCCTCCGCCGAGCAGCGCTGCGGGCGCGCCGGGCGCCTGGAGCCGGGCGTGTGCTATCGACTCTGGTCCGAACAGACGCAGGCCGCACTGACCCCTTACACCGCGCCCGAGATACTGGAAGCCGATCTCGCCCCGCTGGCGCTCGAGTTGGCCCACTGGGGCGCGGGCGATCCGAACCAGCTCGCCTGGCTGGACCCGCCCCCCGCCGCCCACTACGCCCAGGCCCGCGATCTGCTGACGCGACTGGGCGCACTCGATACGGCCGGGCGTATTACCGAACACGGGCGCGCGATGGCTGGACTGGGTATGCACCCGCGCCTCGCGCACCTCGTGCTCAAGGGTCGCGAGCTCGACGGCGGCATGCTCGGTGCACTGGCCTGCGACCTGGCCGCCCTGCTCAGCGAACGCGATCCGCGTCGGCGCGGCGGGCCGGGCAGCGAGCGCGACAGTGACGTACACACCCGGCTGGTCGCACTGCGACATGGCGGCAATGGTGCAAGCCAAATGGATCAGGGCGCACTACAGCGCATTCGTCAGGTCGCCCGCCAGTGGCGCGAGCAATTGAATATCGCACCGGCGCCCCGCGACAACAGCGACCTCGCCCACGCCGGTCTGCTGCTGGCGCTCGCCTATCCCGATCGCATCGGCCAGCGCCGCTCGGCGTCGACCGGTACCAGCGAACCGCGTTATCGCCTGGCCAACGGCCGCGGCGCCATGTTCGCCGAGGCCGAGCCGCTCGCCGCGAGCGAGTACGTCGTCGCCGCGCACCTCGATGCGGGCGCGCGCGAGGCCCGCATATTCCTCGCCGCGGCGCTCGCGCGCGATGAGCTGCTCGAGCACTTCGCCGAGGCGATCGAGGAATGCAGCTTCGTGAGCTGGGATGAGCGCGAAGAGGCGGTGGTCGCCCGGCGCCAGCGCCGCCTCGGCGAGCTGGTCCTGGACGACACGGCGCAGGATGCGCCGGAACCCGAAGCCGTCGCCGCGGCCATGGTCGACGGGATTCGCGGCATGGGACTCGAGTGTCTGCCCTGGAACAAGTCGCTGCGTGCGTGGCGCGAACGGGTCGCCTTTTTGCACCGTGTCGAGGACTCGGGCCGTTTCGGTCAATGGCCGGACGTCTCCGACGCCGCACTGCTCGACACGTTGGAGACCTGGCTCGGGCCGTATCTCGCCGGCTGCACGCGCCGCGCGCATCTGGCGAAGGTCGATCTGCGCGCCGCGCTCACCGGCCTGCTCGACTGGCAGCAGCAGCGCGCGCTCGACGAGCTGGCACCGACCCACATCACGGTGCCCACGGGCTCTCGCATCGCCGTTGACTACAGCGGCGAGGAACCCGTACTCGCGGTCAAGCTCCAGGAGATGTTCGGCGAGCGCGACACGCCGCGCATCAATGGCGGGCGCGTGCCGGTCCTGCTGCACCTGCTCTCACCGGCGGGCCGGCCCGTGCAGGTCACGCGCGACCTGGCCGGTTTCTGGCAGGGCAGCTACCACGACGTGAAAAAGGACCTGAAGGGCCGCTATCCCAAACACCCCTGGCCGGACGATCCGTTGAGCGCGACCCCAACCCGCCGCGCCAAACCGCGCGGCTAGCAGGGCTCATTTCGGGCAGGCGGCGCTGAGCCAGTGGCCGTGGGTCTCGATGTTCATTTTCATTTGCCGGCCGTTGGCCTGCATGACCATGTGAATGACGCCGTGCATGTGCTTGGAGTCGACGAACGTCGTCGTGCCCTTGCCGGTCATGTGACCGCCCTGGTTGTCGCACTGCATTTCCCAGCTGGCCGATCGCTCCTCGACCTTCACGTTCGTGAACTTGCAGTCCTGACTCTTGTTCGCCTGCAGCCGGCTCCAGGGATGCTCAATCTGCTCTTTGCTCAGGCAGCTTCGATGCGTCTGCACCGGCGGTGTGAACGGCATCCCTACCATCTCTGTCTTGGCGGTGGTCTCCCACAGTCCCGGTTCGAGTGTGGTGCCACCGGCTTCGGCGGCCAGAGGCGCCGCGAGCAGGCACGCGATGACGGCGTAACTTGGCAGGGTTCGCATCAATGTTCTCCCAACGGCTGGTCTATGGGTTCGGTCGTCAGACGGCGCAGGGTCGCGCCTATCGATGCTAGAGCTTTTGCACGTCGGGTGCCAGCCGGAGCTCGTATCCGAAAACGCGTTTCGATTTCGAAATTATTTCGCGAACGCACGCGCCGACACTCACCCAGAATACCGTAACATATTGAAATAACTATTGTTTACTCGTTGGCACATGGCTTGCTCTGACATTCCGTGCACAGGCGCCGCTGCCGGCACGACGGGCCGATGGCCCGGCTGCTCGACAACGCCGCGGCGCTCTCCGATCAACCATTACCAGGAGATTGAACCATGCGTATTGCCAACAAGCTGACTCTGGCCCGCGGCGGCATCGTAACCCTGCTGACCGTCGCCTCACTCACGCTCGGCGTGGGCGTCGCCCAGGCCGACAGGAACATACCCGCGCGCTCCAAGGCCGCTATTCGAAACGCCCAGAAGAAACAGGAGGCCAACGGAGGGCACAGCATCGAGGTCATCTGCGAGGGCAAGGTCTCGAAGACTGGAAGTTGTGGCGGCGGCTATACGACCTACAGCCACGGCATCCCCATCATGCACGGAGGGGCACCCGGCGGCGCAAACCCGGGGAGTGGCGGGCAGTCGTCGGTGAAAAGCCACAACCGGGCGCGGCATAACCTGTTTCCCCGCCGGTCCATCCGGCGCTAACGCATTCCACCACCCGTTGGCCGCCGCTCGCCGTCATGGCGAGTGGCGGCAATCCGAAATAACCATCTATATGGTATAAGCCCTTGCCTCAGGCGTGCGCCTGATGGGCGACCGCACTCTGGGCCGCCTCCACCGTCGCCTCGTCGGCGAGATAACGATGACCGCGCACGGCGAGCTGATCGTCGAACTCGTAGACCAGCGGTATGCCGGTGGGAATATTGAGCTTGGGGATCTCCTCGTCCGAAACCCCGTCGAGATGTTTGACCAGCGCGCGCAGCGAGTTGCCGTGGGCAACGATGATGATTCGCTCGCCGCTGCGCAGACGCGGCACGATGCACTCCTCCCAGCACTGCAGGGTGCGCACCATGGTGTCGGCCAGCGACTCGGTGCGCGGCAGCAGCGCGGGGTCGAGCCCGGCGTAGCGGCGGTCGTTGTGCGGGACCCGCTCGTCGTCGGGTTCCAGCTCGGGCGGGCGCACGCTAAAGCCGCGGCGCCACTGATGCACCTGTTCCTCGCCGTAGCGCTGTGCGGTCTCGGCCTTGTTCAAACCCTGCAGCGCCCCGTAGTGACGCTCGTTCAGACGCCAGTCCTTGATCACCGGCAGCCACATCAGATCCATGTCGTCCTGCACGATCCACAGCGTGCGAATGGCGCGCTTGAGTACCGAGGTGTAGGCGCAGTCGAAGGTATAGCCCTCCTCGCCGAGCGCGTGCGCGGCGTAGTGGGCCTCGTCGATGCCCGAACGGGCGAGGTCCACATCGGTCCAGCCGGTGAAACGGTTCTCCATGTTCCAGGTGCTTTGGCCGTGACGCAGCAAGACGAGTTTGATCATGGCGACCTCCGAAATGTGGCGCCGGACAATGCAGGCAGTGCGGACCGGCAGGGAGCGAGCTTGCGCGCGCGCCCTACCTAGGCAGACAACGCCGCCTCTGGATTGTTCGCGCACGACTTTCCCTGGCGTTTCCTTTTGAAAGTCTAGACCAATAACACGAGGCGACCGTCACGGACAAAAAAAGCGGCCGGGAGGGGGCCCGGCCGAAAGGGGAAGGAGTCGCATGGGGACTCCTTACAGGGAGCAGGTCCGTCCGCTCAGCAACAATCGCCCAGTTGGGTCGATCAGTCAGGGAGAATCACGCGGTCGATCACGTGGATGACGCCGTTGCTGGCAAGGATATCGGTCTTGATGACGTTGGCGTCATCGACCATCACCCCGTCCGCCACCGCGATGCGAATCGACTGGCCCTCGACGGTCTTGGCCGAGCTCAGATTCACCACCTGCGCGGAGGTGACCCGGCCGGGGACGACGTGGTAGGTCAGCACCTTGGTCAGGGCCGCCTTGTCCTTGAGCAGGGCCTCGAGCTGGCCCGGCGGCAGCTTGGCAAACGCCTCGTCGGTTGGGGCGAATACCGTGAACGGACCGTCGCCCTTCAGGGTGTCGACCAGACCGGCTGCCTTCACCGCCGCAACCAGGGTGTTGAAGCTGCCGGCGGATGCGGCGGTATCGACGATGTCCTTCTGCGCATGCTTGCCGTAGCTGCCGGCGCTGGCACCGGAGGCCACCGCGAACAAGACCAGGGCAAGAAACGCGTAGGCAAAGTTGGCGAACCACGCCGGGCGGGCCGGCAGCGCCAATGACTGGGAACGGGTCTTCATGGCTTGGATCCTCCTATGGATCGTTGGGTAATGTCTTAACCGTGTCTAGGACATTAACGAAACGAAAAGAAAATGTCAAGTGTTTGTCCTGGACAATTAGAGACGGTCGGGTATAATTCAGCCTATGTCAGAGAATTCCTCCCAACACGACCTCCCCCGCCACCCGATCCAGGTGGTTGCGCGCCGCACCGGGCTGAGCGCGGACGTCATCCGGGTCTGGGAGCGGCGCTACGGCGCGGTCAATCCGGAGCGCGCCCCGGCCGGCCGGCGCCTGTACTCGGACAACGACATCGAGCGCCTGGCCCTGCTGCGCCAGGTGACCCAGGCCGGACGCCGCATCGGCGACGTGGCCGGCCTGGCGCACGCCGAGCTGGAGGCGCTGGCTGCCGAGGACCGCGCAGCCCAGGCTGCCGAGGTGGGGGCATTACCGGCCAATGCCGAGGCGAGCGCTCACTTACAGGAGGCGCTCGATGCTGTGCGGAATATGGACTCGCTCCGCCTGCAGGCGGCGCTCAGCCAAGCTGCCGCCGCATTCAGCCAACCCGTGCTGGTCGAGCAGATCGTGGTCCCATTGCTCAGGGCCATCGGCCAAAGCTGGCAGGACGGCACGATTCGGGTTTGCCATGAGCACCTGGCCAGCGCCGTGCTGCGCGCCTTCCTGGACGCCCAGCGTGCCACCGCCAATATGGACGGCAGCGGGCCGACGCTGCTGATCGCCACCCCCACCGGTCAGGGCCACGAACTCGGCGCGCTGCTGGTGGCCCTCACCGCAGCCACCGACGGTTGGAATACCGTCTATCTGGGCGCCAACACGCCGGCAGCCGACATCGCGGCCGCCGCCGCACGCACGCGGGCGCGCGCCGTGTCGCTGACCATCAGCTACCCCGGCGACGATCCGCGCCTGGCCGAGGAGCTGCGCACCCTTGCCCGCCAACTCCCCAACACCACCACCCTGCTGGCCGGCGGTCGCGCCGCCTCGGCCTACGCCAGCGTGCTCGAGGAGATCGGAGCGCGGCGCGGTGAGTCCCTGGCCGATCTGCGCGCCCTGCTCGACTCGCTGCGCGCCGCCGCTGCATGAAATATTCCTCAAGTCTCAAGCACTTCTGCCGTTAATTCGGAAAAGGACGCCACGGAACCGGCGCTGTCCGTGCCGGACCGGAACGCTGTCGCCGGGACCCCTGCACCTCGAGTCATTTCCTAAATTGAACGGGTAACGATGCCGCGACGGGAAAATACCGTGTTGATCCCACGTCGTCCGGCCACGTTCTTGGCCGCTGTCTCGATAGCCGTCTCGGCGCCCGCCGCCGCGAGCCCCGCGGCCCTTTCCGCCACCGCCTCCAGCGACATCGCCACCGCCGGCGGACTTCTCGCGTTCCTGGCCGTTGGACTGCTGCTGTATACCTGGCGCCTGCGCGCCTCGCTGCGCCGCACCCAGGCCGAGCTGGCCAGCGCCGCGGCCCAATGGACACAGGCCATGGATGTGCTGCCCGACCCGATGTATCTGGTCGACCTCGACGACCGACTGGTGCGCGCCAACCGCGCGTTCTACCAACAGGTCGGGCGATCGCCCGAGGATTGCATTGGCCGGGATGTGCGCAGTCTCATCCACCTCAAACCGGAAAACACGCCCTGTCCCGTTTGCGCCGCGCGCCTGGAGCGCCGCGACGCATTCTTCACCAAAGAGCCGGACGATCCGAGCAATCCGACCGGCAAACCGCTCGAGATCACTATCCGCGTGATCCGCGGTGCCGACGGCGAACCCATCGGCGTGGTTCAGGCGCTTCGTGACATGAGTCACCTGCGCAATGCGGAGGAGGCGCTGCGAGTGAGCGAGGCGCGGATGGCCGAGGCGCAGCGCATCGCGCATTTCGGCAACTGGACCTGGGAGTTGGCGAGCGACCGTGTGGAATGGTCCGACGAGGTCTATCGCATCTTCGGCGTCGACCGCGACGCCTTCAAGGTGACCTACGAGCGTTTTCTGGATCTGGTGTACGCACCCGACCGCGAGCGCCTCCAGGAGAGCGTGCGCCAGGCCCTGGCCGGTGCCAACGGTGGCATGTACCGCATCGAGCACCGCTTCACCTTGCGCGAGGGCGAGGTGCGCGTCGCCCTGGAGGAAGGCCACGTCTACCGCGACGCCGACGGCCAACCCGTGCGCATGATCGGCGTGGTACAGGACATCACCGCGCGCAAGCGCGCCGAGGAGGCGCTGCGCCAGGAAAAGGACCGCGCCGAGGTCACCCTCAAGTCGATTGGCGACGCCGTCATCACCACCGACGTCAACGGTGTCATCGACGATGCCAATCCCGCCGCGCTGCAACTGCTCGATACCACGCCGGGCGCGGTCATCGGCCACCACTATGGCAGGGTACTGCACCTGATCAACGAGGAACAGGAACGCCCGCTGGACGATCCCATCGGGCGCTGCCTGAGCGGACACGACCGCCTCGTGAACGACGAGGACACCCTGCTGGTTCGCGACAAGGACGAGGTGGCAGTGCAGCTCACCGCGGCCGCCATGGTCGATCGCAGCGGCGCGCTGCTCGGCGCGGTGGTTGTGTTGCGCGATATCACCGAGGTGCGCGGCATGGCGCGCCAGCTCAGCCACCAGGCCACCCACGATGCACTGACCGGGCTCATCAATCGCGCCGAGTTCGAAGTGCGCCTGCAGCATGCGCTGGAGGGCGCGCGCGTGGACGGCAAGGACCACGCCCTGATCTATCTGGACCTCGATCAGTTCAAGGTGGTCAACGACACCTGCGGCCACCTGGCCGGCGATGAGCTCCTCAAACAGGTCGCCTCCCTGCTCCACAGCGGCGTTCGCAACGTCGATACCCTGGCGCGCCTGGGCGGCGACGAATTCGGCGTGCTGCTCGAGGCCTGTCCGCTGGACCGGGCCAAGAGCATCGCCCACGAGCTTCGCCAGCAGCTCAAGGACCTGCGCTTTGCCTGGGAGGACAAGGTCTTCGAGGTCGGCGCCAGTTTCGGCCTGGTCCCGGTATCGGCCGACAGCGGGTCGCGCTTCGACCTGCTCCGGGCCGCCGACAGCGCCTGCTACGTAGCCAAGGATCAGGGACGTAACCGCGTGCATGCCTCGCTGCCCGGCGACGACGAAATGGCGCGCCACCATGGCGAGATGCATTGGGTGCACCGCATCACCCAGGCCCTGGACGACGATCGCTTCGTTCTCTACTGCCAGCCGATCGTCCCGCTGGGCGAGCGCAAGGACCGCTTCCGGCGCTTCGAGATCCTCGTGCGCATGCTCGACGAGCAGGGCGAGATCGTCATGCCCGGCGCGTTCATTCCGGCAGCCGAACGCTACCAGCTCATGCCGGCCATCGACCGCATGGTGGTGCGCCACACCTTCGCCGCGCTGGAGCTCGTGCGCAGCGAAACCGAGCTCGACTGCTTCGCGTGTGCCCTGAACCTCTCCGGCCAGTCGCTGTGCGATGAGGACATGCTCGACGACATCATCGCTGCCATGAAGACCAGCGGCATTGCCCCCGAGTGCGTGTCCTTCGAGATCACCGAAACGGCCGCGATCGCCAACCTGACCAAGGCCAAGGCGTTCATCCGCGCACTCAAGGACATGGGGGCGCGCTTCGCGCTGGACGACTTCGGCAGCGGCCTGAGCTCCTTCGGCTATCTCAAGAACCTCGCCATCGACTGCGTCAAGATCGACGGCAGCTTCGTCAAGAACATCGCGCACGACCCGCTCGACCGCGCGATGGTCAGCTCCATCAACGAGCTCGGCCACCTCATGGGCATCGACACCATCGCCGAATTCGTGGACAACCAGGACGTGCTCGACGTGCTCACCGAAATCGGCGTGGATTACGCCCAGGGGTACCACCTCGGCCGCCCGCTGCCCCTTTCCGAGGTCGTGCGCGTGCCGCAATTCGTATCGTGCCGCAGTTGAGCGGCGCGCCGCCGGCGCATGTTGAAGGCATCTAACGGCACACGCGAACCGGTTCAACCCGGTCCGGTCCTCCCCCACCATGGCGCCTCAACGCATATCCTCGTTTCAATAAGCCGACACCGGGCCAGAGACATCCCTCGGGTTTGGATGTGCGGACGTCCCGTTCGACCGCTGCGGGTACCGCCTTCCGCCTCGCCGCGGGCGTTACCGCGTTGCCGGCGGGGGCCGGGGCCAGGCCCGCGGTCCTCGGTACCCGGCCCCGGATCCGGTTCCACTCAGTATCGTGCTCTCTTGTAACCCGCCGGTACGGCGAACAGGCTTGCCGGGACCGTACCCGTACGAACGCTCACGATGTTGGTCGTGGATCTGAATACCGTCTTCATGTCGCTGTTCGCCGGCTTGTCGGGTTTCTTCGCAGCCTCATTATGGTGAAAGACGCTGCCGAGCATACTGCCCAGATTACCGGCCACCTGCTTGAGGGCCTGCTCGCCATTGCCCGAGCTGTCGGCTCCTTCGGAGGTCTCGGCCTTTGCGTTGGACTGCCATTTCACCGTAGTGGATATGGGGTAGCCGTGGATTTTGCTCATGGCACGCTTCAGGTCCTTCTGACTTTTCCCGGACATCAGACCGAGCATACCGAGTCCGAATTGGTGCTGCTGTTGGGGGCTGAGGTCGAGGCCCAGTCGTTTCAGGTAGGCGTGGTTGTAGGCCGCCTCGTCGGCCGCGAGCACGCGCAAGGCATGGGTCCGCGGCGTTGTCCACAGGTCCGAGGTCATCACGCTCTTGCTGCGCTGCTTGGTCTGCGTGTCTTCGGTGACAACGACCCAGGTCATCACGTATTCCCTGCACTTATACCCATTGATGGTTTTGTGCTTGCCCGTGGCCTTGACGCTGAGATCGTTTCGGATCACCCGGGTATGTTCCCGACTCTTGTCCGCATTGCCGCTCTGACTCTGCGCGCCTTGTCCGGACTGTGCGTTCGGACTGGACGCCCGCTGGGCGTTCTTCACGGTCATCGGCAGCACCGTATAGGTGCGGCTGGCGGGTTTGAGCTCGATAATCTCGTTCTTGTCGACGCGGTAAATCTTCACTGAGCTATGCGTCCCGCCGATCTTGCTCAGGATGCTGCCGGTGAACTTCATGGTGCTCTCATCGCGCTTCTTGTCACTATGAATGTACTCCTTGGAGGTGGTGTCGTTCGCGCCCATCCCCATGAAGCCGCCGAAATGAGTCTCGCGGGTGACGGTCACGTCGGCATGGGCCGCACCCGGCAGGACGCCTGCAGCGGCCAAACCGATGGAAAGTGCGGCGAATACCGCCTGTCGTTTCATGTCTCTCATTGTTTGCTCTCCTCACAGCCAGATAATCAGTGCAACCGGGAAGTACCGGTTGCGAGGTAGACGCCGCGTCTCACGCAGATACCGCGCTATTGTTTACTCGGCCCGCCACCGACGCCGGGGAGTTTGGGCCCCGTGAAGCCGCCGAAGTTGCCCACGTGGTTGCGCCCGTAGTCCATAGCGCCATTGTTCGCATTGTTCGGGCTGGTGACCTTACGCCGGCCCGAGGCGGTCACCGACGAGGGCGCCGAACCCCCACTGCCGTTGCACGAACACTGGCCGCCCTGTGCGCAGTAGGACTGTGCGCAGCGTTTGTCGTTGCGGCTGGCGCGCACCAGTTGCCCGCCCTGCATGGAACACTGGAGCAGGCCGCTCGGGGCGCCGGCCCCGCCGCCCGGCGAACCCGGCATGGCGAACGGTCCACCGCCGCCCGCGCCGGGGAAGCGCGGCCCGCTCGCGCTTCGGCCGCCGCGGGCCGAACCGCCGCCGGTGCAGGCGAACGAGGCTGCCACCTGCATTGCGGCATTCGTGCCGTGGCCGCCGCAGGCGCTGCCACCGCTGCCGCCGAACGAGCGACCGCTGCCGCCGCCGTGGAATTTCTTCAGATGATGACGCTCGGCGGCACGCTTTTTCATCGCCTCCAGCTTGGCCTTATGGGCGGCCTTGTTGGCCTGGAGCCGCGCGGTATCCGCCGAGGTCCAGGTATGCAGGGTGTGCGAGCCGTGCCCACCGCTGCCCTTGGCGGGCTTGGAACTACCTCCACCGCCCCCGCCGCCGCTTAGCCAATGCAGGAAAGCACTAACGATACCGCGCCCGACCTTGTTGGCGTTCGGATGCGCGGAACCGGATTTCTTGGCGTTGTAATCGGGGAGCTTGGGCGCCTTGCCCGGCCCGTCGCTCACCGCGCACTGCGAGTCGATGACGCCTCGCATCTGGACATGGCCAGCGGCCGTCGTCGGCATGTGGGAACCGCCAAGTCCGCCGGCGCGCGCCATGCACGACAGTGTGCCGAGCGAACCGGTCTGCATGGTCGCCTCGATCATGCAACTCGTGGCCCCGCCCGAGCCGCCGCCCATGCCAAGCCCGCCACCCCCACCGCCGCTTCCCGTCCCGCTGCCCATCGAACGGTTATCGGCGCCGCCCCGGCCGCAGGAAAATCCCTCGGCCGCCATACCGAGCAGACTGCACTCGCCGCGGTCGAACACGCCGGGGTGCGCAAAGGCGTGCATGAGCCCCGTGTAGACATGCCAGTCGTTACCGCCGAACTTGAGTTGCTGCAGACTTCCCCGCTCTACGTCATAAAGCCACAACCCGAGCTGGCGGCCCGGGTAATGGCGAAGCACCGACGAGACGGTCCCCCGCTCGTATGACATCACCGGCAACCACCAGCTGCGGCCACTGTACTGGATGGCATCGAAGGCGAGCAGACCCAGGTTGAATGTACCGGCCACCGCCTCTTCGCGTTCCCGGCCGCGCAGGTCCCGCACCGCGAATAAATCGAAGGCCGAAAGCGCGAAGTCGACGCCGTGCGCCCCGTCCACGCTCAGGCACAACAGGCGCGACTGAAACTGCCCCAGCCGGTTGACCACATCGCCGCTGCGCCGGCGGCTGACCGCGTCGATCGTCTGCTCGACGATGCGCCCGATGTCCAGATTCGCCGGACAGTTGCGCGTGCCGGCGACCGTCGGGGCGGGACGCATGTCGTAGACCTTCTCGGTACGCGACCAGACGTAACGCCACAGGGGGCGCCATTGGCGATAATGCGACACGCCGGACTGCGACGATCGCGCAGCGCCCCCACCCCAGTGGATCGGCTGGCCGCGGCTCATCGCCGCCTGTGCCGGTGGTGCAATCCCCCCAGCCGCCAGCAGCAATGCGGCGGCGACAATGAGCAACGTTTGGCTCGACGCTTTCATGGCTCTATCCTCCCGCTGGTGCCCGACCGTTCGCCCCGCAGGCCGGACCTATTTGGCGAAATAGCCGAGCATGATCTCGGTCTTCACATTCGGCAGCGCGTAAAGACCCGGGTTGAGCTTCGCCGGCGTGGTGGCATGGATGCTCACGTGCGGCATCTTGAACAGCGAAGCGAAGCTTCCGTCGAAATCCGGCTTGGCAAACACCTTCATATCCTTGAACCATTTCATGCCCTTGAGGTGTTTGGCATACCAGGCGCGCACCTTGGCCGGCGGGTCGTTGGAGACGAGGACCAGCGAGACATACGCGCCCTTCGGCGGATGACCGTCGGGAACGAGGCGCTCGAAGAAACTGCCGGGATAGGCGGGCAGCGACACGGCGCCCGCGTCGGGTATCTTCTGCAGCGGAGAATTCCTGGCCACTTCCTTGCCGACTTTATTCAGCGGCGGCCGCTCGGCGATCGGCGCGGCGACAACGGCCGCACTCACCAACAACCCACCCAGGATCAGTCCCATACGCAGTGTTCGATTCATTGCCTTTCTCCCATCTCGTTTCGGAATAACGCAACCAATTCGGCTCATCTTCGCCCCCGCCCTTTTTCCGACCGCCGACTCCGCGCCGCAGGCGCGCCTCTTTCTGCCTACTGCCAACTCCGGCCAAAGGCCGGCCGCACGGCCCCTCGCCACTCGTGACTCGCACCTCGGCTGCGGAGCAGCCGGCTTCTGGGCCGCAGGCGCGGCTCTATCTGCCAACTGCAAACTGCCAACGCCGCCCCGAAGGGGCGGTCCCCTCACCTCCTAAATTCAACGCCTGCGGTGCGCGGACTTCAGACGCGCCTCACACGACTGATACGCGCGGTGCGCCTTGACCATGAGCTTGTACTTGGGCTCGCAGTGGCGGCGCAGTACCCAATACTCTGCGTTTCCCGTGGTGCTGCCCACGGGCGGCTTGATCTGCCCGTGCATGCACGACACCCACGACGTCAGCGCCCCGTGGTCTGCCGCCTTTTCGCGTTGGCACGCGGCCAGTTTCGGTTCGACGTTGCGGCCCTGATGCCACACCTGGCGCGCCGAGACGCTGCCGATGGACAGGCAGCCCAGGGCTACGGCGACGACGGCGATTGCATGCCAGTTGGTAAAACGTGTTTTCATGATCGTCCTCCTCGAACGGGCCTCGGCCCTATTGCAGTGACAAGGCCGCGGCCAGCGGCTTGCCGTTAAGACGCAACTCGGCGCGCCCGGTATCCGGCAACTGTGTCGCCGTCGCCTCCAACTGCGCCCGCACGCGCGGGCCATCGCAAAGACCACCCAACGAGAGCCACCCATGCAGGGTCACCACGACACGCCGCTGTTCCAGGCGAAGGCCGTCGAGCACGAGGTGCGATCCGCCAAGGGCGTTGTAAGGCCCACGCTCGCCGAAGGGCTCGCGCGGCAGCGCCAGCAGACGTTCGATACTCGCCCTCAGTCCGTCGATCCCGGTCGGGGCCGCGCGCCCGTCGGCGATCAGGCTGTCGCCGCAACCGACAGGAGCGCCGCGATGTCCGTTGTCACCGAGCGCAATCAGGTACACGCGCGGTTTGGCCGGCGCGCCGGCCGGTATGTCGCCGGCCGCCGCAGTCGCGGCCGCTGCCAGTGCCAGCAGCCCGAGCAAGACCCTTACCATCACCAAACCTCACCCGTCCGCGCGGCCGTCCGCGTCATTTGGACGATTCGGCCTTGGGCGGAAAATTGACCTTGACCGGGTCCTTGGCGTTCTTCACCTCGGGCGGCAGATAACGGACGATGATCAGCGTCTTCGCGCCGGGCAAATCTTTTTCATATCCGGCCTTGCCCAACATATCCGCGACGAAATGGATCTCCACGCGCGGCCGCACCTTGTCCTTGCCCAGGGCGACGGTGGCGTGCTCGATGATGTAGCCGCGGTGCATCTTCTCGGTGTGCCAACTCGAAAGGCGCTTGGCGTAGAACGAGTGCACCTGCTCGACCGGGTCGGTCGTCAGCAGGATCAAGTCGGGCAGGCCCGAGTACTGGCCCCAGTTCTCCATACTCCGGCCCTCGATCTTTTCGATCTTCGCGCCCGGGTAGGCCGGGATGCCGACCTGCTCGGCGGTCGGCACCGCAAACGGGACGGTCAGAGCAGCCATGGCCGCGGCGGGCGTACCGGGTTTGGGTTTGGGGTGTTCGATGAGCGGCGCGTAGGGTGTACCGGCGCTCGCGGCGCCGCCCAAGGCGAGATACAGAACCGCCAAGGCCGTGCAAAGAAATTTTTTGTGCATGACGTGTTGCATCGTTTTCGTTGATCCGTTGCGGGTGACTGTCGGTCGGGGGACGCGGCCCGGTGTGTGCCGGGCCGCGTACTTACCGCGAACACTAGCGACAGTAAAAACCCGTCTTCCCGTCGGACTGGCAGCGGCGCCCGTTCGGCGCCAGCCGGTCCAGCGCGAAGCTGCCGTGGTGCTGAACGTCGCCGTAGTAGCAAAACAGGTGCGTACGGTTGTTCAGACGGGTCACCCGTGTCCGATAGGCGTTCAGGACCTGGGCCTGGCCCGGTGACCACGGCGTGCCGTTGAACGAGTACGGCTGGTGATGGTCGTTGATGCCCTCGATCACACGCGCCGCGGCCTGCTTCGGACACTCGATATGCTGGCCCACGTTCGGCGGATTGATGTGAACGCCGCCCGGTGCGTTGACGGGATGCCCTACCGGATGCTGAGCCACTGGAGGATGCCAGCGGCCGTTTCCGGTGTTACCCGTCGCCGGACGCGGATTCGCCGGGTGGCCCTTCGGCCCGCCGCACTCAACCAACGCGGTGAACGTGAAGTAGTCGTCGTCGTTGGCCTTGCCGTAGGTCTTGTCGAACTGGTTGTAATACTTGTCCCGGTCGGGATAGTAGTTATCCCAGAAGATGACCTTGGCCCGTTTATGCAGCGTGTGATTGGATCCGTGGCACGCCCGGGAGAGCTCATCGTTGGTAAAGGGCGTCACGTGAAGATGGACGTTCTTGAAGTTACACAGGCCCGGGCGCAGTTCCTTGCGCGCCATTGTGGTGTCGTGCTCTTTGGCGTCTTTGACCGCGACCTGCGCCACCTCCAGCGTGTAGACCTTCTTGCAGCTTTGGAACACGCCGCTCGGCTTCTGGGTGCGGCTGACCGCCACATCGGCGGTGCGCAGGCCGGTGATGCGCCCATTCGGGTAGACGCGAAAATGCATCTTCAACGGCGTCCAGCGCACGCTGAACTTGGGTGTTTCGGCGCGGGCGGGGGCCGCCGCGATCAGCACGGCCGACAACAGCGCAAATATCAGCCAGGGAAGGCGCGCCCAACCGGGGCGCGCCGACGCGGCAAAAATTCGAAGCTGGTTCATGACTCTGCTCCTTACGAACGCGTTGTGCGTACGGCGGCGCGCTCAGCGCCGCACGAAGTTCACGCGCGAGCGGCGCGTGCTGAAGTTGTTGGCGTGCGAGCTCAGGCTGATATGGCGACAGTCGCTGCTCACCTGGCCGGTGGCGTAGGAGAAGATGTTCGGCCGGGCGTAGGTGAACACCTGCACGCTCTGATTGCTGGCGTTGTAGGAAAGCACCTCGTGGACCTCGCCGCGGATCCCCGGCTGCTCGACCCGGTATTGGATCAGGGTCGAACCGTTGCGCTTGGCCACGCTGAGACGCTTGTCTCCCCAGGCCTTGCTGTAGGGGCTCTCGCGCCACGTCCCCGAGAGGTCGCAGGTGCGCGCGTGATGCCCCGGGTGGGGCAGGCGCGGGCGGGTCTGGGTCGGCACCCTCGGGCTGGGCAGGGTGCCCCATTTGCCGGCCGCGGCCGCAAGACCGGGCAGACCCAGGGACAGGGCGCACAGCAGCAGGATCGGATTGATTTTCATTGTTAACTCCTCGTTGGTTGGGGCCCGCCTCCGCTCGGCGGCCTGAAATTCGTGCACCCTACCCATCGCAACGGCCGTGCCAACCCGGCCGGGAAATCTATTTCCTCGTTATATCAATGTGTTAAGGGATGTCTTCGACGGGCGCGGGAGGCGGCGGCAGGTTCAGATCCGAAATAATTTCAGATTCGAAATATCACGGGCGCAGTTTCGCCGGTTCGGACGGGGCGACGGCCGCGGGCGGGGGCTCTCAGTGCTAAAGGTCCGGGATGGACCGGCCGCTATCTCAGATCGTAGGCCCGGCTGCGGCGGGGCCCGACAGCAACCCGGCCGCGGCGCCCTGTTCGACTCCCCGGGCGCCGCGGACCGTCACCTTCCGGAGGTCGACCATGCTGCACAGCCTGTATATCCACATCGAGGAGGATCAGACGGAGGCCAGCGTCGAGGCCATCAAGGGAGCCCTGTTTCAACTGCCCCACGTCACCAACGTGGAAATGCGCCTGGATTTGCCGCACGAGGTCCTCGTCGAATTCGAGCCCCACTACGGGGTGCCCATGAACATACTCACCGTCTTGGGCAAGTGCGGCCTGCGCCCGGACGTTATGTCCGCTTAAATCTCTCTCTCCTGGGGGGTGAGGGGCGAAGCCAGAGGAACGAGGCGACAAGAAGGTAAGACCGAGAGCTGAGCACTCGTACCTGCAGTCCGGCGAAACCCCAAGAGTAGGCGCCGCCCGAACGGGCGGCGTTTTTTTGTGCAGCTCGTTCCTCGCAACTCGCGCCTCGGCTGCGTTGCAGCCGGCTTTCGGGCGGTCTTTTTTCCCCTCCTCTTACCCCCTCCCCCTTAGGGGGAGGGTTGGGGCGAGGGGAGTTGATTCTGCCGACTGCCTACTGATAACTGCCAACTCCGCGCCGTAGGCGCGGCGCCCTCACGTCTTATTCTTTCTGCCAACTGCCTACTGCAAACTGCCAACTCCGAACCGCGAGTGAACCCTCCTCGCCGTTGGTACGACTCAAAAACAAATCGGATCCATTCACGGTCCGGAAATCGAGGAGCGGTTCGGGAAGATGAAAACCGGCGCAAGAGACATGATCGGCAAGCGCATCAGCGGCGTGGTGTTCAAATCGCCCCGCGATCGCCGCGCCGCACCCAACTCGCAGGTGTTTCTACTGTTCGACGACGGGACGTATTTCGAGCTCTACTCGCTCGGCACGCCGATTCTGCCCACCGGCGCCGTGCGCACCGGCCGGCTGGCCGACGTCATCGCCTACCTCGCCGAGGCCTACCAGCTCGACTTCATGGCCGCCGTCGAACCGACAGCGACCGAAGTGGCGAGTATCGAGTCTCGAGTTGCGAGGTAACCGGTCGCCGTCGGTCGGGTTAGCGCAGCGTAAGAGGTAAAGGATTACGGTACGCGGGGATTGCGGTCTTTTCGTCCCCACTTGGCTGTGATGGCGGGAATTATTCGATCCCCTCACCCCTACCCCTCTCCCTGAGGGAGAGGGGAAA
>Ga0102944_1001159_pt1 | contig 18138 bp, 15 predicted proteins | sample SalPonD_shore_MG_FD_78172 | JGI IMG/M metagenome (GOLD analysis project Ga0102944, IMG submission 78172) | Salt pond soil microbial communities from South San Francisco under conditions of wetland restoration - Salt Pond MetaG... | ecosystem: Environmental > Aquatic > Marine > Intertidal zone >...
GCCCCCGCAGCCAATCGATCTCGCGCGTGTAGCGTCCGGCAAGCGGCTCGCCGGGCGCCACCATCAGGTCCGGTATGCAGATGGCATCCGGCGCGGGGCAATCCGACAGTGCGCTGTCCGGCTGGATCCACGCGCCGTTGCCCGCACGGAACCCGCGCCCGTCGGCCGAGACGATCACCGGCCGCAGCCTGGCCGGTCCGGGTTCGCCGCAGGTAAACACTTGCCAGTCACGACCGGGGGAGCTGAAAATGTCGTACATCCCGTAGAGCGTCGAAGCCGTCGTCTCGGGGAGCGCGAGCAGCGCGATCGTCCGGCGGTCGTCGAGAGTCCCCATGGCACGAATGTCCTCATTCCGTCCGGAATGACTGTAGCCCGGATTTCGGCTCAGCAGTAGCTTACTCGCGCAAACCCGCACCACCGAATGGACGGAACAGAGCAATGTGCAATCCCATCCCCACCGGGACGGCCCCCGCGGACTCCGCGGCCTTCGAGGAGCGGATCGTCGATGCCCTCAACGGGGCCGGCCTGATGCTCCTGATGTCGATCGGCCACCGCACGGGCCTGTACGAGGCGCTGGCGGAAGGAAGCCCGCGGACGAGCGCGGGGCTGGCCGAAGAATCCGGCCTGCATGAGCGCTACGTGCGCGAATGGCTGGGCGGCATGGTCGTGGCCGGCGTGATCGACACCGACCCGCAGGCCGGTACCTACTGGCTGCCGGCGGAGCACGCGGCGTTGCTCACCGAGGGCGGCGACGCCAACCTGGCCGTCTTCGCCCAGTACATCGGCGTGCTCGGCGCCGTCGAGGACGACGTCGTCCGCTGCTTCCGTGAAGGCGGCGGCGTCCCCTACGCGCGTTACCCGCGCTTCCACGAGGTCATGGCGGGTGACAGCGGCCAGACGGTGCTGCCAGCACTGTTCGACGCCATCCTGCCCCTGGCGCCCGGCCTGACGGAGCGGCTCGACTCGGGCATCCGCGCCCTCGACTGCGCCTGCGGCCGCGGGCGGGCCGTGCTCAGGATGGCCGAGCGCTTCCCCGCCAGCCACTTCACGGGATACGACCTGTCGGCCGAGGCGATCGAATGGGCCCGCGCCCGGGCCGCCGAGGCGGGCCTGGCCAACGTGGCGTTCGAGGTGCGCGACCTGTCCGACTTCGAGCACACCGCCGAGGAGGGCAACTTCGAGCTCGTCACCGCGTTCGACGGCATCCATGACCAGGCGCGACCGCTGTCACTGCTGCGGGGAATCCACCGTGCGCTGGCCCCGGACGGCGTCTTCCTCGCCCAGGACATCCATGGCACGAGCCATCATCACACCGACCGGGAGCATCCGCTCGGAACGCTGCTGTACACCCTGTCGTGCATGCACTGCATGACGGTGTCGCTCGCCCAGGGCGGCGAGGGGCTCGGCACCATGTGGGGCCGCGAGCGGGCGTTCGAGTACCTGCGGAGCGCGGGGTTCGACGAAGTCGAGGTGCATCGCCTGGAGCACGACGTGCAGAACGACTACTTCGTCTGCCGGCCGTGACGCCGCGTGCGGCGGGCCCGGCGACGGTCCCGCCGCACGCATCAACGCGAACCGGTGCCGCGCGCTTCAGGCAGCGCGGCACGCCCAGCAGCCCGCGGCGCACAACAGCAGGCCGAGCCAGCCGGCGCTCCCGCCGCCGGAATAGCCCTTGCCCTCGACGATCGTGGCTTCTTCCGGGTGCTCCTTCACGCGAGTGCGAAATCGGTCGAGCTCGCGATCGAGATTGGCAATCATGTCCGTGGTCGCCCGGCGGAAACCCTCGACGCTGTCGGTGCGCAATTCCTCGCTCAGATTGACCGGCGTGGATCGCCCCCGGACCCGGCTGGTGCCGGGCGCTCGAAACAGCAGCTTGCGGCTGTCCACGTCGTAGACCGCCGTGTCCATCAGCGTGGCGGTGTCGTTCTTGTCGCCGGAGACGACATAAGCGCCGATGAGCGTCCAGTAGGTCAACGACAGCATGCCCTCGTCCGTGAACTGGATCTGGTCGTAGGAGACGAGCGCAACGACATCGACGCCGTACATCGTGCGCACTTGCTGCAGGTTCCGGAACCCGCCTTCCGGGACCAGGTAGGCCGTCGGAATGACCTCGACCCGGCCGACAAAGTCGTAGCCCCGGAAGTGATCGGCGACGCGGTCCAGCAGTTCGAGCTTCTCCGTTTCGGACAGGTCCCGCCCGGCCGTCACACCTGCCCAGACGGTCATGCCGCGGGTGCTCGGTCGGTCCGCCGGCACGAACGCGATCCCCACATCCACCGGCAATTCCAGCCTGGGTACGCCCGGTTCGACCACCTCGCGCTGCTTGTCGGGATACAGGTAGTCGACCACGCTGCTGCGCATCCGGTGCTGCTGCGCGGCGCAGCCCGCAACCAGCAGCGCAGCGAGGACGAGGCCGAAGCATCGGCATGCACCCATTCCCTTCATGATGCCTGCTCCCGATCGGGCCGCTCGCCCGGCGGACGTTCCGTTCCGGTGGCCGCCGCGCGGCAACCGGCACCCGGAGAGAATATAGTCCAGCGCAGGGGCGGCGGGGCGCCGGGGTCAGCGAGCGCGCGCCCGGCGGGCGGCGACGATGACCTCGGATGGGATCCCGCGCGCGACGACCGTGCGCCGATGGCGCACGGTCCAGGTATTCGAATCGATGAAGGGAGCGAGGTCGAGCGGGCGACAGCCGCCGACGAGCATGGGCCGCAGGCGGTGGATGAGCGACCAGAGCCCCGCGACCGCGCGCGACACGGGACCTGCGCCATGCCCGAGACTCGCGATGCACAGCAGTCCGCCGTCGGCCAGCAGGCGCGCCGCCTCCCCGAGCGCTGCCGCGATGTCCGCCTCGCTAAGGAGATCGAGCACGTAGTTGGCGACGAAACGATCGCAGGCGGCGTCGGCACGATCGAAACGCAGTGCGCCGTCCGTGCGTCCGACCTGGACGCGATCGCCGAATGGCGCGAGACGCTCGCGCGCGAGGCCGAGCATGGTCGGGCTCATGTCCACGGCATCGTAGCGGGCATGCGCCGGCAGGCGCCCGTCGAGCAGCCCCGCGGCAAAGCGCCCCGTGCCGCATCCGAGCTCGAATACGGCACGGGCGTGCTCGAAGTCCGCATGGGCCGTCAGGTCCGCCGTGGCGGGATCCTCGTACCAACACTGCGTGTCCTGCTTCGCGCCCATCCGGTCGTAGAACGACCGGATGTGGCCGCGGTCCGGCTGCGGCATTAGGCCTCGGCCGCGTCCGCCTGCCCGGCGTGGTGATCGCGCGCGAGCACAAGGTACACCGACGGCAGCACGAACAGCGTGAACAACGTGCCGATGGTCATGCCCGTGGCAATGATCAGGCCCATCGAGAAGCGCGCGCCGGCGCCGGCGCCACTCGCCAGGACCAGCGGGATCACCGCCAGCACGAGGGCCGCCGTGGTCATCAGCACGGGCCGCAGCCGGATCGCCGCGGCGTGCTCGATCGCCTTGCGCTTGGAGTAGCCGTGATCGCGCTGGAGCACGTTGGCGAACTGCACGATGAGGATGCCGTGCTTCGAGATGACGCCGATCAGCGTAACCAGCCCCACCTGCGTGTAGATGTTGATCGTCGTCAGACCGAGGCTGGTGAAGATGAGCGCGCCGGAGACCGCCATCGGTACCGTGACCAGGATGATCAGCGGGTCGCGGAAGCTCTCGAACTGTGCGGCCAGCACCAGGAAGATGACGGCAATAGCGAGGAAGAACGTCACGATCAGCGCGCTGCCCTCCTGCACGAACTGCCGTGACTGGCCGGCGTAGTTCACGCTGTAGCCCTTCGGCAGGACTTCCTGCGCCGTCTGCTGCAGGAAACCGATCGCCTCGCCCAGCGAGACCCCGGGCCGCGGCACGCCGGAGATGGTGGCCGAGTTGAGCTGCTGGAAGCGCTTGAGCTGCTGGGGCTGCACCGTCTTCTCGAGCGTGACCAGCGTCGACAGCGGCACCAGCTCGCCGTTGTCCGCACGGATGTGGTAGTCCCTGATCTGGTCCGGGTTCAGTCGCTCCATGCGCGCGACCTGCGGCGTGACCTTGTAGGCGCGGCCCTGCACGCTGAAGCGGTTGACGAAGCCGCCGCTCATCATCGAGCCGAGCTCCCGGCCGATTTCGGCCATGGTGATGCCGAGGTCGGCCGCCTTGTCGCGATCGACCTTCACGTCCACACGCGGCTTGTCGTACTGCATGTCCGAGTCGGCAAAGATGAACAGCCCGGACTCCTGGGCCCGGTTCAACACCTGCTCCGATACCTGGTAGAGCTGCTGCGCCTCGTCGGTCGTGCCGATCACGAACTGCACCGGCAGGCCGCCACTGGAACCGGGCAGGACCGGCGGCTGGAACGCGACCGACTTCATGCCGGCGATCTGGCCGACCTTGCCCTGGATCGCGTTCTTGAGCTCGCCGGAGGTCTGCTTGCGCTCGCTCCAGGGCTTGAACGCCAGGCCGGTGATGGCGGTGTTGGACGCCGGCGGCCCGCCGAAGCTCACGCCGTTGAACTGGAACACGCGCGCCACCGCCGGCATGTCCATGCCGATCTTCGTCACTTCCTTCGTGAACAGCTCGGTCTGGTCGATCGAGGCCGTGGGCTGGCCGTCCGACTTGACCAGCACAATGCCCTGGTCCTCGTCGGGCGCGAGCTGCGTCTTCGACGTGGTGTAGAGGAAGTAGCAGCTCACCAGCACCACGGCGCCGAACAGCAGGATCACCGGCAGCGTGTTGAGCGCGCCGTGCAGGCGCCGCTCGTACCACTTCTGGAAGCGGTCGAACACGCGATCCAGGAAGGCCTCGAGCCGGCCCTCCTCCTCGCCGTGACCGTGCCCCTTGAGCACCTTCGAGCACATCATCGGCGACAACGTCAGCGCGATGATGCCGGAAATGATGACCGCGCCCGCGAGCGAGAACGCGAACTCGGAAAAGAGCGTCCCGGTCAGCCCGCCGACGAAGCCGATGGGCGCGAACACCGCGAGCAGGGTGATCGTCATCGCGATGATGGGACCACCGAGCTCGCGCGCACCCTGGATCGCGGCCTGGAGCGGTGTCAGGCCCTCCTCGATGTGCCGATGGATGTTCTCGACGACGATGATCGCGTCATCCACGACCAGCCCGATCGCGAGCACCATCGCCAACAGCGTCAACAGGTTAATCGAGTAACCCAGCACCAGCATGATGAACGCCGCGCCGACGATCGACAGCGGCACCGCGATCACCGGGATGAGCACACTGCGCAGCGAGCCGAGGAACAGGAAGATCACGATGACGACGATGACTACGGCCTCGAGCAGGGTCTTGACCACCTCGTTGATCGAGTCCTCGATGTACTTGGTCGCGTCGTACGGGATCTGCGACTCGAGACCGGTCGGCATCTGCTTGACGATCTCGGGGTAGATGTCGCGCACGCCCGCGACGACGTCGAGCACGTTGGCGCCAGGCGCGGTGTTGATGCCAATGAACGTCGCCGGCTTGCCATTGAAGAACACCGAGCTGCCGTAGTCCTCGGCGCCGAGCTGCACGTCCGCGATGTCGCCGATGCGCACGGTGGCGTTCTCCGTGCGCTTGACGACCAGGTCGCGGAAAGCCTCCTCGGAGTTCACGTCGGTCTGGGCGGTCAGGTCGACCGAGATCATGTGTCCCTTGGTCGAGCCGATCGCTGCCTGGAAGTTGTTCTCGGACAAAACCTGGCGAACCTGCGATGCAGTCACCCCCAGCGACGCCATCTTCTCCGGCTTGAGCCAGATGCGCATGGCGAACGTGCGCGCGCCGATGATGCGCGCCTTCTGCACCCCCGCGACCGTGTTGAGCTTGGGCTGGACGACGCGCGTGAGATAGTCGGTGATCTGATTGCGCTCGAGGACGTCCGAGAAAAAGCTGATGTACATCGCCGAGGTCGTGTCGCCGACCTGCAGGTCGAGCGTCGGCGCCTCGGCCTCCTGCGGGAGGTCGCCACGCACCTTGTTGACCTTCGAGGTGATCTGCGTGAGCGCATCGTACGGGTTGTAGTTCAGCTCGAGATGGGCCGTGATGATCGACACGCCCTGCACACTGGTCGACTCGAGATAATCGATCCCCTGCGCGCTCGCGATCTCGGTCTCGAGCGGCGTGGTGATGAACCCCTTCACGAGGTTGGCATTGGCGCCGGTATAGACCGTCTGGATGGTGACCGTGGCGTTCTCCGCCTGCGGGTACTCGCGCACCGTCAGGCCGAGATACGCGCGCGCCCCCAGCAGCACGATCAGCAGGCTGATGACCGTCGCCAGCACCGGACGACGAATGAAGATATCGGTGAAATTCATGTGTGTGCCTCGTCCGCCCCGATCAGCCGTTGCCCAGTTCGGGCGAGGGGTCGTTGGTCGGCTCGACCGAGTTGTCGATCTTCACCCTGGAACCGTTGCGCAACTTGAGCTGGCCGCTGGTCACGACCCGGACGCCGGGTTCGAGGCCCTTGACAATCTCGACCTGGTCGCCGCGCGTCGCCCCGGTACGGATGAACTTGCGCTCGACCGTCAGCTCGGTCTCGCCGGCATCGTTGTTCGACTCATTGATCACGAACACCGAGTCGCCGTACGGGTTGTAGGTGATCGCGGTCTGCGGCAGCGTGATCACGCCGTGCTGCTCGGGCAGCTCGACGGCAACGTCGACGAACATCCCGGGGCGCAGCTTGCCGTCGGGATTGGGCATGCGGCCGCGCACCGGCACATTGCGGGTCTGCTGGTTCACCTTCGGACTGATCGCCGTCACCTCGCCGCTGAACTCATCGCCCTCGTAGGCATCCGCATGGGCTTTGATCTGCAGCCCCGTGGTCACGCGCGCGAGCTCCTGCTGCGGCACCGTGAAGTCGACGTTGATCGGATCGAGGGTCTGCAGCGTGACGATCGGCGAGCCGACGTCGACGAACTGGCCCTCGTCCACGCCGAGGATGCCGAGGCGGCCGGCGAAGGGCGCCTCGATCGACTTCTTCTCAAGATCGGCCCGCACCCGGTCGGCCTGGGCCCGTGCCTGCTCGAGCTGGCTCGCGGCGCGGTCGACGTCGGCCTCGGAATTCGCCTGCTGCTTGCGCAGGCGCTTCTGGCGCTCGAGCTCGAGCTCGGCCAGGCGCGCCTCGGCGCGCGCGCCGCGCAGTTCGGCCCGCAGGCCGTCGGCGTCGAGCTGGACCAGCAGCTGTCCCTTGTCGACCTCCGCGCCGTCGGCGACGGCGACCTTGACCACCTTGCCCCCGATCTCGGCCGTGATGTCGACGCCCTGCACCGCCGACAGGCTGCCGACCGCCGAAACGGCCGGCTGCCAGGTGTCCTTGCGCGCTTCGGTCGCCGTGACGGTCTGCGTCGGAGCTTGCTGGTTCGCGAAGAACTCCTGCGTCTTCATGGCGACGAACCACTTGTAGCCGAAGATGCCGCCGAACACGATCACGAGACCGAGGATCGTGAAGAACATCCGCTTTTTCATGATGTGGTATCTCCTGTGCTGGCCGCGTCACCGTCCCCCCGGGGACGCAGACCGTCGAGCAATACTCGGCTGACGAGCTCGGCATAGCGCGCCGGCTCGTCGACGAAATCGACGCCTGGCAAGTGCCGCAGCACATGCTGCGACTGAAACAGGAACACGTTGCAGGCCATCACGACCGTCGCGGCCAGTGCCGGCGGCACGTCGTCGGTGAACTCGCCGGCCGCCTGCCCGGCCTCGAAGGTCCCGACCACCTCGCCGAAGTGATCGTGAAAGACTTCCCCCGCCAGGGCACGACCGCGGCTGGGGCCGCTCTCGAGCACCTCGCGCATGATCAGGTGCGAGCGGTCGGACTGGGCGTGCATCAGCTCGATGTCGCGGCGCACGAAATCCCGCACGCGATCACTGAATCCCACCCCGTCCTCGCTCAGCCCGGCGATCGCATCCGCGAACTTGCCGCACGCCTCGCGCATCACTTCCAGATACAGCGACTCCTTGCTGCCGAAGTGATGGAACACGTTCGCCTTGCTGGTACCGGCGCGCCGGGCGATCGCGCTGATCGACACCGCGTCGAATCCCGCCTCGCCGAACAGGTCGATCGCTGCCGTCAGTATTTCGGCTCGGCCCGCCGCCGGGTTTTGCGAGGATTCGGACACGCGGCTATACTCCTGCCTGACCGACCGATCGGTCAGCCGCGTAGTCTACGCGCGAGACCACATCGACGCAAAAGCGGCCCGGCCTTGCCTTGCCGGGGTGCGGCAAAGGCCGTACCCTCGGCATCGCTTGCGCGACCGGGATGCTGACGATGGACGAAATGAACTTCGAGCGTGCGCGTTACAACATGATCGAGCAGCAGGTGCGTCCCTGGGCCGTGCTGGATCCGGCCGTCATCGACGTACTCGGCTCGCTCCCGCGCGAGCGCTTCGTGTCTTCCGCCTATCGCCGGCTCGCGTACTCCGACACGCGCATCCCGCTGGATCACGACGAGACCATGATGGCGCCCGTCGTGGAAGGCCGCCTGCTGCAGGCGCTCGAGCTGTCGCCCGACGACCAGGTGCTGGAGATCGGCACCGGCTCGGGTTACATCACGGCCTGCCTGGCACGGCTGGCGCACGGCGTCGACTCCGTGGACATCCACGAGGACTTCACTGCGGCGGCACGCGACCGCCTCCGGGAACTGGGCATCGACAACGCCAACCTGGCGACCGGCGACGCCGCGCACGGCTGGAACGGCGGGCGCCAGTACGACGCCATCGCGCTGACCGGCGCGGTCGCCGAGGTCCCGGATGCCTATCGCCAGGCGCTGAACATCGGGGGGCGCTTGTTCGCCATCGTCGGCGAGGCCAGCCAGCCCATCATGGAGGCGGTGACGGTGACGCGCGTGGGTGACCGGGAGTGGTCGGTCGAGAGCCTGTTCGATACTTGGATCAAGCCGCTCGTTCATGCGGAGCGGCCGCGCCGGTTCGACTTCTGACCGCAAGCGCCCGCTGCGACGGGCATTAGATCAGGGACCCGTGTGAACCGCTCCGGATGACGCCGGGTCCCAGAGGGAGCGCCGCATTTCATGTCTGCCAACGGTTCGCCCGCGCGGGTGCTCATCGCCGCGCTCGCGCTGCTGACGTCCGCGTCCGCAACCGCCGCCGATCTGCTGGGCACTTACCAGAAGGCCCAGCAGAACGATCCCCAGTACGCTGCCGCCCGCGCCCAGTATCGCGCAGCCCAGGAGGCCAGGCCGCAGGCGCGCGCGGCGGTACTGCCTCAGGTCAACCTGTCGGCGTCGGTCTCCGAGAACGACTATGACGGGCCGACGGGCAACTCGCAGTCGTTCACGAGCAACGAGGCGTCCCTGACGCTGACCCAGACCCTGTTCAACTGGCGCCAATTCGCCGGCCTCGACCGCGCCTCCGCGCAGGTCGCCCAGGCCGAGGCCCAGTTGGCCAGCGCCGAGCAGAACCTCGTGACGCGGGTCGCACAGGCCTACTTCGACGTGCTCAGCGCCGCCGACGGACTGCGCTTCGCCCAGGCCGAGAAGAAGGCCATCGGCCGCCAGCTCGAGCAGGCCAAGCAACGCTTCGACGTCGGCCTGATCCCAATCACCGACGTCAAGGCCGCACAGGCGAGCTACGACCTCGCCACGTCGCGCGAGATCTCCGCGCAGAACCAGGTCGAGAACGCCCGCGAGGCGCTGCGCACGATCATCAACGAGCCGCCGGGCTCGCTGGCGACGCTGAGCGAGGGCCGGCCCCCGCTCGACCGCCCGCAACCGGCCGCCCCCGAGGAGTGGGTCCAGCGCGCGCTGGAACAGAACCCCGAGTATCTCGCCGCGCGCTCGGGCGCCGAAGCGGCACGCTACGGCATCAAGGAAGCGCGCGCCGGCCATTATCCCAACGTCGACCTGGTGGCGCGCCACAGCGAATCGGAAGACAGCAACGGCCCGGGCACCGGCGACATCACGAACAACAGCATCGGCGTGCAGGTCACGCTGCCGCTGTTCTCCGGCTTCGCGACCACCTCGCAGACGCGCCAGGCCCAGGCGCAGTTCGACCAGGCCCGGTCGCAGGTCGTGCAGGCGCGGCGCGGCGCCGAGCAGGGCACGCGCGACGCCTATCGCGGGGTCGAGGCGAGCATCAGCCAGGTGACGGCCCTGCAGCAGGCGGTCGAATCGAACCGTGCGGCAGTCGAGTCGACCCAGGCCGGCTTCCGCGTCGGCACGCGCACCGCCGTGGACGTGCTCAACGCCCTGCGCGACCTGTACGGCGCCCAGCGCGATCTGGCCGATGCGCGCTACAACTACATTCTCAATCGCCTGCGCCTGAAGCAGGCGGCGGGCACGCTGACGGTCGAGGACGTCCGCCTGGTCAACAGCTGGCTGTCCTCGCCGAGCGATTGAGTGCCGCTTCGGGGACGATCGCGATGGGCAACGTACCGCTGCTGCACGCCGACGATTCCGTACTGCTGATCGTCGACATGCAGACGCGGCTGGCCGGCTCCATGCCGGCGGCGGACTGGGCGCGCGCCCGCGATGGCGCCATCGTGCTGATCCGCACCGCGACCGCCATCGGCCTGCCGATCCTCGTCACGCGCCAGTATCCGAAGGGGCTCGGCGAGACCGACCCGGACATCGAGGCCGCCCTGCCGGCGCACGCCGAACGGCTCGACAAGACCTGCTTCTCGGCCTGCGGGGCCGCGGGCTTCCTCGAAGTGCTCGAGATGACCGGCCGCTCGCACATCGTCGTGTGCGGCATGGAAACCCACGTGTGCGTGCTGCAGACCGTCGCGGATCTCGCCGCGCGTGACCATCGCCCCTGCGTCGTCGGCGATGCCGTGTGCTCGCGCGATCCCGCGCACACGGCCAACGCGCTCGAGCGCATGCGTGCCGGCGGCATCCCCGTGACCAATCGCGAGTCCGCGATGTTCGAGTGGTTGCGCGATGCGCGCCACGAGCAGTTCAAGACCGTCTCGAAGCTGTTGAAGTGAATCCCCGTCGCGAGCGCAAACGCCGCCGCGTGGAGGCCACCGGCAGCGCCCTCGCGGCGCCGCGCTGGTGGCCGACCTGGATCGGCCTCGGCCTCCTCTGGACCACGACGCGCCTGCCGCGGGGTCTGCAGCGCCGCCTCGGGCACGGCCTCGGCTACCTCATCTACGCCGTTGCCGCGAGCCGCCGCCGCGTGGTACGCACCAACCTGCGCATCTGTTTCCCGAAACTGAGCGACCGCGAGCGCGGACGCCTGATGCGGGCGCATTTCGCTTTCATGGGCCACAGTATGCTGGAGCTGGCATTCGGCTGGTGGGGCCCGGTTCACCGCCTGCGCGCGCTCGGCCGCTACAAGGGGCTCGAGAACCTCCGGGCAGCGCACGCGCGGGGCCGCGGCGTGATCCTGTTGCAGGGCCACTTCCTGACGACGGACATCGCCGGCCAGATCCTCGGCATGGACGTCCCGTTCACCGCCACCTACTCGCCGCCGCGCAACCCGGTCATGCGCACCCTGACCGAGCGTTTTCGCGGCCGCTTCGTGCGCCGCCAGATCCACCACCAGGAGGTGCGCGCGATCATCCGCGCGCTCAGCGACAACGAGATCATCTGGCACGGTCCGGACCAGGGTGCGAAGAAGGGCAAGGGGATCGACGCGAAGTTCTTCGGCCGGCTCGCGGCGACCAATACGTCCACCGCCAAGCTGGCGCGCATCAGCGGTGCCCCGGTCGTGCCGTACCACCCGGTGCAGTTGCCCGACGGCACCTACGAGCTGCGCTTCGAGCCCGCACTCGAGGACTTCCCGGGACCGGACATCGCCGCCGCGACACAGCGCGTCAACGACACTATCGAGCGCCAGATCCGCGACGCGCCGGAGCAGTACCTCTGGGCGCACAAGCGCTTTCGCCGACGCGACCAGCGGGGCACCGGCAGCCCCTACAAGCGCAAGAAGAAGAACCGATAGCCCGTCGCTACGGGCCGAGGCGGCCGGCCACGAGATCGACGATGCGCCCGGTCGCGCCCCGCCCGGCCTCGACCACGCCGCGGGCCGCCGTGCCGCGGCGCTCGCGCTCGCTTGGATCGCCCAGCAGCCACTCCACGGACGCTTCCAGCGTGGCCGCGTCCGATACTTCCACCGCTCCGCCTGCCGCGAACAGCGCCGCGAACACCTGCTCGAAATTGAAACGGTGCGGCCCGGTGAGCACGGGCAGCCCGAGAGCGGCGGGTTCGAGCGGATTGTGTCCCCCGGTCGGCACGAGGCTGCCGCCGACGAAGGCGACGTCGGCCGCGGCATAGAGCCGCATGAGCTCGCCCATGGTGTCGCCCAGGAGCACCGCCGTGGCGTCGTCGCCGCCAGCGCCTTCGCTGCGGCGCACGGTCGTGAAACCGCGCTCCCGGCACAGCCGCGCGACGTCCTCGAAACGCTCCGGATGCCGCGGCACGAGAATGAGTGCGACATCGGGGCGTGCCCAGCGCAGGCGCTCGTGCGCGGCGAGCACGATCTCGTCCTCGCCCGCGTGAGTGCTCGCCGCGATCCAGACCGGCCGCGCCACACCCAGCAGGTGGCGCAGACCCCGACCCTCGCTCACCTGGGCGGCATCCGGCGCGAAATCGAATTTCAGGTTCCCCACGATCTCGATGCGCGCGCGCGGCGCGATTGCGCGGAATCGCTCGGCGTCGGACTCGTCGCGCGCGGCGACGGCCGCCAGGTCCTCGAGCGCGGGTGCGGCCAGCCGGCGCAGGCGCCTGTAGCCGCGTGCCGATGAGGCCGACAGCCGGGCGTTCGCCAGCACGACCGGGACGCCGGCGCGGCGGCATGCCCGGTACAGGTTCGGCCAGACCTCCGTCTCCATCACGACACCCGCGTCCGGCCGCAGGCGGCGCAGGAAGCGGCGCGCGGCCCCGGGCAGGTCGAACGGCAGCCAGGCCTGACGCACCTCGCCGGCGAACATGCGCGCGAGCTGCCGCGCCCCGGTGGGTGTCGTCGTGGTCACCACCAGGGCGTGCCCCGGGAACCGTTCGCGCAGGGCGCGGACGAGCGGCCCGGCGGCGATGACTTCGCCCACGGAGACCGCGTGCACCCACAGTACCGGGCCTTGCGGGCGATCGCGCAGGAAGCCGAAGCGCTCGCCGATCCGCCGCCGGTAGTCCGCATCGCGCCGCGAGCGCCACAGCAGGCGCAGCAGGACCAGCGGCACCAGCGACCACAGCAGGAGACCGTAGAGGAACCGCACCAGGCTATCCGCGGATGCGGTCGATCAGGTCGGTCGTCGAACGACCGGGTAGGAAATCCAGGATCACCACCTCGCCACCGGCCGCGCGCACCGCGTCGGCCCCGGCGATGTCTTCGGGCCGGTAGTCACCGCCCTTGGCGAGCACGTCCGGCAGCACGCGTCCGATGAGATCGGCGGGCGTGTCGTCGCCGAACGCGACCACCCAGTCTACCGCCGCCAGCCCCGCGAGCAGCGCCATGCGCTCTTCCGCCGGCAGGATCGGGCGCCCCGCTCCCTTGAGCCGCCGGACCGAGTCGTCGTCGTTGACGGCGACGATGAGCCGATCGCCGAGCGCGCGCGCCTGTTCCAGGCAGCCGACATGACCGGAGTGGAGGATATCGAAGCAACCATTGGTCATGACGATGCGCTCGCCGCGGGCCCGGGCGGCACGCAGCGCGTCCTGCAACGCGGCCTCGTCGACCACGCCACGCGGGCCGTCGGTGAGCGCGGGGCGCTCCGCGGCGACCAGCTCGTCCGGCGTGACGGTCGCCGCGCCCAGCTTGCCGACGACGAGGCCCGCGGCCAGGTTGGCCAGCTCCGCCGCACGCACCAGGCCGTGCCCGCCGGCCAGCGTGGCCGCGACGGTGGCAATGACGGTGTCGCCCGCACCGGTGACGTCGTAGACATCGCGCGCTTTCGCCGGCAGGTCGACGGCATCGCCGCTCGCCGGCACCAGCAACATGCCGCGCTCCGACAAGGTGAGCAGGACGGCGTCGAGTTCGAGATCCGCCGCCAGCACCCGCGCCCGCTCGATCAGTGCGGCGTCGTCGGCGCACGCGCCGCAGGCACCCTCGAATTCCGCCCGGTTCGGGGTGAGCAGCGTCGCACCGCGGTAGCGCCCGAAATCGCGGCCCTTGGGGTCGACCAGTACGGGGACGCCGCGCTCGCGCCCGAGCGCGATCAGCGCGGCGGGATCGGTCAGCGCACCCTTGCCGTAGTCGGACAGCACGAGCGCGGAGGCCTCGGCCAGCGCCTCGTCGACCAGCGGCACGAGAGGGCCAGTGCCGACATCCTGCTGCGAGGCCTCGAAATCGAGCCGCATGAGCTGCTGGTGGCGTGCGAGCACGCGCAGCTTCGCCGTCGTGGTCAGGCGCCCGTCGCGGTGCAGGTGGCAGCGGATGCCGGCCTCGCCGATGGCACGCTCCAGCCGCTCACCGTACTCGTCCGTGCCCGCCAGCCCGACGAGGCTCGTGGACACTTGCAGCGCCGCCAGGTTGAGCGCGACGTTGGCCGCCCCGCCGGGGCGCTCGGCCATCTCCTCGACGTGCACCACCGGCACCGGCGCCTCCGGCGAGATCCGGCCGGTGGCACCGCTCCAGTAGCGGTCGAGCATGACGTCGCCGACCACGACGACGGGGCGGATCTGGTTCAGGGGCATGGGGTCACGGATCCGGCGACGATTCGCGCGCGATCATACCATTGCCCATTGCGCGCCGGTGGCGCCTGCCGAGCCGATCGCGAAACCACGGATGGACACGGAGGCTGCCACAAGGGTGGCGCTGGCCTGGTGGAGCTGCGCTGATGGGAGTCCTCCAGCTTCGGTCCAACTGGATAACCACGAAAGATTCGCCCGGAGCGAATCTTCGCGTCAGCCCCGAAAGGGCGAGGCGCAGGGGCGCGCCGAGCAGTGAACAAGAATACACACGAGTGGCTGCCGCAGGGCACCCGGTCGTGCACTCAGAGCTGGCGCTGATCGGACGGTGGCGAATCGACCATCCCTTCAGCTCCTCTGTCCGTACAGCGAAGCTCCCCAGGCGACCAGGCCCATTGCGGCAGCTTCTGCATTCATCCGTGTCCATCCGTGGCTCCACTCACACCACGTTCCGCCAGCACAGCCCGATAGACCGCCAGGTTGCCGTCCACCATGGCGTCGACGGAGAAGCGCTCGGCGACGCGGCGGCGGCCGCCTGCGCCGAGGCGGGCACGCTCGTCGGGGTCTTGCGCGAGCTCGATGACGCGGCGTGCGAGCGCATCGGTGTCGCCCGGCTCGACCAGTCGGCCGTTGGCGCCGTCGGCCACGGCCTCGGGGATGCCGCCGGCGCGGGCGGCGACGATGGCCACACCGGCCGCGGAGGCCTCGAGCAGGGCGACGCCCAGCCCCTCCATGTGCGCCGGATGCACGAGGAGGTCGAGGTTGGCCAGCCACCCGGAGAGGTCGGAGCGAAAACCCGCGAACTGCACGATGTCCCCGAGGCCGGCGGCCGCGACTTCCCGCCGCAGCGCCGACTCCAGCGGACCGCGGCCGAAGAACAGAACCCGGACCCCGGGCACCGCCGCGCGGATGGCCGGCAGGGCCGCGAGCAGGTCGCGGTGGCCCTTGCGCTCGATCATCTGCGCCACGACGCCGAGCACGCATACATCCTCGGGCACACCGAACTCCGCGGCAAACGCGGCCCGGTCGCGCTGCGCCTCCGCAGGGGCCACCGCGCTCGGCACGCACACGACGCGGTCATGGGCCACGCCGGTCGCGCGCACGACCTCGGCGATGCCCTCGGAGATCGTCACCACGCGGTCGTACAGCGCGTACTTACGCCGCGCGAGCCAGGCACGCTCGGGATTGTCGACGCGGCGCGAAACCACGGCGGGGATGCCGCTGCTCCAGGCGGCGATGCCGCCGAGCCAGTCCGCGCCGCGGCGGCTGTGCGCGTGCACGAGGTCCGGCCGGACATTTGCCAGCAGCTCGCGCAGGCGACCCACGAAACGAAGATCGAGGTCGCCGTTGGGGCCGATCTCGGCGACCTCGATTCCGACCTCGCGCGCGCCCGCAGCAACGGCCGAACCGCGCGGGCACACCAGCACGCTGTCGACGCGGCGCGCCTGCAATCCCTCCAGCAGGTAGAGCACCTGACGCGCGCCGCCGAACAGATGGCGTCCGGCCTCGACGTGCACCACCTTCACGCCAGGCCCGCCGCTGCGCCGTCGACTTCACGCACCGCCGCCAGGACCTGGTCGACGGTGATGCGCCGCATGCAGGTGAAGGCGCCGCCGCAGGTCGGATGGCGCCGGCACGGCGAGCAAGGCAGTGCGTGATACAGGATGCGGACATTGTCGCGCCCGGTGTGTGCATACGGCAGGGTCGACCCGAACAGCGCGATCGTGGGTCGCTCGAACGCGAGCCCCACGTGCGTGAGACCGGTGTCGACCCCGACGAGCAGTCCGCAGCGCCCGATCACGGCCGCCGCCTCGCCGATCCCGGTTGCTCCGGTCCAGTTCACGACCGGCGCCGTGGCCTGCTCCACGATCCGCTCCGCCGCCGCACTATCGCCCGGCCCCCCGAGCAGGACGACCGGGCGGCTGCGTTCGGCGTGCAGGCGGTCGGCGACCTCCGCCCAGCGGCGCCCGAACCAGTGCTTCTGCGAGCGCGTGGTGAACGGGCACAGGACCGTGAAGCCGGCGCCGATGCCGGCGTCGAGCAGCCGATCCGCCGCCTTGCGATCGTCCTCGGCGGACGGAGCCACGTGCAGCCGGTAGCCCGGCTCGGGCAGACCGATCTCGCGGCACAGGTGGCGATATTCGGAGCTCAGGTCGGCATGGTCGCCGCCGCGTGGCACCACGCGCGTCATCAGCCGCGCGCTGCCCTCGCGCGAGCCCAGCCCGATGCGCTCGCGCGCGCCGGCCACCCAGCCCCAGACGGCGCTCTTCATGAGCCCCTGGAGATCGAGCGCGAGGTCGAACTGCTCGGCCCGCAGCCGACGGCGCAGATCCACGAACGCGCGTGCGAGCCGCAGCCAACGCCCGGTGCGCAGCCAGCGGCGCCAGTCGCCGCGCGGCCAGACGAGGACCTCGTTGATTTCGGGGTGGCCGGCGAGCAGCGGCGCGCCCTCCGGCTGGGCCAGCCAGACGATGCGCGCGCGTGGGTAGCGCGCGCGCAGGGCACCGACGACGGGCGAGGCCATGGCGATGTCGCCGAGTGCCGACAGGCGCACGATCAGGATGGCGTGGACACCCTCCTCGTTCATCCGAGGCGGCCCTCGGCGTACGGCCGGAGAAAATCGTGGCGACCGGCGCGCTCGAGGATCGAGTCGCGCATGCCGTCGGGCCAGTCGGCCCGGTCGCGCGAGCGTCGCGGCGAGCCGAAGACCACGTTCGCGCAGGCGTCGAGGTGATCCGCCCCCTGCTCGAGTCCGAGCGCCGCGCAGAGACGGACGAGCTCCGCGCGCGGATCGCCGATGAGCGACTCGAGGTAGACGTCGTGCACCTGCTCCGGCCGGGCTGCGCGCAGGTCCGCGACCGTCTCGACGAGCTGGAAATACTCGCGCGTGGCCCGCTCCAGGCTCACGCGCTGGCGCTGCGCCCAGGTGGCGATGTTGTCCAGCGGGTGACGCATGACGTGAACGAACACGAATGGCACACCCAGGTCGGCCTCGAGGGCGGGCAGCGTATCGGGATGCTTACGCATCTGGCGCGTGGTGGCCGCTCCCTTCTTGTCGCCGAGCAGCACCAGGCGTTCGGCGCGGCCCTGGTGCTGGCCGGGCACCTCGTAGGCGTAGCCGGTCCACGAGCGGCCCATGCGCGCGAACACGGCGGAGTTGAGCTGCAGGAACAGGCACAGCTCGTCGGCGTCGAGGCCCGTGCGGTACTGCTGCAGCGTATTGAACTCGTGTGCCAGCACCGCGTGGGGATGCGCGTCGAGCAGCGATCCGACCAGCGAGTGGCCGCTGCGCGGGTAGCCGACGAACAGGCAGAAGCGTTCCGGGCGCTCCGTGTGCGGTCGCGGCAGCCGTACCCGCGCCGGCGCACGGCGCATCACGGCCGCGATGTGTCGCAACGCGTCCGCGTCCGCCGGCGCGCGCGACAGCGCCAGGCCGTAGCGGCGCACGGCGAGATCGTCCCGGCCGACGGCCTCGGCGATGCGGCCGGTCAACCGCGTCCAGGTGCGCAGGACTCCGCGATTGGGCTTCATCGGCGGCGCACTCTCACGTCTCCGCGGTGTCC
>Ga0102944_1001160_pt1 | contig 18135 bp, 16 predicted proteins | sample SalPonD_shore_MG_FD_78172 | JGI IMG/M metagenome (GOLD analysis project Ga0102944, IMG submission 78172) | Salt pond soil microbial communities from South San Francisco under conditions of wetland restoration - Salt Pond MetaG... | ecosystem: Environmental > Aquatic > Marine > Intertidal zone >...
AACGGGTAACGGGACGGCCACGCCGTCTGCAATTCGATCTACGGCTATAGTAGCCTACCGCTGCTCTCCGCCCGGTGGACCCGAATGCAAGCATCTGGACCCGTCGCCGCCCTCATCCACTATATCCAGCGTCGGCGACGCGAAGTGACCGTGCTGTTCACGGACATCGAGGGGTCCACCCAGTACTGGGACCGCTATGGCGATATCGAGGGGCGGCTCATGGTCGACCGCCACAATCGCCTGACCTTTCCCGTCGTGCGGCACTACCGCGGTCGTATCGTCAAGACCATCGGCGATTCCATCATGGCGACCTTCGCGTCGCCCGAGGACGCCCTGCGGGCGGCCATCGCGATGCAGCAGGTACTCGCGAGCCGCCGGGCCGAGGATCCGGACTTCGACCTGCACATCCGCATCGGCATGCACACGGGCACGGCCGTGGTCGAACGGCGTGACGTCTTCGGCGACGTCGTCAACGTCGCCGCACGGGTCGAGGGATTTGCCCACGGCGACCAGGTCTTCCTCTCCGGCTCGACGGCAAAGCAGCTGCCGCGCCGCGACTACGTGATGCACAAGCGCGACGACTTTCGCGCGAAGGGCAAGCGACGCGCCGTACCCGTGTGGGAATGTGACTGGCGCAACTGCCCCGACCAGCATTCCGGCGTGCGCCTGGAATCGCTGCTCCCGCTGGCCGCCGGCCAGAAGACCGCCGTGGCCGGGTATGCGATCGTCGGCCTGGCGGGCCTGTACCTGCTGTACCACTGGTACGGGCGCTTTCTCCTCTCCGACTGGGAATGGGTCGCGCTGCTGGCCCTGAACCCCGTGCGTGCACTGCGCTATTACTGGTGGATACTGCCCGCGGCTGCTGGCACGTTCGCCGTACTCACGGCCGGCCTCGCGGCCCTGCGCACGCTGCCGATCTGGGTGCTGCGCCTGGTGCAGGGAGGGGCCGGCTTCACTCTCGGCCTGCTGCTCGGTGCCGCGCTGGGTCACATCCCGCCGCTAGCGCAATCGCCGTGGCTGCAGCAACCGCTGTACGAGTCGCAGCACCTGTTCGTCGAGGCCCGCGCCGACGGCGTCGAGGTGCGTGCACAGCGCGACCTCGACGCGGACCCCATCCTGAGCGTCAACCGGGGCGAGCTGATGCTGCTCGCGGACGTGGCGGAGGACGACGGCATCACCTGGAACCGGGTACTCGTCGCCCCCGGGGGATGGGGCTGGGTGCCGCGGGTCCTGCCGGCCGCCCGAGGTCACCCGGAGAAGCGGCTGACCTGGGCCGACAAGTTCTATTTCCGGCGCATCGACGCCTTCAACATACTGCTCGGGGCCGTCGGCCTGCTGGTCGGGGTCCGCCGCTTCGGCCTTCAGCCCTTCTGATCCACCACATCGATCCGTTCCGTCGGCGCCCCGTCTCCGTCGGCCGACGTGGCCGCGACGACCCGGTTGCGGCCGGCGCGCTTTGCCCGATAGAGCGCAGAATCGACAAGAGCGTAGAGCGACCCGGGCGTCTCCGCCGGCGTGCCCCCGGCGTAGCCGACGCCCACGGAAACCGTCACATGATCGAATTCGCCGGCTGCGGCGGGAATCCCGAGCGATTCGACGCGGCGCCGTATGCGCTCCGCCATCGCCTCGGCGGCCCCCGGCCGGCTCACGTGAAACAGGACCCCGAACTCCTCGCCACCCAGCCGGAACGCCAGATCCTCCGCGCGCGCGAAGGCCTCGCTCACGACCCCGGCGACCCGCTGCAGGACCTCGTCACCGGCCGGATGCCCATTGGCATCGTTGTAGTCCTTGAACCGGTCCACATCGAGAATGAGCAATGCCAGGCGTCGGCGCTCGCGCAGGCTCCGGCTGAACTCGCGCGCCAGCACCTCGTTGAAGTAGCGCCGGTTGTAGACCCCCGTCAGCTCGTCGCGGATGGAAATCCGCTTCAGCTCCGCACGCGTGTTCACGAGCCGCCGGAACACGTACTCGCGATTGGCCTCGGTCACGCCGACGACGGTCGCGAGCGCGAGGGACGCGCCGACGAGGTTGCTCAGGGCGATCAGCTCCAGGTGCCCGTGATTCCACTGCCCCATGCCGAGGTAGGCGGCGACGTAGAGCACGCCGACGAACATGGCGATGTGGATCGTACCCCGGCGTGGGCCACACAGAAGGAACGCGACCGGCGGGTACAGCATGGCCCACAGGATGAAGTAGTCATCGCCGCCCGCCTGCACGATGAACGCCAGCAGAATGGCAAAGCAGGCTGCATTCGCCAGAAACCCCGCGCGATCCACGTCCCGCGACCGGCGGAAGTCGACGCCCACGACCAGCGCACACAGCAGCCCGGCCACGTCCAGCCCCACGATCGGGGCGGCGCGGTGGAACCCGATGACGAGCACATTGAACAGGGCGAAAATGGCGCAGGCCGCGCCGAGAAACAGGACGAGCACGTTGATGGAACAGACGCGCAGGTATGCGGGATCCTCCGGACCTGCCACGCCACCATTGGTGACGTAGCTACCCCACCAGCGTCTCAGCCGGACTGCGAGGTTGCAGTCCATGACACGTGCGCTTCAGCGTGGCGCGCGGAAACACGGCAGGCTGCGTTCCGGTTCGCGGCGATCCGGCACTCCATGCGAGGAAGGAAATGGTCGGGGTGAGAGGATTTGAACCTCCGACCACCTGCACCCCATGCAGGTGCGCTACCAGGCTGCGCTACACCCCGACTCGAGCGACAGGATAGCGAATGGCCCCTGCCTTGGGAACCCGGCGCCGCCACGCGGGGTGGCGACTCAGCCCTTGAGGATGCGCAGCAGACCCTCGAGCTCCGCGCGGAGTTGCTTGACGACCTGCTGACTCTGGGAGACGTCTTCCTTGGCGCCCTCGCCCGCCAACTGCTGGCGGGCACCGCCGATCGTGAAACCCTGCTCGTACAGCAGGCTGCGGATCTGGCGGATGAGCATCACGTCGTGACGCTGATAATAGCGACGATTCCCCCGCCGTTTCACCGGCTTGAGGTCGGGAAACTCCTGCTCCCAGTACCGGAGCACGTGCGGCTTGACCGCACAGAGCTCGCTCACTTCACCAATGGTGAAGTATCGCTTGTTCGGAATCGGGGCAAGCTCGCTGTTATTGCTGGGTTCCAGCATAGGCTTCGACCCGTGCCTTGAGTTTCTGCCCCGGGCGGAACGTTACCACGCGACGGGCCGAGATGGGGATTTCCTCGCCTGTCTTGGGGTTCCGGCCCGGTCGCTCGTTCTTGGTCCGCAGCACGAAATTGCCGAAGCCCGACAGCTTGACGTCGTCACCTTCGGCGAGCGTGTTGCGGATTTCCTCGAAGAAGAGCTCGACCAGTTCCTTGGCCTCGCGCTTGTTGAGACCCAGCTCCTCGAACAGCGTTTCCGCCATCCGTGCCTTGGTGAGAGCCATAGGCTACTCCCGCAACGTCGCCCCGTGAATACTTCGGAGGTGGTCGAGTACGCGTGCCGTGGCGGCTTCGACCTCGTCGTCAGTAAGCGTGCGCGACAATCCCTGTAAAATCAAGCCTAAAGCGATACTTTTTCGACCGGAATCGACGCCCTTGCCACGGTAGACATCGAACACGACAACATCCTGCAATTCCGCTGGCGCAGCCTCGCGCACACTGGCAAGAATCGCCTCCGCAGCCACCGTTTCGTCGACGATCACGGCAAGATCGCGTCGGATGGATGGATAGCGAGAGACCGGCTCGGCCTGCGGAAGCGGCGCTTCGGAGACGGCCCCGAGGTCCAGTTCGAACAGCACCGGTGCCGCCGCCAGCTCCAGCTCTCGCTGCAGCCGCGGATGCAGGACCCCGAGCCAGCCGCAGGGTCGGTCGCCGGCCACGATACGGGCGGATTGTCCCGGGTGGAGCGCGGGATGCTCGTCCGCGCGGAAGCGGAAGCGGTCGCCGCCGGCGCGTGCCAGGATCGCCTCGACATCGCCCTTCACGTCGTAGAAGTCCACCGCGCGCGTATTCGCCCCCCACTGTTCCGGCCACGCCGGTCCGTAGGCCACACCCGCCAGTGCACCCTCCTGCGCAAGACCGTCATCACCCGGGACGAAACGCAGGCCCGTCTCGAACAGGCGTACCCGCCCCTGCTGCCGATTGAGGTTGTGACGCAGGGCCTGGACCAGGCCCGGCCAGAGCAGCGTGCGCATGGCCGCCATGTCCGAGGCAATGGGATTGGCCAGCGTCAGCGGTTGCGTGTCCGGATCGAAGCGCGCCTGCAGCGCGCCGTCGACGAACGCGTACGTGATGGCCTCGAACCAGTCGCGGTCGATCAGTACCTGGCGCAGCCGGGCCAGGGGCAGATCCCGCTCCGAGCCCGTGCCGATCCGGGCCACGTGGGCCGGATGTGTGCGCGGAACGCGGTCGCAGCCATGGACGCGCACGACTTCCTCGATCACGTCCGCCTCCAGCACGAGGTCATAGCGCCACGAGGGCGGCGTTACCTGCCAGCGTTCCGCGTCGTCCCGTTCCACCGTCACGCCCAGCGCCCGCAATGTCGTCTCGGCCTCGTGGGCCGCGATCTCGAAACCCAGCAGCCGGTGCATGTGCTCGACGCGGAGGGCGAATGGCACGCGCTCGGGCAGGTGCGCGCGGTCCACGGTGTCGACGGCCGGCCCGGGGCGGCCACCGGCGATCTGCAGGATCAGCCCGGTGGCACGCTCGATCGCGCGGGGCGACAGCTCGAAATCGACGCCGCGCTCGAAGCGGTGTGACGAGTCCGTGTGCGCGACATACCGACGCGCCCGGCCGGCCATGACCCAGGGCAGGAAGCACGCGCTTTCGAGGAACACGCTGCGCGTGCGCGCGTCGACCGCGGTCTCCTCGCCGCCCATGATGCCGGCCAGCGCGACCGGGCCCCGGTCGTCCGCGATGACCAGGGTCGCGTCATCGGTTTCCACCGTCCGCTCGTCGAGCAGCCCGATCCGCTCGGCGGCGCGCGCCCAGCGCACATGCACCTCGCCGCGCAGCCTTTCGCGATCGAATGCGTGCATCGGCTGCCCGAGCTCGAGCATGACATAGTTGGTGATGTCCACGAGGACGGAGATCGGACGCACACCGCTGCGGCGCAGGCGCTCGACCATCCAGTCCGGCGTCGGCGCCGTGGCGTCGACGTCCTCGATCACACGCCCGCAATAGCGTGGACACGCGTCGGGGGCGTCCACGGAAACCGCCTGGCGTGAATCCGTGACCGCATCCACGGGCTCGATCACGGGCCCTCCGGGCCCAATCCGGTAGCGGGCACCCACGTCACGGGCAATGCCGCGGATACTCAGGCAGTCGCCGCGATCGGGCGTCAGCTCGACATCGATGATGCGGTCGTCGAGGCGCGCGTACTCACGCAGGTCGACCCCGACGGGCGCATCGGGCGCGAGCGCGAGCAGCCCCCCGGCATCGTCCGCGAGGCCCAGCTCGGCCGCCGAGCACAACATGCCCTCGGACTCGACGCCGCGAAGCCGGGCGCGCCGAATCTCCGTGCCATCGGGGAGGCGCGCACCGACGCGGGCGAAGGGCGCCTTCATGCCTTCCACGACGTTGGGTGCGCCACAAACGACCCGGTGCGTCGCGCCGGAACCGTCCTCGACCTCGCAGACGCGCAGCTTGTCGGCCCGGGGATGCGACTCGACGGCGGTCACGGCGCCCACCACGACTCCGGAGAACGCCGGCGCGGCCGGGGTCACCGAGTCGACCTCGAGCCCCATCATGCTGAGGTCGCGCGCGAGCACGGTCGTGTCGACCGACGGATCGACCCACTCGCGCAACCATTGCTCGCTGAACCGCATCGCGGTGTCCCCCCGGGGACGGGCACGCCGGCCCGTCAGGCAAACTGTTTCAGGAAGCGTAGATCGTTATCGAAGAACACGCGCAGATCGTCGACGCCGTAGCGCAGCATCGCGAGGCGCTCGACGCCGATACCAAACGCGTAGCCGGTCCACGCCTCCTCGTCCACGCCGACCGCGCGAAACACGTTGGGGTGCACCATCCCGCAACCAAGCACCTCCAGCCAGCCGGAATGCTCGTCCTGCTCGCCCGCGAAGCGGATGTCCACTTCCGCCGAGGGTACGGTGAACGGGAAGTACGACGAGCGGAAGCGGATTTCCAGGTCGTCGCGCTCGAAGAACCGTCGCAGGAAATCCTCGAGGTGGCCCATGAGGTCGCTGAAGGAGATGTTCCGGTCCACCAGCAGGCCCTCGACCTGGTGGAACATGGGGCTGTGCGTCGCGTCGGAATCGCAGCGGTAGACGCGCCCCGGCGCGATCACACGCAGAGGCGGCTCGCGCTGTTCGAGGACGTGGACCTGCACCGGCGACGTATGCGTGCGCAGGAGTCGGCCGTCCGCGAAGTAGAAGGTGTCGTGCTCGGCGCGTGCCGGATGGTTCGCGGGGATGTTCAGGGCCTCGAAATTGTAGAAGTCGGACTCGACCTCCAGGCCCTCGGCGACCTCGAACCCGAGCTGCGCCAGCAGCATGGTCATGCGCTCGATCGTTCGAGTGATGGGATGAATGGCGCCCGACTGCGCACCGCGCCCGGGGAGGGTCACGTCGATCGCCTCGCGCTGCAGCCGCTCGTCGAGCGCAGCGTCGGCGAGCTGGCTCCGCCGGCGCTCGATGTGCCGGTTCAGGCGCTGCTTCGCGCGATTGATGGCCTCGCCGGCCGCGGGCCGTTCCTCGGCGGGCAACTGGCCCAGGGACTTGAGCTCGCGGGTCAGGACACCCTTCTTCCCGAGGTATTCGACGCGCACGCGATCGAGCGCCTCCAGGTCGGGCGCGTCGTCCACGGCCTGTTCCGCCGCGGCGATCCGTTCGTCGAGGTCGTCAGCCACGTGTCCACGTGCTCCCGGGATTGCTGGAGCCGACCCGGAGCGGAGCCTGCCGGGCCCGCGCCGCTCGCGGGCCCGGCCGACAGGGTCAGCCTTCGAGGCTTGCCTTGGCCTTTTCGGCAATCACGCCGAACGCGGCCTTGTCGCGCACCGCGAGATCCGCCAGCACCTTGCGATCGACCTCGATCTCCGCCTGCTTCAGCCCGTCGATGAGACGACTGTACGACAGGCCGAACTCGCGGGCCGCCGCGTTGATGCGGGCAATCCAGAGACGCCGGAACTGGCGCTTGCGCTGGCGCCGGTCGCGATAGGCATACTGCCCCGCCTTGGTCACCGCCTGGTTGGCCGTGCGGTAGGTGCGGCTGCGCGCGCCGTAGTAGCCCTTGGCCTTTTTCAGGACCTTTTTGTGGCGTGCGTGTGCCGTCACGCCTCGCTTCACTCGTGCCATCGTCGATACCTCCTTATGCGTACGGCAGCAGGCGCCGCACGGCGGCGGTGTCCTGCGGTTCGACGACATCACGGGTGCGCAGCTTGCGCTTCCGCTTGGCGTTCTTCTTGGTCAGGATGTGTCGCAGATGCGACTGCTTGTGCTTGAACCGCCCCGAGGCAGTGCGCGCAAAGCGCTTGGCCGCCCCTCGGCTGGTCTTGATCTTCGGCATGTCGTCACTCCCGTTCTCAGTTGCATTCACCCCGGCCGAGTCGGAGAGCCACTGCGGCTCGGGGGCGGGCGCACGGGGCGCCCTACTTCGCTGGCGCCCTCAATGCTTCCGGGGCGCCAGCACCATGATCATCTGCCGGCCTTCCATCTTCGGAAACTGCTCGACCGACGCAAGCTCCGACAGGTCGGTCTGGACCCGCTCGAGCAGGCGCGCACCGATATCGCGGTGCGCCATCTCGCGCCCGCGGAATCGCAGGGTGACCTTGGTCTTGTCGCCATTCTCCAGGAATTTCTGGAGATTGCGGAGCTTGACCTGGTAGTCGCCTTCCTCGGTGCCGGGCCGGAACTTCACCTCCTTGAGCTGGATCTGCTTGGCCTTCTTGCGCGCCGCGTTCTTCTTCTTGCTCTGCTCGAAGCGGAACTTGCCGTAGTCCATGATGCGGCAGACGGGTGGCTCCGCGGTCGGGACAACCTCCACCAGATCAAGACTCTCGTGCTGCGCAGCCTCGAGCGCCTGCTCCAGAGGAACGATGCCGACCTGCTCGCCGTCCGACCCGATCAGCCGGACTTCCGACGCCTCGATCTGCTCGTTCTTCCGGTTCTTTCTTTCGTGAGCGATATTAGGACCCCTCCACAACGAAACGACCGCGGCTGGCGTTCTCTTCGGCCAGGCCGGCGGCCACCTCTTCGAGCGGGCGGCTGCCGAAATCCCGGCCATCGCGAGTACGCACGGCCACGGCCCCGGTTTCCAGCTCCCGCTCGCCGACAATCAGCATGTACGGGACACGCTGGAGCGTGTGCTCGCGGATTTTATAGCCGATCTTCTCGTTCCTCAAGTCGGAGATGACGCGAATCCCCTGTTTTTGCAGGGATTGTTCCACCTCCCGGACACGGTCGGCCTGCGCGTCCGTGATATTGAGCACGACGGCCTGCACGGGCGACAACCAGAGCGGCAGCCTGCCCTCCGTGTGCTCGATCAGGATGCCGATGAATCGCTCCATCGAGCCCAGTATGGCCCGGTGAATCATCACCGGCACCTGTTTCTCGCCATGCTCGTCGACATAGCTGGCGCCAAGGCGCCCGGGCATGGAGAAATCGACCTGGATCGTCCCGCACTGCCAGCGCCGATCGAGCGAATCCTTGAGCACGAACTCGATCTTGGGCCCGTAGAACGCGCCCTCGCCCGGTTGCAGGCGCCACTCGAGGCCGGCCCGGTCGAGCGCCTCGGCCAGCGCGGCCTCCCCCTTGTCCCAGGCCTCGTCGGAGCCGACGCGCTCCTCCGGACGGGTGGACAGGGCGATATCGATGTCCTCGAAGCCGAAGTCCGAGTAGACGCGCCGGGTCATCTCGATCAGCTCGGCAATCGCGCCCTGCAGCTGGTCCTCGGTACAGAACACGTGGGCGTCGTCCTGGGTGAAGCGACGTGCCCGCATCAGTCCGTGCAGCGTGCCCGAGGGCTCGTAGCGGTGCACGATGCCGAACTCGGCCAGCTTCAGCGGCAGGTCCCGGTAGCTCTTCAGGCCCTGGTTGAAGAGCTGCACGTGCCCGGGACAGTTCATCGGCTTGATGGCGTAGTCGTGCTCTTCCGCCTGGGTGAAGAACATGCCGTCCCGGAACTTCGCCCAGTGCCCCGAGCGCTCCCAGAGGCTGCGATCGAGGATCTGTGGCGTGTGCACCTCGCGGTAGCCGTACTCGCGCTGCCGGGCGCGCATGTAGTCCTCGATCACCCGGTACAGCTGCCAGCCGCGCTCGTGCCAGAACACCATGCCCGGCGCGTCTTCCTGGAAGTGGAACAGGTCCAGCTGGCGCCCGAGCTTGCGGTGATCGCGCTTCGCGGCCTCCTCGATGCGGGTCAGGTAGGCCTTGAGCTGCTTGCGGTCCGGCCACGCCGTGCCGTAGATGCGCTGCAGCATCTCGTTGTGCGAGTCGCCGCGCCAGTAGGCGCCGGCGAGCTTCGTCAGCTTGAAGGCGCCGAGGCGACCGGTACTCGGCACGTGCGGTCCGCGGCAGGGGTCCACGAAGTCCCCCTGGCGATAGAGGCGGATCTCCTCGCCTTCCGGGATGTCCCGGAGGATCTGGATCTTGTAGTCCTCGCCGCGCTCGCGGAACAGGCGCTCGGCCTCTTCGCGGGTCGCGACCTCGCGCCGGATCGGGTAGTCCGCCTTCACCAGCTCGGCCATGCGTGCCTCGATCTTCTCGAGGTCCTCCGGACCGAAGGCGGGATCGTAGGCGAAGTCGTAGTAGAAGCCGTCCTCGATCACCGGGCCGATCGTGACCTGCGCCTCCGGATACAGCTGCTTCACCGCCTGCGCCATCAGGTGGGCGGTGGAGTGGCGGATCATGTGCAGCCCGTCATCGTCCTTCGGGGTGACGATCTCGATCCGGGCGTCGTGGTCGACCGGGGCGTCCGTATCCACCAGGCGGCCGTCCACGCGGCCACCGACCGCGGCCTTCGCGAGCCCCGGACCGATGTCCGCGGCAATGTCGGCCACGGTCACGGCATGGTCGTAATGACGGGTACTGCCGTCCGGCAGGGTGATGTCGGGCATCGATGCCTCCAGTGGTGGCCCCTACGAAAGGCCACGTGATCGACAGAAACGAAAAAGCCAGCGTGTGGGTAACCACGACGCTGGCCCTGTTGCCCTTCCCGGGCAAACGTCTGGTAGGCGCGATTGGACTCGAACCAACGACCCCCACCATGTCAAGGTGGTGCTCTAACCAGCTGAGCTACGCGCCTGTCGCGAGCGCTGAACTGTAGCAATGCCCCCCGGGCCGGTCAACGGCCATGGGGACACGAACGTGGCCCCGCGTCAGCGCACGGTAACGACCGTGCACCCGGCACCGTGCGCCACCCGGTGCGAGACACTGCCCAGCGCCAGGCCGGCGATGTCGGACAAGCCCCGGCTGCCCATCACGACCGTGTCCACATCCTCGTCCCGGACGGTCTGCAGGATCCGTTTCACGGCATCGCCGTTCTTGAACAGGATCCGGATCCGCTCGTGTGGTACGCCGTGCTCCTCGACGATGTCGGTGGCAGCCCGGATCACCTTCTCCGCCAGGTAGCCGAGCATCTGCTCCTGGGTGCGCCGCGGCTCGGGGGGTTGCAGCATCGCCGCCAGCTCGGCCGGCACGTTCGCGACCCACGGAATCGTGTCGCGTCCGCGCCGGGCGATGTGCTCGACCTCGGCCATGTGCTCCTCGGCCTCCGAGAGCCGGTCACGATCGATGACGTGGAGCAGCACGACCTCCGCCCCGTACTTCTCCGCCAGATCGCCCGCGAATCCGGCCGCCTTCGCCGCGTGATTCGAGCCATCCACGGGCAGCAGGATCTTCTTCATGATCGTCTCGACCTCCCGGTCACTGTCGGGCACGAGCGCCCTTTCCCGCTTCGACCATACTGGGGACGCCGGCAGCCGGTGCCAAGCACGATCGGCGCATTCATTGATCTGTGTAAAGGCGGGCCAGCTCCTCCCGGTGGAACGCGGCCGCCGCGGCGCCTCGATCCGGCCCGTCGTACCGGCCCAGGGCCCGCGCGCGTTCGAAGAATCCGGGCGCCGGCAGTCCCGTACCCGTGCGGCTGACCACCACCGCGGCCAGGAACGGTGCACCGGCGGCCGCGTCCGCGTCCATCGTCCGTTCCAGCGCCAACGCGAGGCGGTGGATCGTGTGCGGCGGGCGCAGGCCCAGCGCCCGCGCGGCTTCGGCGTAGGTTACCGCGCGTCCGGACGCGGCCACCGAGCGCAGGTATTCGCGCAGTGGCGCGTCGTCGACGGGGCCTGGCACCGGCAGGGGCTCAGCGCCTCTGGTACTGGGCCTTGCCGAACAGGATCTCCTGCGCCTTCTCGTCGAAGGCACCGCCCGTGCGGCCACTGCTGCGGCGTTCGGCCAGCAGCTCCACGCCCTTCTGCACCGCCGGACGGGCGCCCAGCTCGTCGAACCAGCGCTTGAGATTGGGGAACTCGTCGATGTCCTGTCCCTGGTTCTCGTACGACTTCACCCAGGGCCAGCACGCGATGTCGGCGATCGAGTACTCGTTGCCCGCCACGTGCGTCGTCTCGCCGAGGCGCCGGTCCATCACGTTATAGATCCGATGCACTTCGTTGGTGTAGCGGTCGATCGCGTACCGCAGCTTCTCGGGTGCGTAGTTGCGGAAATGATGGGCCTGGCCCGCCATCGGACCGAGACTGCCCATCTGGAACATCAGCCACTGCACCGTGCCGTAGTAGGCCGCGCGATCCTGCGGGATGAGCTGCCCCGTCTTGTCCGCCAGGTACAGCAGGATGGCGCCCGACTCGAACAGCGCCAGCGGCTTGCCGCCCGGGCCATCCGGATCGACGATGGCCGGCATCTTGTTGTTCGGGCTGATCTCCAGGAACCAGTCGTCGAACTGGTCACCCTGCGTGATGTTGACCTCGTGCACCTTGTACGGCAGACCGATCTCCTCGAGCATGATCGAGATCTTCCAGCCGTTCGGCGTGGGCCAGTAATAGAGTTCGATGGGCTGTTGACTCATGTACCACTCCGGTTGCGGATTCGATGGGGCTCACGCGCCACGCGTGACGTCGTCCATGCGGTCGCGCCAGACCGAGACGGGATCGCCGGCTTCGAGCATCTCCAGGTCGGACCCGTGCCGCACCCAGAGAAATGCCGCGTAGAGGAGATAGTCCGGGATCATCGGGCTCCCGCCTGCCACGAACGGCTGCTGCTCGAGCGTCGCCCGCAAGGGGGCGAGGCTGTCGCGGAATGCCGGGAGCCGGGTCTCGGTGTCCGCGGCGACCTCCTCGAGCGTGCGCCCGAACCGTTTCTCGCGCGTTTCGCGGAAATACGCCTTGTCCTTCTCGTGCAGGCGCTCGAAGATCGGATGAATGATCATCGGGGCCATGCCGACCTGCACGACGCGCTCCGTCCAGTGCTTGAAGAACGTCGCTTCGGCGCGCGCCGTTGCGTCGCCGAAGACGGACGGCGTGTCGGGGTACTCGTCCTCGAGGTACTGGATGATCGTCCAGGAGTCATGGACCACCCGCTCGCCGTCCACGAGCACGGGCACCTTCTTCGTGCCTGCAAACTCGATGGCGTCCTTCTCCGTGAAGCGCCACGGGATTCCTTCCCAGTCGAGCCCCTTGTGGTGGAGCACGAGCCGCACGCGCCAGCAATGCTGGCTGAAGCGGCAGGCCACGTCGGCCCCGGCAAGTTCGTAGAGTTTCATGGTCATCGGTGTCCTCCCCCGTGGGGCCCGGCGCGAAGGCGCGTCACGTCGCCTCGGCGTCCGCAGAGCCGCCGGCGCCGTGCCCGGCCGAAATGAGATGGGTGATGTCCGCACCGTAGCCGAATACGTGGAAGCCGTCATCGCCGCCCATCTCGTCCAGCGCCCCGATTTCCCCGATGAGCGCCTCGGGACTCGGCACGTGGGACCACAGCATGCGGAACATCATGTCGAGATTCTCCTTGCTCGCCACCTGCATCCGGGGATGCGTGAAGAGCTCGGCCCGCGCCCTGCGCATGACTGCCGCGAGCGTGTGCCCCGGCACCCGGGCCATCACGCCCACATGCACGGGCAGCACGACACCGCGCGAGCGCACGGTCATGAGCCATTTCTGGATGTTCTGGACACTGAAGCTCGCCTGCGTGATCACCCGCTGCGCGCCCGCGGCCTGCTTGTCGACGAGAATCCCGGCGCTCTTCGAGCGATGCGCGCGGCTGGTCGTCCGGAAGTAGTCTTCCGGGTATGCGCCCACGGAGACGTGCACGCCATGCTTGCGGAAGAACGAGATCAGTTCGTAGAGCGTCCGTGATCCACGACCGTGGCCCGGGTTGCCGGACACCATCAGCACGCTGTCGACCCCGGCTTCACGGAGCCGGTCCAGGACCCGCTGCGGGTCCGCGATACGATTGGCGGGCGTGTGAACCGTGACCGGGCCCTCGACACGGGCCGCCTCGTCGATCGCGTCGTCGATCTCGTCGATACAGGGTAGAAGCACCTCGTCGGCCTCGGCCGCGAGCAGTTCACGGGCACTCCTGGGTCCGAGCGCTTCTGCGCTTACCTGCATCGAATCCGCCTGCTGGTTCGCATGGACTGCCCGCGATCTGGTGGTGGCGGGCCCGGTGTTTACCGATTCGTCGACACCACGAACCGGGGTCGAGTTCCGCGGACCTCAACCGAGATGCCGGCGGGCATTGCGAAACAGGCGCATCCACGGGCCGTCCTCGCCCCACTCCCGTGGGTGCCAGGAGTGTTGCACCGTGCGGAACACCCGCTCCGGGTGCGGCATCATGATCGTCACCCGCCCGTCGGTCGTGGTCAGTCCCGCGACGCCGCACGGCGAGCCGTTGGGGTTCCAGGGATAGGTTTCCGTCGCCTGGCCCCAGGGATCGACGTAACGCAACGCGACCTCCTGCAGCGATGGCGGTCCGCCGCCCCCCCAGCTGGCGCGGCCCTCCCCGTGGGCGACCGCGATGGGCAGACGCGAGCCGGCCATGTCCCGCAGGAACAGCGATGGCGATTCCAGGACCTCGACCATCGACAGTCGACCCTCGAACTGCTCCGAGCGGTTGCGCAGGAACTCGGGCCAGCTGTCCGCGCCCGGGATGAGCTCGCGCAACTGGGCGAGCATCTGGCACCCGTTACAGACCCCGAGCGCGAAGCTGTCGGCACGCGCGAAAAAGGCCGTGAACCCGTCGCGCGCGCGCTCGTTGAACAGCACGGAGCGCGCCCAGCCACCGCCGGCGCCGAGCACGTCGCCGTAGGAAAAGCCGCCACAGGCGACGATGCCGGAGAAGTCCTCGAGCTGAACGCGTCCGCCCAGGAGGTCGGTCATGTGCACGTCGACGGAGTGGAAGCCCGCGCGATCGAAGGCGGCCGCCATCTCCACCTGCCCGTTGACGCCCTGCTCGCGCAGGATCGCGACGGCGGGTCGCGCTCCGGACGCGATGTACGGGGCCGCGACGTCCTCGGCGGGGTCGAACGCCACCTGCGGACGCAGACCCGGATCCTCGCCGCCCGCGATGGTCGCCATCTGCTCGTCGGCGCACTCCGGGTTGTCACGCAAACGTTGCATGCGATGGCTGGTCTCGTGCCAGGCGGCGTGGAGGCGGGCCCGGGACGCTTCGAACACGATCGACTCGCCCTGCCGGAAGCACAGCCGGTCATCCGGGCGCGGCTGGCCGATGCGGCGCCAGCATGCACCAAGCCCCTGGTCGGCCAGGATCGCCGTCACCGCCTCGACCGCGGCGGCCGGCACCTGCAGCACGGCCCCGAGTTCCTCCGAGAATGCCGCCGCGAGCGGATCGTCCCCCAGGGCGGACAGGTCCACATCGATGCCGCATCCGCCCGCGAATGCCATCTCGCAGGCCGTCGCGAACAGGCCGCCATCCGACCGGTCGTGGTAGGCGTACAGCAGACCGTCCGCATTCAGCACCTGCACCGCCGCGAACAGGCCGGCGAGCCGTACCGGATCGTCCACGTCCGGGACCTCGACGCCGACCGCGGCGTACACCTGCGCCAGCGCCGATGCACCCAGCCGATTTTGCCCGCACCCGAGATCGACCACGATGAGCGCGGTGTCGCCGGCGTCGGTCACGAGCTGCGGCGTCAGCGCCCGGCGCACGTCGGTCACGGGCGCAAATGCCGACACGATGAGCGAGAGTGGCGCCTGCATGCGGCGCTCGTCCGCACCGTCGCGCCACACAGTGCGCATGGACAGCGAATCCTTGCCCACGGGGATGGCGAGACCGAGCGCGGGGCACAGTGCCTCGCCGACTGCACGGACCGTGTCGAACAGCGCGGCGTCGTCACCGCCCTCTCCCGTGGCGGCCATCCAGTTGGCGGACAGGCGCACGTCGCGCAGCCGCTCGATCGGCGCCGCCGCAATGTTCGTGAGGGCCTCCCCGACCGCCATGCGGCCGGCCGCGGGCGCATTCAGCACGGCCAGTGGCGTGCGCTCGCCGATGGCCATGGCCTCGCCCGTGTATCCCTCGAAGCCACTCGCGGTGACGCCGCAGTCGGCCACCGGGACCTGCAACGGGCCGACCATCGGGTCGCGGCAGATCAGGCCGCCGACCGTGCGGTCGCCGATCGTCACCAGGAAGTCCTTGCCGGCCACGGCCGGCAGGCGCAGCACGCGCCACGCGGCGTCTTCGAAGGACAGGCCGCCGGTGTCGAATTGCGAACGGGCACCGGCCCGCCGGACCACGTTGCGATGCATCTGCGGCGGCTTGCCGAGGAGCAGGTCCATCGGAATGTCGACGGGCGTGTCGCCCAGTACGCGGTCGCCGAGGCGCAGGTGCCGTTGCGCGGTCGCCTCGCCCAGGGTCGCCCACGGGCAGCGCTCGCGCGCGCACATTGCCGCGAATCGCTCCGCGTCCTCCGGGCGGATTGCGAGCACGTAGCGTTCCTGCGACTCGTTGCACCAGATCGCGAGCGGCGACATGCCCGGCTCGTCGTTCGGGATCTCGCGCAGCTCCAGGATGCCGCCCATCCCCGCATCGTCCAGCAGTTCCGGTATGGCGTTCGAAAGGCCGCCGGCGCCAACGTCGTGGATGGACAGGATGGGGCTGTCGTCCCCCAGCGCGCAGCAGCGGTCGATCACCTCCTGGGCTCGCCGCTGCATTTCCGGGTTTCCGCGCTGAACGGACGCAAAGTCGAGCTCGGCCTCGCTCTCGCCGCTCGCCATCGACGAGGCCGCGCCGCCCCCGAGACCGATGCGCATGGCCGGCCCGCCAAGCACGATCACGTGCGCATGCGCGGGCAATGACTGTTTTTCCACGTGCATGGGCCGGATATTGCCCAGCCCGCCGGCGATCATGATCGGCTTGTGGTAGCCGCGAAGCTCCGGCCCCTGCGCGCCGGGCACGGTCTGCTCGTACGTCCGGAAGTAGCCGCAGATGTTCGGCCGGCCGAATTCGTTGTTGAACGCCGCCGCACCGATCGGGCCGTCCAGCATGATCTGCAGCGCCGAGGCGACCCGCTCCGGACGGCCATGGTCGCGCTCCCACGGTTGCTCGAAATCCGGAATCCGCAGATTCGAGACCGAGAACCCGCACAGGCCCGCCTTTGGACGGGCGCCGGTGCCGGTGGCCGCCTCGTCGCGGATCTCGCCCCCGGCCCCGGTCGACGCGCCGGGGAATGGCGAGATCGCCGTCGGATGGTTGTGCGTTTCGACCTTGATCTGGATCGGTACCGCCTCATCCACGTGGCTGTACGTCCGGGTGTCCGGGTCGACCAGGAACCGTCGGCCGCCGGCGCCCGAGATGACGGCGGCATTGTCCTTGTAGGCCGAGAGAATGCCGTCGGGTGCAGCCTCGTAACTGCAGCGGATCATGTCGAACAGCGAGCGATCCATCGTTTCGCCGTCGATCGTCCAGGAGCCGCGGAAGATCTTGTGGCGGCAATGCTCCGAGTTCGCCTGCGCGAACATCATGAGCTCGACGTCCGTCGGATCGCGGCCGAGCCGGGCATAGCGGGCGGCCAGGTAGTCGATCTCGTCCGGCGCCAGCGCCAGGCCCAGGGCATCGTTGGCGCGCTCAAGGCTCGCGCGCCCGTCGACCCCCAGTGGAACGGTTGACAGCCGCTCCGGCTCGTGTCGGCCGAAGAGCACGCCGGCGCCCGCCCAGTCGGCGAACACCGACTCGGTCATCCGGTCGTGCAACAGGGGCAGCACCGGCGCAAGGGCCTCGGCGTCAAGCACGCGCGCCCGCGTTGCGATGCGCCAGGCCACACCACGCTCCACCCGGCGCACGGCGTCGAGGCCGCAGTTGTGCACGATGTCCGTGGCCTTGGACGACCAGGGCGACAGCGTCCCGGGACGAGGCGTGACGACCGCCGAGAGGTCGACGAGCTCGGCCGCGGGGGCCGCCTCTCCGTAGTCGAGCAGCCGCTCGAGCCGCTCGTGCTCGGCATCCTCCAGCGGGCGGTGCAGGTCGACGAAATGCAGGTAGAAGGCGTGCAGCCGATCGAGGTCGTCGAGGTGCGGCTCCAGCTGCTCCTGGAGCTTCCGGACGCGGAAGTCGGACAGCGCGTCGCACCCGGGCAGACAGAGCATCGCGATCCCTTCTCGGCGGACATTCGGGAAGCCGCGCATGATACTGCCCCTGCCCCGGCCGAAGCCACCACCCCGCCCCCGGCCACGGCCTGTAGCCGGGAACCTTTCCGATCGCTACAATGTCCCAGGTAGCGTAGACAGGGGGCGATACGGCTTCGACGTGGATCGCGAAACCCTAGGTGCATGCCGAGGTGCAGTCACCTCGTAAAACCGCTGCAATTCAACATAGTTGCCAACGACGACAACTACGCCCTCGCGGCCTAAACAGCCGTGAGCCTCGGATACCGGCCTGCCCGTGGGCTGGTAAACCCGGGGTCGACTCTCACGGGCTCGCGGTGAGGCTTCCCTCGGGCCGAACCGTTAAAGAATCGAACAGAGGGTTGCGGTCCGGTTTTCCTGCCCGTCGGGGACCGGATGGCGAGACTCGATGACGAGGCTAAGCATGTAGTACCGAAGGCGTAGGTTCCGCGGACGGGGGTTCGACTCCCCCCGCCTCCACCACATTATTTCACGCGCGCGTGCCATTGCCGGACCGGCATCTGCGTACCGGAGGTCGGCGCCCCACACGAGGACGTGCCCGGGGCAGACCGACTCCAGCATCCGGCCGGGC